>Ga0302123_10000022_pt1 | contig 113643 bp, 82 predicted proteins | sample CB21_321_MG_FD_203109 | JGI IMG/M metagenome (GOLD analysis project Ga0302123, IMG submission 203109) | Marine microbial communities from Western Arctic Ocean, Canada - CB21_32.1 | ecosystem: Environmental > Aquatic > Marine > Oceanic | place: Canada: Western Arctic Ocean | collected 2017-09-28 | reverse complement strand
ATCGGAGACGAATCGCACTTCCGGTCGTGAGGTCCCCTGCCTTGGGAGACGCCGATGTTTACGAAGGCCGATTCGGCGCAACCCTATATTTACAGGCTATTTGCGGCGAACGGGAATTGCTGGTCTGCACTCATCACGGTCACTCCTTCCGAAACTGTTGTCGCTGTGAAAGAGATGTCGAAAGCGGTGCAAGGGGTGACACAGTCGGTGGAGTTTCTTGCGGGCGAGTCGGGAAGACACGGCGCTCGGAATGGAGCGGGCGTCATGAGTAGGCCGGGAACAAGGAGCGTCAGCGACGCAGTTCCGGCAGCGGATCGCCGAGCGTCTATGGATCGCCGGAACGGCGCTGCGCTTGTTCCGGCCTACTGTTTTCCGGCGGCAGGATGCCACCGATACAGATGGCCGACCGTTTCAGGACGAGGTTGACTCGGCCGCCATCACTTCTTCGAGGGAGGCGCGGATCAGTTCCAGTTTGCGCTGGACCGTGCGCTTCGCGCAGTTCAACTTTGTGGCGATTTCCTCGTTCGTGAAACCTTCGAGCTTCATCAGCGCGATCGTGCGCTGGGGCTCCTCTTTCAGACTGTTGATCAGTCGCTCGTACTGGTCGACGAATTCCGCGGCGAAGTCAGGCGCGGGTTCGTCCGAGAGCAGTTGTTCGAGTTCCTCCAGTGTGGCCGGGACAGGCGGGTTGTCTCCGCCGCGGCGCTGGCGGTGTTGGTAGCGGTCGCGTTCGGCGATCTTGCGTTTCGTGATGACGACCAGCAGACGCCAGATGTTGTGGCGATCATCAAGCTGCGGGAAACGGTCGGCCTGGACTCCGTTGACGAAGCTGTTGAAGGCGCTGAGGACAGCGTCTTCCTCGTCGTAGGTGGCCGTGGGCATGTCGCTCAAACCCTTGCGGGCCAGACGCATCAGACGCGCGAAGTAGTGCTCCCACAGGCGCTGCGCGGCCTGTTCGTCCCCGTCGCGGACCGCACGGGTCCAGAGTGTTACATCAGAGTTGTCAGTCATTGGTGCCCGTCCGCAGTGACGCCCGCCGGTCAGGGAACGGGAGTCGTTTCGTCATTGGTGAGTCCACTCTACGGAGATGAGATGTGCGGTCTCAACAGATGGATAGAATTAACAGTAGCGCTGGTCGCGGCTCGTTCTGTGATAGTCCGGAGGCAGAAAAGTGGAAGTCCGTTGATTCCCACGTTCCGGCCGCGCGGTGGCTGTCCGTGGACGCCTTTCGGGGCTCAGTTCAGACGCCGCTTTGCGGCTTCGAGGTCGTCCAATTGTTGCGGTTATGCCAATTGCAGGGAGCGTCCGGAACGGGTGGTTGCTCCTGTAAGAGATGCTGGTGAGCGTGATTGAACTCCTGAAACGAACCACTGTCGGGCGCGTCAAGAGTGCCCATCCTACTCACTGTCTCGTGAGATAACGGGTTGGAACTGCCGTGCGTCGCCACTGCGTCGGCGTCACCGTACGGGCCTGAGGACCTGGCAGTGGCGGCACGATCGCAGGAGCGGGCTGCGGGGCGCCGAAGACTGCGTCAACGTCCTGGCTGGCCGCCGGTCCGGGGAGCATCTCGGGAACGAAGACTTCGCCGGGCGTGTCAGACGACTTGTCCAGCCAGTGGCGGAGCTGGATGTGCCGCTGCTCTTTGTGGACGTCTTTATCAAGTTGCCGGTTGAGCTGCCGGAGCTGGCGGCGTTTCAGGTCGTCCATTTCGCGGAGGAAATCGACCTGCTCGCCACGGTCCTGAAGCTGCTGCATCTGAGACGTGATCTCGTCGAAGTATCGGTCTTCGTGAGCGGCTTCGCGACGACGGCTGCGGAGACGCGGAGTCAGATAAATGACCGTTTCGATGTAGGCCCGGTTGCGAGTCTGTCCACGAAAGAGACGGCCGATCAGCGGCGCATCTTTGAGAATCGGGAACCCCGTTTCTCCATCGCGTGACACCTCTTTGATCAGCCCGCCGATGATCAGCGTCTGGTCGGCCTTCAACGATGCTTCCGTGACGACCAGACTCTTGCGCTGATCCGGGAGTCCTGTGTCGAATTCCGCAGCCGTTGTCGGCACGAACACTTCCACCTGGCCCTCGACCCGCATATGGATACGCGACGAACTTGCCACTGTCGGCTTCACGGTCAGATATGTCTCAGTTCCCACGTAGTCCTGCGTCTCGGAAAGTCCGACCGTTGTGTCGACTCCGGCCAGGAAATTGACCTCTTCCGTGAGTTTGAACTGTCCGGCATGACCGGCCATCGTCACGACCCGCGGATTGGTCACGATTCGTGCACGGTTATCGTCGACCAGGGATGTCAGATTCAGCTTGAACTGCGAACTGAGAACACCCACACCCGTGTACGCGAGGTCGGAGATTCCACTGGAGGACAACAGGTTCCGACTGGTCGCGTCAAAACCCCACTTGCCGGGTTCCGGTTCCAGACTGTCGTCGCTCTCGTCAAACGGAAACTCTTCGGCTGAGGGAATTGTGTCCGTCTCGTCCAAGCCGTCGCCACTAACATCATCGTCTTCGTCAAGATTGTCGGAGCGGTAGTTCTTTATCAGCGTTCCGTTCCGGATATCAAACTGCCACTGATACCGGTCACCATGAAAGTACTGCACTATCAGGAGTTCGATGATGACATTGCGGTGTGGCCGGTCGACGACCTGCAGCAGTCGAACAGCCTGGCGGACATCTTCAATTGGCGCGCGAATCAGGCAGGCATTGAGGCTCTTAACAAGCTGCACATCCGGAAGTTCGTCCAGGCCCAGTACGGACGCAGTTTCCGAGTCGTCGCCCATGACCTCTGACGCGTCGGCGTATTGAAAGCGGTGCAGGTACGTCAGCGGTCGGCCCTCCAGCGCGTCTTCAGCGTCGGCCGAGTACACCGTGACAGTTCTGCCCCGAAAGACGGACAGAACGCCGGCAATCTCATCGAGTTCTCGAAATGCCATGACCGCCGAGGCGCCAGTACAGCGCCCCGTGACTGGAAGGTCGGCATCGCCAACGATTCGATACTGAACTCCGGTCCGTTCGGCGATGGTTCCGACGGCGACGCGCAGCGGCGCGTCTTCAAATGTCTCATTCACCAGCGGCACAACTGTCCCGCGGTTGATGAACGGTCGCTGGGCGATGGCGGGTCCGCCATCGCAGACCAGCAGCGACAGGCAGCCTGCGAGTGACGTGGACAGAAATCGTCGTTGTGGGTTCATTGGCCCGGCCCCGCCTGTTTCTTCCACCGGATCGGCCAGAACCACCGTTTTCGACTTCGTTGCCGTCGTTGCTCCGTGTACTCGGTGTCACGGATGCGATCCTGACGGTTGAAGTCGCGAAGCTTCTCACCCCGCTCATGCATCACATCGAGTCCGTGGAATGCCTCACCCAGGTGGTCAATGTCGGTGTCGGCAATGTTGACGATGTGTGGAGTGATATAGAGCACGGTCTCTGTAAACTCACGACGATTCGCTTCGCTCCGGAAGAGTTTTCCGATCAACGGCAGGCGGTCAAGCGGGTCAAAACGCCCTTCGACGTCGGTCGCCGACTGTCGAATCAGACCGCCGATAATCCATGTTTCTCCCGCCTGCATCACGATTCGACTGGTCACCTTGGTGGACTGTGTATCCGCGAGGCGTGCAAGCTCAGTCTCACCATCCTCTACAGTTGTTCCGATCAGTGACGCGTTGGTGGTAAACGTCTTCAGTTTCGGGCTGAGTTCCAGAATGATCTGCTCCGGCCCGGCAACGACCGGTTTGACGATCAGCTGCGTCGTCGCCGTCAGTTCCTGGCGCTGGGCCGTTGTGCCGACGGGTGAAACCACCGTCTGAATGAAGTTGATGGTCTCGTCGAGCTTCAGACTTCCGGTGCTGCCGTTCTCTACGGTTACTCGGGGATTGGTCACGATGCGGGCCTGGCTTTCGCCCACGAGCGAGATCAGATTGGCGCGGAACTGAGACGCCAGTTTTCCGACTGCCGTATAGGTCAGCGCTGCCTGTCCGGCAGCACCGTTGATCGCTACGTCCTGAAGGGCCTGCGAGAACTCGGCGAACTGGAACTGTTTCCCTATGAGACCATTGTCAGTGCCATTCTGCAGTGGTGTCCGGGCGACACGAGCGTTCGTCAGGTCAAACCGCCAGGCGAACTCACTCCCGTGGATGTACTCCACGATCAGGAGTTCGACAACGACCAGGTAGCGAGGCTGGTCAATTACGCGCAGGACGTCGACAGCGCTGCGAATATCCGCCAGTGAACCTCGCATCAGAATGCCGTTTTCCTGCGGGACGCGACTGAGCGTCAGGTCGTTTGCAAAGCTGTATTCGCTCAGACTGCTGAAGACATCCGTGATTCCTGACTCGTTGGTCGCTTTAAATGCGTCTGACCCAAAAGACCGTTCATCAGCCTTTGATGCGATCGCGTGCCGCAGCCGGTGCAGGTACACAACAGGCGTGTCACCCAGTTCGTCTTCTGCCCCGTCGGAGTAGACCACGAAATTCCGGCCACGGCCCACCGACAGCACGCCGGTTTCGACAGTTAATTGCTCAAGAGCATCTTCAACGGAGTCGGCCCGGCAGGTGAATGTCAGGGGTTTTTGTCTGTCACCAACCACACGAAACGTGACGCCGGTCTGCGTGGAAAAATGGTCCAGCACGATCTGAAGTGGATGCCCACGGAATTCCGCATTGATCAACAGGGCTCGCGTCGATGCCGGCCGCGCAAGCTGGGCGTCCTGCGCGAGGGCCTGTCCCGCAGAAAACAGCAACGCGACAGCAATCGTCAGACATGGTGTTCTATTGGACATGTGATTCATCACCCGAGATCCCAGATTGCGTCTGAGGAATTCGTGTGTGCTCGTCGACGCCACACCGAACTGAGATCGGCGAGCGGAATCACCAGAATTGAAACAATCCTTACAATCCAGAGAGTCGACCTGCCTTGCCCAGCTTCACATCTGCGGGAATGCGACGCCCGGTGTCCTGAGTTATAGTCGTTTGGACATTCTTAATGAGTCGTCCGCCAACGCGCCGAAGGTGCGTCTGCGCGAAGTCGAGAACACGGGATGGAATGACTACTGGAAAGACAAATGAACGGGCCACCGACATCGAATCACAGCAATTCAGATGGGAATCCGGACGGCAGCGCCGCTCGGGCCGTCAGCGAAAACGACGGTGACCCGGATGCCACAATTGGTCAGCAACTGACTCAATTCGACGTTCCCTACCAGGCACTTTCCGATCAGCAGTTCGATTGCGAAACCACTGCTCGACCGGCCATTGGCAGCTCCAGTGATACACAGTCGGCGGGTGATACACAGTTGGAGCCAGACCACGAGTCGACGATTAGCTCCGACCTCGATCGCATGATCACCATGCAGTGGACCGATTCGATCGTCGACGAGGCAATGCCACACCAGACGATCAAAACTGACCCGGATCAGACCCTCGTCCAGAGTTTCGACCCTGTACTGAAGCAACGAGAAGTCAGCCGTCAGGACACCGACCCGAAGGGGATTCCCGATTACGTGCGCGAGGAACTGTTGGGAGAAGGTGGAATCGGCCAGGTCTACGCGGCAAGACAGAATTCCATTGACCGGCAGGTGGCGATCAAGGTCCTGAAGACGGGCGCCGCCCGACGCGAGAGTTCGCGACTCTCATTTGTCTCAGAAGCGATGATTACTGGTGAACTGGACCATCCCAACATCGTCCCCGTTTACGATCTTGGTCTGGATGGCGGCAACACGCCGTTCTATGTGATGAAGCAGGTTCACGGAGTCGAGTGGGCCGATCGGATGCCCGAAAGTTCTCTGCGGGAGAACCTGAACATCCTCATGCGGGTCGCGGATGCTGTCGCACTGGCACATGCACGGGGCTTCATTCATCGGGATCTGAAGCCAGCCAACGTGATGCTCGGCGAGTTCGGGGAGGTCCTGGTCATGGACTGGGGCCTGGCTATGCCCACCCTGGACAATCCGAAACGCATGTCGTTTCCGAAACCCCGGTCTGGCGGCACGCCTTGCTATATGGCTCCGGAAATGGCCAATGGTCCGGTTGAGAAAGTCGACCGCCGGAGTGACGTCTATCTGCTGGGCACGCTTCTGTTTGAGATTCTGACTGGTTCTCCACCGCACCCGCAAAAGACGATCAGGGAATGTTTGCGCGCGGCGGCGCAGAATGAAATCGCCCCGAGCGGGGAATCTGGAATGCTGATGGACATTGCCATGCAGGCAATGTCGCGTTCACGTGAGGCTCGATACCAGACGGCGGCCGACTTTCAGGACGCTGTGAGAGAGTACTTTGCTCACATCGAGAGCAATTCTCTCGCCGAGCAAGGCCAGGAGTTTCTCTCGGGAGCCAGGGAATCCGACGACCATGAAGTCTATTCCAAGGCGATTTTCGCGTTCGAGCAGGCTCACGAACTGTGGCTCGGCAATGAGGCGGCCATCAGAGGTGCCAGCGATGCACGGCTGGCGTACGCCGAGAGTGCGCTCAGGAAAAAGGACTACGACCTGTGCGGCTCAGTCCTGGACATGGAGGATCTGACGCATACGGAGTTGCGTCTCGACCTGTTTGAAGAGTTGGCTGAGAAGCAACGTCGTGAAGTCGAACACACGCAACGTATGAACCGAATTCGCATTGTATCGCGTGGTCTGCTTGCGTCGGTTCTGGCGACAGTTGTCATCGCCTTCTTCTGGATCAACTCCGAGCGCAATAGTGCTTTGATGGCGAAGCAGGACGAAGCCCGAGAGCGAAAACGGGCCGACCGTGAAGCAGAAACCGCCACTGCCATTGCCCACGAGGTTCGGCGGAATCTGAAGGTCATCAGACAAAAGGCCTACGCGCATCGCATTTCTCTGACCGAACGCGAATGGTCTGCTGGACGTATTGACCGGGTACGGGATCTGCTTGACGCGTGCCCGACCGATTTGCGTCAATGGGAGTGGTATTACATGAGCCGCCTGTGCAACACGCGGCATCGAATCGTGAACGCGCATGTGGACGGTGTACTGGCAATGTCCGTCCTGCCCGGTGGTACCCAGGTGGTGACAGGCGGCCGAGATCACACAACGGCGCTTTGGGACATGGCGACGGGAACAGCGAGATTCCGTGTGCAGGATCATGATTGGGACGTCACGGTTGTGGCCGCGTCTCCTGATGGTGCAAAGTTCGCGAGCGGTGGCAGTGATGGTTCCGTCAAAGTCTACGATCGTTTGAGCGGAGAATTACTGCAGGAGTTGCATGTTCGGCGGCCGGTGACGTGTCTGACGTGGTTGCACGACGGAAGCCAGATCATTCTCGGGACTGGTGACATTCGAACTGGATTCGGTGAAGTCAGACAACTTGATGCGGCTTCTCTCCAGACGATTGACGAGCTTTGGGACGCAACCGCAGTGTCGGCACTTGCACTCTCACCCGATGACCGCACGCTGGTCATTGCGGGCCCTGATGAAGGCGTCCAGATACTGTCGATCGACGGCTCGTTCGAGCCGCACGAATTGACAGACGGTTCGAAACCGGCACGGGCACTCGCGTTCTCACCAGCTGGCGATCTACTGGCGATTGCCAACGACGGCCACGCAGTCAACCTGTTCGATGTGCGTAACGGTTCGACGAAAGGCCGACTTATGGGAACGGGATTGCCACTTGCTTCGCTGGCCTGGTCTCCGGATGGCGAGTACATCGCCGCCGGTTCCGAGGACGGGTTGATCTACTTGTGGCACACCGTTTCGCAGCAGAATCTCGGTACGTTTCGCGGGCATTCTGCCACAGTGACAGCACTTGGATTTGCCTCGGCCGATCTGCTGATATCGGTCAGTGACGACGGGACGATAGGATCGTGGAACACGCAACAGCAGGATGGCGTCGTTGTCCTTCTTGAGTCTCCGTTTCCTGTCTACGACCTGCAGGTCGATTCGACGGCACGGCACGTGACAGCTGCTCACGGAAATCGATTCACTCTTCTCGAACTTGACAGCGGCGCCGTGATCGCGGGCAACGAATCGGGGGAGGGCCAAGTGTGGACAACGGCGGTTTCAGCGGATGGCCAATACACGGCATGGTCCGGCGTCGATGGGCATTTGCACATGATGTCCCACCCGTGGAAGTCAGCTGAGGCAGTTCTGGCTGACGTTAATGACATACTCAAGATTCGCTTCAATACTCAGGGCACACGGATTGCAACTGCAGGAACCGAGGGAGTGCTTCACGTATGGGACACGACATCGCTCGAAGAACAGTCGGCCAGGAGAATCAGCTCACTGGAAATCACCGACGTCGCATGGAATTTGACCGGAGAGCGCATAGCCACGGTCGCGCGCGACGGTGTGCTGCGGATTCATTCCCTCGAGAATCAGACATCGGACAGGGAGATTCACACGGGCGATGATTTGCTTCACTGTATCGCATGGAGTCAGAACCAGATCGCAACTGCCGGGAGCGATGCAGTCGTAAGAATCTGGAATCCGGCCGATGGCACTCTGATTCGCGAACTTCACTCGCACACGGCTGCAATTCACTGCCTGGCATTCAACGACGACGGCTCGCGACTGGTTTCCGGTGGCCGCGATCAGCGACTGCGCGTGTGGGACACTCGCAGCGGCGATGTGCTCGTCACTCTGGCCGGACATGAAAGCACTGTCCTGAGTGTCGCGTGGAACTCAGCGACACGTCATCTCCTGTCTGGCGACGAGGCTGGCCGCATTTTTCGTTGGCTGGCGGAATAAACCCGGAGATCCTCGGCCATGTGGCGACTGAATCTGAACACGATTCGCCCGAGCGCGAGCAGCGCCCAGGACCAGGCAGACCGCGAAATTCGTGTACTCTGTTTTTCCATATTCGTCTGCTTTTGGCTGCTGACATCGGATGCGGTCACTCAGCAGACAGATGGAGAATTGCTGAGTGAATTGCAGATCCTCCGCGGTCTGCCTCGACTTCCGGACGAAGCCGCCAATACGAACATCTCAATAATCCGTCTGGGCCGGCAGCTGTTTTTTGATCGCCGATTATCTGTAGACGGCTCAGTATCCTGCGCGACCTGCCATGATCCCCAGCACGGCTGGACAGGCAGGCACGCGACAGCCGTCGGATTCCGCGGCGAAAAACAACTCCGACGCGCGCCAAGCCTTTTCAACGTCGCCTGGGCTGAAAACCTGTTCTGGGATGGTCGCGCAACCAGTTTGGAGAATCAGGCCCTGCAACCGTTGGTCAATCCGGGCGAAATGGGAGAGCAGACTCTGTCGTCGGTCGTTGGCCGGATCGCTCAAGTTCCGGAGTATCTCGATCGGTTCAGAGAGGCGTTCAATGGTCCCCCAAGTGTAGAAGGTATCGGCAACGCGATTGCCGCCTTCGAGCGAACGATCCTCGCAGGTGACGCTCCAGTTGACCGCTTCCGTGCCGGCGATCGGAACGCCATGTCCACATCAGCTCAGCGAGGGCTGAAGCTGTTCTATGGAAAGGCTCACTGTGGAGCCTGTCACGCAGGTTCGCTTTTCACGGACAGAGCATTTCACAATATTGGAATTGGGGTCGATTCAATCCCAGTTGACGAGGGGCGCAAGAAGATCAGCGGACTTGAAGGTGATCGCGCGAGTTTTAAGACACCCGGACTGAGAAACGTCGCCTTACACCCCCCATACATGCACGACGGCAGTCTCACGTCACTGGATACTGTGATAGACTTCTATAACAACGGCGGCCTGGCAAATGATCAGTTGGACGAGGAGGTCTTCCCGCTCAACTTGACAGCGCGGCAGAAACGGGACTTGCGTACTTTTCTATTGGAAGGCCTGACCAGCTTCGATGCCGCACGGTCGGCCATCGGTGACCGCCGACGCGTCCGATAAATGTGCTGATCTGCTGCCGCCCCCGCGAGTTGCTTAGCACTCATGCGGAGGATGGCCTCGATCGTTTCCGGTCCCATGACATCAACGACCTCATCAATGGCACATTGAGCCTGCTCCACAACGTCGAGCATCGACAGCAGCAACTGACCGTCCCGCGCCTGGAACTTCGCCAGTTTCTGAGAGTCGGCCGAAGAATCGTGACCGTGGAACTGATGGCGTTCTGATATCAGTGGTGGCTCCTTGAAACAACGGTTCGAATGCTGCCCGATCGTAACCCGAGAGGGCAAAGGAGCCGCCACCAGCGCCCAGGCCGTCTACACTCACTGGAACTTCTTCCGCGCCGGGCGAATCCGACATCCAGTCCCCTTCGAACCCAATTTCGACCAACATGTTTTCGCAGAATCATGCGACGACAGAATCGATTGATGAGTGTTGTTTTCGAAGTGAAAGCCACTTGGAGTGCTGCGACCGTTCCAGATGATGACCAGTCCCGACACTTCGCCAATCGTTAAGCATCAGTCTTTAATGAACCCAACCGACGTAGAGCGCACCTGGCTTCCTATCTCAGAAGCGCGTATGAACTTACCGTATCCACCATGCTGATCATCCCGGTGCTGGACCTGCTCGATGGTGTCGTCGTCCGCGGAGTTGCCGGTCAGCGCGAATCATATCGTCCGGTCGAGAGTGTGATCGTCCCGTCCGCTGACCCACTCGACGTGGCATTCGCATTCCGGGACACATTCGGCCTGAACACGCTCTATGTCGCCGACCTCGATGCGATTCTGCGAGGTGAACCCAGTTATGAAATCTACCGAACTTTGGCCGCCGAGGGTTTTCGATTGCTGATCGACAGTGGCCTGCGCAGCGCCGCCGATGCCGAGGCTTCACTTGCCGCCGGGGCAACACAAGTCATCGCTGGTCTGGAAACGTGGCCGCTGCTGTCATCGCTGGAGATGCTGGTCCGAAGTGTTGGGGCTGATCGCGTTGTCTTCAGCCTCGACCTGAACGCCGGAGTGCCAGTGCGAACGTTCTTCGATCTGCTCAGCCCCGAGCCTTTGGACATAGGAGCGGCGGTCCTCGAAGCAGGTGTCCGGGACATGATCGTGCTCGATCTGGCCGCCGTCGGAGTCGGACAGGGAGTTTCGACGCTCCCGCTGTGCCGCGAGCTGGCAGACTTCGCGCCTCGGTCGAATCTCATCACGGGCGGCGGAGTGCGTTCGTCTGCCGACATACAGGTGATCGCCGCGCAGAACCTGCACGGCGTGTTGATTGCGTCTGCACTTCACACGGGGGCCGTCACTGCCGACGAACTCGCGAATCTCGACGGGACTGACGGATACGGCGCCTAAACATATGAGCTGTAAGTAACAACTACAAAATGGTTTACGTACAGATGTCCGACTGTAAAACCGCAACAGTGACGCAAAAACAGGAAATATATACGAAAAACATCCTGTCAGCGAGTCGAAGGCAGTCATAGATTCCCGCCCACGATTACTCATGCGGAGAATTCTGATGATTGCCACGCTGGAAGCGTCCACTGACGCCACTCTGGATAGACCTGAGGAACTTCCCGAGGAGTTCTACGACGTTGCTCAAATCTGCAAGATGTTGGCCGAGCCCAGTCGGTTGCGCGTCGTTTTTTTCCTGATGAACGAGTCGGAATTGAACGTGGGCGTCATGTGCCGTCGCTTGAAGCAGAGTCAGCCAGCGGTCAGTCACCATTTGGCTCTGTTGAAACAGACCGGCCTCGTAAAGGTTCGCAGGGACGGAAAACACAATTTTTATTCGTTGTGTCGTGAACGCTTCCATCAGATCATCCTGCGTCTCTTCGAAACGATCGCCGACACTTCCGATGAGGATGGCCTTCGATTTGAGAACTTCCTGCTGACGTATGCCCCTCAAACGACTTCCTGACGCCGCAGCTCAATCCTGAGCGCGGCCCATCGCGACTGCGAGAGATTCCCTCCCCCCGCCCTGCAAACAGCACCTGCCGAATCCCCACCTGCGGCGAACCTGCCGAACAACCATCCCGCTGACATTCCCATTCCCAATTTCTCAGAGTTGTTACGTCATCTGCCGGTATTTTCCGGTCGTGCGCGCCTCCCAGCGAGTCACTGGTCCGTCACCGTACGTAACGCTCACGAGACTTCGACCAACGTCGAATTGACCGTCCTCCGGCAATCTGCGAAGCAGCGCGGTTCGAGATGCCGCACTCACAACAACGGGACGCTAAATCAATGATTTCGAATCTGAGAGTCAGTGAAGCCGATCAGAATTCTGTCATGAACGACAACCATTCATTCCGCCTGGAATTCGTGTGCGTGGACGCAGCTCGAGTGATCGACGGTTTCGAACTCAGTGAGTTACCGGCGGTGATCGGACGCAGTCCCAAGGCCGACGTTTTCATCGACAATCATTGGATCAGTCGCTTTCACTGCTCAATTGAACGCGATCGCAGCGGGGTCTTTGTCCGAGACCTCAACAGCCGCAATGGCACGCTGGTTAACGAAGTCCCTGTCAGTGAGGCGCCGCTTTGTTCCGGCGACCAACTGACTCTGGGCATGATCAGCTTTCAGGTCATGCTGCACTCAGATTCGGATGACATGCCGTCCACCATCGTGGGCGCGATCCCGCAGCATTAGCTGGCCCGATTTTCCTCAGCCCGGCATCACGAAATGAATTTCGATTGCGACGGGTTTCCACAGCCCGCCGGGCCGGTCGGTTGAGCGTGCGTCGAAGTCGATGTCGACGGTCAAATCGTTGAAGGGCCGCAGGAATTCCGTGACGTCGCATCGCAGGATGTCTTCAATCGGCCCGGCACTTGCGATGCGGGTTCCATTGACGGAAATCTCCGCTGTGCCCTCCAGTCCTTCGAATGCCAGAATGACGTGCTCTTCCGGCTCAAGATTCGTGGGACTGTGAAAACGGCGTTGGAATCGCACGCGGCCAGCCACGGGACCAAATGCGTCCTGCCAGGAGACTGGCATGCGAACCGACGACGATCGCTCGGGGAGTGGGGGCTCTGGACCTTCGAGCCATTCGCACTGCCACGGACCTCGCAGCAGTATCCGATGGGACGGTTCGCTCATGGTGTTCGTAGTAACCGCATTTATGCGGTTCAGACGTTGATTTAATCGTGACGGTCTTGAGTTACGACGAAGCACTTGAACGGTATGCGGGCTTCCCGGGGATCGTCGTCCGGAAGCTCAGCAGCTTTGTCCCGCATGTGACAAACAGAGTCTGGAAGTCCTTCCCGCCGAATGCGCAGTTGGTGATCGTGTCTTCGGGGGTCTCGGCAAACGCAACCAGCCGGCCTTGCGGCGACACGACATGGATTCCGGGTCGCGTATCGAGTGTTTCGCTGGTCTTGCGCGTCTTATGCAGACCGGCTGCAACATACAGATTTCCCTCGGCATCAATACACATGCCATCGCCGCTGCGTCCGGGATAGAAGTTAATCAGCGTGCGACGATTCCTGACCGATCCGTCATCGCCCAGGTCGTATGCAAAAATGCACCGATTGTGGTCAGCGTCGGGATGGGCCTCGATCAGATACAGCGTCTTGTTGTCAGGGGACGTGACGATCCCGTTCGGCATGTGCACGTCGGGCCAGGCCAGAATCTGCGTGACATTGCCGTCGGGATCGATGCGATACACCGAGTTGACATTGCCTTTCTTCGGATCCGTCGTGCCGGGCCGTGACGTGAAATAGATGCGGCCCTTTCCGTCCAGACACAAGTCATTCGGGGCGGCGAACGGAAACTTGTTATACGAGTCGGCCAGGACGCGAATCTTGCCCGTCTTCATATTGGTGCGAGTCACACGGCCGGCACCACCTTCGCATGCCAGCAGGTCGCCGTTTGGCGCGAAGTACATTCCATTGGTCTTATTGGACTCCGAGCGGAAAACAGACAGTTTGCTTCCGTCCCACTTGTGAATCTTGTCGACTGGCACGTTGGTGAAGTACAGATTGCCATGCCCGTCGCCGGCCGGGCCTTCGGTGAAGACTTTGCTGTCCTCGATCGTCGCCAGAACCTTCATTCCGCCCAGGTACTTGTCGGAAGTCAGACCCGCATACTGATCTGCAACCCCTGCGGCATTGACCGCGTCGACGCGCGAAGCGGCCAGCAACCCGAGGGCAGACGTGGATATGCAGGACAGGGCATCGCGACGGTTAATCTGAGGCGAGCGACTCGACGTAGTCATGGTCTGATCTCCGGTGGCTGATCACGGGTGACGTCACGTCGGCAGAATAGTCCGCTCGACGCGGATTGTCTGCGGAGCACCTGCCCAGCCCGCCGACGCGCTGGTAGGCTGGTGCCTTTTGGTGCCGCAGACAACTCCGAGGAAATGTGTCCGATGCTTCGCCAGTTCAGTCCACTGACTTTAATCGCGTTGCTTGCCGTCGTTTCATTGCTGGCGATGTCGACCGTGCTGACGATCGTCGGGAATGTCGAAACCGACTCGCTGATCAAACAGATTGATGTCGTGGCCGAGACAACGATGGAAGACGGTTCGATTCTGGTGGTCAACAAAGTTTCCTACGGGACCAGCCACCAACTGGATGTGCTCGTCCCGCGGTCATCGATCGATCCGTTCGAGTCGCCTTTTCGCCGCCAGACACCCGATACCCACACGTCAGAGAACAGTGTCGTGATCTGGATGACGCGACAGGACGCGAAGAGCGGACGCTATCTGCACTTCGACTGGTGGTCTCACTCAACCATTGCTGACAAGTCCGGATACGAGCACCGCGACGACGACGCCAGACGCTTCGTATACTCGGGACGAGGCAGCAGTTCCGGCGGCGGCAATCGGCCTTTTTCCGAAGATGATTCGCGCCACATATCTGACCCGTCGCGAATCCTGCTGGTATGCAGTGAGTTCCCCGTGTTTCGCTCGGACGGGCCTGCCGTTCTGAAGATATACGGCGTGGAAGGAAACGAACTGGCCTCGGTCGAGATTCCGAATCCTGTGCCACAACCAACTACGGAATGGACGCCAGAAGAACTGCCGATCACAAGACAGAATGGCGACCTTGAACTCACGCTGAATCACTTCAACACGAAGCGCGACATTCGGCAGCGACACACGAACAACGGGAGGATTGACGAGCCGAACGTGACGTTCGACCGCGGGAAGAACCAGCATTGGAGCTTGAAGTACGCTGGCCAGAAGACGGACGAGTGGAGCGTTACCAACTTCAACCTGTCGGACGCTCTCGGGAATCAGAGTCGACAGTGGCAGATCGAACTGTCGCCGCACGAACCTGCATGGCGAATTGAGGCAACGGCATACCGCAAAGAAACTGCCAGTTTCAACGAGTCCGAGATCATTCGTTTCGACCCCATCGAGCTACCTCGGGAAAAGCAGGTTCTGAAACCAAACCTGGCTGTCGTGAGTGCTGCCGGCGATGCGACCGTGCGCCTGATCGCCGGAGGTGGCAAAGTGTCATATCGCCTTACGTCTGCGACCGGTGGTGGCGGCAACGGGAGTACGAGCGGATCGCACTACTCGAAGCTGGGCCTCAAGGCTGAGAACGGTCGCCAGCAGCGGCATTACCGTTACGAATCACGCCGCGAATCTCGTGGCGGACAAGACGTGTACAACGTCGAATGTGAACTTCCGCACGTCCTGGTCGAATTCCCGACTCGGACTGGTGAGACCAGTCTGACACTGCGTGCCGTCGACGATCAGGACCGCAAAGTCGGCGTGCATCAGCAGTCCGTACATGGTCAAGGGACACTCCTGATGCTGGAAACGCACCCTGGGGCCACGTCCGTTCGGATCGAGGCGATTATCCAGACGCCACTGAAGTTTGAGTTCTTCATCAAGCCGCCCGAGCCCAGGCCGCTGCCGGAACAGTCACAGTCGAAGTAGCCGCTTCTCAAAGCGGGATGACGACGTTGGCGGCAATTCCATCTGGACAGTCGATCCGGTAGAACTCTCAGCTTCGCGACCGGTCACGGAATGGCCGTCGCATGTCCTTCGCCTTTGAACCGCCCCTCACGATGTTCCAGGAAGTTAAAGACGCTGAGTTTGTCCGCGGAGAACACTCGATCCTGAAGTTCTGGGATGAGGCTCGAATCTTCCGCAGGCTCCGCGACCAGAACGCCGGAAAGCCACGTTGGAGCTTTCTGGATGGCCCCATCACGGCCAACAATCCGATGGGAGTTCATCACGCCTGGGGTCGCACGTACAAGGACTGCTATCAGCGGTTCTTCGCGATGACCGGGCACGATCAGCGATTCCAGAACGGATTCGACTGTCAGGGCCTGTGGGTCGAAGTCGAGGTCGAAAAGGAACTGGGTCTCGGCACCAAGACGGCCATCAACGAGTACGGCATCGACAAGTTCGTGAACGAGTGCAAGAAACGAGTGCTGCGTTTCGCCGCTCGGCAGACCGAGCAGTCCGTGCGACTCGGATACTGGATGGACTGGGACGATGCCGGTCAGCTTCGCCTGTTGTCAGAGAAGATGGGTTCCGACGAAGAGGTCAGCATCACAGCTCCGTCGGGCGCGACAGCGACGGCTCCCGCGCATCAGCTCGTTGAACGGCTTGGCTGCCCGGAATGGGGCGGCAGCTACTTCACGTTCTCGACCGAGAACAACGAGACGATCTGGACGTTCCTCAAGAAGTGCGCCACGCGCGGAAAGATCTATCAGGGCCACGATGTCATGCCGTGGTCGGGTCGCGGCGGCAGCGCCTACAGCCAGATGGAGATCGCCGAGGGGCGTAAGCTCACCACACACAAGTCCGTGTTCGTGCGGTTTCCGCTGCGAGGTCGCGAGAACGAGTTTCTGCTTGTGTGGACGACGACTCCGTGGACGCTGACCAGCAATGTCGCCGCCGCAGTGAATCCGGACCTGGATTACGTGCAGGTAAAAACAAAACGCGACGGCGCGATCTATTACTTCGCGAAGGACAACCTGAACTTTCAACGGCTGGCGACCGAGTACAAGGAAGGCTTCGGACGCCCGGAATGGAAGTGGCCGAAGAAGGTCCCGAAGCTCAAGACGATCGCACAGCTCTTCAAGGAGCAGGGCGGATTCGAGGAAGTCGGCACGATCAAAGGTGCCGAAATGGTCGGCTGGGAATACGACGGACCGTTCGACGACCTGCCCGCCCAGCAGAATCCCGGAGGGTGGATTGCCGGCGAGGACAATGAGCCCTCAGTCACCGACCCTCAGCCCTCAGCCCTGCAATGTCACCGAGTCATCGACGGTGGACGGGATTCGCGCGGAAGTGCGCACGTCGTTGCCGGTGAGGGAACCGGCATTGTCCACATTGCACCGGGCTGCGGTGACGTCGATCACAAGCTCGGTGCCGAACACGGTCTGGTGGGTATCGCACCTCTGCGCGAAGACGGCCGCTATGACGAAGGCTTCGGCGACTTCACTGGCCGCGAAGCCATCGATCCGGAAACCGCTGAACTGGTGTTTGAGAAACTCAAGGCGAACGGCCATTTGGTCGCGACTGAGGTGTATCCGCACATCTACCCACACTGCTGGCGGACCGGTGACGAACTGATCTTCCGACTCGTTGATGAGTGGTTCATCAACATGGACTGGCGGGAGGAGATCAAGGACGTCACGCGACAGATTCGCTGGCTGCCGGACAGCATCGACGGGCAGAATCGCGAGTGCGAATGGCTGTCCAATATGAGCGACTGGATGATCTCCAAGAAGCGCTTCTGGGGACTGGCACTTCCCATCTGGGTCAACGAGGAAGACCCAACCGACTTCGAAGTCATGGGCTCACTGGCTGAGATGAAAGAGCGAGCCGTCGAAGGCTGGGACGAATTCGAAGGCAACACGCCACACCGGCCGTGGATCGATGGCATTGTTCTGGAAAGCACGAAACATCCCGGCCAGAAGATGCGGCGGATTGAAGACGTCGGCAACCCGTGGCTCGACGCGGGCATCGTTCCGTTTTCGACCATGCACTACAACCACGACCACGACGAGTGGCAGAAGTGGTACCCCGCCGACCTGGTAACCGAGTGCTTCCCCGGCCAGTTCCGCAACTGGTTCTATTCGCTGCTGTCGCTCTCGACGATGATGCGATACGACGAGACCGACGACCCGATAGAAAAGCGGCCGTTTAAGACACTGCTCGGGCATCGCCTCGTGCAGGACGAGTCCGGTAACCCGATGCATAAAACTGATGGCACAGCCATCTGGTTTGAGGAAGCTGCCGAACAGCTCGGCGTCGACACCGTTCGCTGGATGTATCTCGTCCAGAACCCGTCAAGCGATCTGCGTTTCGGCACACGGCACAAAGACAAGACTGTCACGCTGGAAACCCCCGACGGTCCCATCAGCGAGACTAAAGAAGGCGTGCCCTGCTGCAAGGTCACCAGTCAGCCTGCGGACGAAGTGCGCCGACGCGTGTTGATTCCACTATGGAATTCGTACGCCTTCTTCGTCAATTACGCGCGACTGGATGAGTTCGATCCAAACGGCGAGACGATCCCTGTCGCGGATCGCCCCGAGATCGATCGCTGGGTCCTCTCGAACCTGCAGGCGCTGTTGCAGGTCGCACACCGCGAACTTCCCGAGTTCAACGTGGCCGAATTCTGTCGCGCGGCGGAAGCATTCCTGGACGATTTGTCGAACTGGTACATTCGCCGCAATCGCCGTCGTTTCTGGCGATCGAAAGACGCCAGCGACACAGACAAGACGGCTGCCTATCAAACGCTGTACACCGTGCTGGTGACATTGTGCAAAGCGCTGGCGCCGTGCATTCCATTTCTGACCGAGCGGATGTATCAGAATCTGGTAGTAGGAGCGGAAGCAGGGGAGAGGGAACAGGGAACAGGGAGTGAGTCGTCAACCGGTGAAACGGCAGACGCCAATCCCAGCTCAGTCCATCTCTGTGAGTATCCGCAGCCCGATCAGGAGCTGCTCGATCCGACGCTGAATTCACGCACATCAACGGCGCAACTGGTTGTGAAACTTGGGCACAAAGTCCGCGAGGAGAGCAGTCTTCGTGTGCGACAGCCGCTCAGTGAATTGCGATTCGCCAGCAGCAATGTTGAACAGTGCGAGGCCATCGAGCACCTGGGCGATGTGATCCGTGAAGAGCTCAATATCAAGACGCTGACCAGTGCCGATAACCTGGACGACCTGGTCAGCTACTCGTTCAAACCGAATCTGAAAACGGTCGGTCCGAAGTATGGCAAATTGCTGGGCGTCATCCGCAAGGAGCTGCCCAACGTCGACCCAGCCGAACTGGCCCCGTTACGTTCCGGCCAATCAATCACAATAACCCTCGACGGCAACGAACTGGAGTTCGCTCCCGAGGACGTGATGATCAGCACCGAGCAGTCGACCGATTGGCGTTGTGCCGACGACTCCGGAGTGCAGATCGCAATCTCAACGGTGATCACCCCGAAACTTGAACGCGAGGGCATGACTCGCGACTTCGTGCGTCAGGTGCAGCAACTCCGCAAGAATCACAATCTGCAGATTCAGGACCGTATCGAAATCCTGTACCGCACAACGGATGAAAAAGTGGTCGACGCCATCGTCGAATGGCAGTCGTACATCCGTGAGGAAACGCTGGCCGACTCAATTGAACGGTCGGACCTCAAAGAGTCGAGCGCAGAAGCCGCAACAATTGGCACTGCAAAAGTGTTCATCTGGATCAAGCCGGTGTGAACCGTCTGGGTTCACGGGGTTTCCAATTCGGTGCGCGGGCGCGAACGAGATGAGTGTGGTCAACACGCTCGCCCAACCATCTGCTGCACGGTCTCCGAGTTGACTGGTTCGATGACTCCCCGCTCCGTGATGATTGCTCGGATTAACCGTGCTGGCGTGACGTCGAATGCCGGGTTCCAAACGTCCACACCGTCTGGGACTGTCTGATGCCCGAAGCCGTGGCTGATCTCGGCGCGGTCGCGTTCCTCGATCGGGATCTCGTCGCCGCTTTCAATTGCCGGATCGAATGTGCTGGATGGGGCAGCGACATAGAACGGGATTCCATGCGCTTTGGCCAGGACGGCGATCGAGTAGGTCCCGATCTTGTTTGCTGCGTCTCCGTTCATGGCGATGCGGTCGGCTCCGGTAATGACCGCCTGCACCTTCTGCTCACGCATGACGAGTGCGGCCATTGAGTCGCAGATCACTTTGACAGGAATGCCTCGCTGCTGCAGTTCCCACGATGTCAGTCGCGCACCCTGCAATAACGGCCTTGTTTCATCCGCGTAGACTTCCAGTGGACGCCCCGCGGCACAGGCGGCGAAGATGACGGACAGCGCCGTGCCGTCGCCGGCAGTGGCCAGTCCGCCCGCGTTGCAGTGCGTCAGTACGCCTCCCGATTCCGGCATGCACGTGATGCCGTGCTGCCCTATCGCCGCGCACATGGCACGGTCTTCGTCGTCGATGGCTCGGGCTTCAGCGAGCAGTCGCTGCAGCATCGCGTCGGGCGGCAATTCCGGATGGTCCGCGGCAACCGACTTCAGACGGTTCAGTGCCCAGAACAGGTTGACTGCAGTGGGTCGGCTCTCTGCAAGGTAGTCGGTGACCTGGAGCAGGCGCCGATCGAAGTCACTACGTTCAGCCAGTGGAATAGTCTGTAGGCCGACGACCGTCCCGAAGGCCGCGGCGACACCAATGGCGGGGGCTCCCCGCACGCGCAGTGATCGAATCGCCTCCCACACCTGCTCCACGGTCCCGCAGTCAATCTCGACAAACTCGACCGGCAAGCGCGTCTGGTCGATCATTCGCAACGTGCCCGGAATCTCGCCGATCCAGGACTGAGTTCGGTGATGGGGTTCGCTCACACAGATGTCCTTCGCGATCTGGCCATTCGTTTTACGGATCGTATCCAAGATTCGGCGCCAGCCAGCGTTCGACTTCTGAGACCGGCATGTTCTTTCGCCTCGCGTAGTCTTCAACCTGCTCCCGAGTGATGCGGTCGACCGTGAAGTAACGCGATTGCGGATGTGAGAAGTACAGCCCACTGACAGAGGCGGCAGGCAACATGGCAAAAGACTCCGTGAGCGAGATGCCCGTCCGCTGTTCGGCTTCGAGCAGTTCGAACAGCGTTCGCTTCTCGGTGTGATCCGGACACGCGGGATAGCCGAAGGCAGGTCGGATTCCCCGGTATTTCTCGGCCATCAGGTCCGCACTGGCGAGTTCTTCGGCCGCTCCGTATCCCCACTCGTTGCGAGCAATCATGTGCAGGCGCTCGGCGAAGGCTTCGGCCAGACGATCTGCCAATGCCTTCGCCATGATCGACTGATAATCATCGTGATCCCGGTCAAAGCGGGCGACCAGATCATCGCAACCGATTCCCGTTGTGACTGCGAACGCCCCGAGGAAGTCGGTGCGACCGGAGTCGATGGGCGCGATGTAGTCGGCCAGCGACCGGAAGTCCTTCTGGCCTTTGCGTTCCCACTGCTGTCGCAGCGTCGGGAAACGGGCGATTGGGGCTGAGGGCTCTGAGTTGAAGACCACAATGTCGTCCCCGTCCGAATTCGCGGGCCAGAAACCGAAAACGCCTCTCGCCGTGAGCAGCTTGCCCGAAACGATCTCGTCCAGTAGCCGTCGGGCGTCGTCAAAGAGTCGACGGGCTTCGGTACCGACAACCGGATCTTCAAAGATCGCCGGGTACTTGCCGCGAAGTTCCCAGGTCTGGAAGAACGGTGACCAGTCGATGAAGTCAACCAGTTCATCCAGCGGATAGTCGTCGAGTGTTCGCAGGCCGGTGAATGACGGTTCGGCGATTTCGATTGAGGACCAGTCAGTCGCGAAGCGTCTTTCGAACGCCTCGGCGTAGGGGGTCAGCTTTTTCTGCTGCCGTTCGGCGAACGCGGCACGATCACGTACCTGAGCCTCGGCATTCTTTACGACAAAGGCGGGTTTGCGATCCGCATCGAGGAGGTCTTCGACGACTGGAACGGAAAGTGAGGCATCCGGCACATGTACGACTGGCTGATCATACTGCGGAGCAACTTTGACCGCCGAGTGTTTCGCGCTGGTTGTCGCACCGCCAATCAAAAGCGGCAGTGAGAATTCGCGACGTTTCATTTCGCGCGCGACATGCACCATTTCGTCGAGTGACGGCGTAATCAGACCACTGAGACCAACGATGTCCGCGTTCTCGTCAATGGCTGTCTGCAGGATTTTGTCAGCCGACACCATGACACCAAGATCGATCACGTCGAAGTTGTTGCAACGCAGCACGACTCCAACAATGTTTTTGCCAATGTCGTGAACGTCGCCTTTGACCGTCGCCATGACGATCGTCCCACGAGAGGTGGACGTGTCGGATTCGGCTTTCTCATCCTCCATGAATGGGGTGAGCCAGGCGACGGACTTCTTCATCACGCGAGCACTCTTGACGACCTGCGGCAGAAACATTTTGCCGGCGCCGAACAGTTTGCCGACAACACTCATGCCCGCCATCAGCGGCCCTTGAATTACCGCCAGGGGACGGCCGTACTTAAGCCGCGCTTCTTCCGTGTCCTCGTCAATGTGGTCGGTAATCCCCTTCAGAATCGCGTGTGCCAGTCGTTCGTCGACCGAGCCGCTGCGCCATTCCGCAACTTTCTCTTCGCTCTTCTCGCTGGCCTGGTCTTTCACTTTTTCGGCGTGCTCGATCAGTCGTTCAGTCGCCTCCGGCGATCGATTGAAGAGGACATCTTCGACACACTGCAGGAGCTCTTTGTCGATCTCCTCGTAGACTTCCAGTTGCGTGGCATTGACGATGCCCATGTCCAGACCGGCTGCGATGGCGTGGTACAGAAAGGCGGCGTTGATCGCTTCACGCACCACGTTGTTTCCGCGGAACGAGAAGGAGATGTTGCTCACGCCCCCCGACGTCTTCGCTCCCGGGCATTCGACCTTGATTCGCCGCACGGCTTCAATGAACTCGACCGCGTAGTTCGAGTGCTCATCCATCCCGGTGCCGATCGTCAGGATGTTCGCATCGAAGATAATGTCTTCGGGCTCGAATCCTGCCTGCTCGGTCAGCAGTTTGTATGCCCGCTTACAAATGGCGACCTTGCGATCGCAGTCAGTTGCCTGGCCCTTCTCGTCGAATGCCATGACGACGACGGCCGCTCCGTACCTGCGGACGGTCCGGGCCTGCGACAGGAACTGCTCCTCGCCTTCCTTCATACTGATCGAGTTGACGACGCCTTTTCCCTGCAGACACTTCAGGCCGGCCTCGATGACGCTCCACTTCGAGCTGTCGACCATGACGGGTACGCGGGCCGTGTCCGGGTCAGACCCCATCAGGTTGAGGAACTTTGTCATGACTGCTTCGCTGTCGAGCAGTCCCTCGTCCATGTTGACATCGATCATGTTGGCCCCGCCTTCGACCTGCTGCCGGGCGATGCGCATGGCTTCTTCGTAGTTCTCTTCACGCACGAGTCGCGCGAACCTGCGCGAACCGGTGACGTTTGTCCGCTCGCCGACCATGAAGAAGGTCGACTCGGGACGCAGCTCGAATCGCTCCATGCCGCTGTAGTTGGAGTAACGCGGCACGTCCGGGGCTTTACGCGGAGTGATGTTTGAGACCGCTTCCCGGATCGCAGCAATGTGATCAGGAGTGGTGCCGCAGCAGCCGCCAGCAATGTTGAGCCAGCCCTGCTCACCGAACTCGCGCATGATCTTCGCCATGCCGGACGGTGTGAGATCGAACTCACCCATCTCGTTCGGCAGCCCGGCGTTCGGATGGCACGAAACCGGCAGCGTCGTAATCCCGGACAGCGTCTCCAGGAATGGTCGGATCTGAGCGGGGCCCAAGGCACAGTTCAGTCCGATGCTCAACGCATTGAAGTGCGACACCGACGTCCAGAAGGCCTCCACCGTCTGGCCGGAGATGTTTCGTCCGGACTGATCAATGATCGTCCCGGAAACCATCACGGGAACATTCCGGCCGGTCGCTGCGAGCGCTTCACTCACAGCGACGAGACAGGCCTTGCCGGTCAGCGTGTCAAACACCGTCTCGACCAGCAGCAGGTCCGCTCCGGCCTCCAGCAGTGCTTTGGTCTGCTCGAAGTACGACTCGCGGACCTCGTCGAATGTCGCTGTGCGGAATCCGGGATCTTCGACTTTCGGTGAGACAGACAGCGAGACACTGGTCGGTCCGATACTGCCAGCGACGAATTTCGGCTGGCCGGTCTTCTTTGCGAAGTCGTCGGCCGCTTCGCGAGCCAGTCGCACGGCCGCGTGATTGATCTCGGTGACGTGTCCTTCAAGCTCGTAGTCTCGCAGTCCGTGGCGAGTTCCATTGAACGTGTCGGTTTCGACAATGTCCGCCCCGGCTTCGAAGTAGGCACGATGGATGTCACGAATGGCGTCCGGTTGCGTCAGAACCAGCAGGTCTGTGCAGTTCTTGAGATCCTTCGTATGGTCGGCGAATTGCTTGCCACGAAAGTCCTGTTCCTCGAATCCGCAGCGGTGAATCATCGTCCCCATGGCGCCATCGAGGACCACGATGCGGTCATTGAGCAGTGTTTGCAGAGCATCGAAAGACGAATCGGACATGAGCAATACTGACACAGGAATGAGACTGACGGACTGACATGGACACGTCCCCAAAACGGCGGGTTCAGCGAACTGGGACGGGTTGGAGACTTTAGATGGCGGCGTGTCAGGCGCGAACGCCCAGGACTGCGGAATCCTCTGATTGCCGCGGGAATCAGCATGCTTGCCCGTCTTTGAGCCGTCCGTCAGACTTCCGGAGCGCTGATTTCAGGTGAGGCAGACCGCACGAAGTGGAGCAGAGACCATGAAGTTTGAGGGTCGAAACGCGATTGTCACGGGTGCCTCACGCGGGATCGGCCGGGCCGTTGCGATCGAGCTGGCGCGGGAAGGAGCCAATGTCGGCATCAACTTCCATTCGCACAGAGAGGACGCACTCGAGGTGGCCGGCGAAATCGAGTCGCTCGGCCGCAAGGCGCTGCTGCTGCAGGGGGATGTATCCGAGCAGTCGACTGTGGAAGGCATGGTGCAGCAGGCTGTTGACGAATTCGGCAGCCTGAATCTGTACGTTTCGAACTCGGCATACAGCGACCGAGAAAAGATGATCGACGCGGACATGGAAGGTTTTCGTCGAACGGTGGACGTGTCGATGTGGGGCGCATTCTACGGAGTCCGAGCGGCCTCTCAGCAGATGGTTGGGCAGGGACAGGGCGGGGCGATCACGGTCATCAGCTCGCCACACGCGGTTCTCGCGATCCCCACGGCCATGGCCTACAACATGTCAAAGGCTGCGATCGACCACATGGCTCGTACCGCAGCCATCGAGCTGGCCGAGCATCGGATCCGTGTGAACGTCGTCCATCCCGGCTGGATCGACACGCCAGGAGAGCGCAAGTTTTTCACGGACGAACAGATCGAAGCCGGCGGCAAGAGGCTCCCGTGGGGCCGTCTGGGCCGACCCGAGGAAATCGGCCGAGCTGTCGCCTACACGCTCAGTGACGACGCCGACTATATGACGGGAAGCACTCTGCTGATCGATGGCGGAGTCAGCCTTCCCTGGTGGTCAAACCGCGATTCGGGCGAAATGTGACGCCGTCGTCGCGGACCATGCATGTGGGCCGCGACCGGGTTAGTGAAGCCTGCATAGTTGTACCGGTCCCTGAAGCATTTCGTGCCGCAATGGTGGGACTTTGACGCTGATTCGATCGCGAAGCCCCCAGGCCGTGTCATTCGCGAACTCGTTTTGTCCAGACGACGCGTCCAATTGCCGATGATTACTATTGATGGCGTCCGTACGGAGATTGTCTCTTCACGGGATGTGTACTCTGGACCCAGCGGACAATCGAAATACGTACTGATCTGTTCGGTGCCGTCGCGGCTGGCGGGCATCATGATGGTTGTCGAGAACTACTCTCACGAACGGACTGTTCGCATGAAACTGTTCACCCGGGGAACTGCGTTAACGCTGGTTGCAGGAGCGCTCTGGGCCGGTGCGTCCACTGGTTTGTCCGCCGCCGAGCCTCGAACGACTCGCGACGCTCACAAGATCGCCGCGACGAGTAAGTCACATGTGAATCCTGCCCGCAACCCAGCACGTCAGACGATTACAGACGTGTCCCTTGCACAGGGAGGCGTTTTGCGAGGTGTTCTGGTCGACGAACAGGGCCGACCTTTGGTCAAGTCGGCCGTCATCATCCGCCAGGGACGTCGAGTGTTTTCTCGAACGGATACCGGGCTCAAGGGCGAGTTTCAGTTCAAAGGACTCCGCGGCGGCGTCTATGAGGTTGCATCAGTCAACGGGCACGGCGCGTTCCGCGTGTGGGCTCCGGGCACCGCTCCTAAAGCGGCCCGCAGACAGGCCTTGATTGTGTCACGGTCCCAGGTAGTTCGAGGCCAGTTTGCAGATCTCGGACTCTCGACTCTGACAAACCTCGGCGACCTCGGTGCGCTCGGCGGAATGGGAACGGCCAGTGGACTCGCGACGGCTGCGGCGGTTGCGGGAATCACTGTGGGAGCAGTGGTCGTCGCCGACGAAGCAAACAACGACGATCCGCCGCCCGCAGCGACTGGAACGGTTGTCACGACGCCTTAGCCTCGGGCGCAAGAGCCCGAGGTAGCGCCTACGGCTTAGAGGTCTCACGGATTCCAGATCGGGAACTTATTTGGGGCCCCGTTCCTTAGTGAGACCGCGCCTTACGAGTGCATCACAAATCCGCCGTCGACATTCATCGTCTGACCGGTGACCTGTGCGGCTCGCGACGATGCAAGAAACACGACCATGTCGGCGATGTCGGATGGTTCCTGCCACCTGCCTAGAGGCACGACCGTCCGGATTTTCTGGTCTGCCCACGTTTCGTAATCAAGCTGCTGATCTTCCGGCTGCTGATCGTGCCATGCCTGCCATACGGCCTGATTTAAAGGTGTCCTGACCATCCCGGGACAGACGACGTTTACGCGAACTCCGTGTGGCGCCAGATCGCGAGCCATGCATTGTGCGAAATTAATATTCGCCGCTTTGCTGGCGCTGTACGGCGGATCGGTGGGGGAACCGATCTGACCGGCAACCGACGCAATGAACGTCATCGTGCCCGCACCACGTTCTGCCAGTCCTGGTGCCAGCGAATGAGCAACGCGCGTCATGCCCATGACGTTGACTTCGATGACGCGCGACCAGTCTTCCGGAGCCAGGTTCGTGAAGGGAAACCCGAACTTTCCCGATCCAATCGCAGCGGAATGCACCACGTGATCAACTGCGCCGAACGCCTGTTGTGTCTGTTCAAGAGCGGCGTCGATCTGGCCCTGCGCGGTGACGTCGACGCGGCAACCAATGGTCTCGACATCTGCCTTTCTCGCGATCGTGGCTGCGGTTGCCTCGACCGATTCGCTGATGTCCCACACGGCAACGCGTGCCTGCTCTTCGGCAAACAGCTCAGCGACAGCACGTCCGATGCCACTGCCGCCACCGGTGACTACAACGGTCGTTCCACTAAGTCCCAGTTCCAAGGCGAGGCTCCTTTGATTGCCACGCTGCGGTACGTCCGCCGAGCGACGAATGCCCACGTCTGTATTTATGCGGCGTCGGCGATCTTACGGGCGGCTGCCTTCTCGATCTGCCCGGCCATCCGTCGCAGACCTGCGTGCTTTGGCCATTGGACAATTGCATCCGCAATGATCTTTCCCGCGTCGGAGTATGAATCCAGACGCAGGCGACACAAGCTTCGCAGCATTTCCAGTTCCGCGGTTCGAGTGTTGCCCGTAAGAACGATTCGATCCAGTACACGACTGGCGGCAGCGTAGTCCCCGGTGTTCAGGCAGGCCTCGCTCCACATCAGGTATTCGGCAAGCTGCGGAGTGACGGGGGTCCCGGTCAGCGCCGTGTCGAAGTCTTCAGCCGCCGCTTCGAGATTGCCCATGCGGAAGTGGCACACCGCCCGTTGACGCATCCAGACTCGATTTGCCGGATCGTTTCGGAGTGCCGCGTCGTAGTAGGACAGTGCAGTGCCCCAGTCATCGGCCGCTTCGTAGAAACGTGCGGCCGTCAACGCTAACACCGCGTCACGCGGATTCCGTTTCAGCGCCTGACGCAGGACTGTTTCGGCTTCCGCCCGACGCTCCAGATCGATCAGGGCACCGAACAGGCTCTGTATGAATTCGCGATTGTGGCTTTCCAGTGCGACGGCCTGACGCAGCGACTGCAGTCCTGCTTCGACATCCATCGCGACCTGTGCGTGATTCGTTATCCGAACGTTGGCCTGGATGTTTGCGGCTTTGTCGGGCGATTCGGCAACTGCTGGAACACGAGCAAGCTCCAGCAGCTCGACTCCCGCACGATGGAGTAAGACGGCAGAGGTTGGCCGGAGTTCGATGAGTCGCTGTAACGACGCACGGTACAGTGATCGATCGTCGAGATCGCGGCTGATCTCCGCCAGCAGATCGATCGCGGCAAAATGATCTGGAGTTGTTTGTAGAAGAACGGCCAACGTATTGCGGGCATCGTTCAATCGACCGGCAGACCGTAACTCGACAGCTCGATCAAACAACGTATCCGAGGTGACAAATGCCCCGTCGGCGTCGGTCAGTGTTGATTTGACGATGCGCGGTTCCTGCGAGGGCCGGCCTTGATGCAGAGCGGTTTGCAGCAGCGGCGTCTGACATCCGCAGGTGGCGATCAGGCACAGGATGCTCAATCGCGCCCGACTGCCTGGACACTCGTCAGATTCCACGACGCCTTTGGAGTGGCCGGCAAAGCGACGGGCATTTCTCGCGGTCGCGGCAAGTGAGTGCATCAGCGTCGTGTCCAGCCTCGAGCGGCAACGCCAGACTTGCGGCGTTCTTCAGACGCGTCGGCCTGTTCCGACTTGCGAGACTGAAACACCGAGCGAATCAATCCGAGGGGACCCCGCTTAGTCCGCGGCGGCGCCACCGGGCGACGCTGCTGAGTTGGCTTTGGTGCGAGGACGGCATCCCGGATCGCATCCTCATTCAGCAGTCGGGGCACAGTCGTCGATTCATAGAACGCAGCCGGTGAATTCCTTGAACTACCAAAGTCGATGGCCTGTGCAATGTCCGATTCTTCTTCGATCCCCTGCACCTGCATCAGGGTTGGAGCCTCGGCATCCGACGAAAGTAGCGTGATGACCATCAGTCGCTGGACAAACTCCAGCTCGCCTTCACTGTTGCCGCTCGCGTCGTTGACGGTTCCCTCCTGGGCCTGCTCGCTGATCAGCCACGTTGTCGATGTGGCAGATTCTGGCGGCTGAAACTCAGTCGATGGCAGCGACTCAACGCGAACCATCCGCTTCGGAGCCTCACCGTGGACTTGAATCCATCCGTCATTCCATGTCAGAACAACCTCATCGCCCGCATCCACGCCATGCATTGTGTTGCAGTGCAGGCACGGTGATCCGATGGCGAGCCGACCGGATTCCGCTGGCGTTACCGTGATCTGCCCCGAATTCACAACTTCCGCCGAGCCATGTCGCTGTGCATTCCGCATCAGCTTCTGCACCATCGCTTCGTGGCCGACCGCGTGATCTTCACTCGATCCGCCCTTGTCTTCGAGTCTGACCAGTCCAGCACGAGCTGTTGAGCTTTCGGAAGCTGCCGAGACGTGCATTACGGTGGCGGCAAATCGATACGTCTTCACTGATTCGTCCGCAGGTGTCACCTCGTAAGTTGGCAATGGAATGACCACCGGGTCGGCCGCTGGACTTGCGTATCCAGACATCTGACGAATCGGATTCGGAGCCGGCAATGCGATTTTCTGCACACTTGATTCGCTTGATACCTCGGGAGTCGCGGGAGGTTCGGCTTGAAGTGTGTTGACTGGAGACGGCGCCCAATTCGGCGAGAGCGTCGCCGGCTGAGGAATCGGAACCTCGTCGGTCACCGGAACTTCAAGTGTTGCCGGCTCGACAATCTCTGTGACAGCCGCTGCCGGTGCTATGGTTGCTGACTGCGGCAGAATCTCGGGTCGAAGCGGTTCGACGGGTGGGTCGGGCAGTCCCGCGGGGAACGGTTCCGGCTGATCCGGTTCGACACTGGCCGGTGCGAGTGGCAAATCTGACTGGGTCTCAGTGGCTGGCGGCGAATCCAGCGACGGCTGCCGTTCCGTTCGTGAAACAGCGGTTAACTCTGGAAGCGGCTGAATCACCTGCGGGAACGCGTCGGGGGCCGAAACGGAAATTGGGGCAGAGAGGTCCGGATTCGAGACGGGCCCGGCGATAAACGAGGGCTCACCCTGCTTGAGGCCGGCAATCTGGGACTTCAGCTCGTCCAGTCCCTGAACCAGTTTCCTGACGTCGTTCTGAATCTGCTCGCTGCTGGAACTGACCTGAGCGGTGGTCCCCCGTTGTCGCTGTTCGACGGCCTGTCGCAGCATGGCGTGCTGCTCATTCAGAAGACGCACGGAACGGCCGACTTCGACCACAGTGCCGTTTAGCCCGCCAACCGATTGGTTGAGCTGCTGCATGGACTCTTTCAGGTGTCGGATCCCCGACTCCCGGGCCACGCTCATCTGAGTCAGACGCTCGCTGATCTGTGACTCGACTTCGTCCAGGCGTCGGTGCGGGGGATGCGAAGACGCGGAAACCGTGTGCAACTCCACGTGCGCCGGTCTGTGATCCCGTGTTGATTCACTCAGTTGAGCCATTCTGGCTTCGATCTTCGCCAGTTGGTCGGACAGTTGTCGCTGCTGGCGATCACTGGTGAGGTCATCGACTTGCCGCTTGAGCGAGGCCAGACTCGAAGTCGAGACCACCTCGCCGTGGTGGACATGGTGGAACGACAATGGCTGAGTCGGCTGGGGCTGGGGCGGAACGGCGACATAATGCCGAGTGTCGACGTACTCGACGTCCTGCGGTCGCGTGTTCGCCGGAAAGCCACGCAATCCGAACGAAATCACGCACAACATGACAATTATGAGCGAGCCGATCAAAGCGACGCGCAGGGCCGTATCGAGACTGTTGTTTCTCAATGAACCGCTCCCTCGATTGACGTGAGTCGTCATCATCCGCATGGAGAACCCGTCACGCGGTACAGTCCGCGCGCTGTGAGGGTCTCCCTCGTGACTCATCGGCGCGACGCAATCGTCAGGACCAGCAAAATTCGCATAGGCGGAAAACTTCGCCACGATCAGCAACGCCAGCGAAGCGCGCATAAAAAAACGGCGTGACAAGGTCCCCTCAAAGCCTCCTGGCTCTTCCTCGTCACGCCGTAAGTGTTTCGGGCATCAGGCGGAGCCCGTCTGCTGCAGCGGTTGCGTAAACATAGGGCGACTTTGCAGATGGTCAAATCGCGTTGGCAGAGATCCTTTTTTCCGGTTCGCCGCTATACTCCCGCCTCCGAAACTCAAGTCGGGTTTGTCAGGTAAGACGGAGGCTCTGACCGCTTCAATCGGTCGATTCGGCTCGGTCTCCCATTCGCGTAACAGGAAATCACCATGCTGCGTTTCCCATTTTCCACCGCTTTTTGTACCGGGCTCGTTCTGTTCGGCGGCCTGATCGCTCACGCCGAGGGACCGCTCGACCTGATTCCGGGCAGCGCGTCCGCCGTCGTACGTATCAAGAGTCCGCAGGCCACAATTGCCAAGGTGGCGAATTTTGTGAATGCCGTGCAGCCCGGAATGGGCTTCGCCGTGCAAATGCAGGCGCCTGCGTTGGGGATCGGAATCTCGAATCCAACGATGGGCGGGGTCGATCTGCGGAACGACTGGTACGTCGCCGTTTTCGCCGTCAAGAACGCGGAACCGGGAGTGGTCTTCCTGATCCCTGCATCCAAGGGCACAGACGAGCGATCCGGCATCGACCAGATGAAGGAAGCCGTGGGTGAGGAATTCACCTTCGTCGCGAAAGACAATTGGGTCGCTTATTCGATGGACGAGGCTGTCATCGAACTGGTCGAAGACTGCATCGACGGCGCTGGTGATGCAATCCAGCTCGACCGCCGATCTGGCGAACTGTTTGCTGCGGGCGATGCCTCAATATTCGTCAACATCGCTGGCATCGCCGAATCGTATAGCGAGGAACTGGAAGCCGCCGAAGAACAACTCGACGTGATCCTCGAAGGCATCACGGCTCAGCTTCCTGAGACACCGGGAATCAACCTGGGCCCGATCATGGAAATGTACGGGCAGATGGGCCACGGTGCTCTGCGAACGGCTCGCGACTCCAGCGCCTTTACTTTCGGACTGACGCTCAGCAATGACTCGATTGCGATCGAAGAGCTTTTGCTGGTTAAAGACGGCAGCGACACTGACAAGTTTCTGCAGACACACAAGACGAGTGATCTCAGTCTTCTCAACAGTCTGCCCCGGAATAAACTCGGCTATTTCGCCTTGAATGCCGACTTCGGCAGTCTGGCAGAGTGGGGCATGGACTTCGCAGCTCAGATGCTCAAGACCGACGACAATGCCGACACCCTGGAAAAACTGAAGAAAGCGACTCAGGACCTGAAGGCCGTGAAATTCGGTTCGGCAGCATGGGCGTTCGGTCTGGCAGACAAAGACACCGGAATCCTGCAGGGGTACGCTGTCACGGAAGCGACTCCGGCCAGCAAAATGCGAGAAATCACTCGCGCCATGGGTGAGGGATACCAGTTCAACGTGCCGGGAGTGAAGCAGGAATTCACTGTTGAGGCCGACGCCGAAAAATACGGTGACCTGACTGCCGACGTCATCCGCATCAAGCAGGAATTTGATGAAACGACCGATCCGCTGGGCATCCAGAAGGCACTGCAGGAAGCCCTGTATGGCAAGAACGGTGCAGAGCAGCGTGTCGTGATCAAAGGCAACAACCACGTGGTGCAGACATTCGGTGGCGGCCCGGAGACCATGAAAGAACTGCTGGCGACTCTCGATGCACCGCCCACAACCGGCGACACCGCCCTGACTCAAAGCCGTGGTCGAATGTTGGAGAAAGCCAATCTGATCGCCCTGATCGACCTGCCAAACCTGGCACTCAAGATTGCCAAAGTTGCGTTGAAGAATGACGACGTCAAAGCCGCTGTCCCGTTCAAGGGCGAGTTCCTTGAAGGTGCAGAGGTCCCGACCAGCTTTATTGGTTTCTCGGCCGGCACCGAAGCACAGGGCGTGCGGCTGAAGACCGAAATCCCCGCGACGACGTTTAAGAACTTCGTGCAGATCGGGACCTACGTTCAGCAGCAGCAAGTGAAAGAACGTCAGAAGAACAACAAAGACGATTTCTGATCGGAATTCGGCACACGACCTTATTGCCAGCGCCCGGTTCGTCGTCGACGAACCGGGCGTGATGCATTCCATCGAGAACCACAAACCGAACAGTCAGCGAAGAAACGGCAACGCATGGAGATTGTGACGTACGGCCACCCCTGCCTGAGATGGAAATCAAAGCCCATCACCGAGATCACGCCAGAGCTGAAGGCCACGGTCCGTAAGATGTTCGAGCTGATGTACTCGGCCAACGGCATCGGCCTCGCTGCGAATCAGGTCGGGTTACCCTATCGGTTCTTTATCATCAACCCGGCCGCGAGTGCGGATGAGCCCGAAGAGGAGATGGTGTTCATCAACCCGGAAATCGTCCGCCGAAAGGGCAGCGTTTCCGGTGAAGAGGGCTGTCTGAGCCTGCCGGAACTCTACGGTGATGTCCCCCGCGCCGAAGAAATCGTCGTCGAGGCATTCGATGTGGATGGCCAGGGTTTCGAAGTCAGTTGCTCCGAACTGATCGCCCGCGTAATCCAGCACGAAACCGACCATCTGGACGGCGTGCTGTTCATCGACCGCATGGAAGAATCCGAACGCGAGGAACTGTCCCGTAACCTCGACGACTTCGCACGCCAGTTCGAGCAACTGCAAACGGACGGCAAGTACGCGTCCAACGCAGACATCGAAAAGCGTCTGGCCGAACTGGAGCAAACCTCCGAATTCCCCGCCCTCGACTGAGTCACCGGATGTCGAGCTGGTTGGTGATGTTTTCCGTCGAACGTCGAATGCGAGCTTCATTGCTGCTTACGAGGCCGGCGGAAAGACGCCTTCGCGGATGAGCTGTCGACGATGGGCGATACGATGTGGGTCGTTCATCTGCAGGATCGCAATCGTCGTTCGTCCTTTGGCGGTACGCGCCTCAAGAATCGCACCGTCCCACCAGAAGTGTTCGGACCAGGCGTCTTTCCACGGGTCACAAATAAACTCCTTTCCGCCGGTCAGCGGGTCAATGCCCGCGATGTTCGGGCCTTTGTGGTTGTTGTCTTTAAAGCAGGCCAGAGCGAGGTTTTGGACGACGGTCGGACCGTCCATTTTCTCAGGCACGACATGATCGACTTCGAACGGAGCGGGATCGAAGTCGGATGGCATCTGACAGTATTCGCACCGGGAATTCGCACGAGTCCACACTTGCCGCCGCACAGCGGCGGGGATGCTCATGCGGTATCCTGTTTGAGAGTCATGCGGGCCATTGACTGCAGAATGCCCAGCATGCTGCTGACACGCTCATAGCCGTCAGCCTCTACCTGCTCTTTCGGTGTAATTGCACCCGAGCGGGCACGAGCGGCCAGTTCGCTCATGCGGCTCTTCTGCTCTTCGGAAAAGCCGAGCTGCAGGAACGTCCGTGCCGCTTCTTCAGTCTTCGGCGCGTGAAGGCCGCGGATGATCGTGTCATCGTAGGTATCGATCGTCGTGCTCATGGGGAAAGTGTACCAAAGACTCAGATCATACTGGCAAGCAGAAAGCGCCCGTGAGTGCTCCTGGCTGGGACTGGGCACCCGGTGAGGTGTCGGCTCGTGGAGACCTTCGGTTGGGTCTGTGGCTGGGTCGGGAGACCCAGCCACAACGCACAACGTCTCAGTGACTTGTGACGGACTGCCGCGTGATTGTGACCACTGGGGTGGGTTTCGCGTTGGCGTCTTCCTGTAGCGTAAGTCTGATCGTGTTACCGTCGGTCGAGTGCATTGTATACCGATCAAACAGCTGGTAGTCGTGCCCCATAACGCGATCCCGTATCAATTGTCCAACCTGCTTGATCCAGCGTTCTGCTGATGCACCCGGGCTGAAGTGTGACTGGTAGACGACCAGATCGCTGCCTGAAATGTGCCATTGCCAGTCGTTACTGTTGCGTCCGGTTTCGGGAGGTGGCTTGTCCGGCGGATAGTGACGCAGAGTGCCATCGGATCGAAATTCCTCAATCCACTGTTCGACGGAACCATCGGGATGGGTTACGGGAATCGTCCATGTTCCTATCAGATGTTCTCGAATCGCGGCGGAATGAAGATGCTCACGAATCATACTCGTGAGTCCAATGGCAACAGTGACGGCGACCATGGCCATGAACCACCGGGAGGTGGCAACGCGATGAACGGATGGCTGCATTGGTTCGCCCTGGTTGCATGTGGCACGACCGGGATTACGCCTGGCTGTGTCAACTTTCAATAGAGAGATCGGGTGGCTGGCTGGCGGTCGAGCGTAGCGAGCCCCCAGCACTGCAACTGGGGCCTACGCGGCTTGCGAGACGCACCCGGAAGCCAATGACCGGCGGCACGAATACGAATGTCGAACAAGGAATGTCAAAGTCCGAAGCGAAGCACTTCATCATTCGAAATTCCTTGTTCGACGTTCGATATTCATTGCAAAACACCAGCGACAACATGTTGGTCGGTCCGAGGATCGAAGGGCCTACACATTCTCACCGCGCCAGACGACGTTGGTGCCGGTGATTTTGTCATGCAACGCCTGCTTCTCGCTGTTCATGCCACACATCGCGAATGCAAAGGCCACTGGTGGCAGGGCGATGGACAGCGCGATGATCAGCGTACGCAGGAAAGCGCGCATCACAACGGCATTGGATTGCATACGCTTGCGTCCAGGTTGAATGACCGTCAGTCCGATGGCACGCATTCCCAACGTGCATGCAGTCGGCCCGCCTTCGAGCAGGAAGTATAGAAACGGAATGCCGATCATCCCCACAATGCCGCCCCAGTAGATCGAGTCTTTCGTACGCTCAATGGTTTCGGGCGCCATTTCCAATGCGGCCACGCACCAGTTGAGTCCATAAAAGCCGAGAATCATCAGTAGATAAAACGCTCCGATCACGCAGGCATCAATCAGAAACGCCAGGTATCTGACCCAGAACCCCGCTGGCCTGTTGGCGACGACTCGGAAACCCAGCTCAAGGGTGCGCGCGTTGTAGCGAGCCAGAAGACCATTGGCTCGAACAAGCATCATCATGGGAATGCACAGAAAGACCGACTTCACGAGATACATTAGAGCCAGCAGTGGCAGCGCAATGCCTATTAACGTGACACTGAACATGAAGCCTCGATCATCTTCCTTGATTGAGATGCCACACAGCTCAATGAGTCGCAGGACGCCGTTTCCAAACTGTCCGTAGACTTCGTCCCAGAAGAAGCCCATTGCGACGACCGCGCCCAGCGAGATCAGCAGCAGCGCCAGCCCCATCAGGAACCACCACGCGACGGGAGCAAAGTTGGCAAACGTGATCCGAAACATGTGCGCCGGCAGATACGCACGAAACGGGTACTTTGACGCGAGATGACTCATCGCGACCGGGTAGCACATGAGTGGCAGGAGATAAACGATCGGAATACTGATCGCGAGCGCCTGGCTCACACCGGCAATCGCACTAACTCCCCCGAACCCGACTGCCATCCCCACGCCCCACAGGATCAGCAGCACCAGCGGCAGGGCCAGTGCAATTGGCCAGACGGTCGCTTTGATGCCAAGCACAACATCCGTGAAGAACTCGAATCGGAACCGCTGAAGCTTGTCCTTTCCGTCCATCGTAATTTTGATGGTCTCGATCCAGAGCTGCCAGAAACAGCCCTGTGGGGCCGCTCCGCAAAGCACCGTGACGAACGACCAGAAGAGGATCAACGGCGTCTTCTCGCAGTAGAACACCATGAACAGCGTCGCTGTGTAGAGCGTCATGAACAACGACCAGAAGATACACAGCGAGATGGCGATGCCCAGGTTCTTCTTCAGGTAGTCGAACGAGTCACTCCACGAGATCTTGTAGAAGTCGTCCGGATTGGGGCCCTTGTACTTGCGCAGGTTGCTCTGCTTCGTACTCAGCTCTCCCGTTTCCAGGTTGATGCCGCACTCCGGGCATTCAATGTCGTCTTCGTCGACTTCGGTTGCGCATTTCGGGCAGACCTGAACGTTGCGGTCTTCGGCTCGCCCCATGTCGATATTCGAAAAGAAGTCCTCGTCATGGACGTCGAGCGGAGTTGGGTCAGCACGCTTGCGTCGCGCTGCCTTCTTGCCGCCACCCGGTACGCGCACCGGTGACCCACACTTCTTGCACTTGATTGTCTTGCCACGTGCGGCGTCGGGAGCCGAAATCCCAGCTCCACATTCGCACCGAACTTTGACTGGCATGGAATACTCCGAAACGACTCCAGGGCGGAAACGTGCTGATCCTATCAGCCTGCCGATTCCGTTTTCACGTGACAAACCCTTCGGAAGCCGCGCAACCCGAATGAAATGGCGGTCTGACCCGCACAACATCGCACGCGTCTTGAGACACAAAGTATCGTTTTGCCGTCAATCTGACTGTCGAGCAGCGACTTCGATCCCCGGTGAGGCTTTTGATGAAAACGTCAATTCATCCCCCGCTGTATCTGCTCACAGCGACCGTCGCGTTCTTTCTGGGAACGACGCTGAGCGTGCAGGGCGAACCGGAATCACCTGACAGACCGGAACCACCTGCATCCATTGCTCGCACAGCGCCGCTGACCTCACAGGAAGCCGAGTCCGACATGGACCGCGAGTCTGCCTCGCTGGCGGACGACGTGCCCCGGACGACGACCGAAGTACAGATCGAGACTCCCAAGGCCACGAAAAGACCGGCACCGCGCAGCCCGATTCTGAAAACGCAATGGGGCGACATCGCAGTTTTTCCCGCCGACAACCCGTGGAATCAGGACATCTCCGACCTGCCCGTCCACCCGGACTCGGACGCATGGATTCGATCAATCGGTCTCGACCGCGGTCTGCACCCCGACTTTGGTACTGTCTGGAACGGCGAACCAAACGGTATTCCGTACGTCGTCGTGCCTCCGGACCAGCCGAAGCTGCGAGTCAAATTCCAGTACGACGAGGAAAGCGACGTTGGTCCCTATCCGATTCCCCCGAATCCGCCGATTGAAGGTGGCCCGCGTGCTCCGCACAGCAGTGACCGGCACATCATCATGATCGACGCGCAGAACCGACGACTCTACGAGCTGTTCAACGCGATCCCCGATCCCGTGCATGGCTGGCGTGCGGGATCCGGTGCGATCTTCGACCTGAGCAGTAACGCACTCCGGCCCGACGGCTGGACCTCGGCGGATGCCGCCGGACTGCCGGTATTTCCAGGACTGGTCCGCTACGAGGAAGTTGCCGCCGGTGAGATTCGGCATGCTCTGCGATTTACCGTGCAGCGCACGCAGCGGGCCTACATTCATCCGGCCCGACACTTCGCCAGCCGTTCGGATGATCCCAGACTGCCTCCGCTCGGGCTGCGAGTCCGACTGCAAGCGGATTACGACATCTCCGCGTTCCCAAAGACGGCGCAGGTCATTCTGACAGCACTCAAGAAGTACGGCATGCTGCTGGCCGACAACGGGAGCGACTGGTTCATTTCCGGAGCTCCAAACCCGAAGTGGCAGGACGGCGCATTGGCCACGATCAAACGCATCAAAGGTCGCAACCTCGAATGCGTCGTTACTGGTCCGCTGATTCGCCGCTGATCGCAAGTGGCTCGCGCTTCCCCGGCTTTTCCGGAACAGCCCGCCCTCAATCGCCGGGGACAACCCGCCCGTTGGCAATCGGAGTCCGCATTCAGGGCCGACGCGTCGTAAGATGACTGCGTATCACCGTACCGGAGTTCCAATGATGCCGGCAAAAACGACAACGCAGACTTTCGGGCTTTTTCTGGCACTGGCTCTGATTGTGGCCGCCGCCCCGTTTCTATGGTCGATTCAGGCCAGCGCGCAAACGGGCGGCCTGGCGGTCGGCGAATCGATGCCGCCGATCGAAGCGGCCGGCTGGGTCAACGGACCCGGACCGTCGGCGGACGATTTGAAGGGCAAGGTCGTGGTCGTGAACGGTTGGTTCTTCCTGTGCCGTTACTGCCATGAAGGGGCACCGGCACTCGTCGAACTCTACGAGAAACATGGCCAGCGGGAGGACGTTGCATTCATTGGTCTGGCTGACATACCCACGACGCGTGAGGAGGCCGAAGCCTTTTCCAGCAAGTACAAAATCACATGGCCCAACGCATACGGTCCGCGTGACAGGACTTTCTTCGGATTCGACGCCAAGGCATTTCCCGCCTACTGGATCATCGGCCGCGACGGCAAAGTTGTGTGGAATTCGGACAGCGAGCGAGAGCAGTCCATGTCCGACGCACTTGAACAGGCTGTGAGCTCCTGATCGCGATGGCCACGGCGTCGGTTGATGCAGTCCATCAACCGGAACGCGCCAGTCGTGATTTGAGCAGTAGCCGAAGTCACAAGACTTTGGCCGCACGCGGGGAAAGCCAAACTCTTGCGAGTTCGGCTACATTCGTTGACCGGAATTCAATCCAGTAATTCGATCAGCCCGACGCCGCAACCCGGCAGGTCTTCAACGACGGTCGCAAGATGCTGCACACGCATCGCCCGCGTTTATGAGCCTTGTCGAGAATTCGATGCAAGTCCGCGTTCTGTCGTGCGCACTTGCCTGCTTGCGGGCGCATGGCCTCCTGTGCGTGTAAAGGGGAGTGCGCCGAAGGTATGCTCCCGGCAGACAAAACATGTTTCGATTGCGCGAGCCACGATCTGGCAATCATCCGAGTTTCACGACAAGGAGAGCGGTCATGACGCAGAAGACAAAACAACTTTCACGGCGCCGGTTTTTGAAGTCCACAGTTTCGGCCGCTGGAACGGCAGTGCTGGCGCCGACCGTGATTCCCGGTTCGGCTCTGGGCCTGGACGGCGCCGTCGCCCCCAGCGAACGCATCGTCGTGGGAGGCATTGGGATCGGTCGTCGAGGAGGCTACGACCTGAGCTGCTTTCTCCCGCAAAAGGATGTGCAGTTCGTCGCGGTCGCAGACATCAAACAGAAGCGTCGCGGCGAAATTAAGAAGATCGTCGACACGCACAACGGTAACGAGAAATGTGATACCTACCGTGACTTCCGCGAACTGCTCGACCGCCAGGACATCGATGCCGTCCTGATCGCCACCGGGCCGAACTGGCACGCGACAGCAGCGATGACGGCGGCCAAAGCTGGCAAGGACATGTATTGTGAAAAACCCGTCACAAAGAACATCAGTCAGAGTCTGATTCTGGCCGACACCATGCGGCGTACCGGACGAGTGTTTCAGGCGGGAACTCAGCGACGAAACCTGCCGCACTTCGCATTTGCCTGCGAACTGGCTCGCACGGGAAAGCTTGGCACGCTGAAGAAAGTCTACGCACACCCGGCGGGAATGCAGGCCCTGATGAGTGGCTGGCTGGTTCCGGAAACTGAACCAGACAAAGACGTGGTCGATTGGGACATGTATCTCGGGCCGGCTGCGTGGCGTCCCTACAACAAGAAGCTGCTGGACGGCTTCAATTTCGAGAAGGGCGGCGGCTTCGTTGGTGCGTTCCGTGGCGGCGGCGTCCTCGAATGGGGATCACATTGCGTGGACCTCTGCCAGTGGGCGGTCGACGATTGCCTGCCTCCCGTCGAATACAACGCCCCGAAAGACGGCGAACTCATGGCGCGGTATGAGAATGGGACGCAGTTGATCTTCCGCGAGAAGGGTTGGATCCCGTTGGGCTCGTGCCCGGTTCGATTCGAGGGTGAGACCGGCTGGGTTGAAGCCGGCGACAGCGGCAAAATGGTCCTGAGTTCTCCGGCACTGCTCGCCGGTAGATCGGTCGAAGAGATCGGTGGCTACCCGGCAACCTTCCACGTCCGGGATTTTCTGGACTGTGTGAAGACGCGACGCCAGCCGAAGGGCAACGCCCAGGCGGCCTGCAACGCACACATCGCCTGTCATGCGGCAAACATCGCACTGACACTGGATCGTCAGGTCAAATTCGACAACGCCACGAATACGTTCATCAACGACGAGCAGGCCAATCGCCTGCGATCGGAGGCACTTCGAGAACCGTGGAGGCTGTAGGGCTGCAAGCCGTGCCCGACCTGCAGCGAAAGACCTTGCCTTCACTTTCCTCTCGATTCAGGACTGATCTCATGCAAATAAATCTCACTCGAAACTTCTGTCGCTTAGCCGTTCTACTGACGGCCCTGGTCGTCGTTGCGACCACATCAGCGCGAGCCTTTGACGGACCGGATGCATCTCCCGAACAGGAAAAAGAGCTGCTGACCCTGCTTCGGTCGGAAGCCCCGCCCGCAGAGAAAGCGATCGCCTGCAAGAAACTGGCGATTTACGGATCGGCCGGTTCAGTTCCTGATCTGGCCAAGCTGCTGCCGAACCCGCAGTTGTCGTCATGGGCCAGGATCGCGCTGGAAGCGATCCCGGGCGAAGCATCCGACGATGCGTTGCGGGAAGCAGCCGGCTCGCTCGAAGGCAGGCTGCTGATTGGCATGATCAATTCGATCGGCGTCCGCCAGGACGCGAAGGCCGTCGATCTGCTGACGACGAAACTGCAGGACGCCGACGTCGAAGTCGCGTCTGCCGCGGCGGTCGCGCTGGGGCGCATTGGGGATGACGCCGCCACGAAATCGCTGCGAGCTGCTCTGGCCGGGACACCTGCCAAAGTGCGGTCCGCCGTTGCCGAAGGCTGCGTGCTGTGTGCTGAGCGGTTGCACAAGGAAGGTGAAACAGTGGCGGCGGCGGAAATCTACGACGAAGTCCGCAACGCCGATGTTCCCAAACAGAGAATTATCGAGGCGACTCGCGGAGCGATTCTCGCTCGGAGCCAGAAGGGCATCCCGCTGTTGCTCGAGCTGTTCCAGTCTCCAGACAAAGCGATGTTCCAACTCGCATTGGGAACAGTTCGCGAGTATTCGGGTAACAGCGTTGACGCGTTCCTGCCAGACGCAGTCGCCAACGCGAAACCCGATCGGGCAGCACTGATCATCCAGGCGATGGCCGACCGGCCAAAGTTCGTCAATCTGGCCGCAGTGCTGAAAGCCGCGGAACAAGGTCCCAGACAGGTGCGAATGTCGGCGATCGATGCACTGCAACGCGTCGGGGATGACTCATGTCTGTCGGCACTACTGAAGATCGCGATCGGTTCAGACGAGGACCTCGCAACGGCCGCTCAGGAAACACTCGCAGTGCTTCCCGGCAGGCACGTCGATGGTGAAATCGGAGTGCTCCTGCCGTCGGCCACCGGGGATGCATACAGAATCCTGCTTCAGCTGGTCGGCCAGAGGCGCATCGAGAATCTGGTCGAAGAGATTGAAAAGGCGCTGGATCATCGTGACAGTTCAGTGCGAAGTGCGGCATTGATCGCTCTGGGAGAAACGGTCCCCCTCAACAAGCTGTCCGTTCTTGTTTCGCAGGTTGTTCGCCCGCAGCATGCGGAAGATGCGCCAGTGGCTCAGCAGGCTCTGAAAGCCGCGAGCGTCCGAATGCCTGATCGCGAAGCGTGTGCGGCTAGTCTCACGGTGGCTCTTAATCGTTCGCCTGCCGCAACAAAAAGTACCTTGCTGGAAATCATCAGCGACGTTGGTGGTACCACAGCTCTGCAGACACTTGCGACAGCGGCGAAGGACAAAGACGAACAGCTTCAGGACACGAGCAGTCGCTTGCTGGGCACATGGAACACCCTTACTGCGGCGCCGGTTCTGCTGGACCTGGCGAAGACTGGCCCGGCGGAAAAATATCGAATCCGTGCCTTACGAGGTTACATCGGGCTGGCACGAAAATTCGCGATGCCGGAACGGCAGCGAGTTCAGATGTGCCAGAATGCAATCAACGCAACTGGTCGGATTGCCGAGCGCAAGCTGGTGCTGGATGTACTGAAACTCCACCCCAGCGCCGCTGGATTAGAGCTGGCAACCAACGCAATGAAGATCCCCGCTCTGAAAGCAGACGCGACAGCGGCTGTGGCGGTTATCGCTCAGAAAGTCAGGAAGAACTGAGCCAGCGTGTCAGCAGTCGGTTGTCGGAAGCGGTTCCAGACTGACCGTCCGTCTGAAGGAGATCGGGCTGTGGCAAGCTGATTGCCACAGCCCGCTTCCGTTGACGATTGGCAAGCTGCTCACTTAGGAGGCGCGTTGACTTTGGGAGCGGCCGGAGCGTCAGGCTTTTTGGCTTCCGGCTCACCCGGCTTTGCGGGAGCTTCCGGTGGGTCGGGCAAAGTGGCTGGTTTTTCTGGAGAGTCGACTACCGGTTTGACTGGGGCTTCAGGGACGTCACCTTCAGGTGGCGGGAGAGTGACATCCGGGAGACCGACGGGTTCGGGCTTGTCAGGGACTACCGGTTCAGCGGGGTCGCCGGGCACTTCGGGAAACTGTGGAGCAATGGGCTCGTCGGGAAGTACAAGTACCGGGTCAGGCTCTTCCGGCACTCTAGGTTCAGTCGGATCCGGTGCGACAGTTGCCGTAGTAGTGGTTGTCGTTGGTGGTGCGGGCGGAGTAACGACCCCCTCTGCACATCCGATGACAACTGTGATCGTCAGGCTGGCCAGTGCGGCAAGGAACACTCTCATCTCAAGTCTCCTTTTCAACTCGCGGGCTGTGAAACCCCACGGCCTGCCGAGCCGCAGCCGCAGGAAACCCCCACACAGGGAGCTACCTTACTGATACGGTTGGGCGATCGCTTATTCCCGAATTCGTCGACGACCTCGACAGGTGGCTGTCACGGTGACTTGCGCACTTTGATCGAGGTCGCCGCACGATCCCGCCGTCGGCTGAGATCAGCTCGGAAGATCGAATCGATCGAGATTCATGACCTTGTCCCACGCAGCGACAAAGTCACGCACGAACGCATCCTGCGAGTCGTCACAGGCATAGACTTCCGCGATGGCGCGAAGCTGGGAGTTTGAACCGAAGACGAGGTCGACGGCCGTGCCGGTGTATTTGACCTCGCCGGTTCCCCGGTCGCGTCCTTCGTATACGTGCTCGCATTCGCCGGACTTCTGCCACTCGGTGCTCATGTCGAGCAGGTTCACGAAAAAGTCATTGGTCAACGTCTCAGGTCGATCGGTAAACACACCGAGCTCAGCCAGCCCGACATTCGCCTTCAGGACGCGCATGCCGCCGACGAGGACTGTCATCTCAGGAGCGGTCAGAGTCAGCATATGTGCTCGATCCACCAGCAGTTCCGCTGCCGGTCTCGTCTGTCCGGTTCGCACGTAGTTGCGAAACCCGTCTGCGGTCGGCTCGAGCACGGCAAAGGACTCCACGTCGGTTTGCTCCTGCGACGCGTCGGTGCGGCCCGGCGTAAAGGGAACCTGCACGTCATGCCCGGCCTTCTTTGCAGCTTCCTCGACGGCAGCGCACCCACCCAGGACAATGACGTCCGCGAGCGAAACCTTCTTCCCGCCTGACAGCGAGCTGTTGAAGTCCGTCTGGATTTGCTCCAGCGTCTGCAGCACCTCCGCCAGTTTGGACGGGTTGTTGACTTCCCAGTCCTTCTGCGGCGCGAGCCGAATGCGTGCCCCGTTCGCCCCGCCTCGCTTGTCAGTTCCACGAAACGTTGCCGCCGACGTCCAGGCCGTCAAAACCAGATGCGAAACGGAAATACCGGACGCAATAATCCTAGCCTTGAGGGTGGCGATGTCCTGCTCGCCAATCAATTCATGATCCACATCGGGGACGGGGTCCTGCCACAATTGCGGCTCCGCCGGAACCAGCGGTCCGACGCACCGTGACCTGGGCCCGATATCCCGATGCGTCAGCTTGTACCACGCCCTGGCAAACGCGTTCGAGAACTCGTCCAGGCTTTCGTGGAAGCGTTTCGAAATCGGCGCGTAGATCGGGTCCATTCGCAGTGCGAGGTCCGTCGTGAACATCATCGGCGGGTGTTTCTTCGACGGATCGTGAGCATCAGGCACAGTGGCCACGGCAGACCCGTTTTCCTTCGGCGTCCACTGATGCGCTCCAGCCGGACTTTTCGTTAGCTCCCATTCGTGGCCGTACAGGTTTTCAAAAAAGTCGTTGTTCCACTGCACCGGGTTGCTGGTCCACGCGCCCTCCAGACCGCTGGTGATCGCGTCGCCGGCCTTGCCGCTGCCAAAGCTGTTGTTCCAGCCAAACCCCTGCTCCTCGAGGCTGGCACCCTCCGGTTCGGGACCAACGTGCTGGTCGGGATCGGCAGCACCATGGGCTTTGCCGAACGTGTGCCCGCCAGCAATGAGCGCCACAGTCTCCTCGTCATTCATCGCCATTCGACCGAACGTTTCTCGAATGTCCCGGGCAGCCGCCAACGGATCCGGATTCGCATTCGGCCCCTGCGGATTCACGTAGATCAGGCCCATCTGGACAGCACCCAGAGGCCTCTCAAGGTCTCTGTCGCCGGTGTAACGCTCGTCTCCAAGCCAGTCGGTCTCTGGCCCCCAGTAAATGTCCTCTTCTGGCTCCCAGACATCCTCACGCCCGCCGGCGAAACCGAACGTCTGGAATCCCATCGACTCAAGGGCACAGTTACCCGCGAACACCTGCAGGTCGGCCCACGAGAGTTTTCGTCCGTACTGCTGCTTGATTGGCCAGAGCAGCCGGCGTGCTTTGTCGAGGCTGACATTGTCGGGCCAACTATTGAGGGGCGCAAATCGGAGTGTGCCAGTCGCGGCGCCGCCGCGGCCGTCGTGGATGCGATACGTGCCCGCACTGTGCCATGCCATCCGAATGAACAGCGGCCCATAGTGACCGAAGTCGGCTGGCCACCAGTCCTGTGACGTCGTCATCACCTGCTCGACGTCCTTCTTCAGTGCATCCAGGTCGAGTGTTTTGAACTCCTCGGCGTAATTGAAATCCCTGCCCATGGGATCGGACAGTGGAGAATTCTGGTGGAGAATCTTCAGGTTCAATTGGTTCGGCCACCAATGCTGGTTTGCCGTGGTACCGGTGCCGGTGTGTGTGTGTGCTCCGCCCAGTACTGGGCACTTGCCTGCGTTCTCTGACACGTAGATTCTCCATAACGATTGATTGAAAGTTGGTGGGACTAATTTCGAAGAGTTGCCTGGCTGGTGTTCACTGGCCGGTCGAAATCGAATTCGCAGCAAGGCATTCGGGACACGTGCCCCAGTAGATCACCTCTGCTTCATCGATCTCGTAACCCGAGTTGTCAGCGGCGGTCAGACAGGGCGTGTCACCGACGGCACAGTCGACATCGGCTGTTCTTCCGCAACCGCGACAGATGACATGGTGGTGGTTGTCATCGACCCGATCCTCGTAGAGGGTCGGCGACCCGGCAGGCTGAATCCGCCGGATGAGGCCTTTCTCAGAAAGGGTCCCAAGGGCGTCGTATACCGCCTGTCGCGAAATGGCACCGATCTCGGCACGAGCCTCTTCGGTGACAGCGTCTGCCGTAGAGTGAGGTCGTTTCGCGACCGCTCGCAGCACAGCCAGTCGTTGTGCTGTGATCTGGACGCCATGTTTGCGGAGGATGCTGGCTGGGTCTTCGACCATTCGCGGATGGTGATGCTGATAATGGAGTCTGTCAAGTATTGGACTCACAACAGGTATACTCTCGCCGGTTTTTGAGTGAGTTCGGTTTCGCCAACTGTCGCTGACAGTCACGTTCCGCTCCGTATCGCCCAGTTCGCCCGAGATTGACGCAGCTTTAATGGTCCAAATGGCATTGCGAGCGCCAGGTTGGCCGTGCCATTCTGCGACGAAATCGTGAAGATTGAGGACGCAATTCGTCTCCTTCGTTAAGCAGGAATCCACCATGCCCGTTTGTTGCGGAAACAGAACACTGATGAGTTGGCTTTGCGCCGGCGCCGTGCTGTTGGCCGGAATTGCCGGTGCCTGGGCGGTGTTTCTCGAATCGAGCGAGACTTCACCCGCGGCCGTCGCGGAAACGCCGCGAATCGCGGACGTCCTCATTACCCAGGACATGGGGTTGAAGACGATTCAAATCCGAGACCAGACGGCGATTGTTGTTCTGCAGTCACTGCTCGCCGGGGGCTCCGACTTTGATGGCAGTCCACCGGCGCAGCGGAAATTTCAGGTCTTCATTCATCCGACGGACAAGTCGAGTTATTCGTACTCTCCCTCTCCGGTCTGGCGGGTCGACGGAGACAGATTTGCGTGGCACGGCAACGGCCAGTCACGGCTGCTCGATGGCAGCCTGACTGACTTTCTGGAGTGGCTGAGAATCCGCCGCTGCAATCAACTGCTGCGGGGTCCGGACCCGAAACTGCGCGAACGTGGTATGCAATTGCGTGAGGCCTTCCGCAAGGAGTTCGTCGACACGCTCATCCGGATCGCCAACTCAAAGAATGGCTGGTTTGCCCAGGCCGGCATCCGCGAAATTGCTGAGCAGCTCTCGAACGAACCATCCCCGGCGAATCATTTTCTGCCCGGCGATATGCAGATGCTGACGCGTCGTGAGGTTACGGATCCTGACCGTCTCGTTAGAGACGAATTGGTGAAGCTCGTTAAGCAGTGCCCGATACAGAAGCACATGGAAGATCCGTTTGGCGTGGGCTCTGCCGCGTTGCAGTGCCTGCTTGCTATTGGCGACCGCGCGACGGCCGACGACCTGGTCCCATTGCTCGTGCAGCACAAGGAAGGACGGTTAGGCAACGACATACTGACCGCGCTCGAGACTCTGTACGGGATCCCGAAAACCTACGAGCGGTTCGGTGTCTGCGGAAACTCGACTGCTGCAGAGATGGCGAAGTTTGCCCGCGAAGCGGCGGCTCGTGAAGCCGCGGCGATTAAGGAATTCCTCGCGTGGCAGCAGCAACATGCTGAGGCAACTGAAGAGCAGTATTACGATGCCGTCGTGCTTCACTGGTCAGAGATGCTGGTCCACTTCGCGAATGCGCCCGATCAGAATTATTCGTACCAGAATGACCAGACGGCAGCTCCGAAACTGCAGAACCTGCTTGGTCTCGGCAAACCACTCGTGCCGGCATTGAAGCGGCGACAGCAGGCGACGACGGGCTGGCAGGAAAAATCGATGCTGGAATTCACCGTCGCGTTTCTTACCGGTGAGTACGACTCGAACCTGGTGAAAGAGCTTCTTGCCGGCAATCGCAATCAGCAGCGGATTGCGTGCGGCATTATCGCGGCGTCGGCTGACGACTCCTGGAACAGCGAGCTGGTCAAGCGGCTGCGAACTCCGCTCGGCAGCACAAAGGTCGAAGAAGTGGTCGCCCTGCGATCTGTCGCCGCTCAGGCCCTGTTTCGCTCAGCCGGAATCAGTGCGCTGCCAGCGTTTCGGGATGCGGCGAAGACTGGCTTCGAATCACCAATGCTCCTGCAGATTCTTGAGCACCTCGAACTCCCCGTCGCGCAGTTCTGAGGGCACAGACTCCAGAGTTCATCGCTGTGTGCTGACGATCTCGATCTCGACGCCGTTCATCAGATTGAGCAATGGCACGAATGCCGTGACCGGAGCGGGTCCTTCGTCGGCGAGGTCGGAATCCGCCAATCTCAAGTGACCGGCGCCGATGCCGCCGCGTCCCAGTGTCGCGTCCAGCGGAATCCATTTTCCGTCAAGCCAGGCTTCGGTCCACATGTGACCGCCGAACGCGCCGAATCGCTCGGCGTAGACCAGCCCGACGACGACACGTGAAGGAATCTTCTCGGCTCGCAACATGGCGGCCAGCAGGCAGGCGTGTTCCGTGCAGTCGCCTTCCATGTTCTTTGCCACCTCAGCAGCCGATGCCAGTGCGGTCGAAAAGTTCTTCTTCTTCAGTTCACGGTACACGTACTTCTCCATGCGCACGGCAACGGTTCCCGGATCCTCCGAGCCAGCCGCGGCTTTACGAGCATGGTCCCGAACTCGCCTGTCCGTGACCTGCAGAAACGCCGTATCTGCCAGGTATTTCTGTTGCTCGTTTCGAGCGTGCTGAATGCCGCGGGGAGGGACCAGAGAGGACACCGTCACCTCGACGGACTCGTCGCTGATCTTTTTCAATGCCTGCGTCTCGCTGGCGGGCAGAATCTGACTGGGATCGCGACCTGGAGTCTTGATTCGATACACCGCCGACTTGCGACTGTGCAGGTCCACCGGTGGATTGGTAACCCGGACGAGTGAATTCACCGCCACGTCCAGCTCGGCCCCTTTGATCTCCTCCAGAGCCACTTCCTGCGGCACGGAGTACGTCACCATCTGCATACCCAGCAGATTCGTCTCACTGCGCAGCGATTCGCCCTCTTTGTTGAGGAACGCTTTCGTCGCAATGCCCGGCAACAGCGACTGGGTGATGCGAACGCTGAGAAGTTCCTGCTGGCTGCCATCGTGCAGTTTGGCCGTACGGCGGTCGAGGGCTTCGACTTTGATCTCAACGACGCGGGCCGCCTCCGGCATGAACGCTTTGAACGATCGCTTGTCGCCCGGCTTGAGCGGCGGTTCACGCAGCAATCGATCCTGATACAGCGGCGACTTGACGGTCGGATCCCAGTCGACCTTGCGCGTCGACTTACGCCCGCCGATGGTCGTTTCGATCGTCAGAAACCGCCCTTCGATCCGTCCGGTCGACTTCGATGACTGCAGCGGCGGATTCAGCATCTCGTACCGGTAGCTCAGTAACTGCCCGTCCTCGGTCTCCTCGGTGTGCGTCTTCGAGGTGATCTTCAACTCCTGGCCGAAGCGGCGAATGGTGAGGTGCTCTTCGACATCCGATTTGACGACTGTCGTACGCCCCTGCTTCTCCTGCTTCACGACGACGCGACCGTAACCGACTCGCTGACCATCGATGTAAATGACCTGCCAGCTCTCCTCGGGAGACTTGTCGCTGGCCTTCGTTTCATCCGCTTTCGCGACTGTCGCAATCGTCAGCGTTGCGAGGAGCACGGCACCGGCTGCCCGCATACGAAAAGTGTTGAGTTGTGTCATGACGGAGGTATCCACCTGTCGTTTCTGTCTTCGGAATCCGGACAACCGAGCCGGCCATCCCTGCACGCCCGGATTATAGCGGTCGTTTCAGTCGCGTCGCTCCGAAGCCGTTCGATTCCACCGACCGCGACTGTGACGCCGGTCGCGCGGGCCATGAAATCCTCAGAAACGCCACGTCCGGCGTATTGCCCGCCTCATCCCACATCCCGAAAGCGGGCCTGGCGGCAGAGTCCCAGGGCAAAAAACGCCACACCCGGGCAGATTGGAAATCGTGCTCTCGGTTCGCATGCCAGGTTGAAGGCAGTTCCGCCGTCTGTGACGTCGTCGTCTCGGAACATCCACTGACTGCATCCTCGCGGGATTGCAGTCAGTGGCGAGCGGCGCGTCGCAGAGTCACGGCATCCGTCGGCCACTGCAGTTGATGGCAACTGCGGTCGATGGCAACTCAACCAGTCGCAAGGCTGACCGAGAGGGGATGTGTCCATGAGTTACCTGCAAAGGCCCACCCGAACCACTTACCGGGACGGCCAGCAGCACATCGGCAGCAGTTTCGAGCATCTGACTGAAGATCAGTTGGAAACTCATCTGCGGATCGCAAAGTATGGCTCGTTCATGCTGACCGACGCTGTGCGCCCATCCTACGACCTGCAGGTCGTGCCGCAGGCTGGCTTCCGTCACGAGAAGTACCGCGACGACGACACCGGTGTCGAGATCCCGGTCGTCATGGCGGCGGCGTCCAGCCGTACGCTGCTCGATCTGTTCTTTGATCTGCTCGACCCAATGGGTTTCGAAGTCGACGTTGTGCTGGAAACCAGCCACGAGAGCGACCACGGCAGTCATCACGACATGATCCGTGAGTCAATCGATCTGCCCATCCTCAAGAGTATCCTGATGGACTACGAGGACCTGCTGCTGAATGACGGCTGCATGGGTATCGCGGTTCTGAACTCGAACATTCCGATGGAAGTGCAGCTCGACGAGCACAAGCTGTTGATTGCCTACGGTCAGGACCTGGACGAATTCGAACGTACCTTCGCGGACTACAACCTTGAGTGCCACGAAGATATTCGTTTCATCACAGAAGCCGAGCACGTGCATTCCTCCAGCGAGGAATACATCGAACGATTCAACGAACTGAAGTACGACCTCGGAATCGACATCTGACCGGTCGCGAGCTTCTATGCACGTTCGCAGGTTCGTAGGTTCGTAGTAACCGGATTTATCCGGTTCGAACGAGGGCAGACATTGCCACGTCTCTCGGCGTGCGCACCGCATGAATGCGGTGACTACGAACGGCTGCTAAAACGCGGGAATGTCCGACGAATCATCACGCCGCAACGTCACATTTCGCCTGCTCCGCTGGGGACTCTGCGCGATCGTGCTGTGGTTTGTCGGTAACCGTGCCGCGGAACTTTGGCAGGATTCGTCCGGCAACATCCCCGCCTTCTCGCCGGGCTGGCTCATCCTGGCCGCCGTGTGTTACCTCGCCGGCTGGCTGCCATCCGTCTGGTTCATGCGGTCGGTATTAAGTCGCTTTGATCAGCATCCCGAATGGCTGGCTCTGGCCCGCGCCTACTACTGCGGCCATCTGGGAAAATACGTACCCGGGAAAGCCGCTGTCCTGCTGATCCGCTCCGGCCTGCTCAAGCCCTATGGAGTCTCGATCGCTCAATCCGCGCTGGGTGTGGTTATTGAGACCTTGGGAGTCATGGCGGTCGGCCTCGCCATGGCTGCCGCACTATCCGGCTGGGTGTTCCCCGACAGCGTCTGGCAGGCGCTCCCCGCATGGTTGTCCCCTGTCCGGGAAATGAAGTGGATTGGCCCAGTCTCGGTCGGAATGGCGACACTAGTCCTGATTCCGCTCTGTGCGGGATTCGCCAGTCGCATTGCTGTTCGGCTGGCTCGGAAAGAACTGCGATCCGCCGCCGCCGCTCGTAGTAACCGGATTCATCCGGTTCGAACGAGGGCGGACAGTGCCACGTCTCTGACTGACGCAGACTCGAACGATTCCATCAGGCCTGGAACAATTAACGCGGGGTTGCTGTTCCGCGGAACGCTGGCGTTTGTTGGAGCGTGGCTGCTGTTTGGCCTGAGTCTGGGCTGCGTGCTTCAGAGCCTCGGCCACTCCGCTGAGTCGACGAGTGACTGCCTGCGTTGGACGTGTGCTGTCGCAGCGGGCACGTCGCTGGGGTTCATTGTGCTGTTCGCACCAGGCGGCCTGGGAGTCCGCGAGGGATTGATCATCGCAATGCTCGAACCGAGCGCCGGAGGCCGGACGGCCATTGCAGCCGCGGCACTATTGCGCGTGGTGTGGTTCGCCTCGGAAGTGACCGCTGCCGCCGTGCTGTACTATCTTCCGACGCTAAGAAAAGGACGTCAGAATGGAAGTCCGTCGGCTGAGAACGACAGGGCTTGACCAGTTGGGCTGCACCAATTCGCGTTGACCGTCGCGATCGAAGTCGCAGGTTGGGCCCTGGGAACACGGAACCATGCCGGATCGACAACCCATCTCAAATTGCCGCGACCTTTCCGTTGTCGCGAGTTATTTCGTGAATGTCTTCACATCTGCCTCTGCGGAATGGATAATGCGTTGCTGAAGCAATGAGCATGGTTTGAATTCGGGTGACACGGATGTGTCAGTGAGTCTGATGGCTGGATGCCCGGCGGATTCACCTGCTGCCTTTTGAGGAGGACTTTCCATGACTCGTCACATTCTGTTTGCTGGACTGTGTGCAGCCGCGGCGTCCCTGCTGACGACTGACGCGGCGTTTGCGGATCACTGCCGTTGCGGTGGCGGTTACTCGATCGGCGGCTGTACGACTCCGTCGGCCGCAGTTCCCAGAGGCGCGACGTACTATTCGTCGCGGGTCAGCAGCGGCTACTACTATTCACCGAGAAGCAACTACTATCGGAGCGACCCGACGTATCTGTACTCGCGTCCGGGAATCACGATCTCGATCGGTTCGGGATTCCGATCAGGCTACGGCGGCTATCGCCCTTACGGTTACAGCTTCGGACCGCGATATGGCTATCGCAGTTTCGGCTTCGGCAGTTCGTTCCACCGCCACCATCATCACCACCACGGTCATGGCCATCATTAAATGGATGAGCGTGCCGTGCAGCCGGTTCGTGTGTGTTACGGGGACGCAGGCTGGCGATATGACTTGCCGGCTTCGTAGAGAGCCAGACGCTTTTCGATAGCGGGTTTGTGTTTTGCGTCGGCTTTTGCGATCGCCTCCTTCGCTCGCCGCACAGCCTGCTCGAAGTCGCCCGCCTCGGCGTACGCGGCCGCCAGCGTGTCGAGTACGTCCGCTTTCTGGTAACCGGTCAGTTCACACGCCTTTGTCGCGAACTCAACCGCGAGGGCACCGTTTCGCAACGAGGGATCGGCCGCCGTTCCAAGCAGCCACGCCCGGTTGTTCCATGCCAGCGCAAAGGCTGGATCGAGTTCCACCGCGATACGGTAGTTGTCGATTGCCTTCGCGGTGTGGCCCATGGCTTCGCGAACGGCTCCGGAGGCCTCCCACGCGGGCGCGAATCTCGGATCGAGTCCCAGTGCCACATGCAGATCGACCATTGCCTGCTCCGTGTTGCCCAGGTCCAGCCACGTCAGCCCGCGGTTCGTAAACGCAGCCGAGTGCCTCACGCCACGCTCGATGACCGTGTCGAAATCAGCTTTGGCCTTCTCGGGCTGCCCCAGCCGCCGGTATGTCGTGCCTCGATCGTTAATCGCTGGCAGGTTCGCGGAGTCCAGCTCAATGGACTTCGAGAAGTCGACAACTGCCGGCTCGTATTCCCCCAGAGAAACACGGGCCGCACCACGCTCGAAGTATGCCCGCGACGTCGGAGTCTGCTTGATCTGTGCAGTGAAGTGCTCAATCGCTCGATCGACAGGCACGACGTCACTCTGCTGAATCCAACCGTTGACCGAGGGAATCCACAGCCACTGCCCATTGACTTCGCCGCCAGTGAGGATTTCGGCCAATGCAGCCTTCCCGACGACGGAACTCCCGGACATCAACTCAGCATCGATGCGAATAACCATGACAAGCGGAGCGACGGACTTCGCGGTCGCGGGATTCTCACCAGACTCGTCACCTGGTTTTTCCTGAGCTGCCACCGTTGCGAGTGAGATCACCAGCACGGCGAGAACAACAGGCAACCGCTTAAAGCTTAGTGTGAGTTCTGAAGACATCTTCGATCTCCTGACGAAGTCCCGGGTGTCCGTGCCTTCGGTGACAAAAAAGCTCCTTGACTCAATGTATGCTCAGACCGTGTGACTGCAAGCTCGGATTCACGGAGTGATTGTGACACGTTGGTCCGCCTTGACCCCTGCGCGTGTCACGCGACCGCGAGCGTGCGGAAGCGTGACGACGACGTCACATTCGCCCCGCTCACCCAGACCGAAATGAGCCACGGCCTCCTGCGAGGACGCATAGCCGAACCCGGTGGCGATTTCACGAGAGCCAATCAGAGCTGTGGAATCTCCGGCTTTTCCGGCGACATACACATCGACACGGGAGCCAATTCCCATCGCGTTGACTTGCTTGCCGCCCGCAACACGCACGTCCAGCCAATGGCCACTGTCAGTCTCGTTCTTCAAAAGCAGGGACGGCATCTCTCCCCACCAGTTAGGCAGCACCATGTCAAGCCGACCGTCCCGGTCGAAGTCGCAGGTTGGACCCGGGGCCGTGTAGACAATCTTGCGGTCCGCGACCATCTTTTCGAAGAACGTCCCCGATCGTTTCGTGGCACGATCTTCCGCCGTTGGAAAATCGTTGACACCAAGTGCGGACGTCTGAAACTGCGGCACTCCATCGCGATTTCCCGTGTTACGAAAGATCACGGGATGAGGTCGGCCCTGAGCGAACTTGACGATGCTGGTGTAGATGTCGGGACGGCCATCGTTATCAAAATCCTGAATCTCGACGTGCGGGCCTTTCAGCGGTAACGGCACGAGTCCGGCCTCCTGAGTGACATCGACAAACTTCGGGCCTCCCACTTTCTTGTCCACACCCTGATTCAGGTACAGACGATTGGCCACAGGTTCCACCCACGGTGATTCAAAGTGCTGGCCGAGGACGATGTCCGGCAGAGCATCACCATTGACGTCGGCAATCACGACGCCGCACACCATGTCGTCGCCTTTGGCTTTCGGCCATGCGAATGTCTCGTGGGCTCCGGGCGTCTCACTGAATCGTCCCATCCCGTCATTCAGCATTAGATAGTTGCCGAGTGTCGAGGCCAGGAAGAAGTCCGGCCATCCGTCGCCGTTGACATCACCGGCGGCGACTCCCAGACCGGCGGCGTTCTCCGGAATACCGATCTCGCGCGAGACGTCCTTGAACCGCAACTGTCCCAGATTGCGAAACAGCCGCGATGTCTTTGTCTTCGACCCGTTGTAACCGGGAATGGGGTCCTCGCCGACAAGCAGATCAAGCAGTCCGTCGCCGTCGATGTCCAGAACCGTGACGCTTCGACCGCCAAACGCGGCCGGACAGGCGTCGTTGCCACGCGAGACATCTGTGAATTGACCATCGCCGTCATTACGGAACAGCGAGCATGTTGCGAATGCATGTCCCATGCGAACTGACAGCCGACTGCCCTCCGGCGAAGGCATGTTGCCCACATACAGATCGAGGTCGCCATCATTGTCCAGGTCGGCAAAGACGACACCAGTCGCACGCGCCGAGATCCGCAACTGCGGCTGATCGTCCAGCTTGAAGCGTCCCTCCTGATTGCGAAAGAACAGATTCGGCTGCGTATCCGTGTAATGAAACGTCCCGACGTACAGGTCCGCCCAACCGTCTCCGTCAACGTCGCCCCATCCTGCACCGTGCCCTTGAATCCCTGCTGCAGCAGGCAGGAACCCTGTTTCCGTGCCGACATCACGAAAGACAAACGGCGCGGCCGTTGTTCGGGAGTTGCCCTGAGCCCTCGCCTCGCCAGCGTGCAGAGCAACAAGCATCAGCAGCAATCCAATTGCCGGCACGGACTTCAGAATGAGGTGACGTGATGTTGTCATAGGAGATCGGATGCCTGTGGAGTCGAAATGGACCATCGCTGTGCCACGCAGCGAGCAGCACGGGATTCTATGAGTGTCTGGTATGGATGTCGCAACTCAGAAGACCGTCGCTTCCCCGGCTCATCGGATCGGAAAAGCGGGGTAAGCATCCTGCTTGCTGACGTCCTGTGACCGACAGTCGCAAGTTGGAAGCTTACGCCACTTCAGGAGCTGGATGCTGACTGGTTACGGAGACACTCTATGGCGATGCGGATCGTGTCGTAGCTGATCTTCCCTTCAAATGACTCGTAGATGGGTTTCAGTCGTTCGGTTCCGAATTTGCCAGCCGCCGCACTGACTCGATCGAAGTCTGCGGGATCGACCCAGCCGGTCGGGTCGACGATGCCTTCTGCCTGGATGAATTCGACCAGGTATCCCCCGACTGTTGATTCCGCGCGTCCGGTTTCATCAGCGACCGCTTTGATGGACGCGCCTTCTCGAAACATCTCCATCGATCTCGGTTTGGCCGAGCGGGCGACTGTCGCCGGGCGGCCTGGCGTGACGGGGCGTTCGTCAGGTGATGTCGATGCCGGCCAGTTGTCGAGAGGCAGTTCGGATGCCTGCGAGTGTTCCAGGATGCGGTTGAGGAATGTCTCGCCGTAGTCGGCCAGTTTCTTTTCTCCGATCCCGCGGATGTCGCGCATGCCTTCGAGCGATGAAGGTCGAACTCGGGCCAGGCCGCGCAGCGACTCGTCCGTGAAGACGACGTACGCAGGCACACTGGCATCCACGGCGATGTCGTGCCTGAGGATTCGCAGTTCGTCGAACAGTTCGCGGTCGACGCCTTCCCAACTGACTGCCAATCGCTCGGCACGCTTGCTTTCGCGTTTCTTCGTTTCGGCCGCGCGCATTAATCGCGGAGTGACCTCTCCCTTCAGAAGTTCCCGTCCGTGGGGTGTCACCCCCAGAATGCTGAACGTGTTGCCCTGCATTCCCGTTTTCTGGACGCGCTCCAGAAAGTCCTGCGAGACGAGCTGTTCGATCCAGTCGCGGACGGCCTGCTGGGATTCGTCTTTCAGCAGCCCCCATGTGCTCAGGCGGTTATGGCCATTGCGGACAACCTTCTGGTCACTCGAACCTTTAAGTACCAGAGCCGTGTATTCACTGCCAAAATTCTGACCCTGCCGTATCACACTCGACAGGATTTTCTGGCCGACGATCAGGGCATCCTCAACGAGATCCAGTTCGCCCAGGCAAACATCGCAGGCATTGCACGATTCGGCTTCGTAGGTCTGTCCGAAGTACTGCACCAGGCTGCGGTGCCGACAGACGACTCCCGTCGAGTAGTCAACCATCGCGCGCAAAGATTTCCGCATGGCCTCGATGTTGCCCGTCGAATTCTCGACGTTCTGTTTCCAGCGTGCATAGTCACCCATCGAATAGAACAGCACGCATTCGGCTTCCAGACTGTCGCGACCGGCGCGGCCGCTTTCCTGCTGATAGTTCTCCAGCGAGCTGGGCATGCCGGCATGGATCACATACCGCACGTTCGACTTGTCGATGCCCATTCCAAAGGCGACCGTCGCAATAATCGTGTCGATGGACTCCGCTTTGAACGCCTCCTGATTCTGTCGACGATCCTCATCGGACATACCGGCGTGATACGGCAGCGTGCGGTGTCCCATGCCGTTGAGTTGATCGGACAACTCTTCAGTGCCGGCGCGAGTCGTGGTGTAGATGATGCCGGATTCGCGCGGGTGGCGCTGCAGGACTTCGCGGATTTGCGTGACGCGGCCATCGATCCGCTCACACCGGTAAACGAGATTCGGACGGTCGAACGAACCGACGAGTACTTCAGGATTGCGCAGGCCGAGCTGTTCGACAACGTCGTCGCGGACGTGCTCGGTGGCGGTCGCGGTAAATGCGTGAATGGCGACGTGCGGGAATTCATCCCGCAACGTCCGCAAACCGCGGTAACTTGGACGGAAGTCGTGTCCCCACTCGCTGATGCAGTGGGCCTCGTCGATGGCGATGAACGAGATGTCCGTTGACTTCAGAAAGTCGATTGTCTGCTCCTGGACGAGCCGTTCCGGAGCGATGTACAGCAGGCTGATCGCTCGCTGCCTGACCGCAAACGCAACCGCCTGCTTTTCGGCGAGCGTCTGCGTACTGTTGATAAACGCGGCCTCGACACCGCACTGATGCAGAGCGTCCACCTGATCCTTCATCAGAGCGATCAACGGAGAGACCACGACGGCCAGACCCTCGCGGCACAACGCCGGAGCCTGGTAGCACAGCGATTTCCCCCCGCCAGTGGGCAGCACGACCAGCGAATCGCGATCTTCCATCACGCACGACATCGCCGGCTCCTGCAATGGCAGGAAGCTGTCGTACCCCCAGTATTTCTTCAGAATGTCGGTCAGCATGGGTCCGTCAGAAACTGGTTGAAAGCGGTGTCTGTCGACAATTGTCGCAATGGTGGAGTCGGTTGGCTATCGTTCCGGCGTCGTTCTCGACGCGCGAATTGGAGCATTCGAGGACAATCAGTTCGTTCCGCTTCCGGATTCATCCCCGACGGCCGGCCGGCACCTCAACTCTACGCATCTCGAATCGAGTTCGAATGAAGATACTGGTCGCGTGGGACAGCGAAACCGAAGTCGAGCTCATCTCGATGTATCTGGGCATCGACGATAACGAAGTCACGTCCGCGATCGGTGCAGACGCGTTTGCGGCTCAGATCGCGTCTGGTACGGCTTTTGACGTCGTGCTGATGTCGATCGACATGCCTGACGTCGATGGCGGCTATTTCCTGTTCGATCAGTTCCGGAAGTTAAGACCGGAGGTTCCCGTTGTCGGCGCCTGTCGAACCGAGGAAGTCATCCGTATCGTCAAATTCATGGCGCACGGAATGAAGGCGTATGTGATCCGAGACGCCAGCGGCGATTACATGTTCATGCTGCAGGCAATCCTCGACAGCACAATCGAAGCGGTGCGTGCTGCGCAAAACGAGGAACTGGCTCAGAAGCTGCGCGAGGAAGTGGAATCCGTTCGGAAGCTGCAGCAGACCGTGATCCCGAAACGTGTCGATGCTCCGGCCGGCTACGAGATCATTGGCCGCTACGAGCCGTCACAGATTCGAGTGCTCGGTGGCCAGCCAGTCACAATGGCCGGCGGAGACTATTACGACGTATTTCGACTCCCCGACGACAATGTCGTGCTGCTGGTCGGCGATGCGTCGGGACATGGCATGAAGGCGGCCATGTCGATCATGACGATGCACACGCTGGTCCGCATGATCCGCACGCACGAGTATCGGGATACGGCTCACTTTGTCGAAGTGATCAACAAGCAACTGTGTGAGCAGTCGATCGTGAGTGAAGAGGGAGGTTTCATCACGATGCTGTACGCCATTCTGAACGTCGAGAAGAGCGAACTGCAGTGGACGTCGGCCGGGCATCCGCCCCCGATTGTGCAGAACTTCGACACCGGCGTGGTGGAACTCGCGGCAGGTGTCGAGGCTGGTGGCTTACCCCTGGCGATCATGGACGATGCGGAGTACGAGGTCTACACGACGCCAGTCCCACCAAACTCTCGCGTCATGTTGTTCACGGACGGCATCGAAGAAGCGTTCCCCGACAATGCAGAAGCGCATGATCAGTTCGGGGTCGACGGCATCATCCGAACACTCAAGGAAACGACGGACCTGCCGCTGGAGGACGCACTGCAACGCTTGTTCGACGCGTCCAGCGAATACACACAAGGCGCCGGCCGACACGATGACACGTCGGTGGTCCTGTTCGATCGGCGGCAAACAGCCGACTGACGGGCAATGCTGACGCCCGTTATTGGGTATTGACGCATTTCCGGAAACTGTGCGACAGTCCCGAGTATTGTGAATTGGATTCCCTCTCGCGCTGCACGTGGTCCGGTGACGCCGACCGCTTGCGCCCCGGCCCAGCAAAGGAGTGCTAAAGCCGTGAAGAAAGCCGTCGCATCTTTGGTCACACTGGCATGTCTGAGTTCCCTGGCTGTCCCCGCTTTTGGACAGGCCGAGGCTGCAAAGCCTCAACTGCAACCGGCCATTATCGGTCTTGTCGATATGGCCAAAGTCTTCAAGGAGTACAAGAAGTTCACAGATCTGCGTGAAGTCCTGCAGGCGGAAATGCAACAGAAACAGGCGGAAGGTCAGGCCATTGCCAAGCAGGCCAACAAGCTGAAAGAGGAACTCAAGCTGCTGAAACCCGGCAGTCCTGAGTACATCAAACGGGAAGCGGATCTTGTGCGGCTGTCCAGCGAGTTCGAAGCCAAGGGCAAGCTGGTCCAGGTCCACTATCGCCGTCGCGAAGCGGAAGTGTTTGAGGCGGTCTACGTTGACGCGATGAAAGTTGTCGAGCTGTATGCCAAACACTTTGGCTACACGATGATCATTCGCTTCAACAGTGCGCCGTTAAGCAGTAACAATCCACAGGACTTGGCCAGTGGGCTCAACAAGCTGGTCGTATACAGCCGGCCGCAGGACGACATCACCGACGCGGTGTCTGATTACCTGAACCGTCAGTACAAACCGGCTGCCGGTGCCGCGGCACCGCGCACGGCCACGCAGCAGACCAGTGGAACCGCACCCGCGCGCAGTAATTAATTGCAGCGGTTGCTCAGATGCCATCACTTCGAAGCCCGGCCTTGTTTCCATTGAGGTCGGGCTTCTGATGTGCATGTCGTCGCTGGTTCCCACTCCCCGACTCGGGAACTGGATCGGCGAGTTTCGCAGAACCCACCGGCAGTGTGCGGCCCTCGGACAGGAGTCAGCATGCCTGACAGCAGCATCCGAATGCAGCGGACCATCCGCCGCGAAGTCTCGATCAATGGCGTCGGCTTCCTGACCGGAGCGGACATAACGCTGCGATTTATCCCGGCACCTGCCGGTCACGGAATTGTGTTTCAGCGCGTCGATCTCACTAATCAACCACGCGTTGCCGCGACACTCGACCACCTCGTGCCACGTCAACGACGAACGGGCATCGCTGCCAATGGGACAGCGATCGAACTTGTCGAACATGTCATGGCGGCGCTGGCCGGGATGCGGGTCGATAACTGTCTGGTCCAGCTCGACGGACCGGAAGCTCCAGGGTTTGACGGCTCATGCCAACCGGTTGTCGACTGCCTGCTGGAAGCCGACTTTGAAGTGCAGGACGCGGCGAAGCCGCAACTCGTCGTTACGCACGATGTCGTCATGACAGCGGGCGATCGCAGCTCGATTCATGCCATGCCCGCGGAGGGCAACAGCCTGTCGATCACTTATGAGGTCGACTACGGACCGGCGTCGCCGATTCCCGCTCAATCGGCCACATTCGAAATCACACCGCAGACGTTCGCTTCGGACATCGCGTTTGCCCGCACGTTTGTGCTCGAAAGCGAAGTGCAGGCGCTGCAGGCGCAGGGTTATGGCAAACGAACGACAACACGCGACCTGCTTGTATTCGGAGCTGATGGAGTCATTGATAACAAAGTTCGGGCAGACAACGAATGTGCCCGGCACAAACTGCTTGATTGTGTCGGCGACTTTGCGCTGTGCGGTTGTGATATCCGCGGCCGATTCGTTGCCACTCGCACAGGTCACAGCATGAACCACGACGTGATCCGGCATCTGACAAACATATCGAGTCAGCCGACCATCCGTGATCGCGCGGCCTGACAGGAACTCAAACATGCCCCCAGAGATCTCACCACTTTCGCAGGTCCATCCTTGGGCCGTTCTCGGCCAGGATGTGAAGATTGGCCCGTTCTGCGACGTGGGCCCTGACGTCGTGATTGGTGATGGCACTTTGCTGGAAAGTCACTGCAGCATCCTGGGACACACGGTGATCGGTAGTGGCAACCGGTTTGGTCACGGCTGCGTGATTGGCGGTGAGCCACAGGACGTCGGGTATTCGGGAGCACCCACACGGCTGATCATGGGCGACGACAATCACTGCCGCGAAGGTGTAACCGTGCATCGTGGAGCCGAGAAAGAGGACCACACGACTCGGATCGGCAGTCACAACCTGATGATGGTGCATGCCCACGTCGGACATAACTGCCATGTGTATGACCACACGACTCTGGTCAATGACGTATTGCTGGGCGGGCATGTTCACGTGCATGACCACGCGATCGTCTCTGGCGGCACGGCCGTGCATCAATTCTGTTCAATTGGCACGCTGGCATTTGTCGGCGGTCAGAGCACGGTGCGGCAGGATGTCGCACCCTGCATGTTCGGAGACGGAGGCAATGACGGTTTCCGGATCGTGAAAATCAACGATGTGGGGATGCGGCGGTCCGGAGTATCCGAGGATTCCATTCAGCTTATGAAGCGGGCACATCGAATGCTGTTCCGTCGACGCGAGAAAATTGCCGCCGTGCGGGCGTCCTTCGAGGAAGAACTGAACGGCAAACTGCCACAGGAACTGCGAGGTCTGTTCGAGTTCATTGAACGTCAGCAGTCGGGTAAGGCGGGGCGTTATCGCGAGTCCTTCCGGGATTGGAATGAACCGCCAGCGGATGAACTCTCACCGGCGCAGGCGGCGTAGTCCCGATGGCGAACGGCCACAATCAACCAATATGTGTTCCAGCGATCAGCTCCGGAACGACTCAAAAGATGCCCCGCAGAGACGACACAAAATGAGCTTACTGCGAACAATGGTCGTTGGTGTCGGAGCCCTCGGGAAACACCACGCTCGCATCCTGGCCGGTATGGACGGAGTCGATCTGGTCGCTGTCGCGGATCCGCGAGAAGACATCGGCCGCCAGGTGGCTGCCGACTTTCACGCCGACTGGGTACCGGATTTTCGCTCAGCGATCGCACGTGTCGATGCTGCCTCGATCGTCGTGCCGACGTCCATGCATCTGTCCGTGGCCAGTGAATTCCTGCAGCGCGGGCTGCCAGTGCTTGTCGAGAAACCGCTGACAGCCAGTGTCGTGGAAGCTCGGCAACTGGTCGACCTGGCTCGCAAACGCAACACAATCCTGCAGGTGGGTCACGTCGAACGATTCAATCCAGCCATGCAGGCCGCACGTGACTACTGCAGTCGTCCTCGATACATCCGGGCAGAGCGAGTGAGTCCGTTTCCGTTCCGCTCCACTGATATCGGAGTTGTGCACGACCTGCTCATTCACGATCTCGATCTGGTGCTCAGTCTGGTCAGTTCGCCTGTTGAATCTGTCGATGCGATCGGCACACAGGTCATCAGCCATCAGGAGGACATAGTGAATGTTCGGCTGCGGTTCCGTAATGGTTGCATCGCCGACCTGACGGCCAGTCGAGTCAACCCGACCGCGCACCGCAGAATGCAAATCTGGTCAGCAGCGCAATCCGTTTCGATTGACTTCCACACTCGGGAAGTCGTGGCTTATACGCCGGACGATTCTCTATTGAGTGGCGCCTCGCCTGTCGACCTGGCCATGCAGCCAGACGCCAATGTCGAACAGCTTAAGAAGGACATCTTCGGCCGGTTTATTCAGGTCGAGCAGCCTCAGGTCAGCGACGCCGACGCACTCACCGCAGAGCTGGCTGAGTTCACGCACTGCATCCGAACGGGGCAGACGCCGACATGCGACGGAGTGACGGCGCTCGCGGCGGTCGAACTGGCCGAGCGTGTGCTGCAGTCACTGGCTGGCAATTCGTGGGACCAGCAGTCCGCCGAAGCGGCTTAGTTGGACAGCGCCCATTCATAGAATGTGGCAAGCCGGCACATTGGTCGTTCTGATCACACTCTTATTCTCTCGCTGCATTGTTGGATAGCGTGCAGGCTCGTCATCCGGCCGGGTGACTTCATGGTGAGGGTGCTGGCGGGAGTCCGACGGCTGTACGATTCGAACATGCGAGACCACTCGCGACTTCCAACCTGCGTGTAGACCCGGCTTTCCTACTCAGCAACGGGACTGATCCATGATTTCACGGGTATTTTCGTTCTTATGCTGCTCGGCGATTCTGCTCTCGGCGCTGCCGGCGGGTTTGCTCGCGCAGACCGCTCCGTATGACGTCTTTCCAGCGGCAGATCCCCCTTACTATCGGGTGCGATGCGCGGCTTCGACTGACCCCGGGAAGTTGATCTTTCCAGTGAATTACACGGTCTGGATTCCAGAAGACGTCGAGACACTGCGTGGAGTTGTTGTGCATCAGCACGGTTGCGGCGAGGGATCGTGCAAGTCCGGCCTGACAGGCGCTTATGACTTGCACTGGCAGGCGCTGGCCCGGAAGCACGAGTGTGCCTTGCTGGCTCCTTCCTACGAGCAGCCGCAGCAGGCTGACTGCCAGATGTGGTGCGATCCGCGTAATGGCTCCGACGCCGCGTTTCAGAAGTGTCTGATTGACCTTGGCGCAAAGTCGGGACATGCCGAACTGGCCACAGTGCCGTGGGCCTTGTGGGGACACAGCGGTGGCGGGCATTGGGCCGGTGGAATGGTGCTGCTGCACCCGGAACGCGTGGCCGCTGCGTGGCTCCGCTCGGGTGTCCCGCTTCTGAAACCGAACCCGGAACGTCCCACGATCAAGAATCACACGTTGCCCGCCGCAGCGCTGCGGGTACCGGTCATGTGCAATCCCGGCACGAAAGAAGGCGTGACGGTCAAAGACGGGCGGTTCGCACGCGTCTGGCCCGCAAATGAAGTCTTTTTCACTGAGGTCCGAGGCCGTGGTGGACTCATCGGCGTGGCCGTCGATCCGCTGACGGCGCACGAATGCGGTAACCAGCGATACTTCGCCATTCCGTGGCTTGATGCCTGCCTGAGTGTCCGGCTGCCGAAAGTCAGCGGCGAACCGCTTCAGGCCATGCCAACCCAGGATGTTTGGCTGGCTGGACCAACCGGCTTCGAAGCCGTCCCTGCCGCGAAATTCGATGGTGACCCACTGAAGGCGGCATGGTTGCCGAACAAGGCCATCGCGCAAGCCTGGATGCAATACGTGAAGGACACGGCCGTGACCGACACGACACCACCTCCCACGCCGACCGTCCTGCGAGTAAACGGCAACGAGCTGAGTTGGGAATCAGCAGCCGACGTCGAAAGTGGACTGGCCGGGTTCATTATTGAGCGAGACGGCGAGTTTCTCGCCCGTGCGCCAGAGGATGGCAGGAACCGGTTCGGCCGCCCCCTGTTTCAGAACTTGCAATACAGCGACACGCCAACCCAGCCGCTCGTGCCGATGCGCTTCACCGACACCAAAGCCGACCCCGCCAGAACGCACACCTACCGAGTGATCGCGGTCAATACCGTTGGTCTGAAGTCGAAGCCAACGGCGAGTACTCCCGACGGTGATCGCTGATGGCACCGAGCGGCCACAAATCGGGTACGACGCAGAAAAAATCCGGCTGATCAGGCCGAAATCGATCTCGCCCGAGATGACTACGTCGGCAGCAGCGCCGCCAGTTCGGTATGCGGACGGGCGATGACGTCGGCCATGATCAGTTTGCCACCAAGCCGCGTGACGGTCGCCTGACCGGTCTCAATCGCGTTCTGCACCGCAGCGACATCGCCGCGGATCATGATGGTGACGTACGCCGCCCCGATTTTCTCTTTGCCGACCAGAGTCACGCTGGCGGACTTGAGCATGTCATCGGTCGCGTGCAGGGCGGCGACAAGTCCCTGTGTTTCGAGTAGTCCCAGAGCATTTTCGTCACTCATCGCGTCATCCCGTGGAATGCGGTTGTCGGTCATCCCCATCTGCACGTTTTGAACGGGTTTTGGGTCCGCCAGTTGAGCTGTCACATCCAATGGAGCCGGCAGCACGGACACAAACGCCTCTGAACCCATCCGCCGGGCAAGCTCGACGCCGGCCTTGGCCGCATGCTCGACATCGCCCAGCGAGCCCACCAGTTTGATGCACTGAGCGGCCCCATCAGTGCTCTCGATTCCCAGCAGATGCACCCCCGCCGCCTTTGAGCACCAGTCGGCCACGACAAACGATGGCGACAGGTTGCCGACTTCCAGCAGAGCAAGGCTGAGCGGTACATCCGTGGTCATGGTTGACTCAAGTCGTTTGAGCGAGTCCGTCGATTCGGATTCAACATAGCTCGTCACTGGAGAACTGGCAGGCGACACCGGCGAGTCCGGTCTGAAACCTCGCACTGGTCGAATCGGTTGTCCGGATGAGTCCGCCCACCTCGTTGAGTTGTTGACGTTTTGCGCGACCGATACGGTTCTCCGCTCACGGCGCAGCAGGCGACTCTTCACCACATACAACGACGAATGGGAATGCTCTGAATGTCTGAAATGCCCGAACCGACGCGTGATGACCAGGCGGCTGTGGAAAAATGCTCCGCCGCGTTTTCAAAAATCAGCGAAGAACTATCAAAGGTCATCGTCGGCCAGACAGATGTCGTCGAGCAGGTTCTGGTCGCAATGCTGGCGCGAGGGCACGCCCTGCTGGAAGGTGTGCCCGGTCTGGCAAAGACACTGCTGATCAGCTCCGTCGCCGAAGCACTGCATATGTCCTTCAAGCGGATTCAGTTCACACCGGACCTCATGCCGAGTGATGTGTCCGGCACGGAGATCATTCAGGAAGACGTCGAGACGGGGGCACGAGCGTACAAGTTCCTGCCAGGTCCATTGTTCGCCAACATGATCCTCGCGGATGAGATCAACCGGACACCGCCGAAGACGCAGGCTGCCATGCTTGAGGCCATGCAGGAACGGCACGTCAGTGCCGGTGGAACGATGCACGACCTGCCCGATCCATTCTTTGTCCTGGCCACCCAGAACCCACTGGAGCAGGAAGGCACGTATCCGCTTCCAGAAGCTCAGTTGGACCGCTTCCTGCTGTACATCAAGGTCGACTACCCCAGCGGCGCCGAGGAATGGGAGATCGCCCGGCGAGTCACGACCGGGCAGATGGGCAAGATCGAATCCGTTGTGTCCGCCGACGAGATCATCGACTTTCAGAAGATGGTTCGCGACGTCCCGGTCAGCGATCAGGTTCTGGGTTACGCATGGGCTCTGGTCCGTGCCAGCCGTCCGGGCACTGCGGAATCGCCGGACGTGATCAACAAGTGGGCCAACTGGGGCGCCGGACCGCGTGGAGTTCTCACACTGGTCAGTTGCGCGAAGGCCAGAGCGATCCTGCACGGTCGATATCACGCGACCTCAGGCGACGTTCAGGCGGTAGCGAAACCAGCTCTGCGACACCGCGTGGCTGTCAATTACGCAGCCCAGGCAGCCGACATCGACAGCGAAAAGCTGATTGAAATGCTGATGGAAGCCATGCCCGCAGACCAGCACTACCAGAAACCCGCTGCATGATCACGATCGTCGCAAGAACCCGACGGGCGGGGCGATAATCCAAATGCGATGTAGCCGAAGTCGCCAGACTTTGGCCCGATAACAGTCGCTAGATTTCAGCCGTGAACTTCCTGTCCAGGTGCGTGTACCCGCCATCGACAAAGATGATTTGTCCCGTCGTATGGCTCGATCGCGGCGACGCCAGAAACACGACCATGTCGGCGATCTCCTTTGTTGTCGTGAATCGCCGGCCCAGTGGAATGAAGTGCTCGATCTTCCGCTTTGTGCCTTCCGGGTCGGGCATCGTGTTCAGCCAGTTCTCGTAGAGCGGCGTCCAGGTTTCCGCCGGCATGACGGTATTGACGCGAACACCGGACTCAGCGAAGTCAACAGCCCATTCGCGCGTCAGGGCGTTGATTCCACCCTTGGCCGCCGCGTACGCCGATGTGCCTCCCTGCCCGGTGACGCTCACTTTCGAACCGATGTTGATGATCGAGCCGCAAGCCTTCTCCAGCTCTTCGCGGGCGTAATGGACCAGCGCGTAATAGTGGACCAGGTTACGACGCAGCGACTCAACGAATTCGTCCGGTCCGGAATCCAGCGAGACGCCGTCGTTCACTCCGGCGTTGTTCACCAGCACGTCCAGGCGGCCAAACTTCTCGACCGTTGCCTGTACCGCATGTCTGGAGACTTCAGCGTTGGACAGGTCCCCCTGGATGAAGAAGCAGTCCTGCCCTTTCGCGGCGTACTCGACTTCCATCGCCTGTCCTTCGGCCGTGCTGCGATTCACATTCGCCACACGGGCCCCCTCGGCCAGAAACGACCGTACGATGCCTTCGCCAATTCCCTTGGAACCGCCAGTCACGAGAACGACGTTGTCCTGAAGCTGTAGATCCATCAGCAAGACCTCTCAAGGATTCTGGAATCAACTGACTCTCGAAACGCGTCACCCCGCCGAGCCAGCCGAATCGACAGAGCGAACACGCTCATGCCGCACACCTGGTCGCAAACCATTGCGAAACGTAGCATCGTCCATCCGACCGGAACTTCAACGCCGCCGATCGCAACTGACTCAGTCACGGTCGCGAGACAGATGACACCACGACACGTTGAGAAGGGCCTTGCCATGAACGTTCACATTCCTCGCTCCCATTTCTCGATCTTTGCCGCGGCCGTGTGCATTTCATGGACGACGTCTGCAGCTGAGTCTGCCGAGGCATACGGCAATTTTCACACGATCGGTGTGGTGCTGGATGCGCCCCGAGGTGTGCAGCCGGCGCAAATTGATCAGGTGCGACTTTACATGCTGTCAGGCGGTGAACCTCGCCGACTGCTCGACCCCGTGCAGGTGCATGACTACTCGTTCTATGCCGGATCGGTGTTTGATCTCGAACCCGACACTCAATACCAGTTCCGAGCGGAATTCATCGCGCCGGGTGGTCGCGTCGTTCACCGCGAGGATTTCACCGGCCGGACCCGAGCGAACCCCGGCGAGCCACCAGCGGCGGTTAGAGAGATCCACGTTGCAAAAACCGGAGACGACACGAATCCTGGTACCGCAGCGCGGCCTAAGCGAACGCTGGCATCCGCGTTGAAACAGGCCAACCGTGCGGGCACGCATGTCGTCGTACATCAGGGGATCTACTACGAGGGCGACCTGCCCGCCGTTGGGAAAGGCACAGCAGAAGCGCCGATCGTTATTCGGGGGGCAAAAGGAGAAACTGCGATCATCGATGGGTCAGACGTTTCCAGCTTGACCGCCAGATGGAAGGATCTCGGTCGTGGATATTTCTCGACGCCGTACAAAGGGAAAACGTGGGTCGTTTGCATCGAGAATCCCAAATCGGGCGACGTTGGACGAATGTACCCCGTCGGCTCGCTCGCCAATCTCAAGGCAAAGACAGTCGGTGGCCACAAGTTCGGCACGTACGGAATCGAAGAAGCGTACTTCTGCACGGGCACGGAAATCGTCGTCTACTGTCCCCACTACAAACCAGGCGAATCCGTCATTCACGTTGCGCATCGGCAGGGTGTCGCAGAGCACTCATCCAGTCGCCATGTCGTCTACAGCGACATCACCTGCCGCTTCTTCCAGGGGCAGGTGTTTTACGTCAATAACTCAGACGACATCACGTTCCGTCGCTGCACTTTCCAATACTGCACACTGCCAATAGCGATCAAGCGGGCTACAAACCGGTTGCTGATCGAACACTGCCGGTTTCTCGACGACTGCACTCGATGGGGATTCCTGCCCAAAGGCATGGACGACGTCGGCTATTCGGCCAACATCGAACTCGGCGCCGTTTACGTACATAGCCCCTACGAAGGCCGCGGCCTGGTGTTTCGCGACAACGTCATCGACGGCCTGTTCGATGGCATCAACCTGACACCCATGGGACCGCCACCGAATGTTCGAACTCACGAAACCGACTTCTATAACAACCACATCGTCAAGGTGTGCGACGATCTGATCGAAGCCGACGGCCAGTGCCGTAACGTGCGAATCTTTCGGAATCGAATGGAGAACTTCCTGTCAGGCATCTCCATCGCCCAGGGTTACCACGGACCAACTTATGTGCTCTACAACGTGATGGCCGGCGCAGGAAACACAACAGCGGCCCGGTACCCGCCACACTACGAGGGCTATCCGGTTAAGACGAACGGTGGCACGAAATACGGGACCACTGGCTGGGCATTCTTCTTTCACAACACGTGTCACACGTCGGTCCCGAATACGAACGCCTTTCGTGTCCAGGTGGCGGAATGGAGGAAGCTGGTATTCGCCAACAACATCTGGCAGGGCACGCGAGACGGATTCGTGTTCGCCCGCGATACAGCGTCTCCGATCGACATGACGAACGACATCATCCATGCAGAAACAGGCTCGCTGCTGAAGGTCCGCAGCAAGCTCTACGCAACGAAAGCAGTCGCGCAAAAACGCCACCCGTTCCTTTCCGGCGCAGTCATCGCCAACCCCGGACTCGTCGATCCCACCAGCGGCGACTACCACCTGCGACCGAACAGCCCGGCCATAGATAAGGGTGTCATCATTCCGGGAGTCAACGACAACAGCTTCAATGGCGAAGCCCCAGACATTGGCGCCTTCGAATCATCGAATTAGGTCATCGCGGCAGCGTTGAACTTCCACAATCAAGGGCTGGGCTATTCAGTGTCATCTGCGTCGTCGTCGGATGACTCGCGCGGTCCGATCCACTCAACGGTATCACTCACCCGGATCGTTCCAGCTTCAACGACAACCGTCGTGATGCCGCCGTGTCCGCGCATGGCGTTGAATCCACCGGGGCCAAGGTTCTCCTCCATGCGAGAACACGGTGCACATGGACCGCTTCCCTCAAACACGACTTCGCCAATTCGGAATCGCTGGTCCTTCAGTGCCACAAGGTTGATGCCGGATACAACAAGGTTGCGACGTGTGATCTCGGGCGGAACTGACTCGCGTTCGAGCAGCATGCCAACGACATCAAGATGTTCCTGTTGGATAATCGTGACCTGACGTTTCGAACGGCCGTTGCGAGCGTGATAATCGTCAGCCAGTCCCGTTTCGGTTTTCACATCAGCTTCGTTCACGCTCACCATCGAACCTCGCCGTTCCGGGCTCAGGCCGATCCATGTCAATGTTCCCGTTCTCGGAAAGCACTGTCTCAATTCACTCGCTGTTGTCATCAATTTGCACGCCTGGCAGATTCTTACTTACTGCATGTCGGTGGATTGCAGCAGACTCGGTAGTAGACCTCGGCGGCTTTTTCGAGCTGGTCGATCTCGAGCCACTCGTCTTTCGTGTGCGCCTGCGCAATGGATCCGGGACCGAAGACCACTGAGGGCACTCCCGCGTTGTCAGTTCGCGAGGCATGCGTCCCATACGGAACACCGACGGCGCTGTGTGGCCCGTCGACTTCCGCGATATGTTTCAGTAGCGAATCCGAGAGCCACGCGTTCCCTGCATCGCTCAGTGTGACGCCGTCGAGCCAGGGCGGTTCAAATTCGACTTCGAAGTCGAGTCGGTCGCTGAGGAACTCACGCAAATCGGCGATAGCAGCGTCCGGGTCTTCGCCGGGAATGACGCGTCTGTCGATTTCGATGGCACAGTCATCGGGAACGACATTGACGCTTGCCCCTCCATAAATTCGTCCGACGCTGAGTGTTGCCGGGCCACACAAGGGATGCGGCGTCACTTTGTCGCCCAGACTCGCGGCATATTCCTCGAGGCAGTCGAGTACTCGAGCCATGCGGTAAATCGCGTTGACGCCCTGCGTTGGGTCTGAACTGTGACACGCGCGGCCCGAGGTTCGGATACAGAACCGCGTTGCACCACGATGCGCGACGACTACGTCCAGTTCTGTGGGCTCGGCGATGACTGCACAGTCGGGGCGAGTCGTGATCAACTGCGAGCGGCCGGGATTCGTCCAGTAGCCGGCCAGATCCGTGATGCCCATCGTCGTGGCTTCTTCGTCGCACGTGCAGCTCATGATCACGTTTGCCGCGCCGACTGGTTGCTCAACAACAAGCCGGCGAAATGCCCACAGCATCGCCGCCATGCCACCTTTGACGTCGCACGCGCCGCGCCCGTACACGCGTCCGTCCCGCACCTGCGGTTCAAACGGCGGAATCGTCATGCCGTCGACCGGCACCGTGTCCTGATGGGCATCCAGAATCAGCTCGAGCTTTGCGTCGGCCGATTCAAAACGGGCGACGACATTCGACCGTCCGGGCAACACCTCGATGGATTCGTGCGGAACGCCAAGATCCGCAAAGAAACTGACCAGGTACTGGCTGAGACGCGTCTCGAAGCACTCCGGACCGTCCATGTCGCGACCCATCGGATTGACACTCGGAATGGCGATCAGATCGCATAGCAAATCGACAACGGTGTCTGGCATGAGTCGCTCAATGTCGCCGAATGAATCAGGGTCAAACCGGCGTGCAGCCTATGCGGACGCCGGCGCCTTGAACACGGTTGCCTGATCTTCTTCTTCGAAACCGGCTGACCGAAACACAGCAATCGCAGCTTCACTATCGGCGGGCACATTCGCTGTGACCTTGCGGATTGTCTCCTGCCGCAGACGACGAATGACTTCCAGCACCAGCGCCTGGCCGAACCCCTTACGGCGGTCGCTTTCGGTAACCCACAAGTCACACATGCCGATCGCCTGCTGGCCCCAGGTCGGCATATAGGTATCCAGCCCCGCAACCGTCACTCCTGCCACCGGCGTGCCGCCGCCCTGAGGGATCAACACGCAGTACAAGGCGTCCATACGTCCGAAGTGTGACATCCACCACCACGAACACGGATCAGGACGGTCCACCAGCGCGAGTTCCCATTTCCGGCGAAGCATCGTCAACCGAAAACTCACCGGGTCGCGAGCATCCATTTGCCGCGAAAGGTTCCGATACTCGGCGACAGGCTGGTAACCAAGCTGCAGAAAGAACGGTGCCGCGTTGGCGTCCGACCTCTGGAACCCGACTGGCTGCGACCCGCCGTACATCCCGAAGTAAAAGGGATCGCGCAGCGGAGACGGCCCTGCGTAGACATCCTCGGCACCGCGTCCGCGAAGATAAGCTTCTGCCCGCGAAACGAGTTCGCGTCCGATGCCCTGACGACGACGATCCGGATGGACAACGACTGCGCAGATAACACCCGACGCGTCGGACAGAGCACTCTGGTCAGCGGTACAGCCGAATCCGGCGTGCACATAACCAACCGCGGTGTCGTTTTCATCCACGGCCAGAATCAGGCCCGCACGGTCGAAGTAGGTGTGCGAGAAATTCAGCGATTCGAAGGCAGCATCTGTCGATACATTCCCAGCCGCTCGCGGTCCAAGTTGTGCCTGATTCCAGAGGCGGCACACTTGCGGCGGGTCAGTATTACGAAACGACCGATACTCGATCACAACACGGTCTCATTCAGAACCGGCAGCATCCACCGGATGCCTGCTGGCAAATCGACGGACCCACGGACGGGAGTAGATAGCAATTGATCTCAACTGAGAGACTGATCGTATTGAAGACGACTGATCGCGAAAAGCTGAGCCGGACATACTTTGGGGATTTATCCTCGACACGGCCGTGGCCTGTGATCATTTGGAAACGTGTTCCTGCACCACACCGTCTCAGTCGCGTCTGTGCAGGGAGTACATCCAGTGCCGGGCATACATAGGGAATCGCAATACGCATGGCTGCACAGTGGGACGCCGAAGTGAAAGTTGATGAGGCGCTGGTTGTTCAGTTACTGGCCTCGCGATTTCCGGAATTCGCTGGTCGTCCCTGCCGGAGAATCGGCGAGGGCTGGGACTGCTCTGCATGGCTGGTTGACGACGAATGGGTGTTCCGAATCCCGCGACGGCAACTGGGAGCGGACTGCCTGGCCAACGAGATTCGTGTGCTTCCGTCGGTGGCGGACAGGCTTCCGTCTCCAGTCTCGACATCGGTATTTGTCGGGCAACCGACAGACGGCTATCCGTGGGTCTTCGCCGCGTGCCGGCTGATTCTCGGAGAATCGGCTTGCGATGCCGATCTTACCGACCAACAGACGGTTTTGCTGGCCGGACAGCTTGGCAGCTTCCTCCGAGCATTGCATGCATTCGGTGCCGACGAGGCTGCGACACTCGGTGCGATGCCCGATACCTATGCACGGCTGGAATCTTCCAGGCGATGCTCGAAAGCGCGGGAGGCCATGACGCAGGCCGCCGAATCCGGGCTCCTCTCGACCACCGATGAACTATGCCGAGTGATTGAAGAGATTGAGGACAGGCAGCCCCGCCCTCGGACGCACTGCCTTGTGCATGGAGACCTCTGTTCACGCCACGTCATGACGGAGCCTGGGCGGCTCACCGGCGTCATCGACTGGGGTGACATACATGTGGGCGATCCGGCGGTCGATCTTGCAGTCGGCTGGTCCATGTTCGCTGCCGATGCTCGCTCGGAGTTTTGTGCTGCCTATGGCCCGATGGACCGCAATACGCGCGACCTGGCTGTCATGCGTGCGATTGGGCATAGCCTTAGCTGCCTGCTCTATGCCGGTGACGTCAATGATCGGCAGCTGCGACTCGAATCGCAAAAGGCTCTTCAACGTGCGATTTGTGAGTGACGAACCCCGGTCGCAACGGAGTTCAACAGGGTCCACCAGGTCGATCAAAAAGGCTGCCGGACATCGACTTTTTACGGCTTTGATTCTCAACTGCGGGAATGAATTCTGCGCAGGTAAGGAGCCCCATCGAATTCAATCTTCGGTTGGTTGAACGCCTGAAACCCATCTGTCATAGTCCGCCGTCCTTTCGGGCCGCCAGGGCTCAAACTCGATTTCTGAACAGGCTCAAAGACCCAGTAAAGTCCCGGAAATGACGGTTCTCCGACGCCACTGAATTCACATCCGTCTTGACGACCACACCATGATTTCAGCACCTGCGACCAGGAAGGACGGGTGATGACGCCGATTCTGGCAGAATCGCTGGCCCAGATGATCAGCAGTACGTTGGAATGCTCCGACTTCTGCGGAGTGATTCTGGCGGCGCTCGTGCATGTGGCCCTGCTGGGTGCGTTCTTCGGACTTCCCGCAGGCATATTCATCTGGGCCGAGCGGAAAGTCTCAGCGCGGATTCAGGACCGACTCGGGCCAACAAGAACGGGTGGCAAGTTCGGCTGGCTGCAGTCACTGGCAGACGGCGCCAAGCTCATTCAAAAAGAGGATCTGGCACCAACGGCAGCGGACGGCTTTCTCTTCAGAATTGCCCCCTACATCGTCGTGGTCGCGTCCTTCGCCGCCTTCATGTTTCTGCCGTTCGCAGATGGATGGTCGGCTGTTTCTGTCGATGTTGGCCTGTTCCTGATGCTGGCGATGCTCTCGCTGGAGGTCATCGGCGTCATCCTCGCCGGCTATTCCAGCGGTTCAAAATGGGCTCTGTTCGGAGCCATGCGTGAAGCAGCTCAGATGATCAGCTACGAAATCCCCATGGCCATCTGCGCCTTGGTGCCGATCGTCATTGCCGGATCGCTGAACCTGAATGAAATCGTCCATTTGCAGTCCGGACCAGGTGAAGTCGTTGGCTCCTTGACCATGTTCAACTGGAACGTGTTTCATCCGATTGCCGCTCCGGCCTTCGCGTGTTACTTCGTTTGCGCCACCGCCAGTTGTAAACGAGCCCCGTTCGACCTCGCAGAAGCAGAGAGCGAACTTGTCGCTGGCTTTCTGACGGAATACAGCGGGATGCGGTGGTCACTGTTCTTTCTTGCCGAATACGCAAGCATGTTCGCGGTGAGTGGAATTGCTGCCATCCTATTCCTGGGTGGCTGGGACGACGGCTTCGGAATCGTGTACGGTCTTAAAGCAACAGGGGATCCCGCTCTGGTCTTCCTTGGCAATCTGATTGGCTGTGCTGTCTTCATGCTGAAGGCGTCGAAGCTCGTCTTTCTCCAAATATGGGTTCGCTGGACTCTGCCCCGCCTGCGCATCGACCAGGTGATGACGACCTGTCTGAAGTATCTGATTCCGATGTCCTGCGCACTGTTTCTGGGTGCCATTCTGTATCCGTTGTTGTTGGGTACGTTTACGGAGCGAACGCAAATCTTCCCCGGCCCCATGGGCTCGAGGACCGAGAAACGAGAGCCGGCTGCAGAACAGTTGGATGTGTCTCAAAGTGGCATGCTGCATGATGCGAAGGCCCGGTTGGCCGCGCAAACGGATGAGGTGGCTCAATGATCGCAGAGCAATGCCTGTTCTGGTTATTCGCCACTCTGGCGTGCGGTGGTGCCATCTCGGTCGCCATTTGCCAGAGCGTTGTGCGCATGGCGATGAGCCTGATCGTGTGCCTCGCGTCAGTCAGCGCACTGTTCTTCCTGCTGCACGCCGACTTTGTCGGAGCTGTTCAGTTGATGGTCTATGTCGGTGGCACAATCGTGCTGCTGATCTTCGGAATCATGCTGACGGCCAGTGCCCCGTTTCTGAAGATTCGTGCATCGCCAGCCGAGGGGTTCCTGGCCGCCGGCATCGGTGTTTTCTTTCTTGCAGTGATCGCCTTCACGGTGGCCGGTATCAGTGATCTCGAATGGTCCAGTATTGACCGGAATCTCTCCGCACTTACGACACCATCGGACGTTACATCTGGATACAACGATAGCTCGTCAGGAAACACAACTCGGCCGTTGGCGCTGTCGTTTCTGGGGCTGCGTCCTGATAAAGGCGGGAACGCGCCGGGCTACCTGCTGCCATTCGAAATCGTGTCGGTACATCTGCTCGTTGTGTTGATCGGCGCCGCGTATCTGGCACGTCCGAAGCGTCGTGTGTCGGCCGAAGAATAGTTGTGAGTTTCTCAGCCTGATGGTTTGTGCGGAATCGGGAAATGGATCAGGTCAGCCTTAGTCATCTGCTCTGGATCGGTGCGATCCTGTTTGTCAGCGGAGTGGTCTGCATGACCACAAAGCGGAACGGCATCGGCATTCTGATGGGAGTTGAACTGGTCCTGAATGGGGCCAACGTGAATTTTGTGGCGTTTGCCCGCTATACCCAACTGGGTCTGGACGGGCAGGTGGTGGCGTTGTTTGTCATCGTTCTGGCGGCGGCGGAAGCGGCCGTGGCACTCGCCATTGCACTGAACTTCTACAACAACCATCACACCATTGATGTGGATCGCGGCGATTCGCTGAGTGGTTAAGTCTCCTGTGAAGAAGATCAGCAATTCCGATGGATGATATCGGCTACACACTTTCCTGGTATCTACGCCTCGCCTGGCTGTTGCCCCTCGCCGGGTTTGCGGTCGAGGTCTTTGCTGGATACTGGTCGAATCGGCATAGCAAGACAGCGGCATACCTGGCCACCGGATGCATCGGTGCGGGTTTTGCTCTGAGCACCGCTGCATTCCTGTGTTGGGGCAGTCACACAGATTGGGAAGTTTTCGCAGCCAGCGACTCTGCGGGACACGCCTTTCTCGCCGATCACGTCGAGTCAGAAACCGATCACGGAAGCGCTGGCGAAGGCAGCCATGCGGTTGCCGCCAGTCACGACGAATCCAGACAAGCCGTCTTCTCAGGGACGATTTACAGGCTGGGAACGTTCGGTGATCTGGAAATCACCATTGATTACTACATCGACAGCCTCACGCTGTTGATGTTCATGATGGTGACGCTGATCGCGACGTGTATCCACGTCTTCGCCATCGGTTACATGTCTGACGAACTGACCGACGAGTACGTCGATCATTCCGCTCACACCAGTGACGGGCAGCACGTCCATCGTCCTGGACGTTTCTATCGTTTCTTCTCGTTCATGTCGCTCTTCTGCTTCGCGATGCTTGGTCTTGTCCTCGCGGGCAACATTTTCCAGGTCTTCGTGTTCTGGGAACTGGTCGGCATCTGCAGCTTTCTGCTGATCGGCTTTTACACCGAACGCCATTCCGCAAACGTGGCTGCCAACAAAGCATTCATCGTGAATCGCGTTGGCGACTTCGGGTTCATTATCGGCCTGATGATTCTGTGGACCTACTGCGGCACATTCCGATTCGCGGACTCCGAACTTGACGGTCACACACAACCGGGTCTGTTCAGCATGGTCCGCGGCTCGCATGGCCATATTGAAACGCACGGCGAGGACGTGATCCTCAACACGGAACTGCATGATGGCCATTGGACCGCACCACACGATCCCGAGCGAACGATCCCGTACGCTTTGCTGGTTGTTGCCGGCCTGGGCGTCTTTGGTGGCTGTATCGGCAAGAGTGCTCAGTTCCCGCTACAGACGTGGTTGCCCGACGCGATGGAGGGCCCGACACCTGTTTCCGCGCTGGTGCATTCGGCCACGATGGTGGCGGCTGGAGTTTATCTGGCGGGCAGGTTTTATCCGGTGTTTACGACGGAGGTGTTGCTGGCCATTGCCTACATCGGCTGCATCACACTCTTCATTGCAGCAACCATTGCCGTGGTGGCAACGGATATTAAGCGTGTACTGGCCTACTCAACGATCAGTCAGTTGGGATACATGATGCTGGGGATTGGCCTCGGCGGCTGGGCTGCCGGTCTGTTCCATCTGATTACGCATGCGTTCTTCAAATCGTTGATGTTTCTGTGTTCTGGCAGTGTTATTCATGGCTGCCATCACGAGCAGGAAATGCCAAAAATGGGCGGCTTGTGGCGGAAGATGCCGTGGACCGCGTTCACGATGCTGGTCGGGGTTATTGCGATTTCCGGTCTCGCCATACCGTTTACGTCGATTGCGTTTTCAGGATACCACTCGAAGGATGCGATTGTTGCCACGGCACTGGCACACATGCAGTTGAACCCCATCCACTTCCTGCTGTTCCTGACACCACTGGTGACAGCAGGAATCACGGCCTTCTATATGTTCCGCCTGTGGTTCTACACGTTCACCGGAAAACCCAGAGACGAGCATGTCTACGAGCACTGCCACGAGAGCCCCATGGTAATGGTGGCTCCTCTGGTGCTGCTGTCGGCCTTTGCCGCGTTCTGTGCTGTCGGCGGTGAAAACGGGCCTCTTTACAACATGATCTCGTTTAGCGAGCCGGTTGGTGTGGGACACGATGAGACGCCTATGGGATTGACGACGGACGTCGCTCTGCCATCCCACGGGACAATTCACGAAGTTCATCCGCTGGCAGGCAAGGTTGCACTGCTGGCGGCCGCACTGGGCACAATCACTGCGGCACTGCTGTACTGGTTCCCGATGGTCGATCCCGGAACGATCAAGCGGCAGTTCTCAGGCCTGCACAGCTTCCTGGTCAATAAATGGCGGTTTGATGAATTATACGACGTCGCATTTGTGAGGCCGACTCACAGTGTGGCTCGTTGGTGCGTGAACTGTGACAAGTATGTTTTCGATGGCTTCCTGCACTCTCTCGCGAGAGCGTCAGTGTGGGTGGCCGTTGTTGACCGGAAGTTCGACGAGGGCATTATCGATGGTCTGGTGAATCTTGCCGGTACGGCAACTCGCGCCGTCGGCATGAGCCTGAGCGTTTTTCAGACAGGACGAATTCGTCAGTACGTCATGTTTATCGCAGTCAGTGTTGTGGCACTCTTCGCTCTCCTCTTTGCTTTCATCACCAAGGCCTGACTTAGTCGCTGAGCGAACTCACGCCCTTTGCGAATAGACTTGAAGGTAAGTGCTTAAATGGACCATCTGCCTTTTCTCTCGCTGATCATCTTTCTGCCGACGATCGGTGCGCTCGTGCTTGTTGGTTTCAACAAGAACGCGGTGGACCCGATGCGGTTTTTCACAACCGGCGTGACTGTCGTTACGTTTCTGCTGACGCTCGTGTTGTGGTTCAGCGATTTCAGCTACACGAATCCGGGCATTCAACCAGATGCCGTCGGCGTGTCGGCGGAGTGGATCGGGGCATGGAACATCCATTACCGGCTCGGCTATGACGGAATCAGCCTGCCGCTGGTGGTCCTGACCAGCTTCACCAGCATGCTTGCCGCCCTCGCTTCGTGGAGCATCAACAAGCTTCACAAGGGCTACTTCATCCTCTTCCTGCTGCTCGAAACCGGCATGTTGGGGGTCTTCCTGGCTCTCGACTTCTTCCTGTTCTATGTGTTCTGGGAAGTCATGCTGTTGCCGATGTACTTCCTGATTGGCATCTGGGGCGGTCCCCGCAGGGAATATGCCGCGATCAAATTCTTCCTGTACACGCTGTTCGGTTCTGTCCTGATGCTGATCGCCATGCTGATGTTCTATTTTGGCAGTGCCGAAGGTGGACGACCCCCAACCTTCAGTCTGTTGGAACTTGGTGGCCTGGCCCGTGAAGGGCACTTCAATGAGTTCACGCAGATCACAGCGTTCTGGCTGTTGTTCATCGGATTCGCAATCAAGGTGCCGTGCTTTCCATTCCATACATGGCTCCCCGACGCTCACGTAGAAGCACCGACTCCAATCAGCATGATTCTGGCTGGAGTGCTACTGAAAATGGGTGGCTACGGAATCCTGAGAATCGCATTCCCCCTGTGCCCCTACGGTGCTCAGTACGCCGCGTACGCTCTGATGGCCATTGGTGTCATCAGCATCATTTACGGAGCGTTTGCAGCTCTGGCACAGACCGACTTCAAGCGACTGGTCGCATACAGCTCGGTCAGTCATATGGGCTACGTCATCCTGGGAATGGCCGTGTGGGCCATCGCTGATGACGGCAGCGGTCGATATGTGACAGCCAACCGTGACTACTGGCTCATGGGCATGAATGGTGCCATGTTCCAGATGATCGCCCATGGTGTTTCATCAGCCGGCATGTTCTTTATGGTCGGTGTGATTTACGACCGCGTGCATCATCGCGATTTGAACCAGTTCGGTGGCCTTGCCCAGAAAATGCCTCTCTACACGGGTCTGGCTGTGGGTATCTTTTTCGCCGGTCTGGGACTTCCTGGTCTGTGCGGCTTCATCGGCGAAGTATTCGTCGTCTTGAGTGCATGGAGTTACAACCCCTTGCTGGCCATCGTGGCAGCCGGCGGTGTGATTCTGACTGCCGGGTACATTCTCTGGACAATTCAGCGAGTGTATTTGGGCTCAGAGTACAACGGGCCGCACGAAGAAGACATCACTCCGATCAACGCTCGGGAAGCCTTCGTTGGCTTCGTACTGCTCGGGATGGCGATTCTTCTGGGTGTCTTCCCGACGATTATGTTTGATGTGATGAGCGGCTCAATGGCTAACCTCGTCGATACGATGGGCGAGGGACTTGAGGCGGCTCAGCGAATGGGCGCTTCGATTTCGATGAAATAACTCCGTGCGGATTCACTTCGCCTTCGCGACGGACAGCGGCAACAATTAGAGACTGATTTCTCATGAGCCACTTTGGCGAACTCCTTAACAATCTGGTGCGTGACACGACGCACGGCTCGCTCTACTGCTTCGGCCCTGAGCTGTCGTTGTGCGTAACAATCGTCGTGTTGCTGCTGCTGAGACTGTGTAGTTCGGATCGAGTGATTCCGCCGTATCTGACGGCACTTGTCGGTTCGCTCATAACGCTGTTTCTGGCGGGCTCGCAGTTGCTGGACCTGCAGAGCGGAGACGTATTGCCCACGCCGTTTTTCACCGGCATGTTGATGTTCGATCATCTCGGGGCATACATCCGAGGACTCTTGGCGCTATTTCTGGTTCTCGTCATTGCTCTCACTGTGCTGAGTGGGATCCCCGACCGTGAGGACGGTCCCGACTTTTACACGCTGCTACTGGGTGCAACGATCGGCATGATGATGATGGCCACGGCCAATCACATGCTGATGTTCTTTCTGGCAATCGAAATGACCAGTGTGCCCAGCTATGTGATGGTGGGATTTCTGAAGGGACGTCGCCCCAGCAGCGAAGCGGCATTCAAGTACGTTGTGTATGGAGCGGGTGCAGCGGGAGTCATGCTGTACGGCATCAGCCTGCTGACGGGGCTGCTGGGGACAGGCAGTCTTCCTGAAATGGCCAGTCACCTGAGCGTCGTTGTGGGTAGTCAGGGCGGAATCGGCGATGCCGCGTCCAGAACTGTGCTGCTGGCAATTCTGATGGTTCTGGTCGGTCTGGCGTTCAAACTCTCCGTCGTACCATTTCATTTCTGGTGCCCCGACGCGTTTGAAGGTGCCTCGGCCGAGGTTGCAGGCTTCCTGTCAGTGGCTTCCAAAGGAGCCGCGTTCGCGCTCCTCGTACGATTCTTACTGGCGTTTGTCGGTGGCTCTGAAATTCCCATGCCAGAGGTGTTTACCGGCCTGGGTGTTGCCATCGGAGTGATCGCGGCCGTGACTGTAACATTCGGCAATCTCGCGGCGTATTCTCAGACCAACGTTAAGCGGCTGCTGGCATATTCGACGATCGCTCACGCGGGCTACATGTTGATGGCTGTATCAGCCCTCGTCGTCGTGCTGTCGGCAGGCAGCAATGTTGGTGGATTCAATGTTGAAGAAGCCTCCGTCATGTGTCTGGAAGGTCTGCTGTTCTACCTGTTCGTGTACCTGTTCATGAATCTCGGCGCCTTCGCCGTGGTGGCTCTGATTCGGAACGAGATCTTCAGCGAGGAAATCGAAGACTACAACGGGATTGGCTGGCAGGCTCCGGCGCTGTGCTCGTGCATGGTCGTGTGCATGTTCAGCCTTGTCGGCCTGCCGCCCTTCGGAGGATTCTGGGGCAAGCTCGTGATCTTCATGTCACTGTTCAATGCCGGGCAGGTTCACTGGTTTATGTGGGTGTTGCTCGTGATTGGTGGACTGAACACCGTCTTCAGCCTGTTCTATTACCTTCGAGTTTTGAAGGCGATGTTCATTGGCGAGCGTTCTGCTGACGCCCGCCCGATCGAAGTTCCCGCTCCGATTGGCAACTACGCCCTGCTGCTTGCCATTCCCGTATTGCTGCTCGGCGTGTTCCCCACGTGGACGACAAACCTGGCGAACGGGGTTGCCACACTTCTGCTTCAGTAATCGACTGGCCCGGCCACAACCAATGGACAGCTTGCAGACACTCAATAACCTGCTCAACCGACTGAACTGCAGTCTGCTGCAGTACATCGGCGAATCGTGGCCGTGGACGGCTCGCGGAGATTCCTCGCGTGAGGAGATCTTCATGGCTCTCGTGCGACGGCAGCACTTTGGCGCGGAACGACTGGCAGAGCTGCTGGTTGAGAGGCGCGCCGTGATTGAAATCGGCAACTACCCATGGGATGGCTCGTCACTGCATTACGTGACGCTCGACTTCGTGAAGCCGAAGCTGTTGGCAGATGAGCAGTCAATTCTGCAGCAACTGAACCAGGCCGTGTCGATTTTGAACGGCGACGCTGAAGCCGTCCGCCTGGTTGAGCAGTTGATCGCGGACGAAGAGCAGGCGATCGCGAGACTGCAGAAACTTTGACGCGTACCAGATGGTGCAGCGCGAGAGTCATCCCTGACCCTGAGAGTCTTCAGTCATGCGCGCGCATCGTAGGATGGGCACTCCTACTTTTGGTTGCGGCTATGCCGTTTTGGGGTTTTGGCGACCTTCATTAACGGGACCGAATTCGCCGGGGCAACAATGGCGCGCGCCGGGGCTGGCCAGTGACGCTACGAAGCACATGCTCTGGCTGAAACACCGGGACCGTACAGATTTCTGGCCCGTTTCAGATTGCTGGCCGGTATCTACCAGGAATTGCCTGTAAGGGTCGTCGTCCTCAAAGATCGGCGCTTGCGATGCGCGCATCGCTGACTCACCATTGACGTGAACGACACAGACCTCATCAGAACTGGCTTTCGGGTGGTTGGAGTCGAGAGACCGTGGCGGAATGACGCGAGGCGTGGTGGCGTGTTTCGGCCTGTGGGATGCGGACAGCTCGATCACACTGGTCGTACGAAGGCGTGGCAATTTGATCGCAAACTCCTCGACTGGAGACTGGTTATGAATCGCTGGATCTGTGCATTGGGGCTCGTCGGGCTGCTTGGCGGAACAGTCACGGCTCAGAAAATCGGGTATGTCGAGGACTTCGTTCTCAATCAGGACCGGGAGGCGGCGCTCAAGCTGCTCATCCCAGGCACCCAGGAGTACTACTACTACCACTGTCTGCACCTGCAGCACACCGAGCAGTTCGACGAAGTCGACCAGATGCTCAAGGCCTGGATCGGCCGGCATAAGTACACCGCTCGCGTCCAGCAGATTCTGAATCGCCAGGCACTGCTGCTGTACGGGAAGGACTCGAAGCGGACGCTCGATCGCATCAAGGAGCGGTTGAATCTGCGGTTTGATCATCGCCGCGAGGTCGTTGTTAATCCCAACCTGCCGACTCAACTCGATCAGAAGCTGATCAGCCGCGAAACGCTGACATCATTCGCGACCAGCCGGCATCGGAACACGCAGGGATTCGAGGACCGGGCTCTGGACTGGCTGGCTGTCAGAAAGCTGGACGCGGTCCGACGACGCCATCTGCTGGAACGCTTGCAGCGACCGGACATCAATGGACTTGCGAAGTTGGCTGTGGCCGATCTGGCGGAGAAGAACAGCGGTGGCTTCGGCAGCCTTGGCATCCACTGGCGACTGTTGCCCGAGCAACTGGAGGAATGTCTCAAACTGCGAACCTCGCTGCTGAACGAGACGAAATTCGTGCAGGCGTGGATGCAGAAGCTGACTCCGGCCGCACACGTTGACTGGCAGAATGACCGTAAAGAGCACGCCGCTTATCTCGACCGATTGTGGGGATTCGTCAGTCGACTCGCGCCGGCTCACAACTCGTTGAAAGCACACGTGCTGTATCACCGGCTCGTTTTCGATCGCGCGGGGGGCGAATACGACAAGGATCGGTTCCTGACGTATCTGCAACTGCCGCGACGCACCGGGTACGTGAATCCAAAATATCTCCAGCGACCGGAGCACGCTCGATTTCCTGCCAACCTGGGTTCCGACTTTTCTGCCTTCACGCTGCATCCCGCGGTTGGTAACGACGAACCGCTTGTCCGCAGTTACCTGCATCATTTCTTCCAGGACGAGAACGACTGGAAGTCCTATGCGAAGCTGATCCGCGACACGTATCTGAAGCCGCAGTTCGCTGAAGCGAAAATCGTCAACGGTCTGGGCGATGACGAAGAGTGGTCGTCGCTGCTGAGTCCCGAGCAGTTCCGCGCTCTCAAAGACCGCATTGACCTGGAATTCTCGCACACCAGCAAACAGGTCTTCGGTGTGGTTGAACCGGTCAGCGTCGACCTGGCTGTGAAGAACGTCAACTCGCTGATCATCAAAGTCTTTGAGATCAACACGCGTAACTTCTACCGTGATCATGGACGCGAAATCAGCACGGACGTCAAGCTCGACGGACTGGTCGCCAACATCGCCCGAACGGAAGAATTTGACGCACCGCCCCTGCGGCGTGTGACCCGCCACTTCGAGTTTCCGGAACTCGACAAGCCCGGCGTTTATGTCATCGACTTCATTGGTAACGGTCGCAGCAGTCGGGTCGTCGTGCGGAAAGGCAAGCTGCGACATCTGGTCCGAACCAGTACGGCGGGACACATCTTTACCGTCATCGACCAGAACAACCGCCACTTGAAGGACGCATCGATCTGGCTCGGCGGTCGCGAATACAAGGCTGACGACGACGGTCGCATCACAACACCGTTCACCAGCCAGCCGGGTTCGCAGCCCATCGTCCTGAACCACAACGGCTTCGCGTCGCTCGATCAATTCTCGCACGAGGCTGAGAACTATCGCCTCGATGCGGGTATACACGTTGATCGCGAATCGCTGCTGACCCGCCGTAAGGCCAGTGTCGTTCTACGCCCGGAACTGACGATCAACGGGACCCCGGTCACACTTTCAGTGTTGGAAGATGTCCGGCTGGTAATCTCCTCGGTTGACCACGACGGCGTCTCGTCCTCAAAGGAAGTCAGCGACTTCAAGTTGTTCGAGGATCGGGAAGCGGAGTACGAGTTCCAGGTGCCGCCGCGGCTGCAGTCGATCAGCTTCACGCTGCGCGCACGGGTGCAGAATATCAGCGGCAATCAGAAGAATGAGTTGACCACTGGCCGCACATTTACACTCAATCAAATTGAACGCACGGAGAAGATCCAGGAAGTTCACATGGCCTGTATTGACGGGTCGTATGTGGTCGAACTGCTCGGCCGGACGGGCGAGATCCTGCCGGACCGAGGCGTACGCGTGACGCTCAAGCATCGAGACTTTCGCGACACGGTCAGCAAGCATCTGGAGTCCGACGCCAACGGACGTGTGATGCTTGGTGCGCTGAACGAAATCGACTGGATTGAAGCCGAGTCATCACAGGCGAAACGCCGCTGGACGCTTCCTCGCGACAAACACTCGCAGTACCAGACTGTACATGGCCGGGCCGGTAAACCGATTGAGATTCCGTACACAGGCTCGCTGGATGAACCACAGACGTCGGAGTTCTCACTGCTTGAACTGCGCGGCGGAACGTATGTCGCCGACGAATTTCAACGCCTGTCGATCAAGGACGGCATGGTGAGGGCGTCGAAGTTGAAACCCGGTGAGTATGAGCTGTGGCTCAAGAACGAGAACCGCCGCGTTCACTTACGCGTGATCGAAGGAGAATCGCGTGATGGTTACATCCTTGGACAGACGCGGCACCTGGAAGTACGAGACGCCGACCCGTTGCAGATCGCTTCAGTGTCATCAGATGATGAGGCTGTGCAAATCAGACTGCGGAACGCGACGAAGTTCACGCGGGTGCATGTAATTGCAACACGCTACGTTCCTGCGTTCTCGCCGTATGCGTCGCTGTCGCAGGTTCGCGATCAGGAGCCCACGATGCGTACGGCTCCGACAGTTCGATCGCTGTATATCGCTGGCCGAAAGATCGGCGACGAATTGCAGTACATCATCAATCGAAAACTGGCAAAGAAATACCCGGGTAATTCTGTGAAGCGGCCGAGTCTGCTGCTCAACCCGTGGGCAGTCCGTTCAACATCTACCGGACACCAGCAAGCAGCCGAGGGCGACGAATTCAGGGCGGTTAAGCCTGAATCGTCCAGCAGGTCACAGCGAGTTGAATCACAGGGAGCAGGAATCGGGGGAACCGGCGAATTCAGTCAGCTGGATTTCCTCAATGATGGATCGGCTGTGCTGCTCAACCTGGTACCTGACGACGACGGGTCTGTCAGCGTGTCGGTCGACGAACTGGGTCCGCATCAGCACATCCATGTTCTGGCTGTGGATCCACAACAGACAGCCTGCCGCATCATCTCTCGGCCGGAAGTACAGGTGCAAACCAATGACCTGCGACTGGTCCGCGGTCTCGACGCGGCAAAACATTTCACGCAGCAGAAACAGACCAGCGTCGTCGAGGGCGGGGACAAGTTTGTCCTCGAAGACATTTCCTCGTCGAAGTTCGAAGCGTACGACAGTCTGGCACGTGTGTATTCGCTGTTCGCGACACTCAGCAACGACGCAAAGCTGGCCGAGTTCGCGTTCGTACTGAACTGGCCGGAGCTGGACGACAAGGCGAAGCGCGAGAAGTATTCAACGCACGCGTCGCACGAGTTGAATTTCTTCCTCTATCAGAAGGACCGCAAATTCTTCGACACAGTGGTGCGCCCCTACCTGGCGAACAAGCAACACAAGACGTTTCTAGATCTGTGGCTGCTGGACGCCGACGTCACGCGATTCCGCCAGCCGTGGGCCTACGCACGGCTCAACACGGTCGAGCGTATTCTGCTGGCCCGGCGTCTGAAGAACGAGACCGATCAGATGCGGCAGTTTATTGGTGACCAGTTTGCGCTGCGGCGTCCGGATCTGGACCGAATGCAATTTCTGTACGAATCGGCTCTCGGCGGCAGCGTGCTGGAAACCAGTGACGAACTGGGCCTGAACGAACAACTCAAGATGCTCGGTGATGCCAGGCAGCGACTGTCCCGCCAAATGGCCGATTCAGTCGCCGATTCATTGGACATGCCGACTTCGAACCGCTCCGGTCAGTTGGGAGGGGGTCGAGGCCTCGGGAGATTCGCGGCCCCGTCTGCCGGACCGGCTGATGCTGAGAAAGCAAAGACTGTGGCCGGGTTTGCCGGCAAGTCCGTCGCATCTGACAAACGACGCGCCTCAGGAAGATTACGCGACTCCGGAATTCCTGCACCTGGGGAGGATACGAATTCGAACGGAGTCTTTGACGGCAAGGAACGGTGGAAGAAGTCGGAGCGTGATTTCTTCGAGGACGATCTGACGCGACGCAATGAGAGCCGACGCCTTTACGAGAAGCTCGACGAGACTCAGGAATGGGCGGAGAACAACTACTACAAAGTGCCGATCGGGTTGCAGATTGCGCAGTTAGTCAATGTCAACGCCTTCTGGCAGGATTTCGCACAGCATGATCTCGACGAACCGTTCTACTCGCCCAACTTCGCGGAAACCGCGGGCAATCTGACTGAGATGATGTTCGCGCTGTCTGTGCTGGACCTGCCCTTTAAGGCGAAGAAGCACGAAACGGAATTCGACAAGGGCCGCATGCAACTGGCCGCCGGCAGCCCGATGGTCGTGTTTCATCAGGAGATTCGAGCAGCTCAGCCGATCGACGACGCACCTCCGATCCTTGTCAGTCAGAACTTCTTCCGGCACGGTGACCGCCATCGCATTGTCGACAACGAACAGGTCGACAAGTACGTCACCGACGAATTCCTGACGCACGTCGTATACGGCTGCCAGGTTGTCGTGACCAATCCGACATCGACGGGACAGAAGTTAAGCCTGCTGCTGCAGGTCCCGCGAGGCGCCGTTCCCGTACTCAACACGCAATACACTAAAAGCGTGCCGATTGATCTGGCTGCCTACAGCACGCAGACACAGGAATACCATTTCTACTTTCCTGCGGCCGGCGTGTTTCCGCACTTCCCGATTCACGTGGCGAAGAATGAAGAGCTGATCGCGCACGCTCCGGCATCGGCCCTGAAAGTTGTGAACGAGCCCAGCACGATTGACCGCGGCTCATGGGATTACATCTCGCAGCACGGTAACGAAGCCGAGGTGCTCGACTTCCTGAAGACTCAGAATCTGTTCCGCGTCAACCTCGACCGCATCGCGTGGCGTATGGCTGACGAGGGCTTCTTCAGTAAGGCGACAAAACTTCTCGACCGTCGGCACATCTACAACAACCTTCTGTGGTCGTACTCTGTGCAACACGATCGCGCCGCGGAGATCAAACAGTTCCTGCGGCACGCCGACGCACTGATTGCTCAATGCGGAGCCGCGCTGGACAGTCCACTGCTGGTAATCAATCCCGTCGAACGCCGCTCGTACGAACACCTCGATTACAGCCCGCTGGTCAATGCCCGCGCTCATCGGCTCGGTTCGGACCGGCAGATCCTCAACGATCGTCTGCATCAGCAGTATCACCGGCTGTTGAACATCCTCGCCTGCCAGAAAAAACTGGACGACGAGGATCGGATGGCTGTGACGTATTACCTGCTCCTGCAGGATCGAGTTGAAGAGGCGTTTACTTTCTTTGGACAGGTGGATGCCGAAAAGCTGGCGACGCGTATACAGCATGATTACTTCACTGCGTATCTCGATCTCTACGTGGGCGACGCGGCACGGACGAAAGCCATCATCAGGAAATACGAGGACTTCCCAGTCGACCGCTGGCGTAAGGCATTTGCCGCGATCGGCGAGCAGTTGAACGGTGTCACGCCGGAAGTCCTGGCGATGATCAACGGCACGCGTCCCGCGGAGCCGGACGAGCAACTCGTCGCGTCTACGGACGCCATTGCCGCCGTGGCGGTGGCTCTGGCCAACGGTGATGAAGAACCACCTGCTCCCGAAGCTGATGCGGACACTGAAGAAGCACCAACTGACGACATTCCGGACCGCGACGAGCAGCAGACGAAACTGGCCAAGACCGAGCCAACATTCGACTTCAAGGTCGAAGCAAAGCAGATCGATCTGACATTTCAGAACCTGGGTGAAGTCACTGTCAACTTCTACGAGATGGACATCGAGTTGCTGTTCAGCACTAACCCGTTCGTGCAGCGATTTGCGGGAGCATTCTCATGGATTCGTCCCAATGAGACGCGACAGGTCAAGCTTCCTGGTGACGGGGCAGATTCGTTGTCGATTGGCATCCCCGAAGCATTCCACAGCAGCAACGTACTGGTGGAAATTGTTGGAGCCGGCCAGACGAAGACTCAAACGTACTACGCACACTCACTTAACGTGCAGGTCGTCGAGAACTACGGTCAACTGGTGGTGAAGCACGCAGAAGGTAAACAGCGACCCATGCCGCGGGTGTATGTGAAGGTCTACGCGGCAATGGGCGACGGATCGATTCGCTTCTACAAGGACGGCTACACAGACCTGCGAGGCCGATTCGATTACTCGTCACTGAACACAGACGAACTGGGCAACGTCCGCCGATTCTCTGTACTGATCCTCAGCGAGAATCACGGAGCCATCGTGCGAGAAGCAGCGCCGCCGAAGCAGTGACGGTATAAACTCGTGATCCAATGCAGAGCATAGGAGTCGCTGACCACTAGAGCGGGCATTGCCCACATGGGATCAAGGCAGTGCATTTTGGTGGACAATGCCCACCCTGCAAGAGGAATCATCGACATGCTTCGCGCTCACTTGGCAGGCGTCATCGTGCCCATTCTCTTTCTTTCGATTCACTGCTCGGACATCGAGGGCGCCGACAACTTGCTCAAGAACCCAGGATTTGAAACGGATGCGGGCGGTGACGGCATCCCGGATGGATGGACTCATGGAGCTGGCCACTATGGACGCTGGCAGGAAAAGGTCAAGAAGCAACTGGGCAGGGCGGCGCTGGTTGACGATCAGGCGGCAAACGGCAAGCGCAGCATTCGCATCTCGGTGCCAAAGGACAACGAAGGCAAGTACTGGAATCAGGGCTGGGAAGGGATGTCGTTCCGGCAAAAGGTAACGACGAAACCGTTCACCACATACACGATGGCGATGAAGGTGTTGAACAAGGACGCCGAGGCATGGGGCGATTACGGCTTCCTGTACGCCATGGCCGGCGAATTTCGTGGGAACGAGGCGTTTGCCACGCTTCGCTTCGAAGACAAGCCCAGCCAGGAGTGGGTAGAAAAACAGTTGGTCTTCCAAACGGGGCGATACTCCAACTACACCGTCCTGTCCGTCGAAACACGTTGGAACATCGGCACCGTCTACATCGATGACGTTCGTCTGGAAGAAGGCGGTTCGCTGGAGCAGAGCCAATGGGATCAACCGGTTCCCGACGACCGCCTGCTGCGAGTGAAACACACATTTCCCCGCCCGGATGCCGCTGACGTGCTCAAGCGTTTCGAAGCGCACCACGCTGCGTCAGAAAAGAGATATCGCGGCGACGGAAGCTGGGAAAGCAAGGACACACTGGCCGGCAAGCCAGCCGGCGAGACGAAGAAACCCGATCTGCGTGCCACCTACCAACGCGTGGAAGGTTACCTTGCCGCCTTTGCGGCCACGCAGACGGACATCTATTTAGAACGTGCGAAGGAAGGTGCCGCCTACCTTTTGAAGACGCAGCAGGACAGCGGTATCATTGGTGACGACTACTACAGTTCGGGGCAAGGCGGCGTGGCGCTGATCCATGCCTGGCGAAAGACCGGTGACGGGCAATACCTGAATGCGGCCGGGCGCGTGGTCGGCCACTTTAACAAGGTCGAGCCTTCCTGGAATTACAACTACAACATGATGCTGACCGAAGCCGCGCTCGCCTGGGCTCAATCAACGGACAGCTATGACGTGGTTGCGGAAAAACTGCAGACCGAGATGCTGCAAAGTACGCTCCGCGAGCAGCGTCCGTGGGGCGGCTGGGCGGGACACAATTCTCGCATCGGCTATCACTGTGCCAATATGTCTGCGTTCTGTCAGCTCCACCGAACGCTGCCGAAAGACAAGAAACACAACGACCTGCGAGCGGAACTCCGCCGTCGCGTCATCGCCGCTCTCAACCGCATGATTCGTGAGCAAGTGCCGGCCGGCGGTTTCCCATTTGATCACGGCCAGGTGGGCACGGCCCGCCAGAACTCAGGGATCACGCCCGCTCTCATCCACGTGCATGAAACATTCGGCTTCGAGGCGGCCAAACAACTGCTTTATGGCCAGATGACGTACTTAAGCACGGATGCGTGCGGCAAGTACTTCTGGTTGCCCGAAAATCGCAACCACCTTGAACTATCACTGCTCCATTCCGAGGGCCTCTATCTGGAATGGGCAAAGAGGCACCCGGAGTAGAACTGCTGCCCACCCACGTTGATTGAGGCAATTACACCAGCGAAGTCGTTGAAGACGGAACGATGTCATAGCGTTGGCCTGTCTCGGTGTGCCAGGTGAGAATCGGCTCGAATCTGCCCGGCAGCCGGGCGCGGCAAGACAGCAGCTTCAGGAATGTGCCGTCAGATGGAACGGATCGATCAGCAATCGATCACGAATTCCGTTGCGTGGAACAAGGCATTGGCTGCTGGAGGAACGGATGGCGTCATCCGTGTATTTTCTCGCGACGGCAAAATCGAGACGAACATTCGGTCGCTCCGTAGGAAAACTCGAAGTGCAAAATCGGATTGGATCCGGCCTTCCCGGACGGTTTCGCCAGCGGGCGAATCAGCGAACTCCGTTTCTCCACGACTTGCCGCTACACGAAGAACTTCAAGCCGCAGATGCGCTTCGAATCGGACGAGCACACAATGGCGCTGTACCACTTCGACGACACCGAAGGCGACATCGCTCACGACGTCTCCGGCAACGAGCGGCACATGCAGCTCAAGTCCTCGAAGTGGGTTTGCGTTGCCAGCGACGAGCCCGTCGCGGAGCCCGCTCCGTGACTGTGATTTCCCCCCACCAACCCTGCGTCGGTGGGGGATGATTCAATGACATCACAGCCTCTCCGTGACGCTCGGCTGGATTCTAATTCGACAGCCCCACTTTGGACTGCGGTGATGCATCACCGCTTTCCCCTTTTCCCCGTTGGGCGCAGCTACTTTCCAAGGGACTTCGAATCCGTGCCCACCCTATCGCTCTCGCGGGCAAGACAGGAATCCCCGAGACAGTAGGACGGAACAAGCTCCGCGCAGATCCGGCACGCCCCGCCGGAACTGCGCGGGGCTTGTCCGGCCTTCCAGTTCTGAACGAGAGCTTCATACATCTCTTCGATGCGAGGCCGGCCGCCCGCGCCGAAGAGTCCGCCAAACAGTTTGCCGATCGCACCGAATCGAGTCCCGACGCTCGGGATGTCGTTCACGTCCGCCCCCCCTGATAGGCCCGCTTGAATCGCACGACATTGGTCTCCTGTTCGGTTTCCGGCTCATCTTCGTTCCACGTGCCATCGAATGCGTACAGCGCCGTGTCAGTCTCCCCGATATGGTCGTTGTCAGAAAACTCTTGTCGTCTCTGATATCTCGATGCGAGTGATACCAGACGTGATACCAGTAAACACCCGATGCGTATCATTTACACACAGTCTGCAAAGGGTATAACGGTTGCGTCTTTCGTAACCTGAGCTGGCATCCGCCTGCGACCGCCACAACCCGGGAGAGTCATCAATGTCTAAGAAACTTCTGATCGTGCACGGCTATTCCGACGGCTCGACGAGCTTCAAGGGGCTTGGCAACTACTTTATCAGTCAGAATGTTTACGCTCGCGACGACGTCTACTACGTCGACTACGCCAGCATGGACGACCAGGCGACCTTCCGCGATTTCGCGGACAAGCTGGAATCCGAATACCGGCGGCTCCAGAAAGATGGAAAGATCGGTCCAGGAGAACGCATCGACGTGGCCTGCCACAGTACCGGTTCTCTGGTGACACGGGCATGGCTGGTACTGCATCGTGAACGGGCGCGTCAGTTGGACGGCAAAGATTCGCCCTGCCCTGTTGATCGGCTATTGATGTTCGCGCCGGCAAATTTCGGGTCAGACCTCGCCGGTCTGGGGCAGTCCGTTCTTGGACGTATCCGCTCGACGTTCAACAAGAACAGCAGGAAAGGGCAATACCTGGAATCCGGTCGGCACGTGCTGCAGGGACTCGAACCAGCCAGTCCGTTTCAGTGGTCACTGTCCGCCATCGATCTACACAGCGAAGAAACGTACTTCAAGCGGACTGACGACGAGGCCTATTCCTGCTATCCGTTCGTGTTCGCTGCAGGTCAGGGATATACGGGCTGGGAAACACAGGTTGTCAAGTCGCGCAAGAAACCTGGGACAGATGGCACGGTCCGTATCTGTGGCACGTCGCTGAATACGCGCAAGTGCACGATCGAGTTTGTCCCCGATGACGGGTTGGTTCCACATGACGAACACGAGAAAGCCCATCTGTCGCTCGGCCAATTGACCTGGCATCCGGAGCACAAGTTCGGCCAGGTTCCTTTCGCAGTCTTCAAAGGCCTCAATCACGGCAGCGTCGTCAATCCCAAATCCAAAGCGTTTAAAGAACGGGTCGGACCACTCGCCGTCAAGGTGCTGAACAAAGTGAAATCGTCCGGCACATACAAGGCTGTCCTGCCAGAATTCAAAGCCGCAACCGAACAGTCCTATTCCGCGTTGAAAGGCGCAGCAAAGGACAGATATCAGCAGTTCTTCTTCCGCGTACGTGACGACGTAGACCTGAAGGTCGATGACTGGTTCATGGATTTCTCGGTGTGGACACCGACGAAGAGTTCCGGGGGAAAGACCACATGGAAGCGGCACACAAAACTGACCACAAAGTTTGACCGCGAATTTGAATCGCAGTTCTACCCCCATTCGGCGGACACCGCGTGCCGTGCCCTGATGCTGAACTGTACGAGCCTCGAGACCTTTGTCGCCGCACTGGCCGCAGCGAAATCGACGCTGATCCTCAACATCAGCGCCAGGTCGAATGTGCGTGGCGTGCGTTACCGCAGGGGCCAGTTCTTCGTCGCCGACGGCTCCGGACTGTTCCCACGTAAAGACAAATTCAGCTTCATGTACCCCAACACGACGACGCTGGTGGACGTGATCCTGGACCGCCTTCAGCCGGACTCGATGCTCGTGGTCTGTCCCGACGCAGCGATCGAGTAATAGGCGCACCTGTTACCACGTAAAGTAGCCAACTTGACGCTCTAATCACCCGACAACTGCACGATGACGGCTTCAACGGATTCGAGTTGCTTCTCGAGCCCAGCCAGCGTCTCGCGGACTTCGGCGACGATGTGCTCGGGAGCCTTGCTGACGAATTTCTCGTTGGACAGTTTGGCTGCGTGGCCTTTGATGAATTTGCGCAGCTTGTCTGCTTCCGTCTTCTGGCGTTCCAGTTCCTCGCCAACATCAATCAGACCTTCCAGCGGGACGTAGCCGTCGGCATCCGACAGGTTGAAGCTGGCTGATGCATTTGGTCGAGCCACATCGGCACCCGCCGCCTCCAGCACGGTCCGCGCCAGGTTGTCGAACTGATCGGCGCACGCCTGCAGTTCCGACGCCACACTCGCTTCACACTTCAGATGCAAGCGGATCGGCTCGCTGAGGCTGATGCCGTAGACGGCCCGAATGTTACGGACGGCAACAACGGTTTCCTGCAACCGCTCGAATCTCGCTTCGAGCGCATCGTCCTGCCATGTTTCCGGCAGCTCGGGCCATCCGGCGATCATGACGCTGTCCGCCTGCGATTCGGGTTCGAACAGCCCGCGTTCCGGAGCGATCTCCTTCAGTTGCTGCCAGAGTTCTTCGCAGATGAACGGCGTGAACGGCTGCAGCAATCGCACCAGATTGTCGAGCACAGCGACAAGCACTCGCTGAGCAGACGCGCGCCCGGCGACGTCCTCTTCGCTGTTCCCCGTTCCCTGCTCCCCTTCCTCTCTTCCCTGGCGCAGCCGCGGCTTGATCATCTCCAGATACCAATCGCAGAACTCGTTCCAGGTGAATTCACGCAACGCCCGTGTGGCCGCATCGAACTGATAGCGTCCGAGCAGAGTGGTGACTTCACCCGCGACTCGTGACAGTCGACTGAGGATCCAGCGGTCTTCCAGCTTCAGTTCGTCTTCGGACACTGTCCCCGGCGTGTATCCTTCCAGATTCAGCAGCGCGAACCGCGCGGCGTTCCAGAACTTGTTGCAGAAGTTGCGACCATACTCGAACCGTTCGCTGACCATTCGTGCAGCCGGCTCGTTCTGATCAAGGTCGTACTGCGGCGTCGAGAACTGCGATTCTTTTTTGCACTTCGGACATGGCATCAGCACCTTGTCCTTGGCGCCTCGCAATGTGACTTTGACGGTCTCCGGCTTGACCATTGGCCCGCTGCCATCGAGCGCCTGCGGCACGACGTTCTGGCAATGCGGGCACTCGTAGCCCATGGGCAACTTGACGTCCTGCGTCTCGCCCGCGAACGATGCGATCGTGAAACGCACGGCATCGGTGCCATAGCGATCGATCAGGTCCTGAGGGTCGCAGCCATTGCCCTTCGACTTACTCATCGTCTGCCCGAACCCGTCGAGAATCTTCGGGTGGACATGCACATGAGCGAATGGAATATCGCCCATGTTGTAGATCCCGGTCAGCACCATCCGCGCGACCCACAGCGTGATGATGTCGCGGGACGTAATGAGCACGTTTCCGGGGTAGAAGTAGTCGAGGACTTTGTTGACTCCGGAATCTGAGGTTTGAGATTCAGGATTTGAGATTTCAGATTCGCCAGCCAGCGGCGGATTCGTTTCCGTGTCCGGCCAGCCCAGCGTGGCGTGCGGCCACAGCGAGGAACTGAACCAGGTGTCGAGAACATCTTCCTCCTGCGCGAATCCACTCGATTCAAGTTCGGACTCGCAATCCCCACAGTCAGCATCGACGCACACCATCACGCGAGACCAACCTTCGCCTCCGTCTTCCACGTGTTCAATAAACCTGCCCTTCCACTTGGCTTTGAACTCATCCGTCAACACGCTGCCTCTGAAACACCCCTCGAGTTGCATCGTTTCCACATCGTTGACCCACACCGGAATCCGGTGTCCCCACCAGAGCTGTCGGCTGATGCACCAGTCGCGTTTTTCTCCCAGCCAGTCGAGATACGTGCGCTGGTATCGAGATGGGAAGAATCGCACGCGGCGGTCGCTGACGGCGTCCATCGCTGACTGCGCGAGTCCCGCTTCTCCGTCGGCGAGGTCGCCCATTTTCACGAACCACTGGTCCGAGAGGTATGGCTCGACCGGCGTCTTCGATCGGTCGCTGTGGGCCAGTTCGATCTTGCGGTCTTCGATCTCGACGAAGTGGCCGAGTTCTTTCATGTCCTCGACAGTCTTATCGCGGCAGGCGTAGCGATCCATGCCTTCGTACTTGCCGCCGTTCTCGTTAATTGTCGCATCCACGTTCAGGATGTTGATGATCTCGAGATTGTTCCGCAGACCGCACGCGTAGTCGTTGTGGTCGTGAGCGGGAGTCACCTTCACACAGCCGGTGCCGAGTTCTTTCTTCGCCAGCAGACCATCTGCAATGATCGGAATGTCGCGGTCCAGCAACGGGATGCGAACTTTCTTACCGACCAGATGCGTGTACCGGGCATCAGTGGGATGCACGCACACGGCCGAGTCGCCGAGCATCGTCTCCGGTCGTGTCGTCGAGAACGCGAGCGTGTCGCCGGTTGGGTTGCCGTCGTCGTCGATGACCGGATACGTGAACGTCCAGAAGTGGCCGTCGACCTCTTCGTGAAAGACTTCGTCATTGGCCACGGCCGTTTGCAGATGCGGGTCCCAGTTAACCAGCCGCTTGCCGCGGAAGATCAGTCCGTCCTTGAAGAACTTGAAGAACGTCCTTCGCACCGCCTTCGAACACACCTCGTCGAGCGTGAAGCGCGTACGCCGCCAGTCGCAACTGGCTCCGAGCTGGCGGAGCTGTTCCAGAATCCGTTTCTCGTACGCGTCTTTCCATTTCCAGATGCGATTGACGAGTGCCTCGCGACCAATGTCGTGTCGCGTGAGTCCTTCTTCTTCGAACATGCGTCGTTCGACCACGGCTTGTGTCGCAATGCCGGCGTGATCTGTGCCGGGCATCCACAAGGCTTCGTAGCCCTGCATCCGCCGCCAGCGCGTGATCAGATCCTGCAACGTGCCATTCAAGGCATGTCCCATATGCAGGGCTCCCGTGACGTTCGGGAGCGGGATCATGATCGTGTGCGGCTTCTTTTCCGCGTTCGGATTCGCGTCGAAGTAGCCGTTCTCTTTCCAGAAATCGAGCCAGCGGGCCTGGCAATCGGCGGGTTGATACTGCTTCGGAAGTTCACTCATTGAAGTCGTTATCCCTCTCCTGGGTCCTTCAGTTTTGCAATTTCGATGACGAGCTGTGGAAGGTCTACCGTGACAATGTCCCACACAATTTCGAGGTCGACGTTGAAGTAGTCATGCACAATCCGATTCCTGAGTCCAGAGATCTGCCGCCACGGGATATCGAGGTGTCGGTTTCGAAAATCATCGGGGAGCTGGCGGCACGCTTCACCGATGATTTCAAGATTCCGCACGGTGGCGTCGATCGTTCGCTGATCAGCAAGGAATCCGTCAAAGTCGAGACCGGTGACGTAGTCATCGGCCCGGTGTGCTGCGGTCAGAATGTCGTCAATCAGAATCAGCGGGTCACGCCCAGGCATCGATCAGCTCCGGTTCGATCAACTTCCAGAGCGCAGGCTTGATCGCCCGTCGCGAGACCAGATCGACACGACGCTGCAATCGTTCTTCGAGTCGCTCTGCAAGGTCGACGAACCGCAGCCCGATCGACGGGTCGACCTCGACAAGAATATCGACGTCACTGGCATCTGTCTGTTGCTGCCGCGCCCACGATCCGAACAACGCCATACGGGTCACAGGAAAACTGGCCTGCACGTCCGGCTGCATCTCACGCAGCGTGTTGATGATGTCAGTTGGTGTCGAGACCATCGATTCAGCTCCTGGACCGCAGCCTGCAAGTCCATCCGAAATGCTACTCCGCAGCGTTTGTCCTGAAGACCCGGAGTACGCGATTCGGTTCCGAGTGTCCAGGCCCAGTTGCCTGATCCCGACGGGTAGAGGTTCCCCAGCATGTCCACGGCCGGCAGGGCACCGAAGGTTTTCACCAGTCCGCTCATGCCGGAAGAACCGCGTTCACATCGAGTTCGAGAGTCTGACCATCGACATCAAACGAAACGCTCTGCCCGCGTTCGAAGACTTGCTTCGACTGATAGCTGGCAGGTTCAGCCGACGCCGACGGCTGAGTGTAGACCTCAATACAACGATCGCTCAGGTTGACGATCCAGTACTGGGAGATTTCCGCCGCTGCGTACACACGAAGTTTCTCACCCCGGTCGTAGCTGAGTGAGGAATCGGAAACCTCCACAAGCAACAGAACGTGCTCGGGCTCCGGGTGCCCTTCGTTGTAGTCGCAAACACCGCCGCGGACGACAGCGTGATCGGGCTCGGGCTCGTGACGCGGCGGGACGTGGATTGGTTGTTGACACCGCACGTGACAGTTCACACCGCCCGTCGCCGAAATGAGCAGGGTCATCAATTGAGTGAGGGCGCTGCAGTGCCCGGGGCCCACCGTCGTAATCGAGTCCTCTGCAGAATCACGCCGGTCTTTACGCACGAGAATTCCATCGATTAGCTCGATGGGGGTACCTTCCATCAGAACTCCGGTCTCGATCATTCGATGGTACTGCTCGGTCGTCAGCGGTTCGGGAAACGCCTCACCTCGGACGGCATGATCGAGAAGACTCATGCTGGTCATGCGGATGCCTCACTGGTTGAGGACGCGACGGCGACACCACTGCCGCTGGAACTGCCGTGGCCCAGCAGTTCGCCTTCGTCCTTGTAGAGCTTGTATTCTACGCTGTCGACGAGAGCGATCCAGCTCGCTTCGATGATGTTCTCACTGACGCCGACCGTGCTCCAGACGTCTTCATCGTCCTGGCTTTCGATGACCACACGAACGCGGGCAGCGGTGCCTTCGGCCGAGTTGATCACGCGAACCTTATAATCGACCAGGTGCATCCCGGACAGATTCGGGTAAACCGGCTCAAGGGCCTTACGCAGGGCCGCGTCCAGAGCGTTGACCGGTCCATCGCCTTCGCCCACGACATGAACGTTCTCACCGTTGACCCGCAACTTGATCGTGGCTTCGGTGATGGCCGGCGAGTCCTGGGCCGTCTCGACATTCACACGGTAGTGAATGCGTTCGAACCGCCGCTCGTAGGTACCGGCAACTTTCTTGATCTGCAGATCGAACGACGCCTCCGCCGCCTCAAACTGATAGCCCTGAGCTTCCAGATCCTGAACACGCTCGAGGATGGCCTTCATCAACTCGGCGTCGTTCTCGAGCTTGTACTTCGTCGCTTTCGCCACAATGTTCGACCGACCAGACAACTCACTGACCAGCACGCGGCGTTCGTTGCCAACGAGTTCCGGGCTGATGTGCTCGTAACTTTCAGAAATGCGATTGACTGCATGGACGTGCATGCCGCCCTTGTGCGCAAACGCGCTGCGACCAACAAACGGCTGGTTGCCGCGGAAGTGCATGTTCGCGGTTTCGTAGACGTAGCGTGACAGCTCGGCCAGATGCTGCACCGACCCTTCCCGCAGCATCTCGTAGCCGGATTTCTTCAGAGCCAGGTTGGCCACGACGCTGCACAGATCGGCGTTACCGCAGCGTTCTCCAATTCCGTTGATCGTGCCCTGGACCTGCACAGCCCCGGCATCGATGGCGGCCAGTGAATTGGCGACGGCCACGTCCGAGTCATTGTGACAGTGAATGCCCACAGGCACCGCCAAGGCATCGCGTGCCGCCTGCACGGCTTCTGCAATCTGTTCTGGCAGGCGGCCACCGTTGGTGTCGCACAGGCAGACCAGACCCGCACCAGATTCCGCCGCGGCCTGAATTGTCTTCAGCGCGAATTCCGGGTCCGCTCGCCAGCCGTCGAAGAAATGTTCCGCGTCGTAAATGACCTCACGGCCCTCGGCCGCCAGGAAGCCTACCGAGTCACGGATCATGGCCAGATTTTCGACTTCATCGACGCGCAGTACTTCCGTGACGTGCAGGCTCCAGGTTTTGCCCACGACCGTGCAGACCGGAGCGTTCGAATCGCGGAGGGCCAGCATGCCAATGTCGTCTTCCGCAGACACACCGCGGCGACGAGTCATCCCGAAGGCTGCGATGCGGGCGTGCTTCCAGTCGGTATCGGCTGCTCGCTGGAAGAACTCTTCGTCCTTCGGATTCGACAGCGGATAACCACCCTCGATGAAGTCAAATCCCAGATCGTCCAGCATGCGGGCGATCAGCAGTTTGTCCTGCAGTGAGAAATTGACGCCCTCGCCCTGCGTGCCGTCACGGAGGGATGTGTCGTAGATCTGGATTCGAGTGGTCATGGGGCTGTGGTCGTTTGTCATTAGTTATTTGTCAACGGTCATTCGCCATTGGATTCTGCCGAGTCGCCGTCGTCCTGTTCGGATGACAGATGACTAATGGCAGTTAACTAATGACAAATGAAAAAAGCCCTCAGATCGGGCGACCTGAGGGCTGTATCAGTTGTTGCGTTTTGCGTGAACCCCAGTGCCGCCGTCTTACGGCCAAATAATGCTGGCAGTACACGGAATCACATCGATCCGGGACTCGACGGTAGTGGCTGGGAGCTGAGGCATTGTTTTCCACGTGTTGAATAAGACTCAGCCATCGTAGGCCCGAATTTGCGAGCGGTCAAACACCGTCAGCGGCGAATCGGCCATTCACAGCAAATGTCCGACAGGCAATGTCCAATGGCGGACGTGGACTTTGCCGTCGGGGTTCGACGGTCCTGAACTTCGTTCGAAGCAGGCGTGTGGCAAGCAGCAGCCGATCCGTCTAAGCGCTCACGTGTCGCTCCTCAGCCAAAAAAGAAACCCGGCCGGCGCCAAAGGCACCGGCCGGGTCGAGTCTCTTAACTATGCCGCATCCCGAATTAGAAGGTCAGGATGACGTCGACTGCGAAGGTCGTGGCGTTGGAACCGTTGATGACCGGATTCGTATTCGTACCCGGAATGCCATTGACTCCGTTGAATCCATCGGCGGCGATCGTGCCACCCGGGCTCCAGTCGTAGCGAACTTCCGGTCGGATGACGATCTGAGAATGCGGACGAATGTTCGCACCGACGGTCATCGCGTTGACGGACTGTCCGTCGTTCTTCCACCACTGGGATCGGGCACCCAGGCCGACGCAGTCGCTGACCTGGTAGATCAAGTAGTGGTTGAGGCTGATCACGTCGTTATCGGCACCGTCACGGACCAGATCACTGGTCAGGACGTAGTTCAAGCAGTCGTTAATCGTGTAGTCGGCGACGATACTGTGAGCGTATCCACCTTCGCCGCGTCCTGCACCGAAATCACCAAAGCTGGTGATGTAGGTGAAGTTCAGGTCGTCGGAAACATCCGTGCTGAATCCACCAAGGAAGTTACTGCCACCTTCTCGCTGATCGAAACCAGTGTCCCAGCCAGCAGTCCATCCACCGTAGATGGTTGTGTCTTCGCTCACGTTGTGTGACGCGACGAAACCAGTGTGCGTGAACGGCTCACTGTTATTCATCGTGTAGGCGTGAGTGAAGAAGAAGTTGTCCGGCGCGGTGACCACTTCATACCCGTGCAGCGTGTAGAAGTGACCGCCCTTAACCGTCCAGTCGCCGTTGGTGACTTCGACGTACAGTTGCGGGATCGCCCAGTCAGCGCGATCGCCGTGCTTGAAGCCATCGTCGATGTCGAATTGTCCCGGGTTGTTGCCGAACGAGTTGGTGTTGGCGCCATCGGCACCGTAGACAAAGTCCGCCCGGTAACCCCAGGCCCACTCGCCACATTCGCTCTCAGCGGCACGTTCCAGATAGAGCCAGCCCTGGTTCAACAGGACGCGACCGTTCTGGGCACCGTCGTTGAACAGTGTCGTTTCGTCTGAGTATCCGAGCTGAATCCAGCCACCGACTTCGACGCCACAGAAGGGATCAAAGAACTTTTCCTGGTCGCAGCACAGACCCCAGTCCAGAAGACCGGACAGTCCGCCGTCGCAACCACCGCTGGCGGGTCCGCACCCACCTGCATCCGCACCGCAGCTTGCGTCCGCACCACAACTGGTGAGGAACGAAGTCTGCTGAAACACGGCGTCAGGATCCGCGATCCCATCGCCAGCCATCGCCGTGCCGGCGACCAGCATCGTTGCTCCGATGCCTGCCACACAGCGGAGGCCTTTAAGCCAGTTCCACTTTGCCATTCTGAACTCCTTCGATTCCTGCAGGGAAATCCGAGATCCGCTGAGACAACAGCCAGCGAAGTGCTGAGTGACAACGACGCTTCGTCACTCGCACAGAGGTCATCGTGCTGGCTGCACATCTCCCTGAAACCACCACTGGTCCCACGAGCCGGAGCTATGGGTCCGACAAGGACCAGGTATCCGGCAGACACATCGACATCCCACGGCAGTCAAAGTCACCAGAGCATCCAAAGTTGGCCACAGTGCCGTTCTGCCGAGGGCAAGTGTCTGTCCAAGAGTTTCGGCAGAATTCCGGTCGAGCCCTGAGACGAACGCTGTCCCCCGACTTGTCTTCCCTAACAGCAACACATTTCCCAATTCACCAACTCTTCTTAGTTTCCGCGACACGAATACAGACAAGTGCCTGCACAGGTCTATTCATGTCTGTTTCATTTAGGGATGCGTGTTTTACTCAAACGCGCTATGAGCTTTGTCAGCCTGTCCAGACACGGGTCGCGAGACAAAATCGGTCAGCGCACTGCACTTCTGACGACGTGCTGCGACCGTTGCCCTGCAGCCACAATTGGGAATTTGCTGGCGAAGAACGCAAACGAAAGTGACATCCAGTTCAAAGTTCGCATGTCGCGCGTCCGTGAGTTCAGCTCGATGCCTGCCGTCGGGCCTTGACGGTTCCCAGCACGTCTTCAACCGCCGCTCGGCTGACCAGCGATCCCTCATCGCCATGCGTTGTGCCGGAAAACACTGCAGCCGCATTTTGATGATGTCGATACTCGACGTCGGAAGGTCCCAGGGGGACGCGGGACTTGACGCTGGAACCGGGCGAAAACCGGTTCGGGTGGTCGCTGATCCAGTCGAGTGTTCTTAGCGGGAACTCCCGAAGGATGAATCAAGCGACCCCAATGGGAACAGGCCGCCGGTCGCATTAGGACTGGCGGCCTGTTTGTCTTTGAAGGATGCCGCGGACGCCTGATTCAGGTTACGTTTTCTGCTGCATCGTCAACTCAGACACTGCGCGTGTGATGGCGACAGCGAGCGCTCGAATGTCCTGTTCGTTGAACGCCGTTGTCACACTGACACGCAGGCGGCTGGTTCCCTGCGGCACGGTTGGGGGACGTATTCCCGCCACCAGAAACCGCTGCTGCTCGACCAGCCGAGCTGCGTGAATCGCTTCGTTCGGATCGCCCAGGACCAGCGGGATCACGGGGCCACGTGATTGCTCCAGCAGATTCAGGTCGAAGCGTCTCAGTTCCGCGCGCAGCAGGTCACTGAGTTGGAAGAGTCGTATGCGGCGCTCGGGTTCGCTTTGAATCAGCTCAAGCGACCGAACGGCCGCCGCACAGACGGCCGGAGGCAGAGCAGTCGAGTAGACCTGCGTCCGAGCCGAGTTGCGCAGCCACTCGATCAGCTCGGATGAACCGGCGACAAAGCCTCCCTGAGTACCGACCGCCTTGCTGAGTGTCCCGATCCGCACTGCGACGCGATCCTCGGTGCCGGTCAACTCGCACACTCCGCGACCAGTTGGGCCGAAAACACCGGTCGCGTGCGCTTCGTCCACAATGACGTCGGCACCGGACTGATCGGCCAGATCGCAGATTTCAGAGAGCGGGGCGAGGTCACCATCCATACTGAATACGGCGTCGGTCACGATCCATTTGTGGCCAGTGGTGTCTGCCGACATCAATTCACGCTGCAAGGCGTCGAGTCGGTCACGCCGGTACACGCGCAGGCGGGCTCGTGACAGACGAATGCCGTCAACCAGGCTGGCGTGGTTGAAGCGGTCACAAAACACGGTGTCCGACGGTTCGATCAGAGCGGACAGCGTGCCTGTATTGGCGGCGTATCCCGTGGGAAACAGAATGGCAGACTCGGTCCCCTCGAATTCTGCGAGCCGACGTTCGAGTTGGCTGTGCCATTCAGAGCGACCGCAAACCAGGGCGCTGGCCCGTGCTCCGACCCCGTATTCATCAAGAGCTTCACGGGCCGCTGCAATCACACGATCGTCGTGGGCCAGGTTGAGGTAGTCGTTCGAGGCGAAATTCCTGAGAAGCTGTCCGTCAACCTCGCACCAGCCGTTCGCCGACGGACGTATCGTCCGTGCCTCCCGCAACAGGCCAGATTCTCGCAGGTCGTTCAGTCGCTGACTCAGTTGAATTCTCACGCCACCAATGTCCTTCCGCCAAAAGAGCCCTTTCAGACGCGCGTCCGCTGAATGGACTTCCCAGATTGCCCCGGCTTCTCAGTCTTCGTTGTGGGTAAAAGCCTCAAGATCGTCACCACCGAACGACGATGGAGTGAAGGACGAATAGCGTCGAATCCGGCGTACCTGGAGACATTATGTCTGCTCGCACCAGAAAATCTCGCAAAGACAAGTCCACAACCGCGCGATTCGCCTCGGTAAGAAGCTGGCTGACGCGACGTCGGCTGGTGGTGTTGGCCGGCGGTTGTGTCCTGCTGGTCCTTGTGGGGCTGGGATTATGGCATCGAACACCCACCGAGAATGTCGAGATTACTGCCGACCAGTTGGACAGGGACTTTAACAGCATCGGGCTCGGGCCACTGGGTGTGCCTGAGTCGGCAAGGATTTCGCAGATCGACGGCTCGGCCGAAACAGTGACGGATTCGGCCCATGACCACTGGCAGGCCGATTCTCACATTGGTGACGTTGAGCATGCGGTGGCCGCAAACTCAGCCTTGGAAGGGCAACCCGGCACCTCGCGGGTGATGTTTCCGGAATCGGCTGGAGCAGACGGCCCGTTGTTTCCGGATCCGCTGAGTGTCCCTGTTGGTCGAATCGATGGCCCTGTCATTCAGCCGACTCAGTTTCGCGTACCGGCAACTCCGAGCCCAGTGGCCCCGTCCGGACCAGCCTGGCTGACCGGTGGCATCGAATTCACTGACGAACCGGCGCGCTGATCGATGACGAATGATGAGAAGACGTGAAGTTAATGTGGCGATGCCCCGCCTGGTGGCGTCTCGATTCTCCCTCTATTCACCCTGCCCCGGTTTGCCATGTACGTTCAGCACTGGAACCTCGACTCGCCACCATTCGATAACAACATCGATCCGGCGTTTTTTTTCCGCAGCAGGACGCATCACGCGGCCTTGTTGAAGCTCCGTTATCTGCTTGACAGTAACAAGGGCGTCGGTTTGCTGTGTGGAGACACTGGGACAGGTAAGACGACTGTTGCCCGTCTGCTGGTTGGAGAACTCGACGCGCGATTCTCGCCCGTTGTGCATGTGCATTATCCGTTTCTGAACGCGACAGAACTGGTCGCGTATCTGGCTGCCGAACTGGGCGGCGACGAAGAAGCTTTACGGAGCGACGGCCGGCTTGACTTCACATTGCGGCAGTTTGAGTCGCGTCTGGCGTATCACTGTGAGAATGGCCGTCACCCGCTGATCGTGATTGATGAAGCGCATCTGATCGAAGACCAGCAGGTCCTGCAGGCGATTCAACTGTTGTTGAATTACCGGCACGATACTCCGTTTACAGTGCTCCTCGTCGGCCAGACATCGCTCCTCAGTCGTATCAGCCGCTTGACGGAACTCGACGAACGGATTGGCGTGCGTTCGCTGATCCAGCCACTCAATCGCGAAGAAACCGCGGAGTACGTGAGTCACCGCCTGTCCGTTGCTGGCGTGACGCACACTGTGTTCGAGCCCGCCGCTCTGGACGAGGTTCACGATCTGTCCGGCGGAGTCCCACGTCGCATCAATCGTATGGCCGACCTCTCGCTGCTGGTCGGATACGCGGACGGGCTGACTGCCCTGACCGAGAACGAAGTGGCCACCGTCGCCGACGAAATCGGCCTTGCCATTGCTGAGTAGCCACGCAGAGGGCCATCGGGGTCCTGCTCAACTTTACTCGGGTAAACTCGGCTCCGGCTTGCGCGATTGAAAATGTGGACGGTCACAAGTGTGATAGCACATCGCGAAATCCAGGTCATGAAACGCAGACAGGCCGGGCGAATCGGATTCGCCCGGCCTGTTCTGTTCTGTTCTGCTGACGGCTGAATCTCAGCCGTGCGTGATTACTTCTTCGCTCGCGATCGGGTCGTCTTTGCAGTCGAACTTTTCGCAGCACTGGTCTTGGCCTTGGTACTCTTCGTGGCCTTGGCTTTTGTGGCTGTCGCCGATTTTGTCGTCCGGGTCTTGGCCGCACTGGTCTTGGCTTTGGTGCTCTTTGCAGCCGTTGACTTCGTGGCTTTGCTCTTGGCCGTGCCGGCCTTCGCTTTGGTGCTCTTAGGGGCGGCGGCCTTGGATGCCGTTGCCTTCGACGCGGAGCTGCGTGTCTTTGCGGCTGTTGACTTCGTAGCCGTACTCTTTGCTGTACTGGTTTTCGCCTTGGTGCTCTTCGAGGCCGTAGCCTTCGAAGTGGTGCTGCGTGTCTTCGAAGCAGTGGCCGACTTGGCAGCCTTGCTCTTGGCTGTGCTGGTCTTCGCCTTGGTACTCTTCGTGGCCTTGGCCTTTGAAGCAGTCTTCTGGCTTGACGTCTTAGCCTTACCCGCCTTTGCAGTGGACTTCGTTGCCATAGTTCGATGGCTCCTTGAATCTGTCCTGGGTACCACTTGAGATTGAGAACTTCCTGCTGTTTCGCCCGGGCACCCGATGGTGAACGAACCAGCCTATGGACCTGTCCGGCACTGACTGACGTAAACTCTTTGGTTGACGTAGATCAGCGACGGCTCGACCTGATGTTCAGCCCGGTGACAACCGGATTCCGTCCGTGTCTGTGTTGTCGATTCAATGCGTTTTGAATGTTGCGTCAACGACGCGCGGCGGAAGTCTGCAGGCTTTCGCAAAATGCGTCAAGCGCAAATTCTGTCTACGCAACATGTTGTTGGAATGGTCGCGAGCGCAAGTGGCTTTACTGGTTCGTCTCAGAATCGACGTAACTTGAATATAAGGACGTGCGATTTGCATGATCAGTCCTCCGTGCGGTGCTCGCGATTCCTTGACGACAGGATTGAAGTCGCGAGACTCCCGAATTCCGCGAGCAGTGTCCGTCATTCACATAAACCAAAGGCGATATGTCATGTTTGAGTCTCTCCAGGCGGCGCCACCAGATGCCATTCTGGGGCTGGCTGAGACGTTCAGGAACGACCCGAATCCGAACCGTATCAATCTGACGGTCGGAGTGTTTAAGGACGAGTCCGGACAGACCGCAGTACTTCCATCCGTGAAAACGGCCGAAACCCGTTTACTCGAAACGGAGGCCAGTAAGGCATACCTGCCCATCGACGGCAGCGCGGACTTCTGTCGACTTACTCAGGATCTGTATCTGGGCGCTGATCACGAAATCGTCACATCGAGTCGCGTCGTGACCGCGCAGTGTCCGGGCGGAACCGGGGCTCTGCGTGTGGCTGCCGAGTTCCTCAAGCACAATCTGCCGTCGTCCTCGATTCATGTCAGCACGCCGACCTGGCCGAATCACCCGAAAGTGTTTGCCGCGGCGGGACTGCAGGTCGGGGAATATCCCTGGTTCGATTCCGAGTCGCATGGAATCAACTTTGACGCCCTGCTGGCGGGCATCAATGAAATTCCGTCAGGAGACGTGATCTGTCTGCATGCCTGCTGCCACAACCCGACCGGAGCAGACCCTACTGCGGAACAGTGGAAGCGGATCGCCGACGCTGTTTACAACCGAGGCCTGCTGCCGCTACTTGATTTCGCCTATCTCGGATTTGGCCAGAGTCTGCAGGCCGACGCCGTTGCCCTGCGTGAATTTGCGAGACCTGGCAAGGAACTCCTCGTCGCGTCCAGCTACTCGAAGAACTTCGGACTCTACCGGGAACGCGTCGGGGCATTGCTGGTCGTGACCGATTCGGCCGAAACCGCGAAGACGGTTGCCAGTCAGATCAAGTCGACGATTCGCACGAATTATTCAAATCCACCATCACACGGTGGCGCCATCGTGCAGACGATCCTCTCCGACCCCGAACTGCGTAGTCAGTGGGAAGGCGAGCTGGCCGCCATGCGCGACCGAATCAATGATATGCGTCGGCTGTTTACAGAGCTGATGTCCTCCCGCGTCCCTGACCAGGATTTCTCGTTTATCGAAAAGCAGTGCGGCATGTTTTCCTACTCGGGGCTGACCGCCCAACAGGTTGACACGTTGCGTGAGCAATCATCGATCTACATCGTCCGCGACGGCCGGATCAATGTCGCGGGAATCACTCCGGATAACGCCGAAACGCTGTGCGACGCGATTGCCGCGTTGATTCGTACCTGAGACAGCCAACGGGAAACCCACTCGGCGGCCGCCTCGGTGTGTACGCATCGCGTCTGCTGACTTCGGACGGCTGGATTCAGGCCAGTTGCCAAGCGGGAGGCCGTCATCAAGAATACAGTCGCGCTCACATACTGATCACTGAGTCACTCTGCGAAGGAAGCCTCGACGATGGACACAACGGCTAAACTGACGCTGAACGGACAGGACCACGAGCTTCCGGTAGTCGTCGGAACAGAAAACGAAGTCGGCGTCGACATCACGAAATTTCGATCCGCATCCAAAGCCATCACTGTTGATCCGGGCTATGGAAACACGGGCTCGTGTGCCAGCAGCATCTGTTTCATCAATGGCGAAGAGGGGATTCTGCGATACCGCGGCTACTCAATCGAACAGCTCGCCGAACACGCGAAGTTTCCCGAAGTGTCGTGGCTGCTCATCAACGGAGAACTGCCAACACGGGCCGAGTTGGCAAAATTCCGCGAAGAGCTGACCTACCACAGCCTGATCCACGAAGACATGAAGAAGCTCTTCGAGGGTTACCCGCCGTCGGCTCACCCGATGGCAATTCTGTCGTCAATGGTCGCGTCGCTGTCGACGTATTACCCCGAAACCGACCAGAACGACATGCACTCGAATATCGTTCGACTGATGGCCAAAGCCAAGACGATTGCCGCGTACGCGTACAAGAAGTCCATCGGTCAGCCGTTCATTTACCCGCAGAACTCGCTGGGCTATGCGGCCAATTTCCTGCACATGATGTACTCGGTCCCGTGTGAGCCGTACGAAGTTGATCCGGTGCTCGAGGACGCGCTCAATGTCCTGCTGATCCTGCACGCCGAGCACGAGCAGAATTGCTCCACGTCAACGGTCCGGATGGTCGGCAGCAGCCAGGCGAATCTGTACGCGTCGATTTCGGCTGGCATCTGTGCTTTGTGGGGACCGCTTCACGGGGGAGCCAATCAGGCCGTCATCGAAATGCTGGAGCAGATTCACGCAGACGGCGGCGGGCTGGAGAAGTATGTCAACAAGGCCAAGGACAAGAATGACCCGTTCCGTCTGTTCGGCTTTGGCCACCGCGTCTACAAGAACTTCGATCCGCGGGCGACGATCCTGCGCAAATCTGCAGAGGGCGTCTTGAATCGCCTCGGTATCCAGGACCCCCTGCTGGATATTGCTCAGGATCTGGAACAGATCGCACTCAAGGACGAGTACTTCATTAAGCGAAACCTGTACCCCAACGTCGACTTCTACAGCGGCATTATTTACCGCGCGATGGGAATCCCGACGAACCTGTTCACCGTGATGTTCGCACTCGGACGGCTGCCGGGCTGGATCGCCCACTGGAAAGAACTTCGCGAAGACCCGACTGCCCGCATCAACCGCCCACGGCAGATTTACACCGGAGCCACGCTGCGTGACTTCGTGCCAATCGATCAGCGGTAGCTCCCACTGGTTCCTGCGACTCGCGTTTCAAAACTCCAGTTTCGGGAAGCATGACGCTTGAGTTCCGCTGCGAGTGAGGCTCGCGGTTAAGCAATCTCCATCAGGTTTCGGAAAGCACCATGGTCAAAACCGCATCCACAATGATCCCGCTGGGCACAAAGGCCCCCGTATTCTCGTTGCCGAATGTCGATGGCTCAACGGTCTCACTCACCGACGTATCGAACGGCAAGGGCCTGCTGGTCATCTTCATGTGCAACCACTGCCCGTTCGTCATTCACCTTCGCAGTGCTCTCGCCGACTTCAGCCGCGAGTACCGTGAGAAGGGCCTGTCGATCGTCGGCATCAGCTCGAACGACGTCGCGACACATCCCGACGACAGCCCGGAGAAAATGGTCGAAGAGCACAAGGCGGCGGGTTACACGTTCCCGTATCTCTACGACGGGTCGCAGGCAGTCGCGAAGGCATACAAGGCCGCATGTACCCCGGACTTCTTCCTGTTCGATGGCGACAATGCTTTGGCCTACCGCGGTCAGTTTGATGCGAGTCGTCCGGGCAACGACACGCCGGTCACCGGAGCCGACCTGCGAGCGGCCTGCGATCTGGTGCTGGCCGGTCAGGAAGTTCCGGCAGACCCGCAAGTCCCGAGCATCGGGTGTAACATTAAGTGGAAAGACGCCCCGGAATACTTCACGGGAGAGCCAGCAGCATGATGACAGTTCCTGCCTCACTCATCATGTTCTGGCTGAACACGATGCTCGTCCTGGTGAGCGTGTTCGCCGTGCTTGTTCCCCCTGCAACTGCCGCGGACGGCACGGTGTGTGGTCAGATTACCGTCGGCGACGAGCCGCTGGTGGAGGGCCGGATTCTCTTCCATTTCTGTGACAATCAGTTTGTCGGGACCACAGTCACCGACGGCCGTTTTACCGTCAATCGCGTGCCGGTCGGTGTCCTGAAGGTGACCTTCGAAGGGGGTGATGTTCCCCAGAAGTTCTCTTCCGGCGAAAGTACGCCGTTCTGTATCCAGGTCAGACAGTGCGTCAACACGTTCAACTTTTCACTGCCCTCAGATCGGCCAAAACTCGCTCCTGGCGAGATTGCAGAGTTCTTCGATGGTGACACTTTCGACCATGACCGCTGGACGATTTCGGAATCGACCGATCAGACGCAGTTTCGTGTTCAGGACGAGTCACTGATCACGTCGGTCGACGCCAGCTTCCAGGGCGTCGCGATCTGCATGACGCATCTCAAGGAATTGACGGGGAATTTTGAGGTCCGCTGTGACCTCGAACTTCTGGAAGCGCCCGACTTTGACAAGGCGTGGATCAATCTCGAACTCGTCCTGCTCGGTGCAGATGGCCAGTTTCACTCGATGATGGGCCTCGATAAAAATGGCGGTTCCCGCTTCAGCGCCCTTTACATGCCCAGCCGGAATGCCTCGAAGAACCAAAGGAAATACACATTCGTTTCCGTGCCACAGACGTCAAAGACAGCAACTCTTTGCCTGCGGCGAATCGGAGCCGAGATCATTGTCGGCACGATTCAAGACGGAGCGTTCGTTGAAACAAAACGCCTGGCCTGTGACACGACGCGCATGCGCCTGCGGACGCAGTGTTTCATGCGTGAGTCAATGCCAGGGCCGACCAGCTTCCGCTTCGACAATCTCCGAATTCGACCGCTGTCGCCGACTCCGGCGGAATAGTGCCACGGGATGGTCGTTCGACATGGAGAATTTCAGTTTGCGAGACGCCTGATACCCGATTGTTTGACGGGACAGTGTCGGCCGCACATGCTGAATCCGTAATCGCCTTGAGCTGCGGGACGAGAAGATGACTCTGTTGAGAACAACGACCACATGCCCCTGACGATCCGCCTCCGCGAAAAGACATCGATCCCGGTCGAAGTCGACTCGATCCAACTCGAAACTGTACGTGAGCAGTCGGTCGACGACGTCAAAGCAACGCTCGTGCAGTACGGCAACAAGGCTTTGCCTCTGGGGGAATTCTTCGACGTTTTGGGTTCAGCGTCCGACAATGAGATCGTCTGGGAAGGCGACTGCTCGCATGTCAAGATGATCGGCACATACCTCAGCAGTGGGCGTGTGCGAGTTGAAGGCAACGCCGGCATGCATCTGGGTGCTGAGATGACGGGCGGTGAGATCGTCGTCAACGGTAATGCGGGCGACTGGGTCGGAGCCGAGATGCACGGTGGACGCATTCACGTTCACGGTCATGCCGGTCACCTGGCCGGAGCAGTCTATCGCGGTGGCCATCGCGGCATGACTGGTGGTGAGATCCTGATCGACGGCGACGCCGGGAACGAAATCGGTCACTCGATGCGCCGCGGTCTGATCGCTGTGGGCGGCCGTTCGGGCGATGTGCCGGGGATCTCGATGATCGCTGGAACGATTCTGCTGTTCGGCCAGTCGGGCATCCGTCCGGGGCCGGGAATGAAACGTGGCACAATCGCATTCTTCGACGGTCCGAACGCTCCTGACATGCTGCCGACCTTTCGTAGCGCGGGAGTCTGCCAGCCGGTTTTCATGCGTCTCTATCTGCGGCACCTGAAGTCGCTCGGATTTGCCGTTCCTGATGACGCTCTCAATCTGAACTGGCAGCGCTTCCACGGTGACTTCCTGGAACTCGGCAAAGGCGAGATTCTCGTTGCTGCATGATTCCTGGCACACTCGCCCCGCAGCGGCCCAGTGAGAAAGACTCGTCTCCAATCGTCGAGCGGCTGAACTGGCGTCGGTGCATCTGCATGGAGACTTTGGTCAACATCGTGGGCGGCTCAACAGAACCACCCACGATGTCGGGCTTCTAACACCGTTGCTTCACGTCGGTGGACGCTATCCAGTGCCACGACTACTTCTTTTCCTTTTCAAGCGTGTACCGGACGTGCAGGTATTCTGAATCCAGATCGGAAAACTCGTCGAGCAGCGAGTCGAGTTTCTCCAGATCTTTCTGTCGAAAGGCGAGAACTCGCTGGAACGTGTATCCCTCCGGCTTCTCGTATTGTGGGAGCTGCTCCGGGACCGTGTACATAATCGGGTTGCCGGTTTCGATGGCAGCGATCTCGTACTCTTCGAGCAACGCCTGCATTTTCACCAGACGCTCGTCGAACCGCTGCTTTGATTCCACCAGGGTTTTGCCGCCGCCCACGACGGTCACTCGCCACTCGACGACATCCGGATTCGACTCGACGGGCGGCACCCACGTCAGGGGTCTGAAACTGAAACTGATTCGAGTGGTATTCGAATCCTTCGGAGCCAGAGTCTCGAAAAAGTCCTGACCGTCACGGATTCTGGGGTGATTGTTTGTATCGGTATCCGCCGCAGGAAGCGGAAATGAGCAGGTTCTGCAGCCAGTCGTTGTGGTAGCGGTATTTGTTTAAACGCTCGGCAGGACTCTGCCA
>Ga0302123_10000021_pt1 | contig 114259 bp, 119 predicted proteins | sample CB21_321_MG_FD_203109 | JGI IMG/M metagenome (GOLD analysis project Ga0302123, IMG submission 203109) | Marine microbial communities from Western Arctic Ocean, Canada - CB21_32.1 | ecosystem: Environmental > Aquatic > Marine > Oceanic | place: Canada: Western Arctic Ocean | collected 2017-09-28 | reverse complement strand
ATCGCTTGGCGCTCCGGGGGGGGGGCGTGATTGTTGCGACGGGCAAAGCCCATGAGCTGGATCGACTGGTACTTCCTGGCAGTGGATCCCAGGGATACCATGCCAGGGTGGCCCGGTTGGCCACGGTGAGCAGGTTATTAAGGAGCAGTTGTGACACTATTCACGCCTAACACCAAGGTTGGCGCGATCAACCATATCGGGATCGCGACTGCTGATCTGAAGGCGTCGTTGAAGCAGTTCCGCGAGTTGTATCAGTCGCCAGACGCTGAGTTAATCCGGAACGAGGAGCAGGGCCTGCTCGCGGCGTTTATCCATCAAGGTGAGACGCACATCGAGTTGCTGCAGCCCCTGCGTGCCGATACGACTATCGGGCGCTTCATAGAGCGTCACGGCGAGGGTGTGCACCACATGGCGTTCACGGTTGAGGACACCGATGCGAAGGCGAAGGAGCTTGAGGCGCTGGGCATCCCGATTATCGACGGCCCGCGTGAAGGGCTGGGTGGCCGGATCGCGTTCACGCATCCGTCGTCAACGCACGGCGTGCTGATCGAGATTGTGAAGCCGCGAGACGAACACTAGTGATGACTAGCAGGGTGCTGATTGCGAAACCTGGGTTGGACGGCCATGATCGCGGGGCCCGGATGGTGGTGCGTTCGCTGCGTGACGCGGGCTTCGAGGTCGACTACACGGGGATCAGGCGCACCGCAGAGGAGATTGCTGCTCAAGCCGAGGAGTTGGGCTCTGATCTGGTGGGCCTGAGCATCCTGTCGGGGGCGCACATGGAGTTGGTGCCACGCGTGATGGATGCGCTGGCCGATCGTGGCCTGGACACTGTGCCCGTGGCCGTGGGCGGGATCATCCCCGAGCACGACCGTGCTGCGTTGCTGGAGATGGGAGTTGTCGCGATCTTCGGCCCCGGCGCTCGGATGGAACACATCCGGGCGGCTATTGCGGGGGCTATCGCGGCGTATCAACGAGGGCAGGCGTAGGCGCGCATTGGCCCCGATAGCGTTTCCTGGCGTATACTATTCGGGTTGCGGGGAGGTGGAGCGTGCTGGAGATGAAGGTCAATGTCGCGCAACTCCTCAAGGAGACGGTGGGTGCGGCTCGGTCTTTTGAGCTTAGTGACTCACTCTTGGACTCCGATGGTTCGGTGCTTGGCACGGTTACTGGTGCGCTGAAGCTCACCAAGACCGACCGAGGCGTGTGGGTATCAGGGCCTGTTGAGATGATGGTGTCGAGCGAGTGCTCACGGTGTTTGAATCCGATGGAGTACCCGGTTCCGGCGCAGATCGATGATGAGTACCTGCCCCATGTGGATTTGGCCACGGGCGCTCGCGTTCGGGTCGACGACCGTGATGCTAACGATGCGGATACGAGAAGCATCGACGATCACCACGAGTTGGATTTAACGGACACGTTGCTACAGTATCGGTTGGCCGGGCTCCTGCTGGCCCCGATGTGCAAGGAAGATTGTTTGGGAATCTGCCCGCAGTGCGGAGTGGACCTCAATGAGAATGCCCACGACTGCGAAGATGAGTTAGACCCTCGATGGGAAAAGTTACGAGAGTTGTTGAGATAGTTCATGCCTGTACCTAAACGTAAGCGATCCAAGGCCAGCGTTGGTTCTCACCGTGCCCACCAGGCAATCAAGCTTCCTCACGTGGTTGAGTGCTCGCACTGCCACCGTCCGATGAAGCTGCACCACGTGTGCCCGGCCTGCGGTTTCTACCGCGGTCGTGATGTCCTGAGCGCCGAAACTGAGCTCGCCTAAATATCCCGCCCCCGGATGTCCTTGTTCCTACGGCAGACCGAGGAAAGGCCTGACCGGGGGTAAGTTGCGTCTACTCCCGGCTACGGGGTGGGCGTCGATTTTTGCCATGCCCCCCCTTGGGCAGGCGTGATTTGAGTTATCTATGAATGTCACCACTGCGTTTCTGTTCCCTGGCCAGGGCGCCCAAGAGGTCGGCATGGGTGCCGACGTGTTCGTTGCGTCTGCCGCCGCCAGGGCGGTGTTCGATGAAGCTAACGATGTCTTGGGCACGAGCCTGAGCAAGATCATCCTCGAAGGGCCAGCCGAAGAGTTGGTTCGCTCGCACAACGCCCAGCCCGCGATCCTGACGGCGAGCATCGCACTGCTTCGTGCGCTCGAAGAGCGCATGGGCGATTCGATGCCCCAGCCGACATTCGTTGCGGGCCACAGCTTGGGTGAGTACACGGCGCTCGTTGCAGCGGGTGCGCTGGACTTCGCGCAGGCCCTGCGTTTGGTGCGCCGCCGTGGTGAGCTCATGCAGGCCGCAGCGGAGGCGACGCCTAGTGGGATGGCCGCGTTGATCGGCCTGACTCTGGGCGCTGCGCAGGCCGCTTGCGAGGGCACAGGCGCTCAGGTCGCCAATGCCAACAGCGAGCAGCAGATCGTCATTGCGGGGCCCACGGAAGCGCTAGATGCGGCGATCGAGCGAGCCAAGGAGGCCGGGGCGCGCCGGGCGCTGCCGCTGGACGTGGCGGGAGCTTTTCACACGGAGGTGATGCGGCCCGCGCAGGACGAGATGGATCGGCTGTTCGCCGAGACCACATTCGGTATACCTAAATCGCCGGTGATCGGCAATACGACGGGGACGCCGCTGGTAACGGGTGACGAGATTCGGGGTGAACTCGCCGACCAGCTCTGCGGGTGCGTCTATTGGCAGGAGGCCATCGAGTACATGGCGGCGAATGGGGTGGAGCGTTACGTGGAGATTGGCCCCGGCAAGGTGCTGACGGGCTTGGTTAAGCGCATCGCGTCAGGAGCAGAAACGGTGGTTATCGGAGGCCTAGACGCTCTGGACGCCCTAACGTAAGCTGCCAACGTAGCAATGGAAACACGAACATCACCTTCGGGCCGCCGCGCGAAAAAGCCCAAGACCCACCAACACCGGGCGCGTGTCCTTGCGCTGCAGGTGCTGTACGAGATGGACGTTGTAGGCCACGATTGGGAGGCGTCTCTCGCGACTCATGCGGAAGCGACTGAGGCGTCTGATCGCGTGGTGGAGTTGGCGATGACCACGATCAAGGGCGTATTGGCGGCCATGGCGGAGGTTGACGAGTTGATCGTGACCAACGCGCCGATGTGGCCCTTGAATCAGCTCTCACCGGTGGACCGGAACGTTCTCAGGCTCGCCCTCTTCGAGCTGCTGCCGGGGTCGACAGTCCCGCCGAAGGTTGCAATCAACGAAGGGGTAGAATTGGCAAAGGAATTCGGTGGCGCAGCGTCTTCGCGCTTCGTCAATGGCGTGCTAGGAGCGGCCCTCGAAGGGATTGGCTCCGCAGGCGCGATATCAACTGATTAGGAGACCTCATGGCGAGTGTCCTCGACAGAGTTAAGGCAGTGGTAATTGATCGGCTTGGTGCGGATGAGGCAGCGGTCGTAGCAGATGCGTCGTTCACGGACGACTTGAACGCTGACTCGCTGGACTTGGTTGAGCTCATCATGGCGTTCGAAGAGGAGTTCGCCGATGGTGCAGAGCCGTTGAAGATCTCCGACGAGGACGCCGAGGGCATCCGGACGATCCAGAACGCAGTCGACTTCATCAAGGGCAAGGGCTACACGGACTAGCTTCCGCTACGAGGATCGATTATTGGCTGGTTTGGATGTCATCCACCAGGTGATCAAGACGTGCGAGGACTGTGACCTGTGCTGGGAGCGCACCAATGCAGTTCCTGGCGAAGGCTTCGCGCAGGCCGGGATCATGTTCGTCGGGGAAGGCCCCGGCTTTAATGAAGACAAGCAGGGGCGCCCTTTCATCGGGGCGGCGGGTCAGTTCCTTACCCATCTGCTGGAGTCCATCGGCTTGCGCCGGGAGGATGTGTTCATCACCAATATGGTGAAGTGCCGTCCGCCTAATAATCGTGATCCGTTGCCTAAAGAGATCGAGGCCTGTCGGCACTACCTCGACGAGCAGATCGAGGAGATCGCGCCGAAGATCATCGTTCCGCTTGGGCGTCACGCGCTAGCGCGTTGGTTCCCCGGGCAGTCCATCGGTAAGCTGAGAGCACAGCCGAAGGTGTTCGGCGCCGTCACGCTGTTTCCGCTGTATCACCCTGCGGCAGCGCTTCACAATGGCGGGTTGCGTTCGACCATCGAGGAAGATTTCGCGAAGCTGGGCGCGTTGCTCGCCGACCTTGGTGGTCAGCCGTCGTCACCGCAGACGAACCCCACGGTGAAGAGTGGGCCGCCGGTTACGGTTAGGCCGGAAGCGGTCGCCGGACCGGAGCCGGAGCAGGAAAAGACGGATGAGCCGCCGTCGCAACAGTGGAGTATGTTTTAGCGCCGACCTTATGAGCGGCGCGGTTGGTTAGGCGCCTGCAGGCGCCAGAAAAATGGAGCTATGACAGACCCTATTCGCATCATCCCTCTGGGGGGGCTCGGTGAAGTTGGCAAGAACATGATGGTCGTTGAGTACGGCGACGACATCGTGGTGATCGACGCTGGCTTGATGTTTCCGAAAGAAGACATGCACGGCGTCGACCTGGTGCTTCCTGATACGACGTATCTGAAAGAGAACAAGGACAGGGTTCGTGCGGTGCTGATCACCCATGGCCACGAGGACCATGTGGGAGCGCTGCCGTTCCTGTTGCGCGATCTCGACGTGCCTGTGTACGCGCCACCGCTGGCCCGCGACCTAATAGAGGTGAAACTTAAAGAAAACGTGGGTGTGGGTAAGTACGACCTGCACGAAGTACAGCCGGGCGAGAGCGTGGAACTGGGAGGCATTACCGCTGAGTTCTTCCGCGTGTGCCACTCCATCCCTGACGCATGCGGGATCGCGTTGCACACCGATGCGGGTGTCGTCGTCCACTCGGGTGATTTCAAGATCGACCACACCCCGGTCGATGGGCACCTGACGGAGCTCCACCGGTTGGCGGAGCTCGGACAGGAAGGTGTATTGCTCCTCTTGTCAGATTCCACCTACGCAGAAAATCCCGGATATACGCCGTCCGAGCAGATCGTTTCTGAGGCGCTCGATGTGGCGATAGGCCGCGCGGAGGGACGTGTGCTGGTGGCCACGTTCGCGTCGTTGGTGTCGCGCGTGCAGCAGATTGCGGATGCGGCAGTGGCGCAAGGTCGCAACATCGCGTTTGCAGGCCGGAGCATGGTGAATAACGTCAACATGGCGCTCGACAAGGGATACCTCAAGATACCCTCCGGCACCATCATGAGCGTAGATGAGCTGGCAGGACTTCCCCCGGAGCGGCAGGTTATCGTGCTTACGGGCGCTCAAGGGGAGCCGCTGGCGGTTCTTGCCCGGGTTTCGCGGCGCCATAGCCGAGATATCCAGATCCAGCATGGCGACACAGTCATCCTCTCTGCAAGCACGATCCCTGGTAACGAAACTAAGGTTGCGGGGGTGATCGACAACCTTACACGGCAGGGCGCCAAGGTGATTACGCGGCGTCAAGCCAACGTGCATGTTCAGGGCCATGCGAGTCAGGAGGAGCTCAAGTTGATGCTCAACTTGATTAAGCCTAAATACTTCGTGCCCATACACGGCGAGTACCGCATGCTTAGCGCCCACGCTGATCTTGCCGAGTCCGTGGGTGTGGATCCCGAAAACATCATGGTGCTCGAAGACGGGGACGTTCTCGAGTTTGACGAGGACGGCGCGGAGGTCATCGAGCGCCTGCCTGCTGGCCATGTGTACGTCGATGGCCTGCGTCTGTGGGACGTGGATAGCGCGGTGCTGCGGGACCGTCGTCACCTGTCTCGCGATGGGTTCGTCGTGGTGGTGGTGCCCGTCGATCACGCTTCGGGTGACCTGGTTGGCGAGCCGGAGATCGCGTCCAGCGGGTTCATAGACATGGACGAATCCGACGAGTTGGTGGACGACGCCATTGCGTTGGTTGGCGACACGTTGCGGTCAGCCTCGAAGAGGCCGCTGCAAGAGGACTACATCACTGCGCGAGTGCGCGAGGTGCTCGGGAGCTTCCTCTTCAAGAAGACCGGGCGCCGCCCGATGATCGTGCCTCTCCGGTTGGACATGTAGCGCCAAAAGCATCAAGCCAATCCTGCTTCCTTTTCCGGGTGATTGGGGTATCGTTAATCCGATGTTTTTCGTATTTCGACTCGTTCCCACCAAGCTCCTATTCCCGCTGGGTATCGCATTGTTCGGGCTTTATGCTGCGCTGGCGCAGCCCGCTTGGCTGGTTGACCCTGCCCGCGAGTTGGCGGAGGAGGCGTTGCTGCATGCGGGTGCAGGTTTCGTCACCATGGGCCTTTTTGCGGTGGTGCTCTTGATGCTGCTGCTGAAGAAACCCCTTTTCCTGATCAAGAAATGGCGATCGCTCATCGGGTGGATCTTGCTGATCACAGGCGTCCAGGGCGGGCTTACCTACTTCGAGTACGACCTCCCCTTCGTGGGTATCGTGAGCTTGGGGGGCTCCTTGGGGGATGACGTGCGTGGGTCCAACGACTTGCTGGCCTACGTCCGTGTGGGCGCTGTGACGGCGTTCGGCATCTGGTTCCTATTGCCGACGCTCAGTAATCGCCTGTTGCGCGGTTCGGGTAGGGGTGCAGGGGCGACTGCGGCTGGCACGGTGCGGGCGTACCGCGTGGCACCATTGCACCGGATTCTGGGCAAGCTGGCAGGAGGGACGTTGAAGGGAGGGGCGAAGGCGGCCAAGGGTACCGGAACGGCCATGGCTCGTGGCAGTGGGGCTGCCGTGCGGACGGCACGCGACCGGCGTGCCGCACGCGAGGATGGCTCGCTGAGCCGAGACTTAGGCGAGTTTCTGTCGGTGAAAGCGACCTCATCATCAGATGAGGAACAGCCCCCTTTTCTAGGAGATAGTGCCCCCCTTTCTATTGGTGCGTCCGATCGATCGGAGGAACCGCCGATCGTTGTGACTCCGTCGGAGGTGCTGGCACCACGACCGGCTAGCGAGAAGCGCGGACCGACGCGTAAGCCTCGTGAGGCTGAGCCTGAGTTGGACGCAGAGGCTGCGCCAGCGCACGGCGGAACGGTGACCGCCGTCTGGCGCTTGCCGAGCACGACCGAGTTGAGCGCTGGGGTGGCTGCAGGTGAGATCACCGCAGTGCATCACGAGACGGCGGGAGTCATTGAGGAAACCTTTGCTCAGCATGGTGTTGAGGTGACTGTCGCGGAGATCAAGCCGGGACCATCGGTGACCATGTTCGGTCTGGTGCCGGGGTGGAATCGCAAGGCGCGTGGGGGTGGACAGGCTCGCGGCGGAGAGCCGGGCGGAGCCGGTGGGCGGGACGGCTTCACGGAGGCGCGGAGCCGTGTGAAGGTGGATAGTATTCTGGCGCGGGAGAAGGACCTCGCGTTGGCGTTGGCGGCGCCGAGCCTGCGACTGGAGGCCCCCGTTCCAGGTGAATCAGTGGTGGGAGTCGAGGTGCCTAATAAGGCCTCAACCACCGTCACCATCCGCCAGGTCATGGACTCAGAGTCGTACGAGTCGATCCTAAACGATGAGGGTCTTCCGGTGGCGTTGGGGTTGGCCTCAGCGGGTGAGCCGGTGGCCATCGACCTGCTGAAGATGCCACACTTGCTCATCGCAGGGGCAACCGGCTCTGGTAAGAGTGTCTGCATGAACAGCATCATCTCGTCGCTCATCGCGCACCAAACGCCGTCACGGGTGCGCCTGCTGCTAGTGGACCCCAAGCGCGTGGAGCTGACGCCGTACAACGGCGTACCGCATCTGGTGACGCCAGTCGTCACCGAACCGGACCGTGTGGTGCGCCTCCTGCGTGGTGCGATCCAAGAGATGGGTCGTCGCTACAAGTTGTTGGAAGAAGCGGGAGTAAGGAATATCAAGTCTTACAACGGGAGCCCCAAGGCGACGGAGCAGATGCCGTACTTCGTTATCTGTATCGATGAACTCGCCGATCTGATGATGACGGCGTCGTTCGAGGTGGAGCGAGGCATATGCAGGCTGGCTCAGCTTGGCCGTGCCACGGGCATCCACCTGGTGGTCGCCACACAGCGTCCGTCCGTGGACGTGGTGACAGGGCTCATCAAGGCGAATTTCCCAAGCCGCATCGCTTTCGCGGTGGCATCGCAGGTGGATTCACGGACGATCCTGGACATGGCGGGTGCTGAGCGGCTGCTGGGTAGGGGCGACATGCTCTACCAGTCGTCCGATGCAGCTAAACCGCGCCGTGTGCAGGGGGTGCTGATTACGGAGTCGGACACGGACGTGCTCGCCGATCATTGGCGCGCACATCCGCGACAGCCGCTTCCGGAGGTGCCGCTGGACGATATGGCACGCGAGGCTGAGATGGTGGCGGCTGAGAAGGATGCCATGCAGAACATGGACGATTCTCTCTACGATCAGGCCCTGCAAGTCGCCTCGGTGAATAGGCAGTTGTCCACGTCGCTGCTGCAACGAAAGCTGGGCATCGGTTACCCGCGTGCGGCCAAGCTCATGGACCAGCTTGAGGACGAGGGAATCGTTGGAGCGAGCCCTGCGCCCGGCAAACCCCGCGGCGTGCTTTATTTGCCCGACGACGTTTAGCCGTTAGGCTTTCTCGTCTTCGCTTCCGCCCTCGGCGGCCTGAGCGGCCGCGACTTGCTCGGGCATTGCCTGAAGCTCAGTGAGCTTGGCCTTGAGGCCCGCCCAGATGTGGTCGTACTCGGCCCGCACGTCGGCGTTGACCAGAACCGTAGGTTTGGAGTCGTCCTGGTATTCGGGCCGGAGGGCGATCTCACCGAAGTAGGTGAGATCCATTTCTGCTGCGAGCTGCTTGCCGACGCCTGAGCCGAAGACGTCGCCGCTGTAGTTCTCGACGACGCCGAGCACCTCGACGTTCAGTTTCTTGACCATGTTGATGGAGCGCTTGGCGTCCAGCGCGGCGAGTTTCTGGGGTGTGGCGACGGAGACGAAGCCATCCATCTGGAGTGTCTGCATCACCGTGAGCGGCGCGTCTGATGTGCCGGGGGGCATATCTACGACCATGAAGTCGAGGTCTCCCCAGTCAGTGAGCTGCAGGAACTGGTTGAGGGCGTTGTGAATCATTGGCCCGCGCCAGATCACCGCCTCTTCTTGGTTCTCTTGGAATTGGGACATGGAAACGACTTTGACTCCCCAATTTTCGGCGGGCTGGATGCGCCCGTTGGCCATATTGGGTACGTCTCCTCCGCCGATGACGTTGGCTGCGTTGGGGGTATCAATGTCGGCGTCGAGCAGGCCCACGCTGAATCCCTGGTCAGCCAGGTAGACGGCGAGGTTTACGGCAACGGTCGTTTTGCCGACTCCGCCCTTGGCGCTGTAGACGCCAATCTTAGTCTTGATCTTGCGGAGCTGTCGATTCAGCGTCCGTTTGGTTTCCCACTGCTGCTTGATCTGCGCCAGGCGCTGCTGGCGTTGCTCTTCACTCATGTTCATCGCGCGCGAACTCCCACGCGGCTTGCGATGGGCCGCGCTCCGTCGTTTGGATACGGGGTACCCATGGGGTTTGGTGGGCTTTAGTCGTCGAGGCCGAGGAGCTTTCGGCCGTCCTCGCTGATACTGTCGGGGCTCCAAGGCGGGTCGAAGGTGATGTTCACCTCGACGTCCTTGACACCTTCCACCTCGTTGATGGCCCACTCAGCCTGCTGAGCGATGAAGGGGCCCATGCTGCAGCCAGCGGCGGTGAGCGTCATCTCGACGTGCACGCGGCTTTCGTCGTCGACCTCGATGTTGTAAATCAGGCCAAGGTCGATCACGTTCACCGGAATCTCCGGGTCGTAGACATCCTTCAACGCCGTTCGGACTTCATCGATGGTTACGTCAGCTGCCATTTTCGTTCTCTGCCCTTCTTGTCTAGTGGTCCAATAAAGTGGTGCGTTACCCATGAATGGTAGGGAAAGTAGACCAATCATGTCAACAATTATTGAACTCGCCCTCGAGACCCTATCTACCCCTCGTTTCGCGTGGTTACGACGGCCTGCATGAGAGCGGTGGCCTGGGCACGAGTGGAGGCCATCGCGAAGAAGAGCGTGGTGTTATCGCGGAGCACGATAACGTATATGTCGTCGGTGAGCTGACGCTGGTGGGCGGTGGCGCCGATTACCGAGACGGGGGACAGGCCCAACGAGGACACGAAGCCGTCGAACACCAATCCCACAACTGCGCTGGGGTACGGGCTGTCGGTGACGGCGAGGATGCTCACGTTCAGGTCGCGCAGCACGCTGCGCTCGACGCTCTCGGGTAGCTCACTGAAATCATCCGCGTACGCGACGAAGGCGATGCGATTGATGCGCACCAGCGACAAGCCGCTGGCGAGATCGGGCACGCTGATGCCCGCCTTACCGATGAGATGCTCGAGCAGGGGGCCGAAGTTCCGAACGAAGCCTGCGGCGATGGGCTGTGCAGGCGGGTTGTCAGGCATGGACTGAAGGTCGCGCCAGGCCCCCGGAAACTGTTCGGAGAAAGATTTTGAAGACTCTTGGTTCCAGGCATCGCGCACCTGATTACCCCACCGTGAGTTGGGGCCGAATCGCAGGCTAGTAGCGCCGGCGTCGGACCAGCCGCCGGGGACGTCGTTCAGAGGGCCTGCGTCGCCACCGGCTGCGGTGACGACGCGCGCCGCGAAGCCTTCCGACCCGTTGGCGAGCAGCACGGCCGCCGACTCCAGCGTCAGCTCGTCGACGCCCAGGGCGTGGCTGGAGAATGTGGCGTTGGCTGGCGGCCGAACGTAGACATAGGCGTTGGCGGCCACCGGAGGGACGAGAGCCGTAGCCATGCCGACGGGTAGGGCATTGGGTGAAGCGCCAGGCGGCGCACATGCGGTGAGCAGGATGGCGGTGGCGCCAGCGATGGTGGCGGTAGTGAGGCGGAGGCGCATAGCGAGATAAGGATAGTTGGCGAGCGACGCGAGCGGCACCCTCGGGTAATTGTGGCAATTCCTGCTCAGGTGTGGGATGGTCTAGCCAACCAGTTTGCTGAGTAGGGCCGTGAATGAGGGCCCCCAAGGAGATCCCGGTGCAGAAATCTGTTTTTGAGTGGCATGGTCAGGAGTTCGTAGCACTATCGGATGAAGGCCGCTCGGGAGGGTCTGCGCACGACCAGACGCGCGACATCTTCGAGCGGATGGACCTCGAACTGAGGAAAGAAGGCGTGTCGCTGATAGGAACCGTCCGCACGCGCCTGTGGGCCCGCGATGCCGAGGCTCGTAATCGCGGCAGCCGGGCCCGCCTGGAAATGCTCGCGAACGATGCTCGGTCGGCAAGCTCGTCCTACATCGATCCTGGTCACTTTGAGTCCAGCGCGAGTATCGCCGTGGACTTGGTGGCTATGAAGCCGGCTTCTGGGCTGACGAAGATACTGAAGGAGTACGACCCGCCCATGGTGCCGCTCCGCTATGCGATGTATGGACCGCTGGTGTACCTGTCGGGCGTGACGTCGGAGCTACCAACACTGGCGGAGCAGGCGCCGGAGATCCTGGCAGGCATCGGTGAGTCGCTTGCGGCAGCGGGCAGCTCGTGGAGCCAAGCGGTGAAGGTGTCGTTCTACTTGCAACGCAACGAGTCACAGGATGAGATGGCGAAGCTGTTCGGCGGTGCGGTCGCGGCACCGAACGCCGAGTTTGAGTACGCGTTCGTGGAGGCCTACTCCGCCCCTGGCAAGCGCGTGGAGATCGAGGTTACGGCCACCGTCTAGGCGGCCGTTGGGTTGTGGGCGGTTAACGCCTGCGGCGGGAGCGGCGTCCCGTCGAGCGGACGGCGGGGTCGCGGAACTCGGTCTCGACGGAGCCTGCGTTGCCGCGATCGACGACCTCTTGGGCGATCAGGAGCTTCTTGAGGTCGGTCATCTCGTCGCGTAGAAGGGCGGCCTTCTCGAACTCCAGCTCTTTGGCCGCCGCCTTCATCTCCAGCTCCAGGCCCTTGACGACCCGTGCGAGCTCATCCTTGGGCATGTCCTTGCGGACGGTGTAGGCGGCGCGAGGCTCTGCGGCCTGGCGGATGGACTGGGTGATGTCGCGCACGGCCTTGATGATGCTCTGTGGGGCAATGCCGTGCTGTTTGTTGTAGGCGTTCTGGATCTCGCGGCGACGCGAGGTCTCGTCGATGGCTTGTTTCATGGAGTCGGTCATTTTGTCCGCGTACATGATTACGTGGCCGTCCACGTGACGTGCGGCGCGACCCATGGTCTGCACCAGCGACGATACGGACCGCAGATAGCCCTCTTTGTCCGCGTCAAGGATGGCGACAAGGCTGACCTCAGGTAGGTCGAGCCCCTCACGCAGGAGGTTGATGCCAACGACCACGTCGTAAATGCCGAGGCGCAGGTCCCGCAGGATCTCCGTGCGCTGGAGCGTATCGACCTCCGAGTGAAGGTAATGGACCTTCACATTCATCTCGCGCATGTAGTCGGTGAGCTCTTCGGCCATGCGCTTGGTGAGCGTGGTGACGAGCGCTCGCTCGCTCTTGGCGACGCGCTCGCGAATCTGCTCCAGCAGATTGTCTATCTGGCCAGTGGTGGGCTTGATTTCGATGGTTGGGTCGAGGAGTCCGGTGGGCCGGATGACCTGCTCGACCACCTGGTCACTGTGTTTGTACTCGTAGGGTCCGGGTGTCGCTGAGACGTAGACTGCCTGGTCGACCATGCCTTCGAATTCCTCGAAGTTCAGCGGACGATTGTCCCTCGCCGATGGCAGCCGGAACCCGAAATTGATCAGCGAATCTTTCCGGGCCATCTCCCCGTGGAACATGCCGTGGAGCTGGGGGATGGCCATATGGGACTCATCCAGGATTAGTAGGAAGTCATCCGGCAGGTAGTGCATCAGCGTCCACGGCGTGCTCTCACGCGGCCGTCGCCCCAAGGGTTGCGAGTAGTTCTCGATGCCTGAGCAGTAGCCGGTCTCGCGCAGCATCTCCAGGTCGTAGCGCGTGCGGTGCTCGATGCGCTGGGCCTCGAGCAATTTGCCCTCTGCTTTGAGCTCGGCGACCCGATACTCCATCTCTTGCTCGATCTCGATCACGCCCTCGTCGAGCTTTTCCCGCGAGGTGACGAAGTGCTTGGCGGGGTATATGTCTATGGACTCGTGCTCCGCCACCAGCTCGCCGGTCAGCGGGTCGAGCTCGACGATGCGCTCGATGTCGTCGCCGAAGAACTCGACGCGGATGGCGATATCTTCGTAGGCGGGGAGGATCTCCAAAGTGTCCCCTCGGATCCGGAAGCGACCTCGCGCAAGGTCGAAATCGTTGCGCTGGTACTGCATCTCGATGAGGCGGCGCGAGAGCTTCTGGCGGTTCTTGCGTTCGCCTTTTGTGATCGTCTCCACGAAGGCGAAGTACTCCTCCGGCGAGCCCAGACCGTAGATGCATGAGACCGATGCCACGATCAGCACGTCGCGTCGTGTCATGAGCGATCGCGTTGCGGAGTGCCGCAGCTTGTCGATCTCGTCGTTGACATCGGATTCCTTCTCGATGTACGTGTCTGTACTCGGGACGTAGGCCTCGGGCTGGTAGTAGTCGTAGTAGGAGACGAAGTAGCCCACGGCGTTGTCGGGGAAGAAATCCCTGAATTCCTGCGCGAGCTGCGCGGCCAGCGTTTTGTTGGGAGCGATGACCAGTGTTGGTCGCTGCACCTGCTCGACCACCTTGGCCATCGTGTAGGTCTTGCCGGAGCCCGTGACGCCCAACAGGGTTTGGTGCTTGAGGCCGGCAGCGACGCCACCCACTAAGCGTTTCACCGCCTGCGGCTGGTCCCCGCCCGGTTCAAAGTCGGCGACGACCTTGAAGGGAGTACTGTTGTCGATGCGTCGGTTGGCCAGCGTCATGCGAATATTGTCGCACCTGCTAGTTCGTTTTGTGGGCGATCCAGACGAGATCGTCGGATTGGTCCGTGACCTCGCCGCCCTCGAAATCGCCGTAAACGGCTTCGAGCGTGAACCCCGAGAGCTCCAGCAGATGTTCCATCTCATAGCGGAATGTGTAGCGCAGATCGAAGTCACGGAAGTGACGCGCCACCGAAAGGCCGTTGGAGTCCAATTCCTCGACGATGAGCCGCGCCGAGTTGACCTGGGAGACGCCGTCCCAGAGATTCTGGCCCCACACGACAATGTTGCCACCGTCGGGCTGGTCGACGTCGCGGATGTGGAACGGTATGGCCTCGTCGCGCCTGTCCCCCAATTGCTCCATGTCGGGCGCGAAGGTATCGAGTGCGAGCAGGCCGCCTTCGCGGAGCTGGGCGGCTGCGGCCTGCAGCGCTTCTCGTTGGTCTTCGACTGCGAGCATGGACTGGAACGACCTGAAGGGGAAGCAGACCAGGCCGAACGTGCCTTCGGCACGGACGTTGGCTGGATCGGCGTCGGCCATATCGCCAACGACGAAGCTGGCTTTCGATGTCAGGCCCAGACCCGCCGCCTTGGCGTTGGCCTGCGCGATCATGCGCGGTGAGATATCCACGCCTGTGACGTCAAATCCTGCGTCAGCCAGGGCAAGGGCGACGCGGCCGGTGCCGCATCCCAGTTCCAGCACGGGACCTCCACTGGCCTCCGCCTGCGAGCGGTAGAACCCGATGTCGTAGTCCAGGTAGGCGTAGACCTTGTCATAGAGGTCGGCCCAGTCGTCGTAAGGTGCTTCTCCGTCCGGGGTGAGTTGTTCGTCAGTTGCCATTGTTGGTTCCTATGCGCTGAAGTGCGCGCCGCACGCGATCGTCGATGGTAAGCCCCTCCTCCTGCTCGACGCCGAGCGCCTGCCGAGCTTCCAGTGCAGAAAAACCAAGTCCGAGGAGCGCTGCAAGGGCAGGGTCGCCCGCACTGCCCGCGGGAATCCAAGACGTTGCGGGGAGAGGCATGCCGCCCAACTCGTCTTCGACCTTTCCCTTGAGTTCGAGAATGATGCGCTCCGCCGTGCGCTTGCCGACGCCCTGCGCTTTGGTGATGGCGGTGGCGTCGCCTGAGAGAATGCAGGTCACCAGCTCTTCTGCCGACATGACGGATAGCACGGCAAGGGCAGCCTTGGGCCCGACTCCGCTGATGCCCAGCAGCGATTCGAACATCGTGCGTCCACGCTCGTCCACGAACCCGTAGAGTTGGAGGTCGTCCTCGCGTACCACCAGGTGTGTGACGAGGCGTACGACGGAGCCGGTTGCAGGCAAGGCGGCGAGGTCGTGGCCTGGCACCCAGACCTGAAACGTGACGCCGCCAACGCGCACGAGCGCGGAGTCGGGGCGCTTAGATTCGAGCAGTCCTTCGATGCCCGCGATGATGCTCATCGGCTGCGTCCTCTGTGCAGGCCGGCAGGCACGCCGGTGATGCTTGCGGTGCGGCTGTACTGGATGTGGCAGAGGCCGATGGCGAGGGCGTCGGAGGCGTCTTCCCCCATGGCGTCACTCGGGCCAAGGCCAAGCACGAGTTGGACCGCACGTTGTATCTGTGCTTTATTTCCAGCGCCATAATTGGCGACTGCTGCTTTGACCTGCGAGGGGGCGTAGCGATGCACGGTCATGCCGGTGGCGGCTGCGAGTAGCAGTGCGATCGCTTGCGCCTGGCCAACGGCGACGCCGGACTTTGCGCCGCGTTCCGGTGCGACGAATGGCTCTTCAATGGCCATCTCGTCCGGGCTCCACCGGTCGACCACTTCACGAAGCGATTGGTGGAGCAGGAAGAGGCGTCGGTGGATCTCGCGGCTCTTACCGCCCTCTAGTGTTCCCCACGCGAGGCAGCGGGTGCTGGGGCCGTCGACTTCGAGCACCCCGTACCCGAGGAATTTCGTTCCGGGGTCTACTCCTAGCACGCGCATACGTCCTCCAACGTCGGCCATAGTTGGACCGGAATCATTGTAGTGAGCGAGGTGCCAACGAAGGAACAGTCGAATGGCCCGCTTTCCGCGAGCTGGGGACGGTGCTATTGGCGAGCGTTCGCCTCTGCCCAGGCGGGAGGCAGCGGGCGTGGGTCGCGTCATGCATCGCCAAGGGCGCGGGCGTACTTTGACCATCATGGACACGCGCTTCAACATAACAATATAACGATGCGACGTGCGGCGATGGTTACGCTCACGGTGATGGCGACGTTGCTAGGCGCGATGCTGGTGCCGACCGTGGTGTGGATGCTTACGTCGAGGTTGCTGCCGTACCGGGCGTTGAACGCGCGCGCGTTACACGCAGGGGCACTCACCCGTTACTCGGGCTACCGGTACACGGCGGCCCAAGCCTGGTTGTAGCCGAGGTGAGTCTAGGCACGGTGGGGACGGTCGCGGTTGAATCTCACGGCTGGGATGCCCCGGGCTCGTTGGAGGCTCAGGCGCACATGAGGTCGGTGCGAGCCCGGGGATCTCTTGGCTTCGGCGCCGGGACTAAAGATCGCTCGGCGCTTTGGGGAGGGGCGGTGAGCGATCCTTCGACTGCGCTGCGCTGCGCTCAGGAAACAGGAGAGAGGTCCCCTTCAGGCGCGCTCAAAATGGGGCTGATTGGGGCTGGGGCCGAAGGTCGCCAGGCGGTCCGGGGACGGGGCTCGTTCGTGATGGTGTCGCCGGTCGGCGGCACCGCGCAAGCACCTGGGTGGGCGGGCACGCCTTCGAGGACACGGGCACACGGCGCGAATCAGGCGCCGTAGGCTTCGAGGGCCTCTTCGGGGAAGTCGGCGTTGGTGTAGACCTCTTGGATGTCCTCCAACTCCTCGATCTTGTCGATGAGTCGCATCGTCTGGCCAGCCTTGGTGGGGTCGAGTTCCATCAACGTTTTGGGCACCATGGTGACGATTGCGTTGGAGGGCTCGAGGCCTTGCTCTTTCAGGCACTCCAGGAGTGCCTGGAGCGAAGAAGGTGGGCCGGAGATCTCCAGGTTGCCCTCTTCCGACTTGAAGTCATCGGCACCTGCGTCGATCGCTGCGAGCTCGATCTCCTCGGCTTGTTCCTCGCTGACACCCTCAACGGAGATGACGGCCATAGATTCGAAGATCCAGCCAACCGAGCCGGACTCGCCCATGTTGCCGCCAGCGCGGGAGAAGGCTGCGCGAATCTCGGATGCGGTGCGGTTGCGGTTGTCCGTGAGCGCCATGAGCATGATGGCTGCGCCACCGGGGCTGTACCCCTCGTAGGTGATCTCTTCGAAGACGGCACCGTCGCTGCCGATGCCTAGCCCCTTCTTGATAGCCCTGTCGACGTTCTCCGCCGGCATGTTGGCGGCCTTCGCCTTATCCATGATGAGTCGCAGGCGGAAGTTCATGGCGGGGTCGCCGCTGGCGCCCGCACGAGTGGCGACGGTAACTTCCCTGGCGAGCCTCGTGAAGGCGGCGCCGCGCTTCGCGTCGATCGCGGCCTTCTTGTGTTTGATCGTTGACCACTTGGAATGTCCTGACATAGCAATCCACCTGTCTAGGGTCTGGGCTGTTGCCCTGGTTCCTCAATAATACCAAGTTTGGGGCTCGAAGTCGGCAAGAACGATGGCTCAGGCTGAGGGTGTAGCTGTGTTCGGCGGTCGATTCGAACGAGCGGGCCGCCGCCGGGCCGGGCGATTCTTGGGCTTGGGGATGGTCGACCGTGGCTCGATCCCTTCGGGTACGTCAACAGTCATGCGAGCGTTGACGACATCGACATCGATGACCACATCGGCGAGCGCCGGAATCATGAGTTCCGATCCCTCGGCGGTGACGACGTAGACGTCGTTTGCGCCGGTGGCGATGACTTCGGCGACCCTGCCCAGCTCGGTTCCCGCAGGGTCCACGACAGTCATGTCGATGAGCTGGTAGTGGTAGTAGGTGTCCTCGGGGAGGGCGGGCGTGTCGTCGGTTGCGACGAGTATGAGGTGCTTGACCAACGCGGTGGCCTGCTCGCGTGTGGTGAGTTCATTCAGATCGACGATGAGAATGTTTCCGCCAGCGGCGTAGGTGACGCGCGCCACGGTGTAGGGCGCGCCGCCGATGAGTAACGTGCTTCCTTTGGCGAATCGCTCAGGGTTATCCGTTTCAGCGTCGACACGGATACGGCCGTCGTTGCCGTGGGTACCGACAATGCTGCCAACTCGAACGTGCCCCGGGGGAAGCTCGGGGATGCCTGGGGAAGGGGCGTCAGAAGGAGATGATTCGTTGGCCATGGGGGCCGCGGCGGGCGGGGGCCCGGCTAAACAATCTCTAGGGTGACTCGGGAGTCGTTTTTGATGGCGGTCACGCGAAGGAGAACGCGCATGGCCTGGGCTACGCGGCCCTGGCGACCGATCACCTTCCCTTTGTCGTCGGGGTGAACCTCAAGCCGGATGATGATGTGCCCACCGTCTTCGACTTCTTCGGTTACCTTGACGTCATCAAGATTGGTCGCAATGGTCCTGGCGATGTACTCGACCAGTTCCTTCATTACGCTTCGGCCTTCTCCGGAACGTTCTGCCGATCTAGCAGACGCTGTACGGTGTCAGACGGCTTGGCGCCAACGCCTAGCCATTTTTGAATTTTCTCGTTGTCGATCACGACGGTGGCCGGGTCGGTGAGCGGGTTGTAGATGCCTACCTGCTCGACGATCGCGCCATCACGGGGCGACCGGGCATCCGCTACCACAATCCGGTAACTGGGTTGCTTCTTCTTGCCTACACGGAACAATCGGATTCGTAGCATCGGGGACGCGCCTCGCCTCTAGCTCTGCTGATTCTTGACTAACCGGTGAATTCTACCATAAGGAGCCGCCTTGGTCGCCCTAGGTCTGTGATGAGTGCCGCTTATCGACCAAGGGAGAGTCTGTTGATAAGCGGTTCCGGGAGGCCTTGATCGGCCATCGCCCGCTGGGTCGCGTTGATGTCGTACCACGCGCGATGCAGGTAGATCATCCTTGCCTCGTCGTCGTAGATCGCATACGCGGCTCGTGGGTCGCGGTCGCGGGGCTGGCCGACGCTGCCCGGATTGACCACGAGTCGCGCGTGTCCAAGAGGTACCGTGAGGCCGTTCGGCCCTGGGTTTTCGACTCCGCGTCCGGCCTCGGCAGCGAACTGGTAGTGGCTGTGACCCACGAGGACGTCCGAAGAATCCGTGGAGGCCCAGGCTTCGACCGCTTGGCCGTAGGACATGAGATAGTCCCAGAGAGGCCCCTTGGGCGAGCCGTGAACGAGCAGAAAGGATTCGTCCACCAATTGTCCGGGGAGATCCGCCAGATACTGGACGGCGTCGCTCGATAGCTGTTGGGTGGTCCAACGCGCGGCCTCAGCGGCGTAGAGGTTGAAGTTGTCCACGCCGATTGTGCCCGCGACGGCAGCGTCGTGATTGCCTTGGATGGAGACTGCGTGGCGTTCCCACAGCGCCTCGAGGCAGGCCATGGGCGCAGGGCCATAGCCAACGATGTCGCCAAGGCAGAGGATGCGCTCGACGGGCTCATCCTCTTCGGCAGCGGCGAAGACGGCGTTGAGAGCTTCGAGGTTGGAGTGGATATCGCTGATGACCAGGGTGCGCATAAGGGAATTCTACGCTCCGTGGCAGCCTATCCTAAGGGCAGTGATTAGGCACCGATCAGGAGGGTGGACATGACCAACGACAACACGCCTTTGGATCCCCAGGGGGTGGACACTGGGCAGAATTCGTTAGACCCCGCTTCTGGCGCCTCCATCGACGATATCGCGGCGGCGATAGCCGTACTGTTGGAGTCGGACGACGCGGATGCTGCGGTACGGGTACTCGAAGGGCTGCGCTCAGTGGACCAGGCGGCAGTGGTCGGCCAACTTGCCGATGAATTGCGCCCGCTGTTGATACAGACGCTGGGCAGCGAGGCCACGTCCCGAATCGTCGAGGAGATGTACCCGGAGGACGCCGCCGAGATCACGGCGCTCCTCACGGCCGAGGATGTAGCGGATGTCCTTGACCTAGTGAGCCCGGATACCGCTGCTGACGTGTTGCACGCGATGCCGGACGCGGAAGCCCAAGGAGCGCTTACGGCGATGATGCGCGCCGCAAGAGTCGAGCCGTTGCTTGGATATGCGGATGACGTGGCCGGTGGTCGCATGACGACTGAATACGTTGCCGTGCTGGCAGGGACGACGGCCGCAGTTGCGTTGGACGCGGTGCGGCTGATCAACGAGGAGCACGGTGACGTGGCGACGATCTTTGTCGTTGACGTGGGCCGGCATTTGGTGGGTTGGGTGCGCCTGCGACGGCTGGCGCTGGCGCGACTGCATCAGGTGGTCAGCGATCTCATGGAGTCGGCAGTGTCGGTGAAAGTGTCAGAGGACCAGGAAGCGTGTGCCCGTATGGTCGCGAGGTACGACCTTTCGCAGCTTCCCGTCACGGACGAAGAGGGAGTGCTGTTGGGAGTGATCCACGCAGACGAGCTGCTGGACGTTGCGGCGGAAGAGGCGACCGAGGACATGTTCCGCATGGCGGGCATGCAGGGTGAACGGGTGTTTGGTTCCTTTGGCCGGTCCGTGAGGACTCGGTTGCCTTGGCTCACGCTGAACCTGCTGACGACGTTCGCAGCTGCAGGCGTGGTCAGCCTCTTCGAGTCGACGATCGAGCGCCTGGCGGTGCTTGCCGTATTCCTTCCCGTCGTCGCGGGTCAAGGCGGGATTGGCGGGACGCAGACGCTCACCTTGGTGGTGCGCGGTATCGCTCTGGGTGAGCTAACGGGGCGCCACGCGCGGCGGGTTCTGATCCGCGAATCGCTGCTGGGCGGCCTGCATGGCCTCTACCTAGCGGTGCTTGTGGGATTGGTCGGCCTGGTGTGGGTCGGCGAGCCGATCTTGGCGCTGGTGCTCGGCGTGGCGATGCTGGGCAACATGCTTGTCGCTGGCGTCGTCGGCGCCGGTGTGCCGCTCTTGCTGAGGGCACTCCGCCAAGACCCTGCCGTGTCGTCGGCCGTCGTCGTCACCACGGCCACGGACATAGCGGGGTTCTTCCTGTTCCTCGGATTCGCGTCGTTGTTCATCGAACGCTTGGTTTAGGCGAGTCAGGCATGGCTCGCGCGTTTCGTGTAAGAATGGCGCCACCGCAGTAGCCGCTCAATTTGGCCCTTTCACTCTAGGAGGCCCCCGGTGACTAACGGAACGCAGGACTTAGCTGTGACGTGGGCGGAGTACGCCTCGCGGGCGACGTACGGTGACCTCCCGGACGATGTGCGTCGCATTCTGCGTTGGCTGGTGCTTGATACGTTGTCGACGACCCTCGCGGCGAACACGCTGGGGGTGGGGATTCCCCAGTTGCTGTCTTGGGCTCGCGGCGCTGGTGGCGCGCCTGAAGCGACGTTGCTCGGCTTCGGCGATCGCCTGCCGAGTGCGGCTGCTGCGATGGTCAACGGTGGGATGGCGCACGCGCTGAACTTCGACGATACGACTGCAGTGGGTTCGGGCCATCTGGGGCCAGTGACGTTTCCGTCGGCGTTCGCGGCGGCCGAGCTACGCGGTGGCGCGACGGGTAAGGAGTTGATGGCCGCTATCGCCGTCGGCGCTGAGCTGATGTCCCGCATCGGCGTGGCCCTCGTGAAGGCAGAGTCGGCGTACACCGAGGCCAAGCCGCAGCCCACGCAAATGCCGGGGTTCTTCGCGTCTGCGGTCAGTGCATCTCACATGCTTGATTTCGATGCGCTACAGACGCACTCTGCGCTTGGCCTCGCGTTCATGCAGGCCTCGGGCGGACGTCAGCCCGTGCTGGACGGTCGGCCTGCGAAGGCTGTCTATGCGGCGTTTAGCAACCAGGGTGGTATGCAGGCAGCGCTACTCACACGGCACGGATTGCGGGGTGACTGCAACGTTTTCGAGGGCAGGGCAGGCTTCTTCCCCACGTACTACGACGGCGCGTTCGATCGACCGTCATTGGTCGACGGCCTTGGCGAGGAATTTTTTCTGAAGAACGTGGGATTCAAGCCGTGGCCGACGACCGGAGTGGCTCACGTGTTCATCGCGGCTGCCTCCGACTTGCACCGCGACCTCGACCCAGCTGACGTTCAGAGCGTCCGAATCATCGGCGAGCCGCACCTGGCTAGCTTCTGCGAGCCGAGCCAGATACGCCGCAACCCGCAGGCGCCGGTCGAGGCGGAGGACAGTGTGCTGTTTGCGACAGCCAAGGCGCTGGCGACTGGCAATATGACGCTGGCGGACCTCCAGCCGACGACTGAGGGGCTGTTCGACTACCAGGCGGTGCGTATCGCGAACATCATCGAGTGGGAGGTGGACGCGTCGCTGGGCCGTTCGGGGATCGTCGAAGTAACGCTGGGCTCAGGCGAAAAGCGCACGCGCCGTGTTGACCAGGCGCCCGGGCACCGTGACAATCCGCTAACGGACGATCAGCGTGAGCAGAAGTTCATTGCCTGTGCTCAACATGCTGGCTCATGGATCGACGATGCGTCATTGCGTGAGGTGATCGATCTCGTTGCGCATCTCGAGGACGTTTCCGACGTGCGTGTGCTGGCTACGCTGCTCTCAGGCGGCTCCCTCGGTTCCTGCTAAGCTTCCATCGAGCGCCGAACGACCTTTTGGTTTGATCGACTCGTCACTCCGCCCTCGCGTTTTAGTTTCTGTCATAGCGTGCAGGACTGTATGTGAATGTAGGCTTCGAGTGGAGAGGTTTGGCTAAGCGGTCGTTACCGCACCGAATCGCGGGGAACGGGGGAATAGATAGTTGATTGACCGGTCTAGTTCAAGGACGACTTGTTGCGAGATCATAGACGTGATTCCCGAATCCTCAGGTTGTCCCGTGGTATGCAAGACTCCCACGTTGACACTAATTGAAGGCCGACCTACCATCGCCCGAATTGGTGGGGCTCTCGACCAGCGCCTGAAGTTGAATACCTTGGCCGAGTGATAACCCTCAGCCCGTTTTGATGGGCGAGAGGAGACCAGAGTTGCTCTCTGTTTCTGATAACGACAAAGTAACGCGGGTGGGTCCTGGTACTCCCATGGGCAATCTTATGCGCCGGTATTGGCAACCCGTGCTGCTCTCGCGTGAAGTGGCCGAGCCTGATGGCGATCCGATTCGAGTGCGGATCCTGGGTGAAAATCTGGTGGCGTTTCGTGACACCAGTGGTCGCGTGGGGATGATCTCTGAGTGGTGCCCGCATCGCCTAACGTCGTTGTTCCTGGGCCGCAACGAGGAGAACGGCCTGCGTTGTGTGTACCACGGTTGGAAGTTCGATGTGTCGGGCGCTTGCGTTGACATGCCCAACGAGCCCGAAGCATTCGATTTCAAGCACAAGGTTAATATGGTTGCGTACCCCACGTTGGACATGGGTGGCGTGATTTGGGTATACATGGGTCCGCCAGAGTTTCAACCGCCTGCGCCCGCATTCGAGTTTACCCAACAGCCGGAGACACATCGGGGTGCGTCTAAGGTCATCGAGGAGTGCAACTGGCTGCAAGCCCTAGAGGGCGGGCTGGACTCGGTTCACTCATCGTTCCTTCATCGCAAGTTGGCAGCCGGCGACGGCCTCGGGTTCGACGGTTTGCGTGCGGACGCTACTGCCGGTCGACTCGACGTGGAGACCGAGGACTACGGATACCGCTACGCTGCGCATCGTCCGATTCCTGGTAGGGAGGAAAATTACGTCCGCTCCTACCACTTCGTGATGCCGCATGTGCAGATCCGTGCAGCGCAATTGAACAACGACGGCTCTTGGTTCAAGTTCAAGATTGCAGGCCACCACTGGGTGCCAATCGACGATCACTCGACGCTTGTCTGGAACTGGTTTTACAGCCTTGATGAGCCGTTGACACAGGATGAAAAAGAGGAACGAGGCTTCGGTAATGGGCCCAATGAGGTGGATCAGCGAACATTCCGCGCGCTGGGCAACGTGCGTAACGACTGGCAGATTGATCGCGCCAAACAGCGTACGGCCAGCTTCACCGGAATCGATGGAGTGAATGCTCAGGACCGCGCGGTGCAGGAGTCGATGGGATCTATTGTTAATCGCTCGTACGAACATTTAGGTCAGACGGACAAAGCGATCATCACGATGCGTAAGATGTTGATGAACGCTGTCGCAGTGGTACAGGACGGCGGTGTACCGCCCGGTGCGTCAGATACCTACTACCACCTGCGTGGGATTGAGGAAGTATTGCCGCAAGATGCCGCAGGTCTTGATGTATTGGCGGACAAAATGTTCGCTCGGATCGCCTGACCTGGATCTTATTTAGGTGATTCGCCACAGCCGTTCCAACGGCTGCGAGGAGGCCGAAGATGCTTTCAGTTGCTGATAACGAGAAGTTGACCAGGGTGGGGCCAGGAACCCCTTTGGGGAACTTGATGCGCCGGTACTGGCAGCCGGTACTGCTATCCCGCGAGGTTGCGGACAACGATGGGGATCCCATCCGCGTGCGTATCCTGAGCGAGGATCTGGTGGCCTTTCGTGACACCAGCGGCCGCGTGGGACTAATCTCCGAGTGGTGCCCGCACCGCCTCACATCCCTGTTCCTGGGACGCAATGAGGAGAACGGCCTGCGCTGTGTGTACCACGGCTGGAAGTTCGACGTATTGGGGGATTGCGTGGACATGCCCAACGAGCCTGAAGAATTCGATTTCAAGCACAAGGTGAAGATGGTCGCCTACCCGACGGAGGAGATAGGCGGCGTGATCTGGGCGTACATGGGCCCCCCAGAGCTGAAGCCTGCGTTGCCCAAGTTCGAATTCACGCAGCAACCTGAGACACATCGTGGTGCTTCCAAAGTGATCGAAGAGTGCAACTGGCTTCAAGGGCTCGAGGGCGGCATCGACAGCATCCACTCGTCGTTCCTGCACCGGAAGATCGGTGAGGGCAAAGGCATCGGTCTGGACGGACTCCGGAAGGAGGGGCTCGCCGGCAAGCTGGATGTTGAGCCCACCGACTACGGGTATCGCTACACGAATTCACGCGGGCTCCCCAGCAAGGGGCAGAACTACGTTCGCGGCTATCACTTCGTGATGCCGCACATTCAAATCCGAGCGGCACAGCTGAACAACAACGGTTCTTGGTACAAGTTCAAGGTCGCAGGCCACCATTGGGTTCCCATAGACGACAACACCACCATGGTGTGGAACTGGTTCTATAGCCTGGATGAGGCGTTGACTGAGGGTGAGAAGAACGAGGAGGTCAGCGGAAACGGTCCCGCGTTCGTTGATCCCGTGACCTTCAGGGCCGCAGTGAACCCCCGCAACGATTGGTTGATCGATCGTGACATGCAGCGCAATGAGAATTTCACAGGCATCCAGGGAGTGAACGCCCAGGACCGCGCGGTGCAGGAGGCCATGGGGCCTATCGTGAACCGATCCAAGGAGCATTTGGGTCAAACGGATCGGGCGGTCATCATGACGCGCAGGATGTTGCTGCGCGCGATCGACACGGTAGCCGATGGCGGTACGCCTCCAGGACTCGGCGAGTCGTATTACTCGGCGCGAGCAATCGAAGATGTACTGCCCGATGAGGAATTCGGGCTAGAAGCGCTGGCCGAGCGCATGTTCGTGGGAGGCCGTTAACCGTTTTTACCCTGCGAGATACAAGAACAGGGACGGCCATTCGCCCCCCCCCCCCCGCCGTTCTTGTGCCGAGGCGTGAAACATCCTGTTCACACGACCGTAACCCGGATGTAACCGATGCGATGAAGCGTGCATCTAAGCTATAGACAAGCGAGACGCAACACACGGTTTGGGTGGCCCCTCTCGACGATCAATCAAATGGGGCAATAAGTAGTTGTGCAGTGTCGAGTGGACCGGGGGACTCCTCCCATCTCCCTGGAAGAGGCGGGGGAAACCCCGCCTCTTCCTTTTGCCTTCTTGCAGCGCCCAATCCAAGGGCCGCGCCTAGGCACCAACTCTTGGCCGCCACTACGATTAGACGTTTCCTAGGCCGCTGGGCTGCCAGCCGCCTATAATCCCCGCGTGACTACCGTAGGTGAATTGGGCGAATTCCCTCTTATCGAGCGTATCGGGAACATGATCGAGCGCGCGTCGCTGGCTGCTCCGACGGCGGGCGGGTTCAAGCTGGTGCTCGGTATCGGCGACGATGCAGCTGCTTGGTCGCTCGCCCGCGGCGTCGAGGTGACGACCACCGACACCGCCGTCGAGGGCGTTCACTTCACGCAGCAGACGACATCTTGGGCAGACCTGGGCTGGCGGGTTTGGGCGGCCAACGTGAGCGATGTCATCTCCATGGGCGCGACGCCGCTGGTGGGGATTGTCACCCTCGGTATCCCGGGTTCGCTGGACGTGGCCTCCATCGACGACCTTTACGCAGGCATGATTGAGGCATGTCGGACATATGGGACGCTGATCGCAGGCGGCGACATCGTGTCGTCTCGCGATGTGTTCACCTCCGTGGCGCTCGTCGGCGTGTGCGAGGGTGCGCTGTTGCGTCGCGATGTGGCACGGCCAGGGGACCTGGTTGGCGTGTCGGGCCCGCTGGGCGGTTCTGGAGGCGGATTGCGCGTGATACAACGTGGCCTTATCTCCAACGATGCCTTGCTGACGGCGCATCGCCGCCCCAGGCCACGGGTCTCCACAGGTCAAGCGCTGCTCGATGCCGGCGTGACCGGTGCTATGGACGTGTCGGACGGCCTGGTAGCGGACCTAGCCAAGCTGTGCCGCGCCAGTGGCGTTGCAGCTAAGATCGATTCCGCCCGTGTACCCGTGGCACCTGCCTTGCTTGAGACGTTCTCCGAAGAGGAGGCGCTGCTGTGCGCCTTGGGCGGCGGTGAAGACTACGAGGTGGTGTTCACCGGCCCACGCGAAGCCGTCGAGAGGGCGGTCGCGGCGATCGATGGCGCAGCGGTGGTCGGTGAGATCGCCAACGGCTCCGCCGCTGGTGTGGTGGTGTTGGGCGCCGACGGCAACGACCTGGAAGTGACCAACGCGGGATGGGAGCACTTGTCCGCATGAGCGGCCTAACGCTCACCACGACCAGCCCTGAGGCGACGCAGGCGTTCGGCAGGTCCATCGGCGAGGCGCTTGAAGTAGGCGACGTGGTGTTGCTGGGCGGCACGTTGGGTGCAGGCAAGACCACGCTGACCCAGGGGATTGCTTGGGGTGCAGGCGTCACTGAGTACGCGCACAGCCCGACGTTCGTGCTCGTCCACGAGTACGCAGGGCGCATTCCTATCTACCACCTGGACCTGTACCGATTCGACGGCGCGGCTTCGGTGGATGACCTAGCCGAGGTGGAGGATCTGGGCATCGATGAAATGTTGGAGACGGGCGCCTGCGTTGTGGAATGGGCAGAACGAGCGACGGCAGTCTTCCCGGGCGATTTCCTCGAGATTTCGCTGGCTGAGGGCGACACGCTCGTCGAGCGTGTGCTGACCCTCGCGGCGCACGGCACGCGATATGAATCGATGATCATTCGACTCAAAGATGCTGGCCCCCTGGACGGACGAACCACATGACTGGCCTGTACCTGGCGATAGACACATCCACTCGCTATGGAGCGGTCGGACTCTGGTCTGCCGGTGCGCTCGTTCGTGTGTATTCCTGGTATTCGCGGCACAACCATACGTCTGAACTCATGCCGGCAGTGGAGGCAGCAATGGACGCCGCTGGCGCAAGGATGGCGGACGTTGCAGGCGTAGCCGTGGCTCGGGGGCCGGGTGGCTTCTCGGCGCTGCGGTCTGGTTTGGGCGCAGCCAAGGGGCTGGCCTTCGCAGCGGGCGTGCCGATAGTCGGCGTGAGCACGCTCGAGGCGAGCGCGTACCCCCACCGAGGCGCGGGCCTACCCGTGTGTGCGCTGATCGAGTCAGGGCGCGGCATCGTCGGCTGGGCCCGCTTTCAGCAAGACGTCGACTGGAGGCGGCGTACCCCGGATCGCGTGACACCGTTGGAGGCGATGCTGTCGGCTCGCGGACGGCACACGGTGTTTTGCGGCGAGGGAGTCGCGCAGCATGCGGATGCGATACGCGAGGCGTTTGGCGCGAAGGCGCACTTGGTCATAGAGCCCGCCCCGCTCAGCCGCATAGCGGGGGTGGCTGAGTTGGGCACGCTGCGCCTGGACGCGGGCGACGCCGACCCTGTGGCAAGCATCGCGCCGCGCTACCTACGGTCTCCGACCATCACGGCACCGAAGCCGCCCAAGCAGGTCGCTAGAGGCGGCTGATAAGCTACCCCAAGCCAGTTCAGCGAGCAAACGCAGGAGGCAAGCGTGGTTACAGAGATCCGAACCAAGAAGATAGACGCCGACACGCACTTCAACCTGACAGTGGACTATGCGCAGCTCAAGGATATGCTGTCGCGATCGCTCAACGCTCAACTGCGGGACGTGATGTGGCATGACGCCGAGCGGGTGGTGGACGCTGATAGCGTTCGGGCAGCGCTCACGGGCACTGGTGCGACCGCCGATCACACCGGCGACCCGGAGTGGGATCTCGAGGCTCGTATCAAAGAGATGGACCGCCTGGGATTCGATATGCAGGTCCTGAACACGCAACGCGCCATGCCGTCACCGCTGAAAGCGCAGGGCGACACGCCGCTCTGGCTGCGCACCGCATTGGCGAAGCTCTACAACAATGAGTCAGCCGACATTCAGAAGCGGTATCCCGACCGTTTCATCGGCCTCATCACGGTTCCTTGGGATGACATCGACGCCTCGGTAAAAGAGCTGGAACGTGCGGCGGCCCTTGGCCTGAAGGCAGTGAGTCTCTGTGGAAGCTGGGGAGATCAGAACCTAGATGCCTACGAGCTCTACCCCTTCTGGGAGGCCGTCGGAGGCCTGGGCCTGATGTGCAGCGTTCACAACCACACGCAAGGCCATCGGGGCACGATGTACGACCACCAGACCGAGTACCCAATGGTAGGCACCGAGCGCTACCACCGGATGCACATCGGGACGTACCTCGGGTTTGGGCTCGACTATACCGTCGCCTGCGCGGCTCTCACGATTGGTGGTGTGCTCGACCAGTTCCCAGCGCTGAAGTTCGTGTTCTATGAGGCGGGTGCCACTTGGATGTCCTACGCCATGCATGGTGCCGACCGTTCTTTTTTCATCGAGCGCGCCTGCTCGCGCACCAACACCAGACCCAGCGAGCTCATCCTGCAGCACTGCATGACCGCGGTGGAGAACGTCGAGCCGCTGGAGCAACTCATAGCAGCCTACGGTGCGGATAACTACGTCATCGGCACCGACTTCCCGCATCCTGAGTTCCAGAAGCTGCCCAACTCATCGACGGGCATCGAGAACAACCCGGGCCTATCCGACCAAGACAAGGTCAAACTCCTCGGTGGCAATTTCGCCCGTGCCTTCGGCCTCTAGGGTTATTCGTACAAGAAAGGGCTAGGACCGGGACCAGCCCTCCTTCGCCGACCCGAGCGGCCCACGAAGGCCAGTGGGTCAAGGGGCCACCCTTGTGGTAGCCTACGAAAAACGTAACCGAGACGATGGTTCGCCTTTAGGCGGGCGTTGTCGCAGAGGAGCCCAGACTTGGCAGACCGAACGCTCGTACTACTGAAACCTGATGCGCTACAGCGCGGACTCGCTGGGCGCATCATCTCTCGCCTCGAAGATCGAGGCATGCAGATCGTCGGCATGAAACTCATGCAAATGGACATGGATCGGGCCAGGCAGCACTACGCTGAGCACGTGGAGAAGGGCTTCTTCAAAGGCCTGTCCGCGTTCATGACATCCAGCCCTATCGTCGCGATGGCGATCGAGGGGAATAACGCCGCTGCGGCAGTCCGTGCTTGTATGGGCGAGACTGACCCGCAGAAATCGTTGCCGGGTACGATCAGGGGGGACATGGCGCAGGACTTGGGGCGCAATCTCATCCACGGCTCAGACTCGCCGGAGTCGGCCGAGCGTGAGCTAGCGATCTTCTTCAGGCCTGAGGAGTTGCTGTCCTACGAGCGCGACACCCAGCGCTGGATCACTGAAGCCTAACCAGCTCTTTCGCGGTCTTCCAGACCTGCTCTAGCCGGTAGTACTCTCGCTGGGTTTCGCCGAACACGTGCACTACCAGGTCGCCGAAGTCCAGCAGGATCCAGCCGGAGTCCGGCGTGCCCTCGCGATGGTGGATACGGAATCCTGCCTTGTTCACCTGATCTTCGATCTCATCCCCCAGCGCACGCGTCTGCCTCGCGCTGTTCGCAGTCATGATTACCATGTAGTCGGCGAACCCGCTGACCTCGCGGATGTCCAGCAGCACGATATCGCTCGCCTGACGGTCCGACGCGACATCTATCGTTAGTCGCGCCGCCTGGTTGGCGGTGGTCGTGGTGGGGCTGTTAGGGGCTGTCGGGGATGTCACTCGACCATTGTATCGTGCCCAGCGCTGCAGGCGTACTTGCGCCGCAATTGCTGCTTGCGCAGAATGATTGGTTCTGGAGCCTTGGAACGACTATCGATATACCTGAAAACCAGTTCCAACTTTGTAAATATTTCGCCTACTGACGAACCGAGGTTATCCTAGACTTACTATGGATGCGTCTAAGAAGAAACCACGTGTTGTTGTCGCTATGAGTGGCGGCGTCGACTCATCGGTTGCTGCCTATCTGTTGGTGCGCGAAGGCTACGATGTTCTCGGGGTCACCATGCGGCTGTGGGTCGCGGAGGACGACGATGAGATTACCCCGGACCACCAGGGTTGTTGCTCCATCGAGGATATCGAAGACGCTCGGTTGGTTTGCCAGACCATAGGGGTGCCGCACTATGTAATGAATGTTGAGCGTGAGTTCCGTGAGCACGTCATGGACTACTTCGTCGAGGAGTACACCAACGGACGGACCCCGCACCCCTGCATCGCATGTAACGACCGCATTAAGTTCGATTTTCTTATGCGTCGCGCTGAAATGATGGATGCCCAGTATTTGGCCACTGGCCACTATGCGCGCATCGTTGCGAACGAAATTACCGGTGAGCGGTCATTGCTTAAGGGTGTGGATGACTCCAAGGATCAGGCTTACGTGCTGTACGGTTTGAGCGCACCACTTCTAGAACGCGTGCTGCTCCCCGTGGGATGGCATAGCAAGCAGCGCATCCGTGAGCTTGCTTCAGAGGCTGGTTTGCACCTTGCCGACAAGAAAGATAGCCAGGAGATCTGTTTTATTCCGAAGGGCGATTATCGCGAATTCATCCAGAAGCGAATCGAGCCACATCCGGGCGAACTAGTCCACGTCGACGGCCGCGTGCTTGGTGTACATAAGGGCATCGAGTTCTTCACTGTGGGACAGCGTCGGGGCCTGGGTGTTACACCAAGATCGCCGGTGAGCGAGCGTCTGTTCGTGACCGATGTGGACCCGCAGACGCGACGTGTGACCGTTGGCCCAGAAGAGGCACTCTACCAGCGAGAGGTACGCGTCTCCAAGGTGAACTACATCGGAGGGAATCCACCCTCAGAGCCTATCCAAGTCACCGCAAAAATTCGTTATAACGGTTTGGTTGCTACTGCGATGCTGTCGCCCGGTCCGGATCAGTTGGCCATATTGCAGTTCGATGACCCACAGCGTGCAGTGACACCCGGCCAGGCAGCGGTGTTCTTCGATGGAGATCGTGTCCTCGGAGGGGGACAGGTAGTCTAGGCCACGGCGGCGGGCGCATTCCTGCCTCAAACTCAATCGATAAGGTGTGCATGGCAGTGGCTCGGGATTCATCATCGAAGGAGCAGTCTCCAGGATTACTTCGCGGCAAGCCCGGCCCTACGCAGGACGATGAACGTCGTCTATGGGCTGCTGGCTTCACCCTCGTGGCAGGGATCGATGAGGTAGGGCGGGGGCCGATCGCTGGGCCAGTGGTCGCTGGTGCGGTTGTTTTGCCAGACCTCGACGGCTTTGACCATGGCGACTTACACCTGATCCGGGACAGCAAAACGCTTTCGGCGGCTCAGCTCCAGCGAGCCAATGCCCTTGTGTGCGAGATCGCGTTGGGCGCAGCGCTTGGCGAGTCTAGCTCCGATGAAATCGATGCGCTTGGCATCGCGCCCGCGACGCGACAGGCGATGCGTCGAGCACTGGACGGCTTGCCCCTGGTACCCACGCACCTTCTGATTGATGCTTTTCCGTTGGACTGGAACCGGGTCGCGTGCACATCTATCATCAAAGGTGATGCGCTGTGCACGGCCATCTCCGCCGCGTCTGTCATCGCCAAAGTCTATCGCGATAGCGTCATGCGGCAGATGGACGTTGATTATCCCGGCTACGGTCTTGCTGGGCACAAGGGATATGCGTCGGCAGATCACCTTGAGGCCGCCGCTCGACTGGGCCCTAGTCCGATCCATCGCAAGAGTTTTTCGCCGTTCAAGCCAACACTATTCGACATGACTGCCCAGCCTGAATCCTAAGCGGGGCGCTTAATGCAGACTGTTTGAAAGCTTACCCTTTGCGTAGGACCATGCCGATAGCGCCCGGGCCGGTGTGAACGCCTACGACGGCGCCGATCTTACCCTGAACCACGGGCTTGTCCGACAGAGATGCGAGATGATCCATGAGTACGGCCGCTGCCTCAGACTGGCCTTCGTGGATGATTGCGACCTCAGCGTAAGGCCCGCCGTCCGTCGCAATCTCCAGCATCTTGGCGATGGCTTTCGATTCCGTTCGTACCTTCGTGTACGGATGAACCTCTCCGTTGTGCACGGTGAGGATTGGCTTGATGGATAGCAGCCCGCCGATGACTGCGCCGGCTTTGCCTATACGCCCGCCTTTCTGGAGGAATTCGAGCGTGGCTGGGACGAAGAAGCAGTTGGTGTTCGCTGATGCTTCGTGGGCCGCGGCAACCACCTTATCGAAGCTCTGACCTGCGTTAGCTGCTTCTGCGGTGAACTTGACGACCATGCCCAAGCCTAGAGCGGCGAGCCCTGTGTCAACGAGCTCAATCTTTGCGTCTTGTAGTTCCGCGCGTGCCAGTCTTGCGGAGTTCATCGTGCCACTCATCTTGTCCGAAACGTGAACGGACACGACCTCATGGCCTTGGCTCGTGAGGTCCTTGTACACCGCCACGAAGTCTTCGACTGACGGCTGTGACGTGTGAGGGTGGATGCCCCCGCTGGTCAGCCGCTCGAAGAATTGCTCGCGGGTAATCTCGACGCCGTCCTTGTAGGCTTCCTCGCCGAAGAATACCGACAATGGGACCACCGTGACGCCAAGCTCTCTGGCGAGATCCTCAGGTAAGTCTGATGTGCTGTCGGTGACTATCTTCACTGCCATGATTTAACGCTCCTCATGTCGGCTATAGGTTACGACTACTCTATCGACACCAGGTAGGTGTAATGCGGCTGCCCGCCTTCGTGGACCTCGACGTCGACGCCCGTGAAACGTGTTTCGATCATTCCCGCAGCTTCGGCTGCGATCCGCGCCAGGTTGCTCGCGCCCTCGCCGTTGCCAAAGTACAGGGTGACGAGCGCCCCGTCTTCGAGATTGGCGCCGTCCAGCATCGCGATCAACGCCTCATTCGGTGTCGTTGTCGCGGCCATCAGCGCGCCATCTAGCATCGCGATGGCCTGTCCCTCAACTATGGCCACTCCATTTAGCGTTGTCGACCGCATGGCTGTCGTCACCTCGCCTGATCGCACGTCGTCGAGTGCTGCCTTCATGGAGTTGGCGTTGGCCTCCGCATTGAGACTTGGGTTGAACGCAAGCAGCGCGGAGATGCCCTGCGGTATGTTCAGGCTGGGAATCACCGTGACGCTGCAATCTGCGAGCTCTGACGCTTGGTTGGCAGCCAGGATGATATTGGGGTTGTTGGGCAGCAAGAACGTATGCACGGCGTTCGCGCGTTTTACGGCGTCTAGGAGCTGCGCGGACGACGGGTTCATCGTTTGTCCCCCGCCGACGACCTGTGCTGCACCCTGATCGTGGAATAGCTTTGTCAGACCGTTGCCCGGCGCGACCGCAACAACGGCGAGCGCCGTTTGCTCATCGCGGGTGTAGCCGTGCAGCGCCATGAATTGCTGGTGCTGCATGTCCATGTTCTGGATGCTGATCTGATCCACTGAGCCGAGCGACACGCCCAGCGAGAGTAGCGGGCCAGGGTTCTCGGCGTGGGCGTGCACACGCACCGTGCGGTCGTCGCCGATGACCACTGTGGAGCCCGCCATGGCGCCGACCTGCTCACGAACGGAGTCGACATCCAGCCTTTCGCCAAATACGACGAATTGGGTGCAGAAGCCGTACATGTCCTCTTCTGTGTGTTCGAGGAACTCCTGGTTAACACTCGCGCTGGCGTTGCCTCCCGCAGGCGTGGTGATCTCCAGCGGGACGTGTTCGCCCGTGACGTACGCCAGGGCGCCGGCCAGGAATGCGACAACCCCCTGGCCGCCCGCATCGACGACGCCCGCCTCTTTCAGTATCGGCAGTTGTTCCGGCGTGTTCGAGAGCGCAGCGCTGGCCGCATCGAGGGCGGTCGCGAGCACCAGAGCGTTCGTGCGAGGACTCGCGGCGTCCAAGGATGCGGCGCCCTCTGCAGCGCCGCGCATCACCGTAAGCATCGTGCCTTCCACCGGCGTGCCCACCGCTTGGTAGCCAGCGGCGGCCGCGCAGGTGAGCGCGGCGACGATGTTCGCACCGTGGCACGTTTCGGCACCCACCAAACTCTCGGCGATGCCTTTCATGAACTGGGAAAAGATGACGCCGCTGTTGCCGCGAGCGCCGAGCAGCGCCCCTCTCGAGAGCGCGGCGCTGACCTGAGCGACGGTCCCTGTGCCGGCCGGGGGTAGCTCGTTACTCTCGTTGGCCGATCGCAGGGTGAGCAGCATGTTGATGCCGGTGTCGCCGTCGGGAACAGGGAACACGTTGAGAGCGTTGATCTCGTCGACGTGCTGCTCGACGTACTGTGTGCCTGAGACGACCATCTGGCGGTACTGGTCACCGGTCAGCGGCGTGGGACTATTCAGTGGAGTTGGAGCGGGACCTGCCATGTATTGGCGACCTCACGATGGCCATGCTAAACTTGCGCTTTGTGCGACCTGGGCATTGTAGGTAGGCCCGCTGGGGTCGGCAACCCGAATTGAGAGATAGTAGGCAACACCATGGCAATGTGCTCCATTTGCGGCAAGCGGCGTAGGGCTGGTAAGAACGTCAGCCACTCGAATCGCCACACGAACCGCTGGTTCCTTCCGAACGTCCAAAAGGCCAAAATCATGGTCGACGGCCGCACTCAGCGCGTCGCCCTGTGCACCCGGTGCCTGCGCACCGCCCAGAACAAGCACCTCGCTGTCTAACAGTCCCCGCTCCGGTCTCGGTACGATTGATAGATAAACGCACGCCCCTGCATCGCTGGGGCGTGCTCTTTTTCATTGGGGGGGCTCGTCGTGGACAGGTGCTACAGGACTGACACGAGCTCGATCTCAAACGTGAGGGCCTGGCCGGCCAGCGGGTGGTTGGCGTCGACCGTTACGATCTTGTCTGTGACTGAGGTGACGATGGCAGGCGCACCGTTCATGAGCTCGACGCGGTCGCCTTCCTTGAGGGGCTCGGGTACCTGCTCGATGGGGACCTCGAACACCAACTTGGGGTTGGCTCCGCCGTAAGCGTCCTCGGGTTTCATGCGGACGGTCTTCTTCTGGCCGGGCTTTAGGTCCCGGGCTGCGGCATCGAAGCCTGGAATCACCTGGCCGGAGCCGATGACGAACTCCAGGGGCTCCCGTTCGCGGGAGGAGTCGAAAATCGTCCCATCGTCCAGCGTGCCGTGATAGTGGACCGCTACTTTCTCGCCTTCATTCGCCATGGCGCCGTGCCTTTCATTCGTGAGGAGGGCTACTTGATCTCTACTAGCGTTATCTCGAACGTGAGCGCTTGACCCGCGAGTGCGTGGTTGATGACGACCATTGCAGTCTCGCCGCTGATGCTCACCACGTGCGCAGTGCTGCCGTTGCCGAGATCCATGCGATCCCCCGCCGCGACCTCCGGCGGGAGCAGCGATAGGTCAACAGGCACTGGATTGCCCCCGTCGAGATCCCCGTACGCCTCCGCGGGCGGGATGCGGACAGTCACCGTTTCATCGACCGCTAGGCCGTTCACAGCGTCGTCGAATCCCTGGATCAACTGACCCGAGTCAACCACGAACTCCAGTGGCTCGCGCTCCAGCGACGAATCGAAGATTGTGCCGTCGTCCAGCGTTCCGTGGTAGTGGACCGTGACTCGGTCCCCGGCTGCCGCGACGGGGGCACGGGTAGCGGTAGGCGTAGGGGTGGGGTCGCTGCCGCACGCCGTGATCAGCAGTGTCAGCAGACTTATTGAGGTGGCGGCTAGCAGGAAAGGCGTCCGGCAAAACGTGGCAGAGGCGCGAGACGTGCGTGCTATGAGGCCCTCCCCGCTTCGGATGCGCTCATGCTGTTCTTCATCTGTGTGATTGCCTCGGTGATGGTCATCTTGTCATTGTATACAGCGGATCCCGCCACAATCACGTTCGCGCCCGCTTCGATCACGGTGCCCACGTTGTCGGCCTTTACGCCACCGTCGACCTCCAGCTCGATCGCGAGCCCTGCTGCGTCAATCATCTCGCGCAGTTTCTCGATCTTTGGTAGCACCCGAGGGATAAACGCCTGGCCTCCATAGCCAGGATTCACCGTCATCGCCAGCACCAGATCGAGGTCAGGCAGAATCTCTTCGAGGGTCGAGGCAGGCGTGGAGGGATTCAGCGACACGCCTGGGCTGGCGCCAAGCTCCCTGATGCGGTGGACCAGTGAGTGCAGGTGTATCACCGCTTCCTGGTGGACAGTGATCTTGTTGGCGCCCGCCGAGATGAAATCCGACACGAGCCTCTCGGGCTCGACGATCATTAGATGCACGTCCAGCGGGAGCGAGGTGTGCTTGCGAATTGCCTCCACCACTAGCGGGCCGATGGTCAGCGTCGGGACGAACCGGCCGTCCATGACGTCCACGTGGATGTAGTCGGCGCCTGCAGCTTCGGTCGCCGCGATGATTTCACCGAGCTGTGCGAAGTCGGCTGACAAGAGGGATGGTGAGAGCTTCACGCTCATGCGGATGCCTCCCGCGCCTCGAGCCTGGCTCGAGCATTCCTCATCGCCTCTGCCACGCGGTCAGGCGCCGTCCCACCTGGAACGTCGCGTGCTGTCGCACTCGCAAGTGCCGTGACTTCGTAGATGTCGTTCTGGAACACAGGGGACTGCGCCTTGAATTCCTCGATGGATAACTCGGCGATGGTCGACTTGCGTGCCGCCGCTATGTCAACCAGCGCGCTCACGATACCGTGGGCCTCGCGGAAGGGCACGTCTTTGGCCACCAGGTAGTCGGCCATGTCCGTTGCCAGCAGTGAGCTGTCCTCGGCCGCGAGTTGCATGCGCGCCTCATTTACTTCAGCTGAGTGCAACATTCCTGCGAATGCTTCCAGAGTGGCCACGAGGGTGTCAGCGGTATCGAAGATCCCCTCCTTGTCCTCCTGGAGATCGCGGTTATACGTGAGCGGTAGCCCCTTCATCGTCGTAAGCAGCCCCATGAGCGAGCCGTATACTCGCCCCGTCTTTCCGCGCGCGATCTCCGCGAAGTCTGGGTTGCGCTTCTGCGGCATGATGCTGGAGCCGGTCACCCACTCGCGTCCCAAGCGGAGGAATCCGAACTCCTGTGATGTCCACAGCACGATCTCTTCCGCCAGGCGGGACGTGTGCATCATGGTCGTGGCGGACGCCGCAAGGAACTCCAGCATGTAGTCACGGTCAGCGACGGCGTCCATTGAATTGGCGCTGATCGAATGGAATCCAAGCTCCTTGGCGACGTACTCGCGGTCGAGCGGGTAGGGCACGCCCGCAAGCGCGCCACTGCCGAGAGGCAGGACGTTTGCGCGGCGACCGCAATCGGCGAAACGCTCGATGTCACGATCGAACATCTCGAAGTACGCGAGCATATGGTGAGCGAACAGCACGGGCTGCGCGCGTTGGAGGTGCGTGTAGCCCGGCATCACGGCGTCCTGGTGGCGCTCCGCGATGACTAGCAGCGCGCCTTGCGCCTCACGCAACCCTGTCTGCGCGTTGGCGACGGCGTCACGCACGAACATCCGCGTGGCTGTCGCAACCTGATCGTTGCGCGATCGTGCCGTGTGTAGGCGGCCCGCAGGCTCCCCGATCAGCTCGTGCAGGCGCACTTCGATATTCATGTGCAGGTCTTCCAGGTCGTCACGCCACGGGAACAGGCCCTCCTCGATTTCGCGGCGAACCGCTTCGAGACCGCCCGAGATAGCGTCGGCGTCTTCCTGCGAGATGATCCCCTGGTGACTCAGCATGCGTGCGTGCGCCATCGAACCCTCGATGTCATACGGGTAGAGGCGCTTGTCGTAGCCCACGCTCACCGTATAGGTGGACGCGGCCTGGAAGTGATGGGTCGTGTACTCGGTCATGGCCCGCTTATTGTAGCGGGCTGGGCCTCAGTGGGGCCATCGCCTGCCGTAGGCTATTGGGGCGCTTACAGCGTCGCGCAGTCGAACTCCTTCAGCCGCAAAAATCGTCTTGCTCGAGCTGGCGCAGGTGGAATGTGGGCTCTTGCATGGGTAGTTACCTCCAAACGAGCTGACCGTGGAAGCGTAGTAGCGTCAGCGAGGTTTGCTCGCGCACTTCCGGAGCCTGTTGTGCATATCACGAAGCTGTGGTCTCCCAGCCGTCGTATCGCCCGTGATTGTCGCCCTCGTTGTCATGTCGACACGAGACGAAGTCCGGGAGAAATCTCGCCCCCCCCCCCCGTCTAGATTGTCAGCGCGATCGCGCCGAGTACGGCCAACGTGACACCGACCACGACCTGCCGCGAGAACATCTCGTGGTCGCGGTTGATGAGGTAGGCGAATCCCAGGCCAAAGAATGCCAGCGTCTCCACGAGCGCCGAGACCACCGATACCGGTGCACGCTCGAACGCCGCGAACCGAAAGATCTGGGCGGAGATCATGGTTACCGAGACCAGCAGGAAGACGTACAGCGAGTTTATGCTGAGGCTCGCGAGCCCACGTTGGTTGCGCGGGATAGCCAGTGTGGCGAGCATGCACGCGGCCGCGGCTGCGTGCGCTACGGTCGCGCCCAGGATGCTCAGGCTGGTGCCGGCGAGGACGTAACCCAACAAGAGATTCGAGAAGGCGTATGAGACGGCAGCGATTCCTGAGAAAGAGAAACCTTCAGCAAGCTTTAGCTTCGTGCCGCTCTTCAGCTCAACCCTCATTTGAGCCGGGCGGGAGAACGCCAGTAACGGTGCGGCGATGATCAGCGCCAGTCCCAGCAGGCGTAACTCCGTGATCTCTTCATTGAGGATCGTGAACCCGAGGATCGCAGAGATGAGAGTGGAGAAGGTGCGCAGCGGCGCGGTAAGGTTGGCACCGATTGCCTGGATCGCCATGAAGTTCGAGTAGCGCCCGCCGACGAAATTCAGTAGGCCTGCGAGGCTCAGCAAGGCGTAGTTGGACGGCGCAAGTTCACCTGCGCGTTGCCCTTGGCCAGTCACAAACGCCAGTACGACAAAGACGGGGACAGCCGCAGTTAGCGAGAAGATAATCAGGTAGTAGGGCGGGGCCCACCGTACGCCGCGGCGAACGATGGCTGAGTTCAGTCCAAGCGCCGCCGCCGAAGCCAACGCGAGCAGCGCGCCGATCATCGGCGCGCGTCCTGCGGGGAACGCTCACTTGAGCCCTGGCAGTGGCTAATCGGCTTGGCCCTGGACCTCGGCCTGGGTCCGGACCGGCAGCCCGTAGATCTGGATGAAGCCCACCGACGCCGTGTGGTCGAACGAGTCTCCCTTGTCGTAGGTGGCCAGGTCGTGCCGGTAGAGCGATTCGTCGCTCTTGCGGCCGACCACTGTGCATGTGCCCTTGAATAGGCGCAATCGGACGGTGCCGCTCACGTGGATCTGCGTGCTCGCTACGTAGGCGTCCAGGTCGCGGCGGTGCGCCGTGAACCAGAGCCCGTTGTACACCATGTCCGCGTACTCGGCGGCGAGGCGGTCCTTGAACCGAGACTGCTCCCGGCTGAGGCACATGCCTTCCAGTGCTCGGTGCGCTTCGTGTAGTGCGATGGCTGCTGGAGCTTCGTATAGCTCACGCGACTTGATTCCCACGAGGCGATTCTCAACATGGTCAATCCTGCCGACGCCGTTGGCACCGGAGATCTCGTTCATCAGCTCAACCAACGCCACACCACCGAGCTCCTGGCCGTCGATGGCGACGGGGATGCCCTGGCGGAACGTGATTTCCACGTCGCGTGGCTGGTCGGGGGCGGCGGCGGCGGAGACCGTCCAGGCATAGGCCTCTTCGGGCGGGGACACCCAGGGGTCTTCCAGGTCACCAGCTTCGATGCTGCGGCCCCACAGGTTCTCGTCCACCGAGTAAGAGCTGCGTTTGTTGAGGTCCAGCGGAATGTCGCGGGCCTGTGCGTAGGCAATCTCCTCGTCACGGGTCATGTTCCATTCACGAGCGGGCGCGACGACCTGCAAGCTGGGAGCCAAAGCTGCCGCGCTCACGTCGAACCGCACTTGGTCGTTGCCCTTGCCGGTGCACCCGTGAGCGATGGCGAAGGCCTCTTCCTCCTGCGCGATGCGAACGAGGTGCTTGGTGATTAGCGGGCGGCCCAGGGCGGTCGCCAGCGGGTAGACACCTTCGTAGAGGGCGCCGGCCTTGAGGGCAGGCCAAACGTATTCGGTGACGAACTCTTCACGCACGTCAATGACATCCGCGCGCGTGGCGCCGATCTGCAGGGCTCGCTGTCGCGCCGCCTCCAGGTCGACCTTGCCACCCAGGTCCATCGTCAGTGTTGCGATGCCTGATTCATAACGTTCCTGAAGCCAACGGATGGCTACGGACGTGTCCAGCCCTCCGCTGTACGCGAGTACGATCGTGTCCGCCATAACTGTCCTTTCGGGGTGCTCTAACCGGGATGTCGAGACTAGGACGCTAGCGCTTTGGCGATTCCTCGTCCTAATTTCTCCATGGCTTCATCTACGTCGGATTCGGTGATCGTCAGCGGTGGCATGAAGCGGATGGCGTCCGGCCGAACGGGGTTGAGGAGCAGTCCTTCCTCGTTGCAAGCCGCCACGACTTTTGCAGAAATCGTATCACTGAACTGGAGGGCCAGCAAAAGTCCCATACCTCTGACATCGACCACGGTATCGGGGTTGGCGGCCTTGTACGCTTCGAGCTGGCCCTGGAAATAGGCGCCCACCTTCTTGGCGTTGCCGGGCACGTCGTTGTCCACCATGAACCGGACCGTCGCATTCGCGGCCGCAGTCGCGAGTGCGTTGCCCCCGAACGTGCTGCCGTGGTCCCCTGGTTCGAGGACATCACACGAGTTCTTGCACAAGAACGCGCCGATGGGCACGCCGTTACCCAAACCCTTGGCCAGAGTCATCACGTCGGGTTCGACGTCGAACGCCTGGTGCCCGAACAGCGTGCCAAGGCGGCCTGCACCGGTCTGCACTTCGTCGAAGATGAGCAGGATGTTGTTGGCGTCGCACCACTCGCGGAGGCCCTTCAGGTAGCCCTCCGTTGGTACGTTCACCCCACCTTCGCCCTGTAGAACCTCCACCATGATCCCGCAGGTCTGGTCCGTCGTCGCGCCTTTGATCGCGTCGAGATCGTCGTAGGGAACGTTGGTGAAACCAGGCGTCAGCGGCTTCCAAACCTCCTGGTAGTGAGGCTGGCCCGTCGCGGCGGCCATGGCCAACGTGCGGCCGTGGAACGAGTTGAGGACGGTGATGATTTCCTGGCCACCGTTCTTGTTCATGCGGCCGTACTTGCGAGCGAGCTTGACCGCTCCTTCGTTGGCCTCGGCTCCGCTGTTCGAGAAGAAGACCTTGTCCAGTGCGCTGTTCTCCACCAATGCCTCAGCAAGCTCCAGTTGCGGGGTTGTGTAGAACTGATTTGACGTCTGCAACAAAGTTGCCGCCTGGTCCTGGATTGCTTTCGTGACCACGGGGTGGGCGTGGCCGAGATTCACGACGGCCCAGCCCGCCGTGAAGTCGAGGTATTCCTTGCCGTCGACGTCCCATACGCGGGCGCCCTCGCCCCGTTCGATGACCACCGGCTGCCGGTTCACGACATGCATGTAGTACTTGGCTTCTTTTGCTTTCCAGTCAGTGGTCATGGTGTTGCCTCTTCAGCGAGATCTTCCAGAGCCCGCAGTGATTGATCGAGTCCTTCCGCGCCTCCGCGTAGCGATTCTATCGCTACGCGGAGTTCGTCGACGACGGCTAGCAGGTCTTCGGGCGCGATGCCGCCACTCACGGGCTCACCGCCCGCCGGTCGGTCCGGTCGATCGCCCGCGAGGATGCCTCGCACCGCAGCATCCAGTGTTTCCGCCATTACCACATCGTCATCAGTGGCGAGGATTACGCGTTTCAGCTCCGGGAACGCGAGTGAGTCGGCTTGCAGGTAGATCGGCTCCGCGTACAGCAGTGACTCACCGATGGGTATCACCAGCAGATTGCCTCTGATTACCCGTGACCCCGACTGGTCCCAGAGCGTGAACTGCTCAGAGATCACCGGGTCGTTGTCGATCCGGGCCTCTACCTGGGCAGGTCCGTGGAAGATGCGGTCGGTTGGGAACTCGAAGACAGTGATATCACCGTAATGGTTCCCGTCAGACCGCGCGGCCATCCAGGCGACCAGATTCGGCTTGTCCTGCGGCGTGAACGGCAGGATCAACACGAACTCCTCTTTCTCGCTGTCCGGCAGTTTCATGATCACGTAGTAAGGGTCGACGATGCGGCGGCCGTCGCGTTCGCTGAGCTCGTCGGCGGTCGGCGCGGACCCGATGAGCTCTTCGCCCAGCGCCCACTGGTCCTCCTTAAGGAAGAACTCTCGGGCATCAGTCATGTGGTACTGCAGGAACGCGTCGGCTTGGGCCTCCAGCAGCTCCTCCGGGTAGCGGATGTGTTCCCGAAGCGACGCCGGCATCTCCGAGATAGGTTTGAACAGGCTGGGGAACGTGTTCCGCCACATGCTCAAGATAGGGTCCGGGCCGTCAATCTCGACTGTGTAGAAATCCATCGTCCCATTGAACGCGTCCACCACCACCTTCACGTTGTTGCGGATGTAGTTGAGTGGCCGATCGAACACCGTACGGCTCGCCAGGCTGTCGCCGGACGACTCCACGACGCGCACGGTCCGCGAGTAGGGGAACTTGTCGGTCGTCACATACGCGTCCTGAATCCACATCAAGCGACCGTCCGCCACCACTATGTATGGGTCATCGTCGAGTTCAAGCCACGGCGCAACAGTGCTCACGCGGTTGGCGATACCACGGCGGTACATCACTCGACTCTCAGTCTTCAGATCGCGCGAGAAGATGAAGTTCAGATCCTCGAACTCCCAGCTGTGCATGATGCGCCGGAAGAAGCTGGAGAGCGCTACCCCTCCTTCACCCTCGTAGCGGTCGATGAAGATGGGCAGGCTGCCTGGGTCGTCTGCTGGCCGGTCGAACTGTGACTCCTTCGTGTTCACGATGACCTCATCATCGGTGACCTCACCACCAGCGAGGGTCGGATCGTCCAGCACGGCGCGCTCCAACGGAGTCGGGTTCCAACCGAAGCTCTCGCCGTAGAACACCCTGGGCTCGTCAACGTCGAACAGACCAACCACCGGCACGTCTTGGAGAATCAGGTTCGGCTGTCCGGCCTGCGTGAAGTCAGTCGCCGTCGCCATCACGACGCCGTAGCCGTGGGTGTAGATCAGCTTCCGGTTGACCCAGTTCTGTGCGCTATCGTCCAGACCGTGCTGGAATAGCTCGCGCGTGCCTAGCAACACCTGGCGGTACTCACCATTCACCGTGTACCGGTCCACATCCACATCCAAGAAATCGTAGTACAGCCGCAGGTGTTGAATCTGGTTGTAAACCAGGGCCAGCGGGCGCGGGTCCCACAGCCGGATGTTATTGATCGTTTCCGGGTTCGCCGCGATATCGCGGGCTAGCGTGTCGTCGCGCACTTCATAGGAAACCTCGTCGAGTCGATTGAGGTCGAATCCCATCCGCGTCCACTCGATGTTGCGCTCGATGTAAGGCCGCTCACGTTGGAATTCCGACGGCTCAACGGCGAAGCGCTGCGCAAGGAACGGCCAGGCCAGGCCAACGGTAAGGGCTGCCACCACCCACAGTACGAAGGCTGCGATGATGATGCGCACCGCCTGGCGTAGGTTGGACACACGAAGCGCCGCGATCATCAGGACAGCCGCCAGCAACGCGATGGCCGTGAGCAGGTAGAGTCCTGGGATGCGCGCGTTCACGTCCGCATACGTCGAGCCGGTGACTGCGCCCGCAGGCGAGAAGAGTGTCTCGTAGGTGTCGAGGAAGTGTCCTGCGGCGATGGTCGCCATGAGCGCAGCGCCTATGATGGCAAGGTGTTTCTTCGAGCGATCGCTCATAAGCGGGTTGATCCCGCGTGCGCTGTAAATCAACAGGGACAGGCCCACCGTCGTGGCCAGGATCACCACGGTGAGCCCCAGCAGCCACCCTTGAATCGTGTGGAGCATCGGCAGGGTGAATACGTAGAACCCGACGTCGTTGCCGAACTGGGGATCTGCGAGGCCGAATGAGGTCGAATTCCAGAACTTCAGAAAGCTTTCCCACCGGTCGGCCAATGCGGTCGCGAAGCTGAGCACGATGATGAAGCCCATCAGAGCCGCACCGATGATGATCGACCGTTTAATCCATCCGGTCACGAGCGGTGTGAACGGCAGTACCGTGGGGCCCCACGATGTCCGCCAAGCGGCGTGATAGGTGAAGTAGATGGCCGCAGTGCTTCCTGCGAAGCCGACCAGATACAACGCGAGCTGCGTGTACAGCTTCGTCGTGTATACGTCAAGGAACCCGACGTTGTTGAACCACAGCCAGTTGGTGTAGACAGAGCGCAGGAAATCCATCACGAAATAAAGCACACCAAGCGCTATCAGGACCACAGTCGCCTTGATAGTGAGCATCACCCAGCGCGGCAATCCTTCAAAGATACCTATGTCACCTGGTAGGCCGTTGCCGCCGTTGTTATCGCCTGCTTGCATCGCCAAGGTGGACCTCCTGCGTTCCGCATGCTGAGGCTAGGCGACAGCGGTCCCCGGCACCGTGCCATCGAGGCAATTGGCCAGCGCTTGGGGTTTGGTACCGTTCACTATGTGGGCTGAGATGCCTGCGACAGCAGCTTGGATGCAGGCATCCAATTTCGGGATCATCCCGCCTTTGACCACACCTGAGGTCATCAGTCCCTCCGCCATCCCCAGCGGGATGCGCTTCAGCACGCGACCGTTGGCGTCGAGGATGCCGTCCACGTCGGTTAGGAATATAAGGTGCGTCGCGTCCACCGCAACGGCGATGGCGCCTGCGACTGTGTCTGCGTTGATGTTCAGCAACTGCGCCGCATTGCTGGCAGCGGTTCCAATGGGCGAGATGACCGGCACGTAGCCCGCGTCAAGCACCGCGTCGAGTGGGCCGGCGTCCACGTCAATCACGCCAGCGACGAAGCCGAGCTCGGGTTTCGTGACGCTACCGCGCACCAGACTACCGTCGACGCCGCTCAGGCCGAGCGCGCGCACGCCGTGCGCCGCTAGCTCTGCGACGAGGCGCTTGTTGACGAGGCCCGCCAGCACGGCGGTTGCCACGCTAAGCCCAGCTTCGTCCGTCACGCGCAGACCGTCCACGAATTCGGAGCGGACGCCCATCTTGGCCATCCACGAGGTCGTCTCCGGTCCGCCGCCGTGAACGATCACCACTCGTGCGCCCGTCCGTTGGAGCTCGGCTACGTCGGCGAAGGATGTGTCGTCGGCGCCAAGCGTGCTCCCACCAATCTTGATCAGTACCGTATTGCCTTTGAGTTCTAGCATGGCCTAGGTCGTGTACGCGCTATTGAACTCTACGTACGCCTCGGTCAGCTCGCAGCCCCACGCGGTCGCGGTCCCATCGCCTAAGCCAAGGTTCACCGTGAGCGCGACCTCTGGGTTGTTCATGATGGCGATCACCGCCTCCCGGTGGAACGAGATCGGCGTGCCCGCCTCCATGATCACCACGTCGTTGATGTCGAACCGCACCTTGGAGACGTTGATGTCGGCGCCTGAGTAACCGGCGGCGGCAATCACGCGGCCCCAGTTCGGGTCGTTGCCATGGATCGCAGCCTTGACTAGCGACGACGCTGCGATGGCACGGGCCGCCAGGCGAGCGTCTTCGCGGGTCCTCGCGCCGTCCACCCGGACCGAGAAAATCTTAGACGAGCCTTCCGCGTCGCGCACCATCTCCCGGGACAAGTACTCCATCACCGAGTAGAGTGCCAGGAAGAACCCGGCGGCCTCGGATGTACCGGCTGCGATTGGCTTGTTCCCTGCCATCCCGTTGGCGAACAGCATCACGGTATCGTTGGTGCTCATGTCGCCGTCGATGGTGACCATATTGAAGGTATCGTCGACCACGTCGTGCAGCACCGACTTCAGGAAGTTGGGCTCAACGGCGGCATCCGTCGTGACGTACGCCAGCATCGTGGCCATGTCGGGGTGGATCATCCCCGATCCCTTGGCGCAGCCCCCGAGGGTGATGAGATTCCCGTCGATCTCCACCTCAAGGGCGACGGACTTCGGTACCCGGTCCGTCGTCATGATCGACCGAGCGAAGGGATCTCCGCCATCGCTGGAGATCTCGATGTTGGGAATCCCAGCCCGGATTAAGGCCATGGGAAGCTCAACGCCGATGACACCTGTTGTCCCGATGACCATCTCCTCGGCGGGGATACCCACGTGCTCTGCGGCAACGGCAATGGACTCGATGGCGTCGATCAGGCCCTGCTCGCCAACGCCTGTATTCGCGATTCCGCTGGATACGAACAACCCGCGCACATTCCCGGCGTCAACGCGTTCTTTGGTCAGCGTCACCGATGGCGACACGAACTTGTTCTTCGTGTACATGCCCGCTGTTACGCAGGCAGCTTCGGATACCAATATGCCCACGTCCCACTTGTCTTTGGCGTAGGTTTTAATCCCTGCATAGGCGGCCCCGGCTTTGAATCCCTTGGGACTCGTTATGGTGCCGTTATCAACGAATTGGGTCTGGTCAGTCATCTTCATGCCTCGGGAAGCAGATGGATACGCCGTTCAAAGGCCAGGATTCTAACAACCTCATAATTCCTCCTCAAATCTTTTACCAACAGTCGTTCAAGGGCGCGTAGGGTTGGTGTCGTTACTTCAAATCGCTGGATGTTTCATATACACCACGTTGCTGGTGTCATCCTCGGCCGACGCATTGACCTGCGGCACTACCGGCACTAATTTCCAACCTTCGGCGCCACGAGCGTTCAACAGGCCAGCCGCCCCAGCCGCGTCGTTCATCGGCTCAGCGGACCTCGGATCCCCGCCGGTTGTAAACGGGCTGCCCACGAACTCCCACAAACGAAACACGGCGTACTCGCACATGGCCCCCACTTCCTTTCGACTCGCTGGTCGAGTCACTGGCCACTTTGCTAGCGACGGGTTGCGCCTTGGCCCAAGAAAAGGGCAAAAGAAAAGGCCCGCCGGTTCCGGCGAGCCTTTGATCATCTCGGATGGACGAAGTTCAGCGACCGACGGCGGCGTCTGCGTTTGGCAGGCGTCGTCGGTCTTTTCGCTGTTGCTGCGTCGTATTGAACATCGCGAGAACAGCCTAGCACGCCCATCAGCGCTCGGACAAGAACGCGTAACAAACGCTGACTTGCTAGTTGGCCCTTTTCGCGGTTTCCTCGGGCGGACGGATGTTGCGGAAGATGGCCCACAGAGAGAGGTCGTACGCGATCTTGATGACCCCGGATGCGACCAGTGGAGCCGAGGCGGACATCGCGGTCCACATGAATGTGGCGACCGATGGCCCGGCGGTGTTCGCGGCACTCCGACCCAGCTGCTGCATGCTGGCCATAGCCACGCGTTCCTCCGGCCCTACGATCGCCATGATGTACGAGTCACGTGTCGGAACGTCCATCTGGCTGAAGAACGCACGCCCCTGCCAAAATGTTATCGCGAGCCAACCCCAGGGCGAGAACGCGGCACCGATCAGAAAGAGGTTGGCGGGGATGTGCGTGAAGACCATCGTGTTCAGCAGGCCTATGCGATTCGCAAGCTTCGCTGCGACCCACATGGAAGACGTCGTCACCAATTCCGATGCGAAGAACACCAGCGAGAGCTCGCCCAATTCTAGGCCGAACCGCGTATAGAACCAGTACGCGGCCAGGCTCTGGACGATCAGCGCTCCACCGAATGAATCCACGCTGAATAGCGCGGACAGCATGAAGATTCGGCGTCGCGACGGCAGATTGAAAGGGTTCGTCCATCCACTGGCCCGCTGGTGTGAGGGCGGGCTCGATAGCGCGCTGTAGAGGACGGCCACCACGATCAACGACGCGGTCAACAGCCCCAACATGATCTTGAATGACGTGGTCTCATCGAGCCCGGTGACGGAAGCGAGCAGGGCAGGTATGCCGGCGCTTAGCGCTCCTATGGCCCTTGCGAACGTGTTGGCGATGCGGTAGACAGCAAACGTATCGGTGCGCTTCGCGGGTTCCGCCGTCTCCGCGAGGCCCGCCTGAATCAGCGGTTGAGCCGCGCTCATCGCCCCCCCTTGCGCCCCGCTGAGCGCACCAAAGAACGCGAACACTGCCAACAACATGGCATTGTCCGTGACGATTAGCGCTACAAACGCCAGAGAGGCGCTGAGCGTGAGCCCCACCAACAGGCGCTTACGCCCAAGGCGCTCGGACACGAACGCGATGATGAATGCGAAGAACGCGACGCCCCCAGCGCCGACCGTGAAATAGGCGCCGATCTCCACTAGGCTGAGGCCTATGCCCGCCAAGTACACAGCCAGCGACACGGATAAGAAGCCCTGACCGAAAGCCCTGACCGAGCTCGCTAGAATCAGGAGCTTAGCGTCCCTGCTCAGCCAATCGGCCCCCAAGGCACCCCGGACTTTGTCGACTGCCGAGATCAACGCCTACCCCAGCGCATAGAGCCGCGCGCAGTTGTCCCAGAGCACCGCTCGTTTCGTCTCGTCCGTGAGCTTGTCGTTCGTGAGGAAATCCTTGACCGAGCCGGGGAATTCCGAATCATGGTGTGGGTAGTCGGAGGAGAAAACGATGTTCTGGTTGCCTGACGAGTCCACCACATAGTGCAGTTCGGCCTCGTCTGCCTCGGTCCCCACGAAGCAATTGCGGGCGAAGTACTCGGACGGCTTCATGGTCAGGAACGGCGCGTCCCACTCTTTGTACAGCTCGTAGTCCCGGTCCATACGGCCCAGCCACGACGGTACCCACCCAGCGTTCGCTTCAAGGTACGCAGCCCGGAGCTTCGGGAAGTTCTCGAACACTCCCCCACAGATCATGCTGATCATCGCCTTTATCATACCCATGGGGTGCGAGCACGCGTGAAGCATCAAGCGATTGTCGCCGAACTCCGAACCGTCCTGCCGGTAGATCGAGCCCGTGCCTTCGTGGAAGCCTACCGGCACGTTCAGCTCCTCCAGCGTCGCCCAGAGCTCCTGGTAGTCAGCGGCGTGGAACGTTACACCGTTCACGAAGTTGGGCCTCATGTAGACGCCTACCGCGCCGAGCTCGTTCACCGCGCGCCGTGCCTCGCGCACCGCCTCTTTCGGGTCGTTCTGGGGCAGCGCTGCCGCGACCTTCATGCGTGCCGGGTCTGTCTGACAGAAGTCGTAGAGCCAGTTGTTGTACGCACGAGCCACCGCCGCTGAAAGCTGTCCATCGACCCCGTCCACGCCGTTGGGTACGTAGAGGCAGACTGTCGGGTACATCACGGCGATGTCAATCCCTTCCATGTCCATCGCCTCAAGCTGCGACGGGCCGTCGTAGCCTCGCGCCCGCATCGGTGCGGAAGCCGCGTCGGCGTGCCCGCTCATCCCGTACATACGCTGGGGATTGTCAACGTCACACGACGGCAATCGATGGCCCTCGAACAGGAATGCGCCGCCACGCTTCCCAGGCACACGCAGGATCTGCGGTGCCCGTCCTGCGAACGGCGCATCGATGTAGCGCTCGAACAAATCGTTGGGCTCGACGATATGCATGTCGGAGTCCATCACTTTGTAGTCGTTGTAAGACATTGCATGTGTTCCGTGGGTCAAGTTTGATCGTTTGCCGAAAGCCTACGGCGTCTCAGGGAACACCTGACACCGTAGTTCTACGGGTGTCAGGACGACGCAGGGCAGGAGTAACATCGTCGTTGGCGCTGGTTACGATGGCCAGTTTACGCGTCGTATACAGGTAATCGGTTGCCCTCTCGGAGCGTTCGGCATGAATTGTCACCGACCTGCGTACGCGCGCCGATTACCAGATGAGTGGTCGCAGAATCCTGGAGGGAAAGATGCTAAGCGTCGATGCGAATGAAAAGCTGATCCAAGTAGGAAGGGGCACGCCGATGGGCGAGCTGATGCGCCGGTACTGGCACCCCGTTGCCGCGACCGTTGAGTTGGACGAACGCCCCACGAAATCGGTCCGCCTGTTGGCTGAGGACTTGGTTCTCTACAAGGATCGGTCGGGCACACATGGCTTGATCGACCGACTCTGCGCTCACCGCCGCGTTGATCTCTCCTACGGCATCCCCGAAGAGACGGGCCTACGCTGCATGTACCACGGCTGGATGTTCGATGAGACCGGCCAGTGCATCGAACAACCCTTCGAGGAAACCGTCCACCCCGACGGACGCTTCAAGGAGAAGGTTCGCATCGCGGGCTACCCTGTTGAGGAGATGGGCGGGATGCTCTGGGCGTACCTGGGCCCCACGCCCGCGCCGTTGCTTCCCCGATGGGACCTGTTCGTCTGGGACAACGTCTTACGCGACATCGGCGAGACCCTGCTCCCCTGCAACTGGCTTCAGTGTATGGAGAACTCCCTCGACCCGGTCCACCTAGAGTGGTTGCACGGCTATTGGTCCAACTACCAATTGGAGCTGATGGGTACGGAGCCCAAGGCGATTGCCCCCAGCAAACGCCACACGAAGATCCGGTTCGAGCCGTTCGAACACGGCATCATCAAGCGTCGCACCTACACCGACACCACCGAGGACGACACTCCGTGGAAGGTTGGCCACCCGGTGGTGTTTCCGAACTGGTTGCGCGTGGGCACCGGCTTCCAGATGAGGACGCCTGTCGACGACACCCACACCATCCACTGGACCTACAACGTCTACGCTCCCCCCACCGGCGTTTCGGCGCCCGAGCAGGACGTGATCCCGCACCGCCTGGTGCCGCTTCGTCGAGAGGACGGCCGCTTCGCGGTCGACTACACCATCGGCCAGGATACCATGGCCTGGGTGACGCAGGGCCCTCTGGCCCAGCGCAATCTGGAGAAGCTCGGCGAATCGGACAAGGGCATCATCCTGTACCGGCGCCAGCTTCAGGAGCAGATGGACATCGTCGCTGACGGCGGTGAGCCAATGAACACGTTCCGCGATCCCGCCAAGAACGAAATCATCGAGCTCTGGCAGGAGAACAAGATCGGCAAGCGGCTCGTTCTACCCCGGAACAACAAGAACCCGTTGGACGGCCAATGGGACCCCGAAACGGGCGACGTGTCCGTGGCTCCTACAGGTAAGCACGCCCCGGTTGGCCTGCGGGTTCAGCGCATCTACGACGTCGCCGCGGAGGCCGCTGGTATCAAGCTGACGTAGCAACCGCAAGTGCTGACCGTCGGTCAGCCGCGATGGTGCTAGCGATCGCGAAAAAGAAAAGAGAGGGCTCGGTTTCCCGAGCCCTCTCTTCACGTATGTGGGCGAGCCTAGCTAGGGAGCACAGCCGTAATCTGGCATTGCATCAGCATGCCGCCGCCCAGGGCTGTCTCCTCAGCGTGGCGCGCAGGCCTATCGTCGGCGTTCGGGAACATCGCGAGCCAGTGTGGATCCACGTACTGCCGATCGCCGCGGTCCTTCATGCGGATCTGCATGTAGATGATGTCGTCCACGGTGCCACCGGCGAGCTCGATGACGCTCCTCACGTTCTTGAACATCATTTCCGCCTGTCCCGCCGCGTCCTCCGGCAACGAATCGTTGTCCGCGTCGCGGCCGCTGATGCCCGACGTGTACACCATGTTGTCGATGCGCACGCCCAGCGAGATCGGCGCTCGATGGCCCATTCCCGGCAGATCAATCACTTGTCGTCGTCCCATGGTTTCCTCCTCGCGCGTACTTTCTCTTCTAGACGAAGGGACGGCCCGTCTGCCCGCCCCTTCTGCCAATTGGTCAGACCCCCTGCGCCTCTTCTTACATCCGTCCGCCCCTACGTCCGCGCGCAGGGTTCAGTTACCTTTGCCACCCCGAGCGCCTGACGCCGCACCTGGCCATGTGGTGGCCTAGACCACTAGCCAAGGGGGCCGGTGTAGGTTTGGTCGGCGTAGGTGTCAGACAAAGGGCTGATGGTCTCGGGCCACTGATCGATCGGCGTTTGCTTGCTGACGTCCCGGGAGCTTCCCTGCCAGCCTACGTTCTCCATGTAGTAGTACAGCTGAATCGCATGGCCATCCGGATCGATGGCGTAAGCCGCGTAATCGACGCCTGGGTGTAACTCGGCGGGCACCTCGCGGATCTCGACTCCGCTCTCCTTGAGGAAAGCTACCGCGTTGCGAAGCTGTTCGAAGGACCCCACCTCCACCCCGAAGCTCGCGCACGTGCTCCCGTCCCAGAAGCCCATCTCCTCGCGCATAGACTTCGGCCACAGGCTCAGGCTGTGGTGTTCTGTACCAGCGCGCAAGAACGCGAACCGCTCGGCCTGGTACAGCACATTCTCTGTCAGCGTGAAACCCATCTCCTCCGTGTAGAAGCGGACAGCCGCGTCCACGTCGTCAACGAAGATATCCACGGGGCCGATCTTCGTGATTTTGAACGGGCGCGCCAGCAGCATCCCCTCAACGTCGTACGTGCGTGGCAGATCCTCTGTATCGCGGAACCCGGACGTCAGGTCGATACCCTTCGCGATGGCTTCCTCGATCTCATCCTCCTCGGATGGCTGGGGGAGCGTGGCCTTTTCGGTGAATTTCCGGTAGTACATGTCCAGCGGCTTGGAGCGGCCGTCCCAGCCGATCTGCTCCATGCCGTAGTAGATCTCATTCGTGTGTCCATCGAGGTCCTGCACGTAGGTGTGCCAATTACTCCCCGGCATATCGCGGCCTGAGCGGTTGATGTGGACCTCGTGCTCCTCGAAGTACTCCACCGCGTTGACCACCTCCGCCAGCGAGCCCGTTTGCCAGGTGATCTGGTTGATGTTCTGGTCGCCGGAGTTGCTACCGCGCATGGCGTCCATCGTGTCCTTTGGGAACAGCACGAACGCGTGGTGGTCGCCGCCATAGTGAAAGAAACGACCTCGTGCGTCGGTGATCCCCAGATCATCGAGCTTCTTCGCCCGCTCCGGGTTGGACGCGAAGTTGTTCATGTCCGACATCTTGAAGCCGAGCAGGTTCCGGTAGAAATCCACGCTGGCATCCATGTTGACGACGTTGAACCCGAAGTGCCCGAGCCTGCGAATCTTGAACGGCCGGTCCATCTGGACTCCGCCGACGTTATAGGTCTTGTTTTGGGTTGCCATGGGTCACCTCCTCGGCTAACTGGCTTTTGCATCGTGGTAGCGGCGCTTCAAATCAGGTCTGCGATCTTCTTCTCGAGTTGCTCTACCGCAGGGAAATCTTCGTCTATCAGCTTGTAGCAGCGCTCCACGTAAAGCTGTGCCAACGCCGCTCCTTCCGCTGATACGTCTTTCGCCGCGTTACGTACCTTAGCTGCCCAGTAATGTTCGGGCAACAGGCGTTCTAGCGCGGCTATCGAAGAGTCGGTCTCGTCAGTCAGCGTCGTGTCGTTGCGCTCAGTTGCGAAGCGCATCGTCCCCACGAGCTTGGACAATTCGCCAAGCTTGTCGCGATCGCTCATCAGCTCGAACAGTACATGCTCGACCCGCGCACCGCCCTCGCCCGCTCCACGTTCGTCCAAAGCGCGCAGGTCGCCCTCTGGCGTCTCGCCCTGAGCTACAGCGGCTAGAGGGCCGCCGCTCTGCTCGTATAGGGCGTTGTACTCCTGCACCACCTGTGCAGTCTCGCTCATCGCGGCGGCCACGTCGCCGACGCCGATGCTCCCGCCTGCAATCAGGTCATCGCCGCGAGCACGCGCGAGTTTGTCGAGGTGATCGACGCTGTCGACATTCTCTGGTACGGGAGGAGCCGCGAAGCTGCCCATGCCGCCGCCCATGATGTCGCCAGCCATGCCTCCTAGTTGGGAAGCAAGCAGCGGCGGGAGGTACTTGCCCATGTCCATCGCGATGGGCAGCACAAGGACGTACGTCGCCAGGATGTCGGCGCCGGAGTGGAAGTAGACGATGGCGTGCCCCCGTGGGGCAGACGCATCGCCAATCTCAAAGGTTAGTGCCAAAGTATTGCTCCTCTCGTCGGGGGGCATTATAGGAGCCTCTGCGTCTCACCGTTCTTTGGGGTAAGAGCCTTGTTGACACTCCTTCGGAGGGTACGTAAGCTACCCGCCACACCTTCGGCGGGCGGCCGTAAGAGAGAGAGGCGTGGGGCCATCAGGGGCGCCATGTTTGGTCAATCCGGGATGAGCGCCAGCGTTCCCCCACAACTGAATCCTGGCGGCAGATGGAAGCTTGCTGCCAGATGGCTTACGCAGTGGGTCGTCCTCTTCGCCCTGTGGATGGCCTTTTCTGGTGTATTCGTTGCTGAATTCATGATCATCGGTGGGATCTCCGCAGTTGCTGCGATTGCCGTGTCTGAGCGATTGTTCCGTGGCTCGCATGAAGGCCAGTACGCCAGTGCTCCGCCCAGCGTGAAGTGGTACGCCAAGACTGGCTTCAGGTTCCTGGTTTACCTTCCTTGGCTTGGATATCAGATCGTGGTATCCAATTTCCACGTCGTCTACCTGGTACTGCACCCCAAGATGCCTGTCGATCCGACCCTCGTGGAGTTTGACACCACGCTTGTCTCTGAGCGTGCCCAGGTAACACTGGCCCAGTCCATCACGCTCACCCCTGGCACCGTCACGGTCGACGCGTCGGACGGCAAGTTCCTGATCCATTGCCTATCGCGCACCACCAGGCAAGGCATCGAGGACGGCATCCTTCAGAAGCGCGTCGCGCAGGTGTTCGGCGAGCCGTGGGTCGAGCACGTTAAGCTGACTGAGATCAAACTGCCCAGTCAGGTGCCGTTGTGACCGAGTTCACCGCGATCGCAGGGTTGCTCATCGTGCTCATGTTTGGCCTCAGCTATCGCCTCATCCGCGGGCCGCGTGTGTATAACCGCCTGCTCGCAGCCGGCGCCATCGGCACGTTCGCCATCGTTCTGCTCGCGATCATGGGATACCTGTACGAACGTCCTGAAATGTTCGTGGACCTCGCACTTACGTACGCGTTGCTCAACTTCATCGGTACCGTTGCCATCTCCAAGTACCTTGAGAACCACCCTGAGGAGCGCGAGCTCGGCCAGCCTGGCGATCCGCCGGAAAGGATTGCCGGATGAGCACTTTCGCCCTCATGGTGATGTCGTTCGGTCTGTTCTTCCTGGCGGTCACCGTCATCGGTTTGATTCGGCTGCCTGGATTCTTCGCTCGGGTGCATGCCGTCTCTAAGTCCGAAACCCTGGGCCTTACCCTGGTGTTCCTTGGTCTTATGATTCACGAAGGCTCGACCCTCGTGAGCCTCAAGTACGCGCTCATCATCGTGTTCGTCACCCTCGCGAATCCGGTCGGAGCGCACGTGCTGACCCGCGCTGCGGTGCGCACGGGCGTTTTGCCATCGCGCTCGCGGCCTCCGGAGCCTCAGCCAGGCCCATCGGCGGAGCTAGGAGGGGAGACCCGATGATCTGGCAATTTGAGCTCGCCTTCTTCGTTATGTTGATCGTTGTCGCCATCATTGCGCTTGAGGTGCGTGACCTCGTCGCCAGCCTTGCTGCACTGACCGCGTACAGCTTCATCGCGGCCACCTTGCTCGCCATGATGGGCGCAGTGGACGTCGCATTGACGGAGGCGTCCCTGGGTGCCGGTATCACAGGAGTGCTGCTTATCGGTGGCATTAGCCTCATGCGACGGAGGTCTGTCGATTGAAGTGGCTCACGCTTGCATTCCTCATCAGCTTCGTGGGGTTGTTCGGCTACGTGTCGGCCGACCTGCCGGATCGTGGCGACCCTCACGCGCCCGCCAACGAACACCTTGCGGCCGAGTTCATCAAGCTCACCGCGGAGGAGGTTGAGATCCCCAATATCGTGTCCGCCATCCTGGCGGACTTCCGGGGGTACGACACCCTGGGCGAGACCATCGTCATCTTTACGGCGGGCCTCGCCGTGCTCCTAGTTCTTCAGAAGGGGTACAAACGCGATGACGGAACGCCATGACAGCGTCATCCTGCACTTTGTAGTGCGGGTGTTCATGGTGCCGTTCATCGTCATGTTCGGCGCCTATGTCTTCATCCACGGTGAGCTGAGCCCGGGGGGCGGGTTCCAGGCGGGTGCAATCGTCGCATCGGCCTTCGTCCTCGCGCGCCTGACGCTGGGCATCGTCCATTCGTCCCCGCGCTTCCCGACGCGCATTCTCATCTGGCTCGCGAGCTTCGGGGTCGGTATCTACGTTGTCGCCGGAATCGTCCCCATGTTGTACGGCGCTAATTACCTGGACTACAGCAGCCTTCCCACGGCGTGGTTCAACGACATCGCTGAGCACCACCGAACGGCAAGGGCCATGGGCGTGTTCGTCGTTGAGGTGGGTGTGTTCATTGGCGTATTCAGCGTGCTTGTCATCATGTACGACTACCTCACCCTGCGATTCCAGGACGAAAACGATGATTGACGAGATCGCGGCCCGATTCCCCTACTGGGCGAGCGGCGCGCTGATAGTGGTGGGCCTCTACGGCATGATCGGCAAGCGCAATCTGATCAAAAAGCTGATCGGGATGAACATCTTTCAGTCAGCAATCATCCTCTTCTTCATCGCTGGCAGCCTGCGCGACGGCGCAACCTTGCCGATTCTCCTGGTCGAGGGTGGCCACATCGTCACACCTGTCGAGCCTGAGCTTTACGTCAACCCCCTGCCCCACGTGCTCATGCTCACTGCTATCGTTGTCAGCGTCGCCATCACCGGAGTGGCGCTGGCTTTTCTGGTCCGCATCTACCGGGAGTACCAGGACCTCGATGAGGAATCGCTCCTGAAGAAGGTGCGGCAATAGCGGACCAGCTCCCGATTCTTATCGTCCTTCCGCCCATGTTGGCCGCTCTGATAGTGCCAGTGGCAGCCCGGCGCCGCTACGAGCTTGGCTTCATCCTCGCGCTTGTCGGCGTGGGTCTATCCATGGTGGCCTCCATCTGGTCGCTCGTTCACGTCCTAGACAACGGGACGATGCGCTACAACCTGGGTGGTTGGGCGCCGCCCATCGGCATCGAGTACGTCGTCGACCTCATAGCAGCGTTCGTTGTCGTTATCGTGACATCGGTGGCGACGCTCGTCATCATCGGTACGCGCCGCTGGGCCGACCATGAGGCTGGTGATCGACTGGGGTCGTTTTACGGCCTGGTCATGTTGCTCATCGCAGGTCTGGTCGGCATGGTCGTCACGGGGGATCTGTTCAACCTGTTCGTTTTCCTCGAGATATCGTCGCTCGCTGCGTACTCGCTCATCTTCCTGGGCGGTGGCCGCGCCATGCTCGCTGGCTTTCGATACTTGATCCTGGGTTCGGTGGGTGGCTCGTTTTACATGCTGGGCGTGGGATTCCTCTACTTCAGCACGGGCACTCTCAACATGGGCGAAATGAAGGAGTTGTTGACCGACGATGCCACCGCGCGGTCGGTCCAGGCGGGCGCCGCGTTCATTTTCGCGGGCCTCGGCCTGAAGATGGCGCTTGTCCCCATGCACCTCTGGCTACCCGACGCCTACACCTTCGCACCGTCGTCGGTGAACACGCTGATCGCACCAATCATGACCAAGGTGGGCGCCTACGCCATGATCCGCATGTTCCTCAGCGTCTTCCCGGATGGCTACCTGAAGGATGCAGTTCCCATCGCCGATGCCCTGTTGGTGCTTGGGTTGATAGGCATTGTCTTCGGGTCGATCGCCGCGATGTCGCAGAAAGATATACGACGCATGCTCGCCTACTCGTCCATTAGCCAACTTGCCGTCATCGCTGTCGGCTTGGGCCTGGGGACGCCGCTGGGATTGGTAGCTGCGCTACTGCACATCATGAATCACGCCGTGATGAAAGCCACGCTGTTCATGGCCGCTGCGTCTGTCCGCTTCACCAGCGGCATCACCCTGGTTGCTCACTTCTCCGGTATCGGCCGGCGCATGCCGTTCACGATGGGAGCGTTCACCCTTGGAGCCCTGGCCATGGTTGGCATACCGCCCGCCACAGGCTTCTTCAGCAAGTGGTATGCCGTGCAGGCGGGTATCGAGTCCAGCCAATGGATCGTCGTTGTGGTCGTGTTGGCCAGTTCGCTGCTTACGGCCGTGTACCTGTTCAGGATCCTCGAGAGTGCATATCTGCACCCGTTACAGCCCGAGCCTTCACACGCAGACCACGAGCGGGACGGCTTTGGTGAGACGGAGCGTGAGCTGGCCGAAGAATCGCAGGCGCACGAAGCACCCTTGGACATGGCCATACCAACCGTCCTATTGGGCCTCTCCACGGTGGTGCTGGGTGTGCTTAACGCGGTCATCGTCATCCATATCCTTGAGCCGGGCGTCGCATGATCGAAACCTACTCATCTGTCGTGCCGCTGATCGCCGTGTTGCTGCCCTCGAGTGCCGCATTGCTTGTGCTGCTCACGGGCGAGCGCTTCCGCAACCTGCGGGACTCCTGGTCCACGATTGCGGCGGTGGTTATGGTTGCGGTCGTTGCGTCCATGCTTCCCGATGTGCTCGACGGACGTGTGCCGCAGACCACGATCATTGAGCTGTCGCCGGGCATCGACATCATGTTGCGCGCGGATTCCGCTGGCATGATCTTCGGCCTGCTCGCGTCGTCGCTGTGGGTACTGGCGAGCGTTTACGCCGTCGGCTACATGCGCGTCGAGCATGAGCACAAGCAGACGCGATTTTTCGTGGCCTTTGCGCTCAGCCTGACCGCCGCCGCAGGCGTGGCGTTCGCCGCTAACCTGCTCACGTTCGTTATCTTCTACGAACTACTGACGCTATTCACGTTCCCGCTGGTCACTCACCGGGAGACGGAGAGCGCCATCGTCGCTGGTCGAAAGTACCTCACCTACACCCTCTCGGGTGGCCTAATGCTCATCGGTGGCACAGCGTGGGTTCACATGCTGGGCATCGACGGCACCTTCGTGGCTGGAGGCTTGCTCGCGGACGAAAGCATCTCCAAGGCCACAGCCTGGGGGCTGCTCGCGTTGCTGATGGTCGGCGTTGGGGTGAAGTCGGCCGTCATGCCGCTGCACGGCTGGCTGCCCAGCGCCATGGTCGCGCCCACGCCCGTATCCGCACTCTTACACGCCGTAGCCGTCGTGAAGGCAGGCGTGTTCGGCGTCGTTCGCATGCTCGTGTTCGTGTTTGGCGCCGAACTGTTGCGTGAGATTGCCGCTTGGCAGGTCATCGCCCTCTTCGCTGCCGCCACACTCCTCATCGGCTCGTTGCTGGCGCTGCGGCACGATAATCTCAAGCGTCGCCTCGCCTACTCGACTATCTCCCACCTGTCGTACATCGTCTTGGGGGTAGCGCTCGTGGGTCCCATCGCGCTCGTCGGCGCATTGCTGCACATCGTTGGGCACGGCGTCACCAAAATCACGCTCTTCTTCGTCGCGGGAGCCATCAATGCCCACACCCACAAAGAGAACGTCAGCCAACTGGACGGTATCGGTTGGCAGATGCCCATAACCATGGGTGCATTCACCCTTGCCTCCCTCAGCATGGCTGGTATCCCGCCCTTCGTGCTGTTCACCAGCAAGTTCTACCTTGGCTGGGGTGCCACGGAAGTCGACCAACAGATATTCATGGTTGTATACCTAATCAGCGGCGTTCTGGCGTCCGGGTACTTGTTCCCCATCATCTACCGTGCCTTCTGGAAACGATCTCTGGATCACGTTGGCTACGGCGAGGCCGACATGCGCATGGTCGTGCCGCTGGCCATCACTGGCGTACTGGCCCTGTTCTTGGGCATCGCGCCCAACCTGCCGTTCAGTTTCTTTGAGCTCGCCACCAACGTGGCTACCGCAGCGTTCGGCCCCGTGGATGCCCTCGCCTCAGGAGCCTCCGACGTGGCGGCGGGAGCCGCACGATGATTGCTCCCAGGAGGCTCATCCTGTCAGCTTTCGCGTCTGGAGCAGCTGCGGTCATCGCCCTCGGGGCAGAACTGGTGATCGCCGACACCGACCACTACGAATCGCCCCTCTGGGGGAGCACCGCAATCGGACTCTGGGCAGCCATCGGGCTGCTCTCCTCCGTCGCGCTCATCGCACTGGTGACCGCGCTGACCCATGCTGGTGTGACCCGCGAAGACGACCCGTACGCGGGGCGAGACGAAAGAGGGGAGGGTACTGATGGATAGTTTCCCTCCCGCCCTCATCCTCCTAATCGGTGCGGCCATCGTCCCGTTCTTGCCATCGGCGGTTCGCCCGTGGGCATTCCTCGTCGCGCCGGTGCTGGCGTTCATCCAGATCTTCGCCGTCCTGGAACCGGAGGATGCCGCCCACCTCGATTGGCTGAATCTCGAGCTCCTGCCCATGCAGGTCACGGAGCTCAACGAAGTGTGGGCCACCGTGTTTGCACTCGTTGGCATCGCGGGTGGTGCATTCGCGCTGCACGTGAAGGACCGCGTTCAGCAGGGAGCAACGCTCGCCTATCTCGGCAGCGCTTTGGGCGTTGTGCTGGCAGGCGACCTCCTCACTCTCATAACCTTCTGGGAGATGATGGCCGTCGCGTCCATGCTGCTCATCATGAATGGCGGGCGTTCGCTCTCGAAACCTGCCGCACTGCGCTATCTGTTTGTGCATATCGTCGGTGGAAGCCTTCTGCTGGCGGGCATTCTGTGGCACGTCGGCGACACCGGCTCGTTCGAGCTCATGCGCTTCGACGAGAGCACCGCCGGTTGGCTCATGTTCTGGGGCGTGGCCGTCAATGCCGCGATCGTCCCGCTGCACGCCTGGTTGCCTGACGCTTATCCCGAGTCCAGCGCCACCGGCATGGTGTTCCTGGGCGCCTTCACCACCAAGACCGCCGTCTTCGTGCTGATGACCGGGTTCGTGGGCTGGGACATCCTGCTGGCACTCGGCCCACTCATGGCTGTGTACGGCGCCGTCTACGCCTTGGTCCAGAACGATATCCGCCGACTTCTCGCCTACCACATCATCAGCCAGGTTGGCTTCATGGTCACCGCTGTCGGCGTGGGAACGGGGGCTATGGAGGCGGTGGCGGACCAAGCGTTCACCCACGTCCTGTGGCCCGCCGTAATGGTGATGGGCGCGGGCGCAGTCATGCACGCGACTGGTACGACGAAGCTCACGCAGCTCGGTGGCCTGGCCAGGCCATTGCGGGCGGTCTTTGGGCTCTACATGGTTGGCGCGGTCTCCATTTCGCTGTTCCCCCTGCTCGTCGGCTTGGGTGGTGCCGAGTTATTTACGGAGCATGGCGCGGGCGTGGCCCGTCCGTGGCCCCTGTTGCTTCTGCTCGTTGCATCGGTCGGTGCAACGCTGGCGGTCGGCGTCAAGCTGCCGTACTACGCCTTCTTCGGCGGGCAACGCACCCCGGTCACCGCCAGCGTGCCGCGCGGCATGCTCGTTGCGCTCGGCGCCGGTGCAGCGCTTTCGCTGGCAGTCGGGCTCGCGCCCGCGACCACGTTCGACCTGCTCCGCTTGGAGCTGCACCCTCACGGCTTCACCAGCGCCAACGTCGTCTTTGGCCTCGAGGTCTTCGCGTTCACGCTGGTCGCTGCTTGGGCGCTACTGCCCCGCCTGGCCCCGCGTGACGTCGTCACGTTGGACACGGACTGGTTCTACCGTAAGGCAGGCGCACCGGTGCGCCTGTTCATCCAGCAGCCCCTGGAATGGCCATTCAGCCTGGCATCGCGAATTGTGAACAAGATGGTCGAATCCGTTAGCCGCATCACATTGGTGCCAGAATCGGGATGGTCACGCTTGCTCTCCCTGCGTGGCGAGCCCGCAACCGTCATCAGCCTGCTCGGGCGCCCCCCGCTCGGCGCAGCCGTCGCCGCGATCTTCGTCACCTTCGCCGTAATAGTCCTGATCGCCGCTGTCTTCGACTAGGCTCGACGAGCCCAGGTTGGACGGTGGCGTTGGGTCTTCGGGGAATCGTCGCAGGCTCTTAACTCTCGGGTTCTTGTTCGAGGATCGCCCGCTTGATCTCCGTCAGGTCAGGCCGTTCTTGGGTTTTCGCCCGGGTGAGCATAGCAGTGGCGTACTCGGCTAGCCCTTCGAGGTCCGTCGGTACCTCCCGGTAGGCGCCCCCGATTTCGAAACGCTTCGACAGTTGTTGCTGGAATAGTCCATTCACTGTCGTCAGTTCGTGGACGCCTCCAGCTAGCTGTTGTTGACGCTGGGCGAGCGTTGCCGTCACCGAGCGCTTGTAAGCGGCTACCTGAATGGTGGCGCGGAGCTCCCCGTCGTTGAACGGCTTCAGTAGATAACCCATCAGCTGCCTGGCCGTCGTACGTCCTATCGTCTCTTCATCCGAGAACGCCATGAGGTACACGATGGCGGGGTCGGCATTTTCGCGACCTGGGGGAGGGTGCGCTATCGCTGTTTCCACCACCGAGCTGATATCGGACGTGTGGAAGACCCTCCGGGTGCCAGCCTGGCCTTTCCCCCTCCGGTACAATGCCTACTGAAATCCCCATCGTTTCAGAGGACTCGCTTTGGCCATCGGCATCTTCGGACTCCCGCGTACCGGTAAGACATCCATCTTCAACGCTGTGACGCGTGGTCACGCGGAAACAGCCACGTTCCGCACTACGGGAGCGCAGCCCAACATCGGCATCGCCAAGGTCCCGGACGTACGCTTGCAGAAGCTGGCCGAGATCTCCAAGCCCAAACGGATCGTGCCCGCTGAGGTCGAGTACATTGATATCCCGGCGTCGCCCGACGGCATGGCCAAGGGGATCGGCGGTGAGTTCCTCAGTCTCCTCCAGCGGTGCGACTCATTGTTGATGGTCTCTCGCGCCTTTGAGAATGCCTCGGTCGCCCACGTCGAAGACACCATCGACCCCTATCGCGATGCTGAGTCGCTGGAGATGGAGTTGATGTTCTCGGATCTGGCACTGCTCGAACGCCGTGAGCAGCGCATCGGTACGCAGCTGCGCTCGGCCAAGGTCTCGGAGCGCGACGCGCTGACCAAGGAACAGGCGATCATCGCTAAGATTAGGGAGCAGCTGGAGGCTGAGGTTCCGGTCCGCGAGCAAGAACTGCCCGCAGAGGCCCGCCCGTTGCTCGAAAACTTCCAGTTGCTCTCTGGCAAGCCGCTCATGATCGTCTTCAACATCGATGAGGATGCTGTCGATCGCACGGACGCGATCGAGGTCGAGATGGCTGCCAAGATCAACAAGCCCAACGTGTCTACCGTGGCCCTCAGCGGCAAGCTTGAGATGGAGCTCGCGCAGATGGAGCCTGAGGAGGAGGCCGAGTTCCGCGAATCGCTAGGTGTCGGTGAGCCGGGCCTTGACCGTATGATCCGCGTGTCTTACGACCTGTTGGGACTTATCTCGTTCCTCACCACCGGCCCCGACGAAACCCGAGCATGGACCATTCGTAAGGGAATCTCCGCGGTGGATGCCGCGGCCAAGATCCACTCTGACATCCAGCGTGGCTTCATCCGCGCCGAGATTGTCGGCTACGAGGACCTGATCCGCACGGGCTCCATCGCCGAGGCCCGCAAACAGGGCAACTTCCGCACCGAGGGCAAGACCTACATCATGCAGGACGGCGACGTTGTAAATTTCCTTTTCAACGTCTGATCCTGGCGATCGATTCGCCAAATCAGATACTTGGAGCCACCTGTTACAACCATTGGTGTACCCTCCGCGCGAGGCGCCGGCCCAAAGCCCCGTCCGTGCTGAGGTATTCGAAGCACGAGACAGCGGTGACCGGGAGCTACGGCGATGCCAGACGACGACCTCACACGCACGATCCGTGATCTGGAGGAGCGCCTGCTCACCCGGGACGTGAGGACGTCCCGCCAGGCGTTGGCCGATCTGCTCACGGACGACTTCGTCGAGATAGGGGCCTCCGGCACCGTCTACAACAAGGATTCGATCATAGGCGCTCTGCTAACAGAGACCCACCGCGAGGTCGCCGTGTCTGACTTCAACGTTCGAGAGATGAGCAGCGACCAGGCTCAGGCAACGTACGTAGCCACCATCGCCGACACGGGGACCGTTTCTCGCCGCTCCTCGGTGTGGCGGTACCAGCAGGGTGTCTGGCGTATGGCCTTTCACCGCGGGACGCCTATTCCACGCTATGACTAATGCATCGCTCAAGAGCGCGATCGCTCGCGGCTACGCCGTCACTAAAGAGTTTGCTAATCGCATGAAGCGTCAGCTCGCCATCTGGCGGAGCGTTCTCACGGATCCACGGACTGGCCGCCTGCCAAAAGCGTTGCTCTGGTTCGCCGTCGGATATGCGTTAGTCCCGTTCGACCTCGTCCCCGACTTCATCCCCGTCTTGGGCTGGCTGGACGACCTCATCTTCGTCGCCGTGCCCATTGCCATCGCCATCAAGCTCGTGCCCGCTGACATCCTCGTCGGATGTCGAGCCGCCCATCCACCGACCCCGTCAGTGGCTTGAGCGACGCTCTGTTTGCGGGCACCAACATCGGATGACTCTCTCGTTCGTTGGCGCCAGATTCCTGTTCGTGATGAAGCACTCGAACCACGAACGACCGTCGGGTCAAACCAACGCTAGCGTGCCGCACGTCGCCCTTCCTGAACGGCACCGCCCTATAATCCGCCCATGACACTTGGCCTGTACGTCCATGTTCCCTTCTGCGAAACGAAATGCCCCTACTGCGACTTCAACACCTACGCCGCCATCGAGTCGCTCATGCCGGGGTACGTCGATGCCGTCGCCAACGAGATCACTCAATGGGGCGCTTGGCTGGAGCATCCCACGCTCACCAGCCTGTTCTTCGGTGGCGGTACGCCATCGTACTTGCCCACGCGCGACATCACCAAGCTAATGCGCGCCATCCACGCCGCGTATGACCTCCCCCTGGACGCTGAGGCCACGCTTGAGGCGAACCCCGGCGATTGCTCCCGCGAACGCCTCCGGGCCATCCGCCGATCGGGCGCCAATCGCCTCAGCATCGGCGTGCAATCATTTGATGATCACGAGCTGCGGCTGCTGGGCAGACGTCATTCCGTAGACCAAGCGATCGCCGCAGTGAAGGCGGCGCGAGTCGCGGGCTTCGACAACCTGAGCATCGACCTTATGTTTGGCCTGCCGTACCAGTTCGCTGCGTCCTGGGCACATTCGCTGGAGGAGGCCGTGGCGCTGGATCCCGAGCACATCTCGGCCTACGCCCTGACGCTGGAGGGCGGCACCCCCATGGAGGCGGATGTGACCGGTGGACGGTTGCCCGAGGCCGATCCTGACCTCGCCGCCGAGATGTACCAGATGACCTGTGAAACACTCGCGGCCGCTGGTTACGAGCAGTACGAGATCTCCAACTGGGCGAAACCAGGACTGGAGAGCATCCACAACCTCACCTACTGGCGCAACGAGGCTTGGCTCGGCGTGGGCCCTGGCGCCCACGGCTACGTCGCCCGTGGGGAGGGCGCTCTATCGGCTCTCCCCGAGCATGGCGTGCGATTCGCCGACATGAAACCACCTCGTGCCTACATCGAACGCGCCACCGCATGGCGGAGCAGTGGCCCACTGACTATCGATGCGTTGGCCGACGCTGGCGCTGTCGATACGATTGAGTTAACGACCGCTCCCATGGCCATGGGTGAGACGATGATGATGGGCCTGCGCCTTAACCCTGGCGTCAGTGATGCGTCGTTTCGCCAGCGGTTCGGCGTCGGTATCGCCGACGCGTTCCCCGTCGCCGTTAACGACTGTTTGGAGGACAGCCTGGTGGAGTGGGCAGGCGACCATCTGCGCCTCACGGACATTGGCCGTCCACTGGGCAATGAAGCCTTTGGCCGGTTCATCGCCGAGGCCCTAGGCTGACCGTGGACCGCCCCACACAGCAGATCGTCGACTATGCCATAGCGCTAAGATATGCCGACCTCGATGATTACAACCTCCACGCCATCAAACGTCGGCTGGTTGACACCGTGGCGTGCGCTCTTGCGGCTTATCCTCGGCAGCCCGCAGCGGTTGCCCGGGCTCTAGCGACTTTGGCGGTCAGCAACCCGCCAGCGCATGTCCCGATCTCCGGCGCACCGACGACGCCGGACCTTGCTGCCTACGCGGGTGCGTTCGGAGTGCGGTACTGGGACCTCAACGACACCTACCTCCACGGCGGCCACCCCAGCGACACCATCCCTGGCATCCTCGCTATCGCGGAGACGACCAACGCCACCGGTGCCGACACTTTGCTGGCTTTGACCATTGCCTACGAGACGTTCTGCGCGCTCAGCGACGCAATAGGCCCCGTTGGCACTAGCGCTGCGGGACGTATCGCAATTGCCTCCGCCGCAGGCGCGAGTCGCCTTCTGGGGCTGGACGGTGAGCGTATGGCTGACGCAGTTTCGATCGCTGCCGTCAGCACGATCTCACAAGGCATAAGAGGTCATGGTGCACTCACCATGTGGCGGGCGGGCCAGGCGGGGAACGCCGCGCGCAATGGGATCTTCGCCGCGCTCACGGCGCAGCACGGCATGGGCGGCCCGCACGAGCCTTTCCAGACCCTCGGTGCGGCCGAACAGGATGAGCTTCCGTCTCTCGGAGGGCGCGCCGCCGGATCGCAGTTGAAGGCTTTCCCTGCTGAATATCACGCCCAAGCCGCCATCTCAGCCGCCATCGATCTCCGTCGCCAGATCGGCCTCGCCGCCATCAAGAACATCGATTCTGTGGTCGTCCACACCTACGGTCACGCCGTCGCAGGCATTGGCAGCGACCCGTCCGTGTGGGAAGCCAGCGACATCGACACCGCCCTCCACAGCATGCCGTTCCTGGTGGCGGCAGCCCTGGTTTGGGGAGATGCCCCCTTCATCGAGGAACGCCACCTCAAAGACACCGGCGTCAAACGGCTGATGGCGCGCACGTCAGTCGTGGAAGACCCCGCCATCACCGCCGTCTACCACCAGACCGTCGCGACTCGCGTTGAGATCACCACGGTCGACGGCATCGTGCGTCGCGCCGAGTGTAGTCAGCCTTTGGGACACACGGCCAACCCCTTCTCCGATGTCGAACTCAATGCCAAGTTCCAGCGCCATGCCGCCGGCCTGCTGCCGCCAGCGCAACAAGCACGAGCGCTCCAGGCGATGTGGTCGCTCGGCGACCTGCCGGGTATTGCTGCTCTCCTCGAATCCCTGCGAGTGAGTTAGCCCGCGGACCCTGGCAACCCATGCTTCCTAGTGGCAAAATCAGGCGCGTAGATTGGGATAGGAGTAGCGCGATGCATCAGGTGGTTCTGCTCAGACACGGTGAAAGCGAATGGAATCTTTCTAACCGGTTCAGTGGTTGGAAGGACGTAGACCTCACGGAGACGGGACGAAATGAAGCCACGGAAGCGGGGAGTCTGCTCAAGTCAGAAGGCTTCGACTTCGACCTCGCCTATACCTCCGTTCTCAAGCGCGCCATCCGCACCCTCTGGATCGTCCTCGACGAGATGGACCTGATGTGGATCCCGGTTGTCCGCGATTGGCGCCTCAACGAGCGCTCTTACGGCGCGCTGCAAGGCCTCAACAAGGCTGAGACGGCAGCAGAGCACGGCGACGAGCAGGTGCTCATCTGGCGCCGCTCCTACGATGTCCCGCCCCCTACGCTCGACCGAGCGGACGAGCGCCACCCGGCCAACGACCGTCGCTACGCGTCGCTGGCCAACGATGAGTTGCCGGGCACCGAGTCATTGAAGACCACCGTCGAACGTTTCGTGCCCTATTGGCAGCAGACCATCGCGCCACAGATCAAGGCCGGCAGGCGTGTGCTCATCACCGCCCACGGCAACAGCCTGCGCGCCCTGGTAAAGTACCTCGACAGCGTGTCCGATCAGGAGATCATCGACCTCAACATTCCCACGGGCGCACCGCTGCTCTACGAGTTGGACGACGACCTCAAGCCGATCAGCCACCGCTACCTGGGCGACCCGGAGGCCGTCGCCAAAGCCACGGCCGCAGTCGCCGCGCAGGGGACCGTCCGGGCCCAGGGATGACTATTCGGGCTGTCTCCTGGAACGTCAATGGCCTGCGGTCCATTCACCGCCACGAGCTTTTCCTCTCGTTCCTACGAAACGAGTCGCCCGACATTCTGTGTCTCCAGGAGATCAAATCGCTCGTGGAGCAGCTACCGCCTGAGGTGAAGCAGGTCGATGGCTATCATGCTTACTTCAACCCCGCGGAACGTAAGGGTTATTCCGGCGTGGCTATCTACACCAAACAGGAGCCGCTGGACGTCATCTACGGTCTCGGGATTCCCGAATTCGACGTGGAAGGCCGCGTCATCATCGCCGAGTACCCGACGTTTACGCTCATGAACATCTACTACCCCAACGGTAAGATGTCCGCTGAGCGCCTCGACTACAAGATGCGTTTCTATGACGCATTCCTACAAGTCGCCGATGGCTTTGTGAAGGCGGGCCAGAATCTGCTGGTTTGCGGTGACGTCAACACGGCGCACACCGAGGCGGACATCGCCCGGCCCAAAGAGAACGTCAAGATTTCAGGGTTTCTTCCGGAAGAGCGGGCGTGGATGGACGACTTCCTCAGCCACGGCTACAGCGACACCCTTCGAATGTTCGACGGCACCTCGGGTATCTACTCTTACTGGGACATGAAATCCCGTGCCCGGGAACGCGACGTGGGCTGGCGGATTGACTACTTCTTCACTAGCAATTCGCTCAAACCCCGCATCACGAACGCCACTGTCATGCGCGACGTGATTGGCTCCGACCACTGCCCCATCACCGTCGATATCGACGCCTGAGCGCTTCAGGTGACCGAAGCGTTTGCTATTCCGCGTTCAGGTCGTCCGCGAGCGAGGCCAGGACATCGGCACTAAGCGAGACGCTAGCCTGGTAGTCCGGGTGGTCGACGACGAGACTTACGGGTGCCGTCGCTGTTGTGATTGCGTTGGCTTGCTTAGGCGTTAGGTTGAAGGTCACGAAGTGAACAGCGCTTACACGCACCTCGTTGCTGTGACCGCCTTCGAACTCGCCAGCCATGCGCTCACCGCCGATCTCCAGAAACAGCGCATCGCCGCGATCGATTCCGATCAAACGGTCGAGCGTCTCACGCATTCGGGGCTGGTCGGTGACCTCGATGAAGAGCGTCGCTGTTAGCTGATTCGTGCCGGGGAGCAATACGTTGTATGTATCCAACTCCTCCTGGACCCGTTGATGGCTGACGATCTTTTCGGCTCGCATTATTTCCTGTATCTGGAACTGGATGGTTGAGCGGTTCTCGAACACCAGCGTGATCAGATCGCCGACCGAAACACGGCGCAGCATTTTCAATCTGACAATGTCTGCCCTGAACGACTCCCGTGAGAGCTCGTAGTGCTCGTTATCTTGAATCTCGTCAATTTGCAGGTGCTTCATTCCATCTCCGTGGTCGTCGACGTTCTCGATTTGTTCCGCAACGCCGCACTAGACTCCTGACAGGCCGTAAGCCGTCGCCAGCGCTTGCGCGGTGTGTATAGGACGTCGGCCCGTGCCTACTTCGACGTGGCGCGCGGCCAGCGGGCAATCTGAGACGAGGACATCCGGTGATCCAGCGTCCAGGTTGTCGAACAGTTTCTTGCCCACCTTCAATGCCAGCGGGAAATATTGCTTGCTGACTCCCCAGGTGCCATCGTGGCCGGAGCAGCTCTCCACCGTCACCACCTCGGTACCGGGTAGAAGGGCCAACACCCTCGCCGAGTTGTTGCCGATGGCTTGGCGGCGAGTATGGCAGGCGAGGTGAAACCCGACCTTGCCGAGCCCGCGCTCGAATTCCCGCACCAGCAGCTTTTTACTCGCCAGATTGACCATGTAATGGCCGAACTCGAACGTGTGCTCCGCGACACGAGCGGCCGCCTCAGCTTCGGTCGATCGCTCCGGGTAGTCGTCGCGAAGTACGAGAGCGCACGTGGGTTGGGGCACGACGATGTCGTAGCCATCGTCCACCAGCCGGACAAGACGCTCGAGGTTGTAGTCCATCTTCTTGCTGGCGCCTGCGTAGTCTCCGACGTCGGTTAGCGGCATGCCGCAGCACTGCTGCTCAGGCACTACTACCTCTACGTTGTTGTGCTCAAGTACCGCCACGCATGCTTTGCCAATCTGCGGATCGTTGTAATTGACGGTGCACCCCGCAAAGAGCGCCACCTTTTTCACTGGCGCCGCTTTCTCTGGTGTCACGCTACGGGTCGAACTGGTTCTGCGCTGGTCGAACCAATCTTGGAACGTCTTGGTCTGGTACGTCGGCAGAATGGCATCGGGGTGCACGTCGGCGATCATCCCGACGATCTTGCGGGTGGGTCCAAAACGGTTGGCGAAGTTCGTCACGGGCGCCTTAATCCCACCGGCGAGTTTCGCCAGACGGTCCTGATCGCTAACCAGCTTCTTGGAGAACTTGATGCCCTTGGACTCAGCGCGCACGAACTTGGATCGCTCGATCACGCGGGGGACATCCAGGTTGTAGCTCAATGGATCCGTGTACGGACACACCACCCAACAGAGTTTGCATTGGAAACACAGATCCTCGACCCCGTCGAACTCCTCTCGACTCACCTGGCGGTCCTCGGCCTCGGCCTCATTCGCCACATCGAAGAGCGCGGGAAAGGCGGGGCAGAGGTTCCAGCAGAGCCTGCACCCATTGCAGACGTCGAATTGGCGCCGCTCCTCGGTCAGGAGGTCGCTGGGGTCCCAGTACCGTTCCTCGGTCGGTCGGGCGGGCTCAATGGTCAAAGCTACCGTCTCCAAAAGCGTGAATGCCCGGGCGCTTCCCCGGGGTCGAAAAAAGAGTGTCCTCCGTAGCTCAACGCTGTTCGGAGGACACTTCCCAACCGGTTACGTACATCGCCAAAGCAAAGCTAGAGGCTCAGCAATTCCGCACCCTTGGCGAATCGGCCAGCGTGCGAGCGTTCCGCCCGAGCCAGCGTCTCGAACCACTCGGCTATTTCGTCGAAGCCCTCGTCCCGCGCGGTCCGCGCAAAGCCGGGGTACATCTCCGAGTACTCGTACGTCTCACCGGCCACTGCAGCTTTAAGATTGTCCTCGGTGTTGCCGATTGGCTCACCCGTAGCGGGATCCCCTGTCTCTTTCAGGAAATCCATGTGCCCGAAGGCGTGGCCTGTCTCGGCCTCGGAGATATCGCGGAAAAGGCCACCGACGTCGGCGTACCCCTCGATGTCTGCGCGCCGAGCGAAATAGAGATACCGACGGTTCGCTTGCGACTCGCCTGCGAACGCAGCCTTCAGATTCTCTTCGCTCTTCGTCCCCTTCAAATTGCTCTTGCTGGCCATATTATTGGGCCTCCTTGCCTGAACTTTCTACCCTGTCGCCACAGATCAAGACGGAGATTTCTCCCCTGTGCCGCCTGTGCCCTTGCTACCTTTGCGACTGACGCAGCATGGTCATTGCATGCCAATCGCATCCCGTCCTGTAGGCCAATGCTGCCATGGTTGAATGCTCTACGTTAAGCGCTATTGCGCCTCTCTTACGTAGTCTCGTCGCGCCTCGGGCCACCCCGTGTTCCGTTGCTATGCACTCATGCTCGGGCGCCAGTCTAGGGAAATATATTCTTTCTGTCGATAATTTTCCATAGATGCTGAAAAGAGGTCACCCTGCGCCCCGCGCGCCTCGCATGAGCCGTGGACGTAGGTACGAACGTCGGCCATACCGAACCTTGACGAGCGGGCAATATCGTCGGGTTAAAAGCTGCTCACGCTCACAAGGATGAGCAGCTCGATTGCCGCTTGCGTAGCGCCATCGTTGCACGGATGCCTTTAGCGCTTGTCGCCGCCGGGAAGGCTAAGCCTTCGTGGCGTTCGGAGCCGTGGTGCGGGACCGATCTGGATTCTGCTTCCACCAGTCCTCGTCGATGTTGGTGTTGATCATCTCAGGGTCCTCGCCGCGCTGAACGCCCATCGGGTCCTCGCCCCGCTGCACCTTCTCGATTTGCTCCTTCGTTATCCGGCGCAGCAGCACCACGCCACGGTCAGAGTAGCTCAAGTGCTCGGCCGACCGGTTTGCTATCGGCCCCTGCGTCTCCCATGCCATGTGGTCCTGTGGGATTACATGTTGAAGCGTGAAGTGTGCCTCTGGGTGCATCGCCGCAGGTGGCTGCTTGTACGGCTCCATGATGTTGATCTCGGGGTCGAACGTGTTCTCCGGTTCGCTTCCGTCGTCGGTCGGGAAGAAGTTCACATGAACATGCCACGTGTGCGTGTCGTCGATAGGGGTACGGAACTGCGTGCTCGGCCCCTGACGCAGGATCGTCGGGAAGCACACCGGGTGCTCATCGACCGACCCATTCTTGTAGGTACGCTTCTTCATGAATCCCCAGCTCGTCGTGTAAAACTCGAACGCCTCCACGTCGTCGGTGTACCCGCGCGTCGTGTTGATAGGTGTGCGACCGCCACCGATGAACTCCTGGTGGAGCACCTGCAAGTGGGCCGGATCCATGGAATTCTCCATGGCCTGGAACCAATTGCAGTCGAGTACTGGGTGTAGGCGGATGGTGCGCGTGCCGTCCTTGCGGAACAGCGTGTCGTAGCGGGTCATGGGTGGCACAGGCTGCGGGCCCATGTACGTCCAGATGAGCCCCACGTGAATGTTTACCGGGTAGGCCGTTGTCTTCACGTTCCGCATGATCGAATCGTTCCGCTCGGGTGGTGTCTCGATGATGTTGCCGTCGCAGTCGTACAGCCAACCGTGGTAAACGCAGGAGATCCCGCGCTCTTCAACCCGGCCGTACACCATTGACGCGTTTCGGTGCGCGCACTTGTCGGCAATCAGGCCCGTTCGGCCAGACTTGTCCCGGAACAGAACCAGATCCTCACCCAGCACGCGTACGAACTTCGTAGCATTCTCGTCACTTAGGTCCTGGGCCAAAGCGATCGGGTGCCAGTAGCGGCGAAGCAGATCGCCAGCGGGCGTCCCTGGGCCAACGCGTGTCAATAATTCGTTCTCTTCTTGAGTCAACATAGCGACTGCCCCCCCGGAGCTTGTAAAAAGGCGTTTTCGCGTGCAAAAACAAACGTTCACGCCGCGTGCCCGCGAGTATACCGCTGATCCACGAGGCCTTCACAGAACGCTTTTAGGGTGAACGCTACGAAATTGTTACGAGAAGGGAATCGCACTGATGCTGACGGTTGAACACAATGAACGCATCACCTAAGTAAGTAAAGGAACACCCATGGCAGAGCCCATGCGGCGCTACTGGCATCCCATCGCTGCCACCGCCGAGCTCGACGATCGCCCCCCCCCCCCCACAAAATAGGTATGTATCCTGGGGGAGGATCTCGTCCCCTATAGGGACCGGCTCTGGAGCGAGCGGCCTCATAGTCGCCCTCCGTCCTCACCGTCGCGTGGGCGTGAGCTTACGGAATCCCCGAAGAGGATGGCCTGCGCTGCATGTACCACGGTTGGATGTTCGACGAGACCGGACAGTGCGTCGAGCAGCCCTGCGAGGAGACCAACCAACCGGACGGCCGCTTTAAAGAGAAGGTCAAGATCAACGCCTACCCGGTGGAGACCCTAGGGAAATGGTGTTCGCCTACCTGGGCCCGGAGCCAGCACCGCTGCTCCCGCGCTGGGAGCCGTTCACTTGGAATGACGCTTGGCTTGAGGTCGGCATCGTCGGGCTTCCTTGCAACTGGCTCCAGTGTATGGAGGACTCCATGGATCCCGACCATCTGGAAGGGCTGTACGGCTACGCGGGCGTTTACCAGGAGAAGACCAAGGCGGAGCGCTCCGTCAAGCCCTTCGAAATCTTCCCCACCGACCCCAAGTCCCACAAGAAGATTGGGTTTGACCCGTTCGAGTACGGCATCATCAAATGCCGTGTTGTCGAAGGTATCACCGAATATGACGCCGCCCGGAAGACCGGCCACCTCGTCGTTTTCCCGTTCCCGCAGATCCTGTTCGTCGGCAGTATCGTCACAGCGATCATAGGGCCGGTGCTATTTGGTTCCGGCCCTCTCACTTCTTACGCACGTTAAGGGACGCTACACGATCACTGCGTCGGCACAATTCTGATCGTGGCCGGTGGCGTCATGAAGCGCTCGTTTTCCCCGTCCTTAGTCAGGCGCATGCGTGCGATTCCGTAGACCTCGTACTCCCCAACCGGTAGCAGCTGGCGGTCACCGTCGATCAGCACGCCCTCAAACAGGCCGCTCGTGAAACCCGTCTCGTAGCGCCTCGTCCTCCCTGGCCCCAGCTCATTCGTGTACCGGATATCGCCGAACGACAGTTGGTTGTGGGACGTCATCACCTGCTCGCCATCCTTCGTAACGATGAACTCAGCGAGGTCAGTGCCGTGGTAGAACGTACGTGTCGTGTTGCCTGCATTGCTCAGCGCTAGGTGGAACAACACCAGTCCACCGAGCGACACCCCGTCGGGCGTATTCAGTTCAATCACGATATCGCCGAACGCAGTTACCCACGGTCCCGTAACGGGTATTGGCGTTGCTGTAGGTCCAGGCGTTGGGGTCGCCGTAGGCGCAGGGGTAGGCGCAGCGATAGGCGTAGGCGTTGGGGTGGGCGCGGCGCACCCCAACAGTACCGCCAGCAACATGGGCACAACCGCAGCCCACGTCAGTTGGCGTATGAATGGTGGTATCAGTTTGATCCGCATCTGACGATTGTTTCAGAAGCGCGCTTCGCTGCAAACACCCCCCCGGCACACCGTGTCCGATAATATGCGGACATCATCGTCGACCGTTCGAGAGGAGTGCTTATGAGCCCAGACCCCGAAACGACCAAACTTATCGCCGCGAGTGTCACCGAGCGCGAAGGGCTGGCGCCCGCTAGCGAGCGCGTCCGTGGCCTCGTCCGGGTGGATCTCGACGTTGTGGAAGGCGTGGCCTCAGTCGCTCATCACGGAGGTCATACAATGCCGATCGACGAACCTGTCGCGCGAGGCGGCACCGATACTGGCGCATCGCCGCTCGCGTACTTCCTGGCGGGCGTCGGCGGCTGAACGCTCACTCATTACGTGCGTGTCACGTATGAAGAAGCGCTCGAGATCCAGTTCACCAAGATCAACGTACGCGGCGAAACCCTACGAAGCATCGACGGTGGGTTCGTTGCCATCACCCAGGAGATGCACGCCGAGGGCAACATGGCCCCTGAACAGCTGGAGCACCTCGCCGACAGAGCGCAGGCAATCTGCTTCACCCATAACACACTCAAGCATGGTGTGAAGCTCGTGACCGTGATCCGCCTCAACGGTGAAGAAGCGTTCAGGCGCGTCAACGAACCTCTTGCTGTCCGTGCATGACCTCATGTGTGGGGTGGCGTCGGAGCGGGCCGGGGCAGTGACGGATCGAGCTGCGCTTGGTCATTTCAGCAACGGCATCGCGTGAATGCTCGAACGCACCAGTCCTGAAATGCAAGGCCAGCTACATGGGGTTATAGCGTTAGGGTTCCGTGCGGCGGGTTGGTCGGCCGAACTAGCGTTCGCGTGGCGTGAGCTTGCCATCCTGTAGTTCCAACAACTCTCCTGACAACTCCATGGGTGCTTGCGCGGCGAGCACAAAGCGTTCGGCGACGAACTCAGGCCCCGCCATGCGGGCGCGTGCCTCGTCGGGCGCGAACTCCGTTGCGATCTGAGTGCCTGGCGAGATCATCACCACGCAGATGCCGTGCGCCCGCTCCTCCTCTGCCACGAACTTGGTGAATGTCCGGATGGCATCTTTCGAGACTGCGTATGCTGCTGAACCGACCACCTCAGGATTACCCCCCCCCATAGTGCTGACGACGTGCCCGCCGCCACGCGCCTCGATGTGTGGCAGCGCGTACTTCGTGCACAGGAACGTGCCTCGAAGGTTGGTTCCCATCACTTTGTCCCAGAAGCTCGACTCCATGTCCTTGATCGCTGGCCAGGTGGGCAACCCCCACTGGAAATGGGTGACGATCGCAGCGTTGTTCACCAACACGTCGATGCCGCCAAAACGGTCGACCGCTCGGGCCATCAGCTCACTCACCTGCGACTCTTCCCTCACGTCCGTGGGAACGGCCAGCACCTTGCCCTCGATAGCCGTCAACTCTTCGGTGACCGTGCCGAGCGGCTCAACGTCCGCCAACACCACGGATGCCCCAGCCTCAACGAGCGTGCGAGCCACGTAACGACCGATGCCGCGGGCGCTCCCCGTTATGACCACTACCTTGCCGTCGAGCATAAAGACCGCCTTAGTCATCGCCGCTGGTACGCCTGCCATGCTTGATTAAGCGGCCGGGCGGGAACATACCGCTTTTCGCCCGTAGCTGCAAAGCGTGCAAGTTGCGGTCGCCATAACGATATCCTCTCCTTGCTCCATAGCATACGAACCCATACCGTGGTGATCTACGGTTGCCCCCCCACAAGGGGGGGGGGACGTGGGTGTGCCCACCCTCCTGGCCCAACCATCGCTGCTTGCGTAGCCTCGCCAGTCGGGAAGGTGCGAGGACAACCATTCAGATTCCCATCGGTTCCTGACGTCCTTGCCGAGCGAAAGTATGGTTGCTACCAGCCCTAGAGTGGCGGCGAAATCCAGAGTCAAAAATGGAACGCCCACCGCAACCTGCGGTGGGCGTTCCCAACTTTTCGCTAACCATCCCCAACGCCGAGCGCGTAGGGCTCATTCACGTTTGCTGGCTCTAACTGACCGGGCCGCACCTGGCGCCGCCATGGCCTAGACGGCGCCCAGGATGTTGAGTGCGGCTCCAGCGTGGAACCACTCGATTTGCTCACCACTCATCGTGTGAGTCAGATCGATCTCCTCATCGCCACCCTCGCTGTGGTGGATGATCGCCTTCACAGGCTTGCCGGGAGCCAAATCCTTGAGGCCTGTCACGCTGATGTTATCGCCCTCTAAGATCAGATCGTAGTCATCTGGATTGCTGAAGGTCAGCGGCAGCAGGCCCTGCTTCTTCAGGTTCGTCTCGTGGATGCGAGCGAAGCTGCGGACGATCACCGCCTTGCAGCCCAGCAAACGCGGCGACATCGCAGCGTGCTCGCGGGACGAACCCTCACCGTAGTTCCAGTCGCCTACAGCAACCCAACCCTCGCCGCGCTCCTTGTAGGTGCGAGCGATGGCCGGGAACAGAGCGCGCTCGCCCGTGTTCTGATTGAAACCCTCACCGGCCTCGTCCGTGAAGGCGTTGACCGCGCCCAGGAACGCGTTGTCGCTCAATCGGTCGAGGTGACCACGGTACCGCAGCCACGGGCCTGCGGGCGAGATGTGGTCGGTGGTGCACTTGCCCTGCGCCTTCACCAGCAGGTGCAGACGGTCGTAGTCGTTGCCGTCCCACTTGGCGAACGGCGACAGCACCTGCAGGCGGGTGGACTCTGGGTCAACCGTCACGTCGATGCCACTGCCGTCCTCGACCGGGGCCTCGTAGCCAAAGCCACGGCCCACGAACCCACCCTCCGGTACCTCAGGAGCAGGCCCGGGCGGGTCCAGCTTGAAGTCCTGGCCATCCGCACCCTTGAGCGTGTCGGTCAGCGGGTTGAAGGAAAGGCTTCCCGCCAGTCCCATCGCCATCACCAGCTCAGGACTACCGATGAAGTTCAACGTCTGTGGGTTGGCGTCGTTGCGGGCAGGGAAGTTCCGGTTGAACGTCGTGACGATTGAATTCTTGTCGCCCTTGCTGATGTCGTCGCGTCGCCACTGGCCGATACACGGTCCGCAGGCGTTAGCCATCACCACACCACCGGCCGACTCCAGCGTCGCCATCTGGCCATCGCGCTGAATCGTGGCGTGAACCGCCTCAGAACCAGGCGTGATCAACAGCTCGGAAACAGCCTTGAGGCCATGCTCGGCTGCCTGCCTGGCCACATTGGCCGCGCGCGATACGTCCTCGTAGGAGGAGTTCGTGCAGGAGCCGATCAGCGCAGCCGTCAAATTGTCCGGGTAGTTCTCCTTGATGACAGCGGCTGCCACCTCAGATATCGGCCGCGCCAGGTCGGGCGTGTGCGGCCCCACCAGGTGTGGCTCAAGCTCGTCCAGGTTAATCTCAACGATCCGGTCGAAGTATTTTCCCGGGTTCGCCTCAACATCCTCGTCGGCGGCCAACAGGTGCTTGTACTTGTCCGCCAGCGCCGCCAGCTCCGGCCGTGCCGTCGCGTTCAGGTACGTTGCCATGCGCTCGTCGTAGGGGAAGATGGACGTCGTCGCTCCGAGCTCCGCGCCCATGTTGCAGATCGTGGCCTTGCCCGTCGCACTGATCGACTTCGTCCCCGGGCCGAAGTATTCGATCACCGAGTTCGTGCCACCAGACACCGTTAGGATGCCAGCCAGCTTCAGAATTACGTCTTTCGGCGCGGCCCAGCCGTTCAATGAACCGGTCAGCTTTACACCGATGAGCTTCGGGTAGAGGACCTCCCACGGGAATCCGGCCATCACGTCAACCGCGTCCGCGCCGCCGACACCTGAAGCGAATGACCCCAATCCACCAGCGTTCGGCGTGTGAGAGTCGGTGCCAATCATCAGCAGGCCGGGGAACGCGTAGTTCTCAACGATCACTTGGTGGATGATGCCGGAGCCGGGGCCCCAGAAGCCGAGGCCGTACTTGGCAGAGGAGGTGCGTAGGAAGTCGTAGACCTCCTTATTCGAAATCGCCGCCTCGCCCGTATCGTCCGTGGCGCCCTTGTACGCAACAATCAGGTGATCGCAGTGTACCGTCGTTGGCACGGCAGTCTGGGGCTTGCCTGCCTGCATGAACTGCAGGATCGCCATCTGGCCTGTCACATCCTGCAGGCCAACCCGGTCAGGGCGGAGGTTCAGGTAGCTTTCGCCTGTCAGCAGCTCGGCTTCGTCGGGGTCATCGAGATGGCCCAGCAACACCTTTTCACCGAAGGTCAGCGGACGGTTCAAGCGAGCCCGAACCTTCTCAAGTCGTCCCTCGATCTTCTTGTACGCCTCCTCGACGAAAGCGGGCGTCGAGTCAACCAACGGAGCTGCCATGGGAGTCCTCCTCGGACGTGGGGGTTTCGTCGAAACGAGCGTCAGGGCACGTCGTCGTGCCCGGTTCGTAGAATGTACCACAGGTGCGCGGCGAGGCGCCGAAGAATCCTGCATCCGTAGCATCGCCCAGCGCGCATCCAAACCTCCGCGTTGCGTCGGCATACATGACGCCGTACAGTGCTTCGAGGTAGGGCTTGCGATGCAAGGAGAAAACCCATGGCCATCTGGAACAAACTTCGCGGCGAATTCGTTGATATCGTCGAGTGGACCGACGATACCCAAGACACCCTGGTCTACCGCTTCCAGCGACACGCCAACGAGATCAAGTACGGCGCGCAGCTGATTGTCCGCGAAGGGCAGACCGCAGCTTTCGTGAACCAAGGCAAACTGACCGATGTTTTTGAGCCCGGCAGGCATATCTTGGAGACCGACAACCTCCCCTTGCTCTCGACGATCCAAGGGTGGAAGTACGGCTTCTCCAGCCCGTTCAAGGCAGAGGTCTATTTCGTCAGCACCAGGAGATTTACCGACCTCAAGTGGGGTACTAAGAACCCGCTGATGTTGCGCGACCAAGATTTCGGACTGGTGCGCTTGCGCGCGTTCGGCTCGTACGCCATCCGCGTCCACGACACCGCTGTCCTGCTGCGTGAGTTAGTGGGGACCTCCGGCCACTATAAAACCGACGAGATCACCGACCAGCTCCGCAACGTCATCGTTTCGCGATTCGCTGACCTGCTGGGCGAGAGCAACATTCCTGCATTGGACCTCGTCTCGAACTATGACGAATTGGGCACTTTCATGGCCACCAAGGTCAGACCCGAGTTCAACGCCTACGGGCTCGAGCTCACCAAGCTACTGGTGGAGAATATCTCACTTCCCCCCGAGGTCGAGTCAGCTCTCGACAAGCGGACTAGCATGGGTGCCGTGGGCAACCTCAACGCCTTCTCGCAATTCCAAGCCGCAACCGCGATGGAGGCAGCCGCCAACAATCCCGGCAATGCGGGTGGCGCGATGGGCGTAGGCATGGGGATGATGATGGGTGGGCAGATGGGCGGCCAAATGAGCCAATCTGCCACGCCGCCGCAAGCAGCCCCTGCACCCCCACCCATTCCCCAGCCCGCGCAATTCTTCGTAGCAGCCGATGGAAAGCAGACGGGGCCCTTTGGGATGGACGCTCTGCCAACCCAGGTGCAGCAAGGACAACTAACCCGTGACACGCTCGTATGGCAAGCGGGCATGGCCCAGTGGACGAGAGCGGCAGACGTCGACGCGTTGAACGCGCTGTTCGGCGCCGTTCCTCCTCCATTGCCGCCTCAAGGCCCATAAGGTGGCCTTTGGGCCCCAGTCCCCCAAGCGAGCACCATGCCAAGAGGAGCGCCATGACCGCAGCCCACAGAGAACCCATTCATCATCAATTCCCCTGTGGCCAATGCGGGGCGACACTTGAGTTTGAGCCCGGAGCGGGCGTCCTCGCCTGCCAGCACTGTGGCTTCGCAAACCCGCTGCCCGATTCCGACGAGGAGATCGAGGAACTAGACTTTCACGAACGATTGGCTTCCCTGGAGCAGGATGAGGACGTCGAGGAGGTTCTCACCGTCACCTGCGACAGCTGCGGCGCCACGTTCGAGCGTGACATGATGTTGGCCTCTGAGGCGTGTCCCTTCTGCGACACGGCCATCGTCGCGGCTGGTGGCTCCCACAAACAGATCAAGCCTCGATCGCTGTTGCCGTTCAAAGTAGAGCGCGAGGGCGCTCGCAATTTGTTCCGTGAATGGGTCTCGAAACTTTGGTTCGCACCTAACGACTTCAAGCAACGCGCTCGCTTAGATACGACCCTGGCTGGCATGTACGTCCCTCATTGGACCTATGACGCTGCGGCAACCACTGAGTACACCGGCCAGCGCGGGACCTACTACTACGTCACTGTCTCCCACGGCAAGACCACGTCCACCCAACGGCGAACCGCTTGGGCCCCTGTGCGTGGCCTCGTCAATAACTCCTTCGACGACATCCTCGTGCTCGCCAGCCACTCCCTGCCCGCCAAGTACATGGAGAAGCTCGAGCCCTGGGACCTGCCCGAACTCGTTCCCTTCCAAAGCCAATACCTTGGTGGCTTCCGCGCCGAGAGCTACCAGATCGGGCTTGAGGAAGGCTTCACCCAAGCCCGCAAACAGATGGACGGCCCCATACGCAATACCATCCGAAGGGACATCGGCGGCAACGAGCAGATGGTCCAATCCATGCACACCGAATTTGCCAGCATCACCTTCAAGCACATCCTATTGCCGGTCTGGATCAGCGCCTATCGATTCAAGAACAAGCCCTTCCGCTTCTTGGTCAATGCCCGTACCGGCGAAGTGCAAGGTGAACGACCGTGGTCCTGGATCAAGATCGCTCTTGCTGCAGGCGGAGTGGCGACGATCTTGGCGTCGGCAGCGGCTGCGTTCATGCTGACCCAGTAGGCACACAACGTCCTGCGCCCACCCGATGCCACTTAGCAAGTGCGGCGCCGTAAGGCGAACCCCCTTCGTCGTCGTCACCTACCACCAGACGACCTCCGGAGTCCTTCGAGAATTAGGAGCAGCCCATGGCCATCTATATAACCAACGACGACGTCCGCAATCTGCTGTCCATGGAGGCTGCAGTCGACGTCCTAGATGATCTCTTTCGTCAGGAAGCGGCTGGCCTCGTCGAGAACATCCCCCGGAAGCGGCGGCGCTTCGAAGGTGGCGGGAGCGGCACACTGATGGGTGGCGTGGTGCTTGGCTCGAAGGCGTACGGCGTGCGCAACTCCAACCACTCGCTCCTGCACGACACCGACACCGGCGCACTTCAGGCTGTCATCGAGCCCCGCGAAGTTGCATGGATACGCACTGGCGCGGCGAGTGGGGTCGCCACCAAGTACATGGCGTTGGACGACGCCAGGGTCGTGGGCTGTGTCGGAACGGGACACCAAGCCGTCACCCAACTGCGAGCCATGTGCGCCGTCCGTCCCATCTCCCTCATCAAGGTCTACTCCCGCTCGCAGGAGCGGCGCGACGCCTTCGTCAAGCAGATGGCTCTCGACCCCGCCATCGACAATCCCTCCATCAAGATCGTGACCGCCGACTCCACCGAGGCATGTCTCGCAGGCTCACAGATCGTCGTCGCCATCACGAACTCGCGTACCCCCGTATTTGACGGCGCGCTGCTCGAGCCAGGGACCCACGTCAACGCCGCTGGCGGCAACTCCTACGCTCGCTGCGAAGTCGACGACGTGACCATCCGGCGTTCGTCGGTAATCGCGGTCGACAACCTCCACCAGGCCAAGAGGGAGTGTGGCGAACTGATCGCCGCTGCTGACCGTGGCGTCTTTCGTTGGGGTCAAGCTGTCGAGCTACACCAGGTCGTCAGCGGCCAGGTTGCTGGCCGTCCTTCGACCGACGCCATCACCCTATTCGAGAGCCAAGGCATCGGCACCGAGGACACCGCCTGCTATGCCTATCTCCTCCGCCAAGCCCGTGAGCTCGGCATCGGAACCGAACTCCCCTTCTAGGGCAGGGCGCGCCCTGCCCTGAGCAGCGCTAGAAATCTCGGTGCGCCTTTCTCCCTTCAGTCCCATCACCAATTAACATCATCCTGCGCGGAGCGTACTGAAGCCGAAAGACCTCTCACTATCGCCCCTCCCTGGAGCGCCGACCGACCTTTAGTTTCAGCTGACGATCAGCCCAAGAGATCCGAGGGATCGCACCGATTGGTTAAACGACCGAGCCTCCACCGAGCCCGGGGCGAGGATCTAGCTCGCCGCGAGCAGCACGCGTTCGTCACCTTGGCGACGCGTCACTTTGAGATCGTCGAGATGCTCCAGCACCGCAAGCGCGTACTTGCGCGACGTCCCCTGCATATCGCGGACCTCAGCGACCGTCACCTTCCCGTTTGCCCGTAGGTGATCGATCACTTGCGCTTGCAACCGGTCCCAAGTCGCCGTATCGAAAGTCACCCCATCGCCTGCGCGAACCACCTTGGCCTGCTCCGACAGCAACGCCAGCAGCTCCGGCGCGACCCTGGGTTGCTCAGCCGGGAACGGATCTGCCGCGAGCTTCGCTACGAACGAATCCATCTCCGCCTGCTGCTGATCTGACACGGCAACCGTGTGGTCTGGCAGCCGCAGCACCGCTGCATCGTCAACCAGCGTTCCTGAGCGCGCCAGCGTATTCAGCACAAGATTCGCGAGGCTACCCGCCACACCTAGGCGAGATCGAAGCTCCTCCCGCGTCATCCCCGTGCGCAACGGATTCTGACGGTGATACGCCGCCAACGATTGCTGCGCCTTCGTCGACAACCGTGTCCAGCCCGCCAGCGTGTAGACCTGCGTGCCGAGCGCCACTTCGTCGCCGAGCGCCACAGCTGAACCTTCGTCGACTGCCTGACGCGCTAGGTCCAGCGCCTCGTCGTCCGAAAGATTCGCCCTCCGCGCGAGACTGGTGACGTTCGATGGTTCCGTCGCCTCCAGCGCCGACAGCAGCTGGGCTGTCGGGCTGCCCTCGGCCAGGCGCTCTAATCGCTCGATCGTCGGTGCATGGTTGCGATGATGACGACTCGCGTCCACATCCACCACGTATCCGCCTCCCAGCGTCGCGTTCGGCGAGCGGATCACGAAGCGATCCCCTCGCGCAAGCGCCACCGGCAGATGGAGGTAGATCTGCGCCCAACCCTCCTCGCCTGGCTTCAATTCATCGTTGTCCAACAATCGGACCGTCGCCGCCGTCTCCGACGCATGCGCGTGGAACGTCGCAGGGTAGTTGTGGCGAACGTTATGGGGTGCGGCCTCTAGCAAACGCATGCGAACGTCAACAGCGCGCGTGGGCCGCAGCCAGCCAGGCGTTGTTACCACCTCGCCGCGTTCGATCTCATCCGTCGCCATGCCACTCAGGTTCACCGCCACCCGATTGCCCGGCTCAGCGGTATCTATCTTCTTTTGATGTGACTGCAAACCACGAATGCGCGAACGTTTGCCGCTGGGAACGATCTCAACCTCCTGGCCCACCCCCAGCGTGCCGTCAATCAACGTACCCGTCACCACCGTTCCGAATCCCGAGATCGTGAATGTTCGATCGACTGCCAAGCGCGGCCTGCCCAGATCCCGACGTCGCAGCGAGTCATCCAGAGCCGTGTCTACTGCTGCCAGTAGCTCCGATATACCCTCACCCGTCGTCGCGGCCACGCTCACTACCGGGGAGCCCTCGAGCGTCGTGCCCTGCAGCACATCCTCGATCTCCATCTCCACCAACTCCAAGGTGTCGGAGTCAGCGAGGTCTTTTTTGGTGATAACCGCCAGCCCGCGCTCCACGCCCAGCAGGTCGAGGATCGCCAGATGCTCCCTGGTCTGCGGCATCACCGACTCGTCTGCCGCCACGATCAGCAACGCCAGATCGACACCACCCACGCCTGCGAGCATGTTCTTGATGAACCGCTCATGGCCGGGCACGTCGACGATACTCACCTCCCGGCTCGAAGGCAGCGTCACCCAGGCAAAGCCCAGGTCGATGGTCATGCCTCGTTGCTTCTCTTCATCGAGCCGGTCCGGATCGATGCCCGTCATCGCCATGACGAGCGTCGATTTTCCGTGATCAACGTGGCCTGCGGTACCTATCACATACATGTGATTTAGAGGATAGCAGCGCGCCGCGAGGTGCAGGCGGGACGCACGGCGACCACCTGTCGATGTCACCGCCGAGCGGCAACACTCGACTCAGCGGTAGCGTCCCCGTAACGCCATCTCCCTCTCGCGTCATGGCACCTCAAAGCGGTATCGTGGCTCAGTGCCTTCGCGTTCGTGCTCGACGGGCCACCCCGCGTTGTGGCGGGGCACCCCAACATAACTCACCGGGTGCTAGAGGCAAACGGTACAAAATGGAACGTTTTGAAACACCTCAAGACGCGCGAGGCTGGAGGCTGACGATTGCTCAGTTGCACATCCCGGCATCGTCGAGCGGCAGCTCTTCGCCCAACCGCGGTGCAGACGGTGTAACATCGGGCGCGTCTGAGTGAGAGCAGCGTTCCGCACCCGGCAGGAGTCAAACCATGGCCAGCACATCCAAAGACAGGCAGCCCCTATCAGCAGGCGAATTCATCGAGCTGATGGAGCAGACCCGCGCCGAATTCCTCGAAGGGAAATCGCCGTTCAGGGGTGACAACATCACCGGTCGGTCCGTCGAGCAGATCGCCGACAGCAAGCGTCAGTTCCACACCGGCGGCGACCCCAACCACCGCTTCGAGGGCGAGCGCTACCTGAACACCCCAGACAAAGAGATTCGTCGGAAGCAGCTGCGCAAGCTCGTCGACGAGGGCGGACAGGACACAGTGGGCGGCCCTATGGCCTCGCATCCTGCCCTGGCCCGCTGGCACTCCAACGAGTTCGGCATCTCCAACGAAGAGATCGATCAGCTTGAGACGGAGGATGCCGATCCCGAGACCCTCGTGAAAGAGGGCTGGTGGTTTGACGTCAATCGCTCATCCCCCTGGCCGGTCGCCATCGCAAGCTGCATGGTCGGCGAGGGCTCCAAGCGCTTGCCCGGTTCTGTTGAACATTACGAGAACGTTATCGCTATCGCCCGGACCGAGTTTGCCAAGCTTGGCATCAAGAACGTCGACCGTGCCGTACAGCTCCTTATTGAGCACGCTCCCTTCGGCGCCGACATGGAACACGCCATGTTCGGTGAAGAGGTAGTCCGGGTAGCAGTGACTACGTCCGAGCTTCAAGACGAGGCCCTCAAGGCCTTCATCCTCACCATGCAACGCAACGCCCGAGGACGGATATAAGACTGCTGGATCTAGGATTCAAACGATATGGGTTCACAACTGCCCTACGGTCCCAAAGAGCTTGCAGCAGCCCCGCTTCAAGGCGCAGCATTCACCGCATTTCTGAAGCGTGAAAAGCAACGCAAGTATGCGGAGCCTGCACCGTTCCTGGAGTCGCTCATCAAGGGGGATCTTTCCATGGACGAGATCCGCATGTGGGTCAAGGACTTCTATCCCTATTGGGACGAAGGCCTCGTCTACGCTACAGGAGCCATCTACGTGAAGACCAATGACGAGCCCCTCCGCACCCACATGCTCCGCCGGATGGTGGACGTCGAAGGCGAGGAGATCGTCAACGACCTCGTGGGCTGGACGACACCGGCCTACGAGGAGCTATGGCTCAGGTTCGGCGAGGGCCTTGGCTTGGATCGCGCCGAGGTCACCGGCTTCCAGCAGTTCACCCGTACCTACATGTCCATGCACACGCTCATGACCTACTCCCGTTTCTGGGACTGGACCTGGCTCGACGGCATCGCCACTTGGTACGCCGCCGATCTGCAATGGCAGGAGCATTACCCGAAGGTTATGAAGGCGCTCAAGGGAACCTACGGCGTCGCCGACGATGCCCTGGAGTTCTTCCGCGTCCTGCTGGAGGACGTCGAATCCCACATCACGTGGGAAGAGGAAGGGCTCGCCTACTGGGCCTGCACCACCGAGCGCCAGCTCACTGCTGCCCGGGCCTTCCGCGAGCGCTTGGACATCGAGGACCAACTCTTTGTTGCGGTAGAAACCGCTCGCACCGCTGAGCGCCTCCCGTTCCAGACCCCCGCCATCTAACCGGATGGCCCTCGATCTTTCGAAAACGGCGTCGCAGCTCTACGGAGCCGCGACGCACTTCTCCGGCCAACGGTTTGCCAAGATGGAGGCTCTCGCGCGGGCCGCTGAGTTCCTTCGCCACGCCGACACCGACACCATCGAACAGCGACGCATGGACGGCAAGACCACCTTCCTGGCCGCCGGTCTCGTCGGCCCCATGGCTGAAACGTGGCCCGTGCCCCCCCTGGCGCCAGACCACGTTGTCGTCGCCGTAGACGGTTCCCACATCGACGTTGACCGCCACTCTCCGGTGCGTTGTTTCCTGATCAACACCGGTTACGTCACCATTCGTTATGGCGAGCTACCGAACGCGGATCTTGCCAGCGCCCCCCGCCTCTTCGTTGGCGACGACGAGATGTCCATCCGCAACCCGGCGGGCAACCGCGAGCAACCTATCGAAGGGCCGGTCCTAGGCATGCTCCGCGCGGTCATGGAGATCGAAGGCCTTGTGGCCCTCGTCGAGGCCGCGCCACAGAACCTTCCCGTGTTGGCGCTCCTGGATGGCTCACTGATCCTCTGGGAGCTGGCTGGCGGCGCCTTCCCCGACTACGTCCGTAAGGCACTCCTCGACGATCGTCTGTTGCCCGCCCTCGACCGCCTACAAGAGTTGGGCCGGACTCGCACCGTCGCCGTTGCCAGCCAGATCAGCCTTCCGCGCTCCACTGACGTCATTAATGCGCTCCGCATATCCGAGCCGGTTTGCCGTTATGCCACGCTCAACTGCGATGGCCACTGTGGGCAACTGAAACCGGGCCAGCGTCACTGCGACACCATCGCCGGCGTCACCGACCGCGAACTGTTCGAGGCCGAGCTGCAGCCCGGCGAGCGCTCCGCCGTCTTCGAGACGACGTCATCCATTGTGCAGGACCATTACCGCGACCATCGCGTCCGGTTTTGCTACATCAACGTCGGAGCAGAGATCTGTCGGCTGGAGATGCCCGAGTGGTCAGCAGCGGGCCCTGCGCTCGATCTCGCCCACTCGGGGATCGTCTCCCAAGCTGAGAAGGGCCACGGTTACCCGCTGGCGATACAAGAAGCCCACGAACAAGCCGTGATCAACGGTGCTGACCGCGAGTACTTCGCCCAACTCATCGAGGAGATGCTCACGGCTGAAGGGCTGCCCACCGGTACCTCCCAGAAGGCCCGCTCCAAGCGCACACGCTGGGTATAGCTACTCGGTGACGAACCGGTGGCCACCGCGCAGATTCGCCTCGTCGGACAGCACAGGACAATCGGTGAAAGCGGCCATCCCCTCCTGGGCAACCTCGTGCCACGGCTCTCCGTCATCCAGGATCACCGTCGCGGAGCGCACCGCGTAGATATCCGGCTCATCTACGCCTGGTGGAACCGTACCGTGGTCCCGCAGTGCCCGCGCCGCCTCCAGTAACCGCCGTCGGGTCCGGATGATCATCGCATCCGACGTGCCCAGGTGCTCCACGGAGCGGTCAACCACGTGCCCGCCGGGCTGAGTGAACGCCATTGTTTCCAGCATCGCCTTGTCCTGGATATTCACCGACGGCAGTCCCGACATCCGGTTGCTTAGCTGAGCGTGCGGGTCGAAGAAGTAATCGTTCTCAGGGCTTGCCGCAGGCCGGTGATGGGTCAGCGGGTCGCTGGTCGGCTCGATGTCGCCACCTGGATCGCGTAACCACTGTGCCTCTCGTTCCTCCGGAGTCATCGGCCGCGACGGGTTCCAGCGCACCTCCCACTTCATCACGTGGTCGTCGTCGATTGGCACCCACCACTGCAACGGGCAATCCGTAGCCGTGATCGGCGCGAACATGCCGTATGTCGGCATCAGAAAATGCGTCACGCGCCAGTAGCGTTTGCCCGGCGCCTCCACCCGGCCCGCGCCGTACATCGTCCCGTAATCCGTATCCACGACCTCCATCACGGGTGCCTTGTCGTGGAGGTAAAGGCCCCGGTCGTTCTGGCCCGTGAAGTTGGCAGAGCCGTCTTCGGTCAGCCGGTTGTGCAGGAACGCCAAGTGGGAGGAGTCGATGTTCCCTTCCAGCCCCTGCATCCAGTTGGACATTTGGAGATGTCGCCAGATCACTGAGTGACCCTCCGGCAGCATGTTCCACTCGAACGACGGCAGAGGCGGTGGCGTTGCGCGCGGCCCCATGTACGCCCAGACGATGCCATTGCGCTCGACGCACCGGTACGCACGGATGCCGTACCTTATCTCTGAAATTGGAGGCGGTTGGCTCGCTGGGCATGTCCAAGCACACGCCAGTGACATCGAACTTCCAACCGTGGTACACGCAACGTAGGCCACCTTCCTCGTTGCGTGACCAGTAGAGCGACGCGCCACGGTGAGGGCAGAACTCGTTGACCAACCCCGGCCTACCCTGAGAGTCGCGGAACGCGACCAAGTCCTCGCCGAGCAGTCGTACCCGAAACGGTTTCGAGTCGGGCGCGGTGAGATCAGAAGCGGCTAGGGCAGGGAGCCAGTATTGGCGGATGAGATTGCCCATCGCGGTGCGCGGGCCTATCTGGGTGAGCAGTTCGTTGTCAGAAGCGTTGAGCATCGTCTTATCCGACCTCGAGAGATTCCTCGCGCTGCCCACTCATCTCCGCCCAGTTGTCGCCCCGCTTGATGTCAATCTTGAGAGGCACTGAGAGATCCAGCGCTTTAGGCATGGTGTCGTGGAGCATCGCCGAGAGGGCTTTCTCCTCGGAGCGGGGCAACTCGAAGACGAGTTCGTCGTGCACCTGCAGGAGCATCTTGGCCTCGAATACACCACTTTCGAGCCGCTGCTGCACGAGGACCATGGCGGCGTTGATGATGTCGGATGACGTACCCTGCACTGGCATGTTGAGCGCCATGCGTTCGCCCGCTTGGCGCACGGGGTAGTGAGGGGATTGCAGTTCGGGGAGGTAACGCCTACGCCCCAGCAAGGTCTCGGCGTAGCCGGTCTCTTTGGCCTTGGCTACCGTTCCGTCGAGATACTCGCGTACCTTCGGGTACGTCCCGAAGTAATCGGCGATGAATTGACCGCCCTCATCCATACTCATCTCGGTCTGTCGAGATATGCCGAATGCGCTGAGACCGTATGCCACGCCGAAATTCATGACCTTGGCCAGCCGCCGCATGGCCGGCTCGACTTCGTCGAGCCGGACCCCGTAGATCAGCGAGGCGGTCGACGCATGGATGTCTTCGTCACGCTCGAATGCGCTCATCATTGCGGGGTCCTGTGAGAGATGGGCGAGCGCTCGGAGGTCGATCTGCGAGTAGTCGGCGGAGAGCAGGATCCACTCCGGGTGCTTCTCTGCGATGAACGCCTTACGCACCCGTTGGCCCAACTCTGATCGGACGGGGATGTTTTGCAGGTTAGGGTCATTGGAGGCGAGCCTACCAGTGGCAGAACCGGCCTGGTTGTACGTGGTATGGATGCGGTGAGTCCGTGGGTTGACTTCCATGGGCAGCGTATCTACGTAGGTCGACTTGAGCTTGGTGAGCTCCCGGTACCTCAGCACATGATCTATAACCGGGTGCGCCTCGCGCAGGTTCTCCAAGATGGATGCATCGGTGGAATACCCGGTCTTCGTCTTCTTTCCTGCCGGCAGCTTTAACTCATCGAACAATAGCTCGCCGAGTTGCGCGGGTGAGTTGATGGCGAACTGATGAGCGACCGCCTCGTATGCGCCCTTCTCCGCTTCATCGATGGCAACGACCAACTCTTCGTTGAGATCAGACAGGACACTGGCATCGATGGCGATCCCATTGACCTGCGTTTGCACGAGCACGGGAACCAGCGGCATCGCTTGATCGCGGTTGAATGCGGTGAGGCCATCCCGTTCCAGATCCGGGGCGAACGCATCCATGAGCCGCAACGTCGCATCGACGTTGGCTCCCGCGAAAGCGGCAGCGTCGCCGATGGTGACGGCCTCGAACCCGATCTGCTTTCGTCCCGTGCCGGTCAGCTCGGGCAGCGCTTTAAGCTCAGCGTTGAGCCGGTTGAATGCTAACTGCTTCAGGGCCAGCACTTTTTCGCCCAACAGGTGTGCGGCGATCATCGTGTCGAATGCCACCGGCACTTTGGTTGGGGCGACGCCGTAGTTCGACAAGAGCGTCATGGTGAAGTTGAGGTTGTGCCCGAGGATGCCAGGCTGCTCTCCCTGCAGCAGGGGGGTGACACCGGCCAAGACCTTTTCGATCGGCAATTGCTGATCTTCAGCGTGACCAGTGGGAACGTAGTACGTTTCGCCGCCGTGAAGGGTGAATGCGAGGCCAACCAGCGCAGCTTCCATGGCGCGCTGGTTGCTGCCGTGGGCTTCGACGACGATCTGGGCGGCTGCCGCAAGCTGCGCCAACATGGTCTCGAGTTTGGAAGAGTTGTCTACGATGGTGACCGCCCTGTCTGATATGACAGCAGGCACGGTTTGGCTTGGCGCTTCAATGCCTCGTTGGGTCTCTGCCTTGACCTGCGGGATGCGGCCAACCAAGCTGCTGAACTCCAGCTCCTGGAAGATCTCGATCACGTCCTCTCGGTTGAAGGTGTAGAAGCGGGTGTCCTCCAACGCAAAATTGGTAGGGACGTCTCGGACGATGGTGACGAGACCCTTGCTCGCGCGCAATTGAACGGCGTTGTCACGCACCAACCCCTGTATTCGTGGGGGGCCAACTTCGTCGAGTCGTTCGAGGAGCGATTCAACGGAGCCGAACTGGAGGATGAGCTTGATCGCGGTCTTGATGCCCACGCCCGGCACGCCCGGGATGTTGTCCGACGAGTCACCGGTAAGCGCTTTGACATCGCGCACCTGGTCCGGTGACAGGCCCCCGTAGCGCTCGTTGACGGCTGGTATGTCGTAGACCTTGGTGTTGGCAGAGCCTGTGGTCAGCATGATGCTGACGTGCTCAGAAACGAGTTGAAGCGTGTCGGTGTCGCCGGTCGCGATGATGGTGTCTATGTCCTTGTCGTCGGCGTACTTGGCGATGGTGCCGAGGACATCGTCTGCCTCGTAGCCGGGCACCTCGTAGATGGGGATGTCGAAGGCGCGCATGACCTGTTTTGCGCGTTCCACATTCTGGTGCAGCTCCCGAGGCGTTTCAGGCCGGTTGGCCTTGTACTCGCTGTATTCCTCGTGCCGGAAGGTTGGGCCCGGAGGGTCGAAAGCGATGGCTATGTGGGTAGGCTTGAGGGCTGCGACTGCCTTGAAGAAGCTGGTGGTGAACGAGTAGACGCCGCGCACATCCTCGCCCGTCTTGCGGACGGTCATCGGGCGCGCTGATTGGAGGGCGAACCACGCTCGGTAGAGCATCGCGTGGCCGTCCATCACCATCAGCAGCGGCTTACGTTCCTGAGTTGCAGTTGTCGGTGCTGGGGGTTCGGCGGCGTCGAAAAGCGTGGGGCCGTCCTGGGGAGCGGGCTTTCCTGGTGCCATCGATTACGTGCTCTTATACGGCTTGAAGAAGCTGTGTAGGTAGTTGCGCTGATGCGCCCACCGATGGGTCCGCCGCACGACGTCGTCGTCGAGGATCTGACCGGAGTGGGTGACTTTGATCGCTTTGTAGCCCTTGGCGGGAAGCATCGGTGCTGTATCCGAAACGTCGACTTCGCATCCCTCTTTGACCAGGTAAATCTTGAGGTCTTCATAGCCTTTCGGCTTCGACTTCGGGGTTACGTAGACCCAGAAATCGCGGCTCCCGAGTACCTCGTGGACATGGTCGTCGGCAACTTCCGCGCCCCTGCCTGATCCGGTCTTGAGCTGAGCCCTTGTCATCCCGCGATCTTGCATCGTCATGGTGGGCATTCTAGCCGCCCACGCCTTCGCAATCCACATCCAGAATCTGCTTAGTCGAACGTGTATCAGGCCTTGGTGGCGCTCGGTTGTTGACATGGCCCACTGGACGATTCCCGTCTCATAGGTCTCGCATGTTGCGGTTTGGGACGCCGTCTGGTTCGCTCTTGGTGCGAAGGGGGGAATGCCACGGCCAAGCACCAGGGGGAATAGAGTGACGATCATCTCATCGATGAGCCTTGTGTTGAGCATCACGGTATTGAACTGGCCTCGGCCGACCAACCAGATGTCTGCGCTGGATGCTTCCTTGAGCGTTTGCGCGAACGCTGCGATATCGTCGGTGATGAACCGCTATACATCAGTGTCTGGAGGAGGGGGCGATTTGCGGGTGACTACGTAGTTCGTCTTGCCTGGAGATAGGGCGTCGATGAACCCCGAAGGCAAGCTCATACGTCGCCGTGTCCTAGTGGGTCGTGTCTATCGTGTCCATGAATGCGGCGTAACCATAGCCAGGAGGCACGGCGTCTGTGCCTGGGAGCTCCAGCCAGCCGAGCTCGCCGTTGGGGCCAGCGACGTATCGGTCCAGACTCGCAGCCGTGTATAGAGTTAGCTTTCGCATAGGTTTAGTCGAAGCGTCCCACGGCCTGGTCGACACGTTTGATCAGGGCTGGCTCCATGGGCCCGGCGGCGTCCGCTGCTACACACTCACGGAGCTCGGTGCGGTTCTTGACTCCGAGCACGACGGTGGCAGGGCCGTTCATGGACAGCGCGTATTGGTGCGCCAAGAACGCAGGAGACTGGCCGATTTCACTTGCGATGGCCCGGAAGGGTGCGGCGCGCTCGAAGTCGATCGTTTCTGGATTATCAGCGGGCTTGAAGCGGTCGAGTTCGCTGGTGAGCGCTCCCGCCTGTACGGCGCGAATCCCCATGATGGCAGTACCGGCTCGGTGGGCGGCAGCAATGATGTTCCGGGGCTGCGCTGGCCCAGCTGGGTACTTAAGACCACCAGGAGAATCTAGAAGGTTGGCCATGATCTGGATGAAGCCCGGCTTGACGCCCGAATTGAGCATGTCGATGAGGACCGCCGGGTCGCCGATACCGGTCAGTCCCCATGCACGTGCGCGGCCGCTCTCGACGATGCTCTCCATGGCGGGGATGACAGCGCTTTCGACTGATGATCGAGGCGTGCCTCGATCGTAGGCGGGCGCGCCATCGGCGGTGACCCAGTTGTGGAGGAAGAAGATGTCGACGTGGTCGATCTTCATGCGCTCCAGGCTGGTGTTGATGCTCTCTTCGAGCAGAGCGGATATGTCGGCTGGCGGGATGTCGCCCACGCGGCATTTGGTGGTGATGCGGACGCCGTCGGGGAGGGAACCGTTGAACGCTTCGCCGATAACGCTCTCGGCCTCGCCGTTGCCGTAGGAAGGGGCCATGTCGAGTAGGGTGATACCGAGCTCGGGCGCCTCGCGGGCGGTGGCGAGGCATTCTTCGCGGGTTGTGGCCCCCCATAGCTGGCCGAGGCCGCCACCGCCGAGAGTGAGTGCGCTGACGGAACCGAGCTTGCCGAAGGGACGTGTGTTCATGGGGCCTCGCTTTCGGGATCGACGCATGCTGGTTAGTGCGCCTTGAATGATGGAGCAGGAGCGTGACGGCGAGCCTTGGTCAATAGCCGCGGGAGAAGTCGACCTGGTTCAGGAGGGGTTCACCTGCGAGCAGTCGGCGGAGGTTGGCCGTAAACGACTCGGCTGCAGGCCAGAAATCGATTTCGGTGTCGCCTGAGTTGTGAGGTGTTATGACCACGCCAGGTAAGGCCATCAACTCCGGATCCGGTGGCCGTTGACGCTCCTCGGAGTAGACGTCGAGGTAGACGCTTGCGAGCTTACCTGAACGGATGGCGTCTTTGAGGGCGGCCTCGTCGACGACTTCGCCACGAGCCACATTGGCGAAGAATGCGCCATCTCGCATGGCGGTGAAGGCCGCAGCGTTGAACATGCGCTCAGTCTCCGGCGTGAGCGGTGCGGAGACGGCTACGAAATCGCACTCGCCAAGCACGGAGTGCAGCTCCGACGCGGGGAAGAGAAGATCGATGCCGTCGACGTTAGCTTCGCGGGATGTCGCGCTGCGGCGGGTGGCCAGTACGCGCATGCCCAAGGCCTTCGCGAGGCGAGCGATCTCGCCTCCGATTCCCCCCATGCCGACAACGCCCATGGTCTTACCCGCAATCAGTTTCAGTTGGTAGGGAGCACTGTCGAGGGCCCCCGCGCGAGTCTGATTGGTGGCGAGGGTGATGTTCTTGGCGAAGGCGAGCGCTGCGGCGATGACCATCTCGGCGATGGGCAGTGCTTGGACGATGCCGCGTGCGCTGGTGATCTTCACATCGGTGTTCCAGATGTCGATGTGGGTGAAGTCGGAAACGCCGGCAAAGGTGTATTCCGCCCATTGCAGGTTAGGCATGCGGTCGTGGATACGGAGAGGGAAGGGGAGGCCCGCCATCAGGGCGTGGGTGCGGCCCAGTAGCTCGGACAGTTGTTGGGGCGAGAGGTCAGTGGACCACGGGAGGCGGTAGGACCTGAGGCCGGTGGGCGGCGGAAACATACCGGCTTCATCCTCGACGGCTGCTGGGGGAACACGGTGCACTTCAACGTTGCCGGGGGCGGCAGATCGGATGAGGTTGAGGTTAATATCTTCGTCCATCATGACGAGAACGACGAATGGGTTAGGAAGGTTGGCGGGCAACGGTTTTACACTCCTATGTGATGTTGCTCATTTCTGCTCATTTACTCCTGATGCCGCCGCGGTTGGATGAATGCAGACTAAGCCCGTCCGTAAGGCGCCTAGGTGCGCGGACACGCTTAGGATACACAGCGCAGCGCCAGGCGCACCACATTGAGTGTCATCGATATGTATGTAGAGATAAGCCCCTATCGCTTCACGCGCATGGAGGCCTGTTGTGCTTCGGCGGAGAGTACCGGGGTGCCGGTGAAAGCTTCGAGGTAAGGGCCCGCGCCCTGTTGCCAGTCGCTGCCGTCGTCGAGGATGGCGGTTGCGGTTCGGCGGCGGTAGACTCGCGGGTCGTCAACGCCTGGCGGGACGGTGCCGTGGTCGCGGAGCGCGATGGCGGCGTTTATGAGTCGGCGACGCGTGCGGATAATCATGGCGTCGGAGGTGCCCAGGTGCTCGATCGTGCGATCCACGATGTGCCCCATGCTCTCAAGTAGCGCCTTGTCCTGGAGGTTGATCGATGGCACGCCGGAGAATCGTTTGTCGATCTGGGCGCTGTAGTCGTTGAGGTAGTCGTTATCAGCGCTGGCCTTGAGACGCCAATGGGAGTACGGGTCGCCGGTCCATTCGACCCACCCTCCAGGATCCTCGGGGACAAGCATCTTCTTTTCCTCCTCACGGATGGGCCGTGAGGGGTTCCAGCGTATGTCCCACTTCATGACGGCGTGATCGTCCAGCGGGATCCACCATTGGAGCGGGCATTCCTCGAGGCTGACGGGGGCGAACATGCCGTAGAAAGGCATGAGGAACTGAGTGACACGCCAGTAAACCTTGCCAGGTTCTTCAGCGCGCCCAGCGGCGTACATGACGCCTGCGTCCGTGTTGACAACCTCCATCTTCGGCGCGGCGTCATTGTAGAAGAGTCCTCGCGTTGCGGGGCCTTCGCCGTAGAACTCGGCGTTGCCGGTGGCTTCGAGCCGCGTGTGCAGGAACGAAAGGTGGGAAGAGTCGATGTTGCCTTCGAGCCCTTGCACCCAGTTGGACTCCTGGAGGTCGCGCCGGATGATGAGGTGCTCTTGTGGCAGCAAGTTGAATTCTAGATCCGGTAGAGGGGGCGGCTCTTCGCGTGGCCCCATGTAGGTCCAGACGATGCCGTTGCGCTCCTGGCATGGGTAGGACTGGATGCGGACCTTGTCCCTGAAGTTCGATGCCGTGGGCTCGTTGGGCATATCCACGCAGCGCCCGGTGACGTCGTACTTCCACCCATGGTAGACGCAGCGCACGCCGTTTTCTTCGTTGCGCGACCAGTAGAGCGAAGCACCCCGATGAGCACAGACCTCGGTTAGCAGGCCGACGTTGCCCGAGGTGTCACGGAAGATGATCAGGTTCTCGTGGAGCAACTTGATGCGGTGAGGTTTGTTGTCGGGCTTCTCTAGGTCGGTCGACAGGTAGATGGGCATCCAGTACTGGCGCATCAGGTCGCCCATGGGTGTACCGGGGCCGACGTGGGTCAGTAGCTCGTTGTCTTCTTTGGACAGCATCTCTGTTCTCCTCTCCGCGCTGCGATGTGGCGTACGCTTCAATCTAGCTTACGCTGCAATCTGCGACTACAGGAGCCGGACCTAGTCTTCTTCCAAAGTTGATGTGTCTCCTTCAGGGAGTCCCAGTTCGCGGGCTTTGAGGAGGCGGCGCATGATTTTTCCTGAGCGGGTTTTAGGCAGGCCGTCGACGATTTCGATCTCGCGGGGTGCGACGGCTGCCGCCAGCTTCTTGCGGGCGAATCCCATCAGTTCTCGGCGCAGCTCATCGGATGCTTCGTAGCCTTCCTTGAGGGAGACAAACGCTTTGACGACTTCCATGGCGATGGGATCGGGTTTCCCGATGACGCCGGCTTCGGCGACTGCGGGGTGCTCGATGAGCGCGCTCTCGACTTCGAATGGGCCAACCAGGTGTCCTGCGGTGTTGATGACGTCGTCAGAGCGACCGACGAACCAGAAGTAACCCTCGGAGTCGCGAACCGCTTCGTCACCCGTGAGGTACCATCCGTTCTTGAATCGAGAGTCGTAGCGTTCTTGATCGTTCCAGTAGACTTGGAACATCGACGGCCAGCCGGGGCGAACCGCCAGGATACCGCCCTCGCCGTCGGCGACGGGGTTGCCGTCAGCATCGATGATCCCTGCCTCGACGCCAGGGATCGGCCGGCCCATGGATCCTGGCTTGATGGCCATGGAGTTGTAGTTGGCAATCATGATGGCGCCGGTCTCCGTCTGCCACCAGTTGTCGTGGAACGGCAGTCCGAACACCTCCTGACCCCACATGACCCCTTCGGGATTGAGGGGCTCCCCCACAGATGCGATGAACCGCAGGTTTGGCGTGTTGAATGCCTTGGGTAGCTCGACGCCGGACTTCATGAGCATGCGGATAGCGGTGGGCGCGGTGTACCAGACGGTGACGTTGTAGTCCTGAAGGACCTGGTACCACTTGCGCGCTGAGAATCCGCCCTCGTAGATGATCTGGGTTACGCCGTTGGTCCATGGCGCGATCATGCCGTACGAGGTCCCGGTGACCCAACCGGGGTCGGCGGTGCACCAGTAGACGTCGTCGGGGTGCAGGTCGAGGCACCACTTGCCCGTGACGTACTGCTGGATGACCGAGTTGTGCCGGTGGACCGCACCTTTCGGTTTGCCGGTGGTGCCGGACGTGAAGTGCATGACGGAGTAGGAATCGCGGGTGGTGTCGAGCGACGCGTCGGCATCGGATGCGCTGGCCATGAGCTCCTCGAAGCTGAGGTCGCCCTCGGCGAGTGGCCCTGACGAACGACCGTCCTTATTGACGACGATGATGTGCTTGAGATCCGGGAGCAGCGGGAGAATCTCTGCAATTTTGGCTCGAAGCTCAGGCTGGGTAACGAGGACGGTCGCGCCGCTAGCTTCCATACGGTCTTTCACCGGGTCGGGGCCGAAGGCAGAGAACAGAGGACCGATAACGCATCCAGCTTTCAACGTGCCGAAGAAGGTGAAATATATCTCCGGCAGGCGTTCCATGAAGGTGAAGACGCGCTCGCCGGTTTCCACGCCCAGGCTTTCGAGTACGTTGGAGAACTTGTTGGTTTGCCGGCGCATGTCGTCGTAGGTGTACGACTCCTTTTCCCCGTTTTTGCCCTCCCAGTGCATAGCCACCTTGGCGCCGTTGCCCCTGACAACATGACGGTCGATGGCTTCGTAGGCGATGTTGAGTCGACCATCCGGGAGGAAGTCAATCTCGCCTTCGACGCTGGACCAGTCGAAGTCCTCACGGGAAGCGGCCCAGTCGCCAAGGTTGGGAGCGACAGGGAACGATGAAGGTTTGTGGATGGTGGGGTGGTCCATGACCATGGGGTGCGCCTCCTAATCGACGAGTCTGCTCGCTCGCGTGCAGCGCGAGTCTAGCGGGCCGAGGGCTGGTGTGCCAGATGGGGCGCTTGACTTATAGGTGGTAGGCTAGCGGTGCAATCTCTAGGAGTGAAAATGCCAGACTTAACGATTAACGGATACAAGCATCACTACGAGGACGTCGGCAGCGGCACTCCAATGCTGTTCATCGCGGGAACGCGATTCGATTCGGCGAAGTCGTGGGTGCAGTACATGGAGCGCAACGCGAGCGGCTTTCGGATGATCATGCCCGATCTTAGGGGCATGGCCGATTCCGAGCACACGACCGATGTGAAAGGCCAGGATTGGGTCGACGATGTCGCGGCGCTGCTGGACGGGCTCAAAATCGACTCGGTCCATGTGGGAGCTGAAACGCTGGGCACTCGAGTTGCCGTGCGATTCGCGGTGGCGTACCCGGAACGCGCGAAGTCACTGATCCTGAATGGGGCGATCGCGTACTCGTATGCGGAGGGCGACAGCGAGCGCGCCAAAGAGCCGCAGGACAGGATCGACTCGATGAAGCGGCACCACGGCGAGGACGCTGCGGCGATCAACGACTTCTACCTCGACCTACACTCCAAGCCCGAGTTCCACGAGTACTACGATCTAAGAAAGATAGCGTCACAAGTGCAGGTGCCGACGCTGCTGCTACGCGGTGATGTGGATGACGACCGCCACCCGATCTCGCACTCCACAGAGCTGCACGCGCTGATTCCTAACTCGCAGCTCCATATCTTTGCTGGCACGAAGTTCAACGGTATGACGAACAGGCCTGAAGAGTCGTGGGCACTGATCCGTGCGTTGGTGGCTGGCGTCGCCTAGGGAGTCAGCAGGGCGATGGTGGTCATACGTATGTACGTAGTGATGAGTGCTAGCTACCGTCATGACGATCTCTGTAGCGAAGAAAAAACTCTTCCACGGCACGGCCACCAAACACGACCTAGACTGCTGCGGCCGCGAGGCGGCACTAACCACTGCCCACTGACTTCCTCCCATCAATAGAGAAACTACCGAACCCCCTCGCATTCAATGGCTGTTGGGCGGGTCAAGGTGGAGGGAAGTTCCCACGCCTTCCCCTCGATGCATGCCCCCAATGTGTGTGGGGGAATGCTGAACGCTATGGTTCAAAGCACGGGGCGACCGCTTTCCTGACACGCCAGATGCGCTGCCCCGTCGCGCCGGTCGGATTTGGATTGACTATCCCCGGCCCCGGCCGCTGCCTTTCAGGGGCACAACAAGCGGACATCCCCACACCTCTGCACAATCTTTTCCCCACTGCGTGCCTCATTCCAAGTGACCGAAGAACTGCGCTCTCTACTAGACTGTCGGAAACGATTCGGCATGGCCCCGTTCAAGGGCCGTAAAAGCGCGAAAATATGGGGAGAACGAATGGCGGTTTACTGGCAGATGACGAGGCAGGGACAACAGTTGATGCTGGAGACTGGCGACCGCAAGGAGCGAGTGGGCATGGTTAGAGAGACTGCGCGTGGGTTCGACGCCCTGGCAGTGACGTTCGGATATGAACCGGAACGTGCTCAAAGAGATATTGCTAGCTTGGAGGAAGCCAAAGCCTTCGTCGAATCATTCAAGCCGTGGACGCTCTATGTCGAAGACCAGGGGGTCACAGTCGAGTCCACGATTAGAGCTAGCTAGCGCATAGAACGTCGTTTCAATACTGTTAGCCAAGACGAACGACTGCTAGCTAGGTGTCAGATTGAGCCGATCGGTGCAGGGAGAACCACGCGTTGGCCAGCGGATTCCATATTCTTACGCTTTGTTGGATGTCAGTCAGTCAGTCGTCGTCTTTGCGAGTGAGGGGGGCGATGGCCATGATGACGATGGCGGGGACGACGAAGGCGGCTGCGACGAAGAAGATGACGCGGCGGCTGTCGGCCATCCAGATGGCGGCGCCCATGATGAAGGGGGTGACAACGCCTGCGATGAGGCTGCTGGAGAACATCATGCCGACGACGGAGCCCTCCAGACCTCGTGGCGCGGCGTCTAGAGCGGTGGCGTTGGTGACGTCTTGGACGGACCAGAGAAAGACGCCCATGATGCCGAGGGCGATGACCATGATGATGCCTTCGCCAACGATGCCGATGGTGAACATGCCCACGGCGACGACGATCAGGGCGACGACCATGGGGAGCCGACGTCCTACCCGGTCGGAGTAGTGGCCGAATAACGGGCCCACGATGACTCCGCCTAGGGTGAGGAGGGCGACGTGGGCTCCGACGCCTGCGCTGTCCATGTTGAGGTCTCGGGCAAGGTAGATCGGGAGGAACGAAAGCACCCCAAAGTGGGCGAACGATCGTGTGAAGTTCATGTACGCGAGCGTTCGGAACGCTGGGTACCGCAACATGGTGAACGTGTCAGTGAGCTTCGCTGGACGCGTGCTAGTAGGCGTGGGCGGAGGACCAGCGCCGTCGAGCATCCAGTAGATGAGGACGGTCAGGGCGACGGCTGGAATCATGGCGATGACGACGTACAAGCGCCAGTCATCCATGAGGATGTAGGCGAGGATCGCGCCGACCAGCAATGGGGCGAGCGCCTCACCCGCTCCGGAGCCCGAACCGTGGAAGGCGATGGCGAGGCCGCGGCGCTCAGGGAATCGCGTGCTCAGCATGGAGATCGCCGGCGGGTGCCAGAAGGCCGCTGCGACTCCGCCCATGGCGATGAAGAACACCATCGGCCAGTACCAGGGCATGAGCCCCGCGAACATCATGGAGGCGGCAGCGGCGATAAAGGAGGCCGGGAGGAGCAGGTTCCAGTGTTCGCGGAACCGGTCACTGACGTATCCGACGAAGAAGTTGGGTGAGCCTCCCGCGAATTGGCGGATGGTGCTGAGGACGGCCACGCCGAAGGTGGTGAGCTGGTACTCCTCCTCAATGAGGGGAAGGAAGACTGCAAACGCGGCGATGTACCAGTGTTTGAGGCCATGTCCGATGGCGATGGTTGCGATGTAGGCGGGGCCGGTCGCGCGGAACGACGTGGTGCCTGCGGCCGGTTGGTCGGCTGCCAAGTGCGATTCTCCTGCGTGGGTTCGAGACTAAGGAAACATTTCGTTGAGCGTACTGAGGATACGCGTTTTCACTTTGCCCTCGAAGGGGCGGAACATCAAGGGCATTCCGGCATCGACGATGATCTCAGTGTCGGTTACGTCAGCGGTGCCCTTGATGGTCTTGCTCATGACCGCGAACGAGAAGTTGAGTTTGTCGCTAGTCCAAGCGTACTGAACTTGCCTGATCTGGCCATCGCCGAGATTGAGGGCTTTGTCTATAGCCTCTTCTAGCTTGCTCCGGACGATCGCCCGAGCCGAATGGTGCTGGAATGAGAGGCGCATTAGGACGCACCAAGCTCGTGGATAGCTTCCGCAAGATCGATGGTGCCGCGGTAAATCGCGGTTCCGACGATGGCACCCTCGGCGCCCAGGTTGGTGAGCCGACGCAGGTGGTCCAGCTCGCCGATGCCGCCCGAGGCAATGATGTGTCCATCCCCGAGGGCTATCCCGTGCTGGACCATGACGGCGACGGAGTCGAAGTTGGGCTCCGTGAGTGTGCCGTCGCGAGCGATATCGGTGAAGACGAAGCGACGGACGCCGACCTCGTACATGTGGGTCATGAGGTCGATGGCATCGACGTCGGTGGTTTTTGTCCACCCGCTGACGGCGACCTTGCCGTTGTTTGCATCGAGGCCAACGACGACGCGATTGGCACCGTGCTTCTCTATAGCTTGTTCCACCATGTCGGGGTCGGCGATGGCGGCGGTGCCGAGGACGATGCGACCGATGCCTGCATCGAGGGCCGTGGCCACGTGGTCTTTGGCGCGGAACCCCCCGCCTACCTCAAGAGGAACGCTGAGACTACGGGCAAGGGCGCCGTAGAGCTCGCTCTGCTGGGGGCTACCTTCGAGGGCGCCGTCGAGGTCGACGACGTGGATTCGGATGGCACCGGCGTCGACGAACCCCTGGGCGACCTTGAGAGGATCGTCGGAGAAGGTGCTCTGCCGGTTGAAGTCGCCCTGGCTGAGACGAACGACCTGGCCTTGGCGGAGGTCGATTGCTGGGATAATTTCCATTCCCTTCTACTGCACGCGCGCGAGCACGAGGCGCTTCACGAAATTGTCGTAGAGCTTGAGTCCGACGTTGCCACTCTTCTCGGGGTGAAACTGGGTGGCGACGAGGTTGTTGCGGGCAACGACGCTGGTGAACTCCAGGCCATAGGTGGTGGTGCCTGCGACCCAGGAGTCCTCTGAGGGTTCGGCGTAGTAGCTGTGGACGAAGTAGAAGTAGCTGTTCTCGGGGACGCCTTCGAAGACGGGGTGCTGGCCCCGGAGTTTGACGGAGTTCCAGCCCATATGAGGAACTTTGAGGCCATCGCCGACGTGAGTTTCAAAGAATCGTCGAACTGTGCCGGGGACGATGCCGAGGCAATCGACGCTGCCCTCTTCGGAGTGCTCTAGCAGGAGCTGAAGACCGAGGCAGACGCCGAAGAATGGAGTGCCGTCGGCTACGGCCTCGCGGACGGCGTCGGCCATGCCGTCGCGTTCGAGGGCGGCCATGGCAGGCGGAGATGCGCCCTGGCCGGGGAAGACAATAGCGGGGGCGTTCCTGAGGTCTGCGGGGTCTGAGGTGAAGACGGCCTGGTGCCCGAGGTGCTCAAAAGCCTTCTGAACGCTTCTCAGGTTGCCTGCGCCATAGTCGACGATAACGATGGGTTGCACGAGGGTAATCTTAGCAGGGTGGCTGGGGAGAACGAGGCACGTAATTGTCTGGGCAGTGCTAGTTCAGCGTGGGCATCTTCCTGACGAGGGTTGAGTCGATGCTGGCGATGGTTGGGCGGCCTGAGAGGACCATGGTCGTCTCGAGTTCGTCACGGAGGATTTGGAAGACGCTGGTGAGGCCGTCTTCGCCGCCGTAGTGGAGGCCCCAGAAGATGGGACGGCCGAACATGACAGCTTTGGCTCCGAGGGCAAGCGCTTTAGCGATGTCCGACCCGCGCCGGATGCCGCCGTCGAGGAATACATCGACTTTACTGCCTGCGGCCTCTACCACTTCGGGGAGCGTTTCGATGGTGGAGAGTGTGGTGTCGAGATTGCGTGAGCCGTGGTTGGAGACGATGATGCCGTCGACGCCATATTCGGCGCTGAGGGCGGCGTCCTCGCGGGTCATGATACCTTTGAAGACGATAGGCAGGTCGGTGATGGTGCGGAGCCACTTGAGGTCTTCCCAGGTAGCGCCGGGGTCGTTTTGTCCGCGGCTGGTGAGGCCTGAGTCGAACTTGCTCTTAGCGGCGAGTTGCTCGCCTTCTTTGATCTGTTCGGGGGTGTAGTTGCGGCGCTCGCGTGGGCGGTTGCCGTAGTCGTTGCGGATGTTTCGCTCACGTTTGGACGGCCAGGATGAGTCGAGGGTGATGATGAGGGCGTTGTAGCCTGCGTCTTCGGCGCGTTTCACCATGCCGGCCATGGTTTCGCGGTTCTTGTAGAAGTAGCACTGGTACCACCGAGGGCCGTCGATGGTCTCGGCCACATCTTCAATCGTGTGAGTGCCGTTAGCGCTCATGGACATGATGGTGCCGAATTTTGCCGCCGCGCGGGCAGTGGCGAGCTCACCGTCGGGGTGGGCCTTGCCGTGGCCGCCTGCGGGGCTGGTCATGAACGGCACTTCGATGCGCTGGCCTAGTACCGTGGTGGACATGTCGACGCTGGCGGTACCGGTGAGCACACGCGGACGGAGCGCGATGTGGTCGTACGCGGAACGCGTGCGGCGGAGGGTGATCTCGTCGGTGGCTGCACCGGCGATGTAGTCCCACTCGACCTTCTCCATGCTGTGCTCGGCCAAAGCCTCGAAATCAAACAGGTTGATGGGTTCTGCTGCCATGGTGTATCCCTCCGTAGGTGGTCGGGCGATCAGGCTGCGGCGCGGGCGATTCTATGTCTTGTCTTCGTAGCGAGCGAGCATGAAGAGGAAATCTGACGCACGATTGAGGTAGCGGAGAAGTTCGGGGCTGTCGAGTTGGTTGGTGTCGAAGAGGGCGACGGCCCGGCGCTCAGCGCGCCGGAGTATGGTTCGCGCAACGTCAATGGCCGCCGACGCGGTGGAGCCGCCCGGAATGATGAACTCTGGAGGGAGGGGCACCTCAGCAGTGATGGCGTCGATGGAGCGCTCGATCACCTCGGTCATCTCTGGGGTGACCGCGGAGAAGTGCTTGAGGAGCTTATCGCGGTCGGCGGGGTCGGTGGCGAGCTCAGCGCCCACGGTGAAGAGTTCGCGCTGGAGGCCGTCGATGGTCTCGCGCACATAGCCGTTCCTGGAGAGTGCTTTGGCGAGGCCAAGGGCTGAGACCGCTTCATCCACTGCACCGTAGGCCTCGGTACGGGGGTTGGCCTTGGAGACGCGGCCGCCGTAGAGAAGGCCCGTCTCTCCTTGGTCACCGTATTTCGTGTATATGGGCTTTGCCATGGGGGTGGCCTTTCGCGTGCAGGTCGTTGTGTTGACGGAGCCACGCTTGGTGGGCTGCCAAGTCTACCTGGCTTGGCTAGGGGCTTCCCCCAATGTTGGTGGCGTCGGGGCACAGGTTCTTCAGAGCCGGCGAACCGGCAGGCGATGGGCGTGATCGATGGATTGTTGCCCGTACATGGCGGGTGGGACCGCGCTGTCGTCGACCATTGTGGGATTCTACCCGCCGACGAGGAGCGACGAATCACCGATAATGCTTGGTGCGCTATAGCAGGGAACCGGTGCTGTACGCTCTTGTACCTCCAGACTCGTCTCGTTCCATAGCGGTGACCCTGAGGTCTCGGCGCCTGCGTTGAGAGGGGAACCGGTTGACACGCTCCTCCGATTCTAGGTAACATTCTCCTGTTCTCGCCCGTTCGGGGCGTGGAATGATTTCTGTGTGTGTGACGAGAAGGTAGGTACAGATGCCGACGGTTAACCAGTTAGTGAGGCAGGGCCGGAAGCGCTTAGTTAAGAAGACCAAGGCGCCGGCGTTGCGTTTCGTGCGCAACACGCTTCGTAACCGCGTTTACCGTGGTGACGGGTCCCCGCAGAAGCTGGGGGTTTGTGTACAGGTCCGGACCGTTACGCCGAAGAAGCCGAATTCAGCTCTTCGAAAAGTGGCCCGTGTGCGCATGACCAATGGGATGGAGGTCACCGCCTACATCCCGGGTGAGGGTCACACATTGCAAGAGCACTCCGTTGTATTAATCCGTGGCGGCCGTGTTAAAGACTTGCCGGGTGTTAGGTATCACATCATCCGTGGTGCGCTTGATGCAACCGGAGTCGATGGCCGGAAGCGGGGGCGGAGCAAGTACGGGACCAAGCGCTCCTAATCCTCTGGCTTGACTCCCTGACCCTCTAGGAGCGGTCTGGGTGCCCATTGCTGTAACCAGCATCGGGTAAAGCATGGGGTGTGTGAGCAGGACGAGTTTCGTCAGTAGCTTGGTGCGGAGCCAGGCTGTGCAAAGCTAAGAATCGTTCGTGGTACAGGGCCTTGTTCTTTAAAAGAATGGGGGCCGGAAGTGAACGCCCTGACATAGAGTCAGGAAGCGCGAGGTAATAGGCGAAGTATGTCGAGGAGACGTCGAGCTGTAAAACGGAGGATCGCACCGGATCCGAAGTTCGGGAACAAGGAACTGTCGAGCTTCATCAACAGGGTGATGCTGGGCGGGAAGAAATCGGTTGCACAGCGGGCTGTGTACCAGGCCTTGGATCTGATCCAGGTTGAAACGAACCGCGATCCGCTTGAGATTTTTGATCAAGCGATGCGCAACGCGACTCCGACGGTCGAGGTAAAGCCTCGCCGTGTGGGTGGTGCCACCTACCAGGTGCCCATCGAAGTTGCGCCGAATCGCCGCGTTGCGTTGGCGATGCGTTGGCTGATCCGCGGTGCACGTGCACGGACGGGGCAGCCGATGCGTTCGCGTTTGGCGGCTGAGTTGCTGGATGCGTCGCGAGGACAGGGATCGGCCGTTCGACGGCGTGAAGAGCTTTACAAGATGGCCGAGGCCAATAGGGCCTTCGTCCATTACAAGTGGTAGTAGAAGCGGATAGACCAAGGGATTAGCCACCTAACATGACGACGAGTACTGGAATGGACCTTAACAAGGTTCGCAATATCGGGTTCATCGCCCACATCGACGCCGGTAAGACCACGGTTACCGAGCGCGTTTTGTTCTTCACGGGTGTGACGTACAAGATCGGTGAGGTGCATGACGGCACGGCGGTGATGGACTGGATGGAGCAGGAGCGTGAGCGTGGTATCACGATCACGTCTGCTGCGACGCGGGCCCAGTGGGCCGGCCATCACGTGAACATCATCGACACGCCCGGTCACGTTGACTTCACTGCGGAAGTTGAGCGAAGTCTTCGAGTGCTCGATGGCGGTGTGGTGGTGTTCGACGCGGTCGCTGGTGTGCAGCCGCAGTCTGAGACGGTGTGGCGCCAGGCTGACCGGTACGGCGTCCCGCGGATCTGCTTCGTGAACAAGATGGATCGCATCAGTGCGGACTTCGAGAAGACGATGGAGTCCATCAGGAAGCGCCTGGGCGCGGTGCCGATCCCGGTCCAGTACCCGATAGGTGCAGAGGATTACTTCAAAGGAATCATCGACTTGCTTGAGGAGAAGGCGCACTTCTTCGATTCCGACAACGTTGGTACGACGATAGAGGGTGAGATTCCCGCTGACATGGTCGATCACATCGCTGCGGTCCGTACCGAGATGATTGAACGGATTGCGGAGAACGACGAGTCGGTCCTGCAGCAGTATCTGGCGGGAGAGACTCCCTCTCCTGCGGAATTGAAGGCTGGGCTTCGCCGTGCGACTCTGGAGAACGATGCCGTTCCGGTGACCTGCGGGTCCGCACTCCAGAGCTTGGGCGTGCAACTCATGCTCGATGCAGTAATCGACTATCTGCCGTCGCCGTTGGACGTCAAGCCAGTCACTGGCTTGCACCCGCAGACGCAAGAGGTGTTGGCGCGCCCGGCAGACCCCGATGCGCCTTTCTCTGCCCTGGCATTCAAGATTGTTACTGATCCTTACGTCGGCCGCTTGGTGTACTTTAGGGTCTACTCCGGCACGATGAAAGCGGGCTCGACCGTCTACAACTCGACGAAGGGCGTCCGCGAGCGGTTGGGGCGTATCCTGATGATGCATGCCAACCACCGTGAGGATGTTGACTCGATCCAGGCGGGTGAGATCGCCGCTGCGGTTGGCCTGAAGAACACATTCACGGGCGAGACGGTCTGCGATGAACGCGATCCAGTGGTGCTTGAGACGATTAAGTTCGCTGAGCCGGTCATTTCGGTCGCCATTGAGCCGAAATCCCGCGCAGAGCACGACAAGCTGACCGACTCGCTGCTTAAGCTGGCCGAAGAGGACCCGACGTTCCGGGTGCGCTACGACAGAGAGACCAGCCAGACCGTGATGTCGGGCATGGGTGAACTCCACTTGGAGATTCTAGTGGATCGCCTTAGGCGGGAGTTCAAGGTTGAGGCTTCGGTTGGTAAGCCCCAGGTGGCGTACCGTGAGGCGATTTCCAAGAAGGGCGGCGCCGATGCTCGCTTCATCAAGCAGACTGGCGGGCGTGGCCAATTCGGTCACGTTGTGCTGGAGATCGAGCCGCAGACTTCTGGCGCAGGATACAAGTTTGAGAACAAGGTGACTGGTGGGAAAATTCCAAAGGAATATATTCCTGCCGTCAACAAGGGCGCTGAAGAGGCGCTGCAGACCGGTATCATCGCGGGATACCCGGTCATGGATGTGAAGGTGACGTTGCTGGACGGTTCCTACCACGCGGTGGACTCGTCTGAGATGGCCTTCAAAATCGCTGCTTCGATGGGCATTAAGGATGCGCTCCGCAAGGCAGGACCGATTCTGCTGGAGCCGGTCATGGAGCTTCAGGTGGTGACGCCTGGCGACTATCTGGGTGATGTCCTTGGTGACCTGAACGCCCGGCGTGGGCGCATCAAGACGATGGAGGCCCAGGGCGACATTCAAATGATCGAGGCTGACGTTCCGTTGGTAGAAATGTTTGGTTACGCGACTGACCTCCGTTCCTCGTCGCAAGGACGAGCGAACTATTCGATGGAGTTCGGACGCTACGAAGAAGCGCCACAGTCGACGGTAGCGGCGGTCGCGCGTAGCGCGTAACCCTAGAGGAGAGCGAGTAGTGGTAGAACAAGCAGCTAAGCCCAAGCCAGGCGGAGTGTCTTCCGAGAAACTCCGAATCGTCCTGCGCGCCTTCGATCACCGTCTGTTGGATCAGTCCGCACAGCAGATCGTTGAGGCAGCAGAACGTACTGGTGTTTCCGTCGCGGGCCCCGTGCCGTTGCCGACGCGTATCAAGCGCTTCTGCGTGATTCGGTCGCCTCACGTCGACAAGGATTCGCGGGAACACTTCGAGTTGCGAACGCACAAGCGGCTCGTGGACATTCTTGAACCTAACCCGAAGACGGTCGATGCACTGACCCGGCTCCAGATGCCGGCGGGCGTCGACATCTCGATCAAGTTGTAGTCATGATTCAGGGACTCATAGGTAAAAAAGTGGGTATGACCCACCTCTTCAGCGCTGACAGCCAGGTGGTGTCGGTTACTGTGCTTGAGGTTGGTCCTTGCGTGGTAACGCAGGTGCGGACGAACCAACGTGACGGCTACGAGGCCGTGCAGGTGGGATACGGTCGCGCGAAGCAGCTGACGAAGCCCGCCCGAGGGCACCTGAGGGCGTCGGGCGCGGAGTCTCGTGTACTGCACGAGTTCCCCGCGGACGACTTATCGGAGCACCCAGTGGGCCAGGCTCTTCCGGTGACTTTGTTCCAACCCGGCGACGTGGTTGATGTGGCCGGCCGGTCCAAGGGTCGCGGTTTCCAGGGCGCGGTGAAACGGTACGGATTCAAGGGTGGTCGCAAGACCCACGGTCAGGGTGACCGTCACCGGGCGGTTGGTTCGATTGGTGCGGGGACGTACCCCGGCCGCGTGTTCAAGGGCAAGAAGATGCCGGGCCACATGGGAGACAAACAGGTGACGTCTCTCAAGCTGATTGTTGAGAGGGTGGATCCTGAGCGTAATCTGCTGATGGTACGAGGGTCGGTGCCTGGCGCTCGCAACGGCATGGTTACGGTGAAGTACTCCAAAGGAGTGAAGGTCGCGACGCGGCTTTCCAATGAGGAGTGGAACGAGCTTCTTGGCGTGGTCGTCGAGGAGCAGGAAGTGATTGAAGAAGCACCCGCCGAAGAGACTGTCGAGGAGACGGTCGCTGAGGCTGCTGCTGCTGAGGCAGAGAAATCCGCTGAAGCGGCTGGTGAGCCCGAAGAAGTAGACGAAGGGAAGGCTGAGTAATGCAGCTTCCGATCCTCAATATCACCGGTGAGGTCGTTGGTCAGGCTGAAGGTAGCGATGTCGTGTTCGGCGCGACGTACAACCCGGATCTTGTCCATCAGGCTCTCGTTTACTACCAGGCGAACCAACGCCAGGGCAGCAGCAACACGCTAACGCGGGCCCAGGTTTCCGGTGGGGGTCGCAAACCGTTCGCACAGAAGGGCACGGGTCGAGCCCGCCAGGGCAGCATTCGCTCCCCTCTTTTGCGCCACGGTGGTGTGGTCTTCGGGCCGCACCCTCGCTCGTACCGAAAGCGCATGCCTAAGCGGATGCGACGACAGGCCTTCCGCTCGGTACTTTCGACGAAAGTGACGGAGGAGCGATTCCGAGTCGTTCAGGAACTGGAGGGTGTGGACTCCAAGACCAAGGCGTTCGCCACGGTTCTTGGAGCCATCGGGGTTACGGGTTCTGCATTGGTAGTTACGCGTGGACAGAGCCCGGACATCGCACGGGGTGTAAGCAACCTGCCGCGAGTGAAGGCGGTTCGCACAGATTTGCTGAACGTGCTTGACCTGCTGCGCTACGACATGGTGGTGATGACGCCGGATGCGGTGGCGGAGGCTAACGAGCTTTGGTCGGAGACCGCTCGCGCACCGCGCAAAGTGAAGTCGGAGGAGGCAGCGTAATGCACGTTCTCCAAGTGCTCAAACGGCCGGTGATCACGGAGAAGTCGACGCTTCTGCAAGAGCAGAACAAGTACGTCTTTGACATCCTTCAGGGTGCCAACAAGGCGCAGGTGAAAGAAGCTGTCGAACGCGGGTTCGAGGTTTCCGTGCTCAGCGTCAACATAATTTCGCAAAACACGGAGCGTGTGCGACGCGGCAACGGTCGCTGGCAGACGCGCAAGTCCAACAAGAAGGCAGTGGTGACTGTTGCCCCAGGCGATACGATCCAGTTGTTCGAGGGGGCGTAACCCATGGCACTGAAACGACTTCGCCCTACGAGTCCAGGACGCCGCGATGCGGTGCGTCCGGATTTCCAAGAGCTGACGACTCGCACGCCGTTCAAGGCGCTGACGAAGGGGAAGAACCACACGGGTGGTCGTAACTCACGCGGCAAGATTACGGTTTACCACCGTGGGGGTGGCGCGAAGCAGTCCTGGCGGGATGTGGATTTCAAGCGTGAAAAGGCTGGAATTCCCTGCCGTGTGGAGACTATCGAGTACGACCCCAACAGGTCCGCGCGTATCGCCTTGGTGGTTTACGCGGATGGTGCGCGGCGTTACATGCTGGCGCCGACGGGCGTGAAGGTGAACGATAAACTGATGTCTGGCCCTGATGCGGAGATTCGCGTTGGGAACGCATTGCCGCTGGCGAACATCCCAACAGGCACGCAGATTCACAACATCGAGTTCCAGCCTGGTAAGGGTGGACAGATGTGCCGTGGTGCGGGCACGGGAGCACAGCTCTTGGCTCGTGACGACCGCTTTGCGATGCTACGGTTGCCATCCGGTCAGATCAGGCGCGTACCGAGTACGTGCTCGGCGACCATCGGCACGGTGGGTAACGCAGATCACAAGAACCAGAAGAAGGGTAAGGCTGGAGCGAACCGTCACCTGGGCAGGCGTCCTACGGTGCGAGGCTCGGCGATGAACCCGGTCGATCACCCGCATGGTGGTGGTGAGGGCCACGCCCCGATCGGTATGAAGCACCCGAAGACTCCGTGGGGTAAGCCTGCACTTGGTCCCAAGACGCGGCGCCGCTGGCACACTGATGTCTTTATCGTGCGAGACAGGAGAGCTAAGTAAATGTCACGTTCGATAAAAAAGGGTCCCTACGTGCACCCGAAGTTGGCCAAGAAAGTTGAGAAGGCGCAACGGAGTGAGACGAAGGTCGTAATACGGACTTGGTCCAGGGCTTCGACGATCATGCCGGACATGCTTGGCATGACCATCGCGGTGCATGACGGTCGTCGTCATATTCCGGTTTTTGTTACCGAGAACATGGTTGGTCACAAGCTCGGGGAGTTCGCGCCGACGCGGACGTTCCGGGGTCACATTTCGAAGTCCGAGCGTCAGTCCTCGGTGAGGCGTTAGATATGCCGGTGAAGGCAGTAGGAAAACAAGTAGGTATTTCCCCGAAGCGGGTGCGGCTGTTGCTGCGCGCGATACAGGGTATGCGTGTTGCGGATGCGATTGAGTCACTGCGGTTCCAGCCGGGACCGACTGCCGAGAACGTGTCAGCAATTCTGCGTTCAGCCGCGGCCAACGCTGAGAATAACAATTCGATGGACCCGACCCGGTTGAAGGTGGTTACAGCCTTCGCGGACCAGGCGGTTTCGTTGCGGCGTTTCCGGGCACGTTCGCGTGGCCGGGTTGGCCATGTGAAGCGCAGGGCTAGTCACATAACGATCATCGTAGACGAACACGAGCAGAAGTAACGAGGTCAGAGCGTGGGTCATAAGACACATCCCATCGGATTCCGCTTAGGGGTCATCAAAGACTGGCAGTCGCGTTGGTTCGCCGGACGAGGGCAGGACTACGCTGCACAGGTTTTTGAAGACCTGCAGATCCGTGGCGTTATCCAGAAGCAGTACGCGGAGGCGGGTATCTCACGTGTTGAGATTGAACGTTCTGCGCAAGACTTGACGGTCAACGTTCACACGGCCCGCCCGGGTATCGTGATCGGTCGGGGCGGGCAGCGCGTCGATGAGCTGCGTAAGGCAGTTGAGCGGGCGGCGAAAGGCAAGAAGGTTCGCTTGAACGTGCTTGAGATCAGGCACCCTGAACTCGATGCCTTTTTGGTGGCAAGGAACATCGCTGACCAGTTGGAGCGTCGCGTGATGTTCCGGCGGGCAACCCGTCAGGCGGTCATGCGGACCATGCAGGCTGGGGCCAAGGGCATCAAGGTGCAGGTTTCAGGTCGTTTGGGCGGCGCTGAGATCGCTCGACGGGAGAAGGTCATGGACGGCCGAGTGCCGCTGCACACGCTGCGGGCGGACATCGACTATGGACTGGCTGAAGCGGCAACCACGATGGGCCGCATCGGCGTGAAGGTTTGGATCTACCGAGGAGACATCCTCGCCGAGAAGCACCGTGGTCAACAGATCGAGGAAGTTGTTTCCGGCGAACAGATCGGAGTGGAGGGAGCGAATGCTTCAGCCTAAACGGACCCGTTACAGGAAGACGCACCGTGGCCGCATGAGGGGCATGGCCGTCAAAGGCAGCACGGTGGCGTTCGGTGACTTCGGCTTGAAGGCCATGGGAGTTCACTGGATTACTGCACGGCAGATTGAGGCCGGACGTCGTGCGATTACGCGGCACCTTCGGCGTGGTGGTCAGGTTTGGATCCGGATGTTCCCGGACAAGCCGATCTCGCACAAGCCGTTGGAAGTCCGCCAGGGTGGCGGTAAAGGACCGGTGGAGGCATGGGTGGCCGTGGTTCGCCCAGGCCGCATCATGTACGAGGTCGGTGGCGTGCCGCCGGAACTCGCGCGTGCCGCGCTTGCCCGTGCAGCGCAGAAGCTGCCCATCCCGACCCGGACCGTTGCAAGAGAGGAGAAACTGGTAGCCGTTTAGCGGTAACCAGGGACACACATGCGAGCCAAAATTGAAACAATCAGAGCCCTCGCGGATGACCGCCTCAATGAAGAGGAGTTCAACACGCGACTGGAAATCATGAACCTTCGGTTCAAAATATCTACTCACCAACTCTCTAATTCCGGTGAGCTGCGGGACGCGAAGCGCCGCCTGGCTCACATTTTGACGGTTGAGCGAGAACGCGAGTTGCTTGGGAGCAAGGTATGACCACGCAGGCAGGTGAACGGCGCAAGGTCCGCGTGGGCCGTGTTGTCAGCGACGGTATGGACAAGACGGTAGTGGTTGCGGTTGAACGTCGCGTTCAGCACCGTCTCTACGGCAAGTCCATCCGCCATCTAACGAAGTTTCAGGCGCACGACGAGAACAATGCGTATCGCGTCGGCGATGTCGTGCGGATAACGGAGACGCGACCGCTTTCGAAGACGAAGCGATGGCGGGTGACGGAGCTACTGGTTCGCCAAGAGCTTCCGGAGATTGAACCCGCTGTGGCGGCTGAGATCAACGCGGAAGAGGTAACGACCGCTTCGCAACGCCGGCGTGGGCCGACGAGGGCCGCGCAGCGTGCTGCGGCACGACGGCTGGCTATTGGCGAGGCCGCTCCTGTAACCGCGAAGGCGGCAATGGACAAGCCGGTCGCGGAAGCTCAAGAGACGCTAGCCGAGGAGCCCGAGGCAGCTGCTGAACAGGCGGTCGCTGGGGAATCCGAGGCGGAGGTTGAAGAGGCCCCTGCTGAGGAAGAGGCGGTCGCTGCGGAACCCGAGGCGGAGGTTGAAGAGGCCCCTGCTGAGGAAGAGGCGGTCGCTGCGGAACCCGAGGCGGAGGTTGAAGAGGCCCCTGCTGAGGAAGAGGCGGTCGCTGCGGAACCCGAGGCGGAGGTTGAAGA
>Ga0302123_10000019_pt1 | contig 119850 bp, 101 predicted proteins | sample CB21_321_MG_FD_203109 | JGI IMG/M metagenome (GOLD analysis project Ga0302123, IMG submission 203109) | Marine microbial communities from Western Arctic Ocean, Canada - CB21_32.1 | ecosystem: Environmental > Aquatic > Marine > Oceanic | place: Canada: Western Arctic Ocean | collected 2017-09-28 | reverse complement strand
GGGATCGCGGTACGCGATCCCGACGCCGTCACTTGCACGACCTCCACCTCGTGGACCGTGATTCGATAGTAGACCCGCATGATGAACGAGCCGGCGAGAAGGAAGGCGAGGATACCGGCGGCTACCAACAGATCTCGCCGCCGGTTGCCGAGGACAAACACCAGACGTTCGCTTGCGTCGGACATTCGTTGTCAGTGTAATCGGTTAGGCAGCGTGCTAGAATCGGCGCGATTCCAGGGAGGGCTCATGCTCAAACATCAAGTTGGTTCCGCATTGCTAGGAATGTCGGTTGTAATTTGGTCGGCGTGCGCGCGAGCGCCGCGCGAGTCGGCGGACGGAGGTGCGCTGTCCGTCGTAGAGGCTGCCGGCCCGGACCTTGCAGCTATCGCGGGCAAGAGCCGTATCGTCGATCTGACTGTGCTGCTTAGCGAGACGTTGCCGGCACACTGGGGCGCCAATCCGCCGCTACAACGCTGGACGAACAACTGGTTTGAGCCGATCCGCAACAGCTATGGGACGATCTCGTCACCGAGTGAAGGGCCGTATTACTCGCAGCGCTACGTGATTGACGAACACACCGGCACGCAGACGGATTTCCCGGCACACTTCATTCCGCCGGCGGATAGCGGTCTTCCCTTTGCCGGGCCGATGGGATCGCTCACCGGCGACAAGTATCCGCTCAGCCGCATGATGGGACCTGCCGCCGTAATCGATGTCACCGCGATCCGCGACGACGCGGAGCCGGGTAAGAGCGCCCGCATCACCGTCGACATGATCAAGGCCTTCGAGGCCGAACACGGGGAGATCCAAGCGGGCGATGTCGTACTATTTCACAGCGGCTACAGCGACGCTTATTACAAGCCTCTGCCCGAAGGTCTACGCATGACCTTCGAACCCGTCGTCGCCAAAACAAAGCCCGGGTGGCCGGCGCCGGAGCCCGAGGCCGTCACGTATTTGCAAAGCAGGGGTGTTTGGCATCTCGGCACCGACGGCCCCAGTATGGGTTACGCCGAGGCTGGCCAGCCGACGCACGTCGCCGGTCTGGAGCATGGCATGAGCTGGGAAGAAATGCTCATTAACCTCGGCGACCTGCCGCCGCGCGGCGCTTACTATCTGGCCCTACCGCTAAAAGTCGCCGACCAAAGCGGCAGCACGACCCGTGCAATTGCGTTTGTGCCGACAGATACCGACAATGAATAGTAGAGGATAACTGCTATGGTAGCCGCTCGCAAAGCTGTTGAAAGCGCCGAAGGGTTCCTTCGCAACGTCTACGCGAATCAGGCGTTGCAGGATCTTCGCATCGAGGAGATTGAGAGGGCCGAGGACAACTCGCAGTGGTTGGTGACCCTCAGTTTCTTACAGAAGTTGGACGTGGAGGATGATTCGCTCAACTCTCTCGCGAAGTCAGCCTTTGGACCTTCGGGTCTGGATCGCGTGTATAAGCTCCTGCGCGTTACTGCTGATGGGAACGTCCAGTCGATGCGAATCGGTCCTCTTCAATGACGCCGGACGAGGCGTTACCGAAGCTGCTCTTAGTAGATACGAACGCTCTAATACTCTACCTAGTTGGGCAATCCGATCAAGCTCTGATAAGCCGCTTCAAGCGCACCAACAAGTACAACGTCGCGGACTTTGAGCACCTACGAAACGTCATCCAGCGGTTTGGTCGAATCGGTCGCGTCGTAACAACACCGCACGTTCTAGCTGAGGTCAGCAATCTAGCGGGCCAACTCGCCGAGCCGGGCCGGACCCGAGTCTTCCGAGTTCTCGCGGCCATCATCCCCGAATTGGACGAGCGTCATGCACCAGCTCGGGACTTCTACGAATCTCCAGAATTCGTCAAGATCGGTATCGCAGACACAGCCATCACCAATCTCGTTGATTCGGACTATCTAGTTCTGACCGACGACTACCGATTGGCCGGCACATTGAGTGCCCGCGGCGTTCAGGCTCTCAACTTCAATCAGTTCAGGCTACGCCGTCTCTTGAACGAGTAGTTCGTAGAACCACGGCCTAGTCGCTTCGACAAACAGCACGACAAGGAACTTTGGAAGTGAGTAACCGACCCATCATTCTCACCATCATGGATGGTTGGGGGCACAACCCCGACCCCGCCAACAACGCCGTTGCGCAAGCTCGCAAGCCGAACTTCGAGCGCCTTTGGGCGGATTTCCCGCATACCTTCATCCGCACCGACGGACCCAACGTCGGGCTACCGGAAGGGCAGATGGGCAATAGCGAAGTCGGCCACCTGAACATCGGTGCCGGCCGGGTCATCAAGATGGACGTCACCCGCATCGACGACATGATCGCGAGTGGTGAAATCTTCTCGAACGAAACTCTCAAGACCGCGATGGCCCACGGGCGTTCGCGTCGGCTGCACTTGATGGGTCTGGTCAGTCCGGGCGGCGTCCATTCACACACCGACCATCTCTACGCACTGCTCGAAATGGCCAAACGCGAGAACGTCGAGCACGTCTTCGTACACGCCTTCACCGATGGACGCGACGAGCCGCCCGAGAGTGGCGCGGAATACATTGGCACCCTCGTCCAGAAGATGAATGAGATCGGCGTGGGCCGCGTCGCCACCATCACCGGCCGCTACTTCGCGATGGATCGCGACAAGCGATGGCCGCGCGTCGAGCGGGCCTTTCGTGCCATGGTAACCGGTGAAGGCCGCCATGCGAAAGATCCCGTTCAGGGCGTCCGCGACTCGTACTCCGCGGGCACAACCGACGAGTTCATCGAGCCCGTCGTCCTCGTTGACGAGCAGGACGAGCCCGTGGGCCGCATCCGTGACGAAGACGCCGCCATCTTCTTCAACTATCGCGCCGACCGCGCCCGCGAGATCACCGACGCATTCAACGACCCTTCGCTCGAAGACATCGACCGTTCACTCGCGCCCAAGAACCTTCACTACGTAACGATGACGCAGTACGATCGGCGTTACGACTACCCTCACGTGCTTTCGCCGCATTACCCGGACAACACGCTGGCACACGTTTCCGAATCACAGGGCTGGCGGAACCTGCGCGTGGCGGAAACCGAAAAGTACCCGCACGTTACGTACTTCTTCAACGGTGGCCGTGAGAAACCATTTCAGGGCGAAGAGCGCCAGATGGTCCCCTCGCCCAAGGTCGCCACCTACGATCTACAGCCGGAAATGAGCGCCGCCGGTGTCTGTGACATCGTCGTAAACGGTATCGAAAGTGGAAGCTTCGACTGGATCGTCGTCAACTTCGCCAACGGCGATATGGTCGGCCACACGGGAGATCTCAACGCGGCCATCAAAGCGATCGAAACCGTTGACGGTTGCCTGGGCCGCATTCGTGCCGCGCTCGAAGCCAAAGGCGGCGCGTGGATCGTCACCGCCGATCACGGCAACGCTGACCTAATGGTTGACCCCGAAACCGGCCAACCGCACACCTACCACACGACGTTTCCCGTACCCCTCGTTCTGATGAGCGATTTTCAAGGGAAGCTGCGTGAGGGCGGGTCGCTCCGGGACATTGTACCCACCATGCTGGGTGTGCTCGGCGTCGAACCGCCCGAGGAAATGACCGGGCGCGATCTGCGAGCGAGCGACTAGGCGGAGTTCGCGAGCGGGAAGAAGGACCGGTACTTCTCGGGCAGTCGAACCGTCTTGCCGTCGCGGTCGCACACTGTGTGAAGTGTCTCACCGGTCGCGAGTAGCCGGTCGTTGTCGGCGTTACGAATTTCATACGCAAAACGAATCGTCCGCGAACGGGATTCCGACACCCACGTCACCACTCGAATCTCATCGTTGAAACGCGCCGCTCCGCGATAGCGGCATTGTGCATCCGTCACCGCGAGGAAGATGCCGTCATCCGCTTCCATGTCGCGGTACTCAAAACCCAGATCACGGCAGTAGTCCACCCGGCCCACTTCCATCCAAACAAAGTAGTTGGCGTAGTAGACCACGCCCATCTGGTCCGACTCGGCATAGCGGACGCGAAGTTTCGACTCCACTCGACGCATCTTCCGAGTATACGAAGACCGGCGAGGCGTCTTAGCGAACTGCTCCGGGCTTGGCTGAGACAGGTCCGTCCTCAATGCCCGGAGGAATGGACTCGTTGTGCTTGCGTAGGCTCTCGATGTAGGCTTCCATCGCCTCGCGGATGTTTCGTAGCGCTCCGCTTTTCGTAACGCCCTGCGAAACACAACCGGGGAGCGATGGGCAGGTTGCGACGAAACAGCCGTCTTCATCCTGTTCGATGTGGGCTTGGAAACCCATTTCTTGCACCCAAGTTGAAACCCCTTTGAACCTCCGCCGATCCCAAAGAACTAGCAATAGGCGGCACGGGCACGGCATGCCGTGCTCCTAAAAACTACCTCTTAGATCCGTCTCAAGCGGGGAGTCCTCAGCGGTAATTCTCCACCATCATCAAATCTGCTTCACTGCGATCTACGCGGACATACAGCACATACATCCCGTCAGGCGACACCGAAAAGCTCGCTCCGGGATAGTCCATCGCCTCCGGTTCGAGAGTGACGACCGTTTCCAATTTCCCCGAATCGACCTCGTAGAGCTTCAGGTTCCGCTCGCGATCCACGAAGAAAATGCCCTTGTCGGTGACCACCCACCGCCCACGGCCCGCCGGCATGACCTCACGTGGCAATCTCTCCGGCGTACCACCCGCGACCGGCACGCGCCAAAGACCACCGCCAAAACCTCTCTTCGAGAAGTACAGCACCGATCCATCACGAGATTCTTGTGCAAACGTGCCATCTTGCGCAATCGCGAGGGGTTCGTGCACAACCTCTCCGCCACGGGCAGGGATCTTGCACAACCCAGCTTCGCGCTGATTGACGTAAATCCACTCGCCATCGCGCGACCAGTAGGGCATGAACCCGCCTCCATCGCCCATCGTCAGCCTGCGCGGCGCGGCGCCGTCGGCCGTTACGACATCGACCTCGAAGCGGCTGCCCTCGATTACCTGAAAGGCGATCTCACGGCCATCCGGCGACCAAGTCGGCGCCGTGATGATGGGACCACCATAGGAAGTCAGCTTCAACGCGTCCGATCCGTCGGCGTTCGCGACCCAAAGTTCGGTACTCCCGCTACGGTCTGAAACGAACGCAATGCGCGCTCCGTCAGGCGAAAACTGGGGGCTGTGATCCATGCGCGTGGAAGCGATCAAGGCCTTTGGGTCCATCATTTCAGGCCCATGGCCGACGTCCATCTTCCATACATTCAGGTCTCGCTCGGAGCGTGTGTAGGCCAGACGCCGGCCTTGCTTGGAAACAGCCGGCAGCAACGCGTTCTCTCCCGCGCTCAATACGGGCACGACCCGCCCGCCCACAGGAACCGGGCGAGTCTTCCACAAACGTGCGGAGCTCTCGCGGTCCGATGAAAAGATCAAGAAACCTTCGTCGTCCCAGGCCAGGCCCTGGATTCGGCTCTCTTCGTTGGTGACGCGCTGGAGATCACCGTCACTGTCAACAGCTCGGACGAAGATGTCGCCCGCCAGTGGTCCGGCAGTACGGACAAAGGCAATATGCGTTCCGTCAGGAGAGAACGTCGGACTGTGAATGGCGGGCCGCCACTCCCCAGCGGGTTCAGCAAGAGGCAGATGCCGCACCTGCCCCGAATCGACGGAGTAGAGCCCGATGCCTCCGGGGTCCGCGGGAGCATCCGGGCGACCTGCACCTTCTCGACGACCTGGTGCATCCTGCCTCTCCCGTCCCTCCGGCGGATCCGGCCTAGGCGGTCCGCCGCCTTGCTGCGCGACGGCTAGCGTCTTACCATCGGGGGACCATCCCAGGTGGCGATTGACCCAGTCTTGTCCACGGATCCTGACGTCGGCAACCTTGCGCTCCGCCCCGCCGATCGGCGGGATCAGGTAAACCGAACTCCGTCTTCCTTCGTGCCGGACAAAAGCGATCGAGCGACCGTCGGGTGACCAAACCGGGCCACTTTCGGGCGCGGGAGTGTTCGTCAAACGCAGGGGCTGCCCGCCGTCGACAAGCCGAACATAGACATCCAAATTGTCCTGATTCGGACCGTCCCACACGAACGCGAGTTGGCTTCCATCGGGCGAGAACGTTGCGAAGGTCTCGGTGCCCGCGTCACTCGTAAGTGGCGTAACGCGCGGTGGCTCCGACCGTACACCGGGTGGACCTGAACGCCATATGTTCGTCGCAACAACGCCCAACAAGATCAACACGACAGCCGCGCCCGCAAGCAAACCGTAGCGCCGCGGCGGGCTGCCCGACGTGGCCGTCGCGGCGCTGCCGGACACGGGCTCAGGAGCCGGAGTCGCGGGTGCGGCAACCGGCATCGCCGACGTCACAAAGGCTGGCTGGTTGACCTGCGTCACACCGGAGTCCCGGCGCTTCTTCAGCGCCCGCAAGTCGACCAACAGGTCAACCGCACTTTGATAGCGGTCCTCGCCATCCTTCTGGAGAGCCTTGAAGACGATTCGCTCCAACTCCAGGTCGACTCCCGATCGCAGCGCGGTAATCGGCGTAGGTTCTTCGTGCAAGATCGAGTAGATGACCGCTTGCTGATACTCACCGCGATACGGCATTTGCCCGGTGAGCATCTCGTAGAGGACCACTCCCAGCGACCAGACGTCACTCCTCTGGTCGACCTTGTCGCCCCTGGCCTGCTCGGGCGACATATAGGCCGCCGTTCCCAGGGTGCTGCCGTCCTGGGTCAGCTTGCTTGCGCCTGCCGCCAGTTGCGCCAAGCCGAAGTCCATGATTTTGAGTTGTGGCTCGCTCCCGCTGGCGGCGCGGACAACCATCAGATTGGCGCTCTTGATGTCGCGATGGACGATGGCTTTTTCGTGAGCGGCAGCCAAGCCCTTCGCCGCCTGCATGCCCAGTTCGAGCACGTCGTCAACGGTTACTGGTCCCTTTTCAGCAAGCTGCTGAACGGTGTCCCCTTCCAGGAACGCCATCGCGATGAAAGGTTGCCCTTCCGCCTCGTCGATTTCGTAGACGGTACAGATGTTCGGGTGGTCAAGCGAGGCAGCCGCGCGCGCCTCACGCTCAAAACGGGACCTCTCGTCGGGGCCAGTGCCGGCGCTAACCGTCAGAAACTTAAGCGCAACGGCGCGTCCGAGCCGAGTGTCCTCCGCCTTGTAGACGACACCCATCCCGCCTTCGCCCAATTTTGCGAGGACCTTGTAGTGCGATATGGTTCGGCCGACCATCTATAGAGTGGGCGCACCGCCGGACAGTCCGGTTACAGCGACGGAGTTAAGCCTATGTAAACACAATGAGATGGGGCCGGTCAGTCGGGGCCTATCCCGCGGCGTTCTCTTTCCGGCCATAGAAGAGGTCGCGGCCGGCCGTCAACGCCCGCATCTTGCGGTCTGCGACGCTTCGTTGCAGCATCCAAAAACCGCAATCCGGGTGGATGTAGTGAATGCGCTCCTCACCCACCACTTTGCAGGCGTTCTCGATCCGCGAAGCGATCAAGTCCGCTGATTCGACCTCGTTATCCTTGATGTCGACGACGCTCAGTCCGATGCCGATCTTCGAATCCAGGTCTTTCAGCTCGGGCAGTTCTTCATAGCCGCGGCGCGCGAACTCTAGCACGTAGTGGTTCACATGCAGGCCATTCAGCAAGGGCATGAGACTCTTCCAAAAACCCTCTTGAATCGACTGGCCACCGTAGTTCCCGAAACAGATGTGCACCGCTCGCGTCGTTTGAATCCCGTCGAGCACGTGGTTCAGGGCCTCGATCGCCCAAGGAGTGTCCTCGGGGTGCCCGGAGATATTTGCCTCGTCCACTTGGACGACGGCGGCCGGAATGCGCTCCAACTGCTTGCGCAACACCTCGGCGATGGCCATGCAAACCTTGGCGTGGGAACCGTAGTGGCGGTCCGTCACCGTCTTTGCCAGCATGTGCGGCCCCGTACAGGTAAACTTCAGCGGCTTGCTGGTGAGATCCTGCGTGAACTCATAGTCGGCGGGCAAGTTGAGAACGCCTTCGCCGATCTCGCCTTCGACAATGCCGGCCGGCGCCGACCGAAAACCCATCCCTTGGTCCGCGCGAAACGCCTCGATGTCTGAGATCGAGTACTGCGTCCTCACACCCGACATGCGGCTGACGAAGTAGTCGATCATGCCGTTCGTCTCGGGATGGTTCGGGTCAAAACGATTCAGCTCGCCGTCGGCAACCAGATCGATGCCCGCTAACTCCTGCGTCTTAAGTACGACGGAGATTGCGTCCTGCAACGTCGTCTTCGAGGAGTCGCCATACAACCACCGCGGAATCGGATAGCTACCAACAACCGTCGTTTGGATACGCATGTCCCCCCGATTATAAATGAGCCGCCGTTGCCGACTGTTGTCTGCGATCATGATCCACGTGACGCCACTCCGCATCGGGATATCAAGTTGTTTGCTCGGCGAACTCGTCCGTTATGACGGTGGACACAAGCGCGACCGCTTCCTCGTCGACACTCTTGGCCCCTACGTCGAATGGGTGCCCGTCTGCCCGGAACTGGAGGTCGGCATGGGCGTCCCCCGGGAATCGATCCGGCTCGAACGGACCGAGGAAGACATTCGCCTCATCGCGATCAAGAGCAGGCAGGATCACACCCGCTCGATGCGCGCGTGGGCGCGCAGCCGCCTCGGTGAACTTGCCCAAGAGGGTCTCCGCGGTTATGTACTCAAATCGCGATCGCCCAGTTGCGGCATGGAACGCGTGCCCGTCTACGACGAAAACGGCGTACCGAAGAAGGACGGTGTCGGCGCCTTTGCCCGCCCGCTGCTCGAACGCTTCCCGCATTTGCCGATCGAAGAAGACGGACGCCTGCACGACCCGAAGCTCCGCGAGAATTTCATCGAGCGCGTCTTCGCCAATCACCGGTTGCAAGCTCTGTTCGCGAGCCGTTGGAAGACGCGCGACGTTGTCGAGTTCCACACGCGCCACAAGCTGCAACTCATGGCGCATTCGCCCAAGGAGTACCGCCAACTCGGTCAGCTTGTGGCGGCGATCAAGCAAAAGCCGCGCGCCGCGTTCCGGGACGAATACGAAAGCGGCTTCATGACGGCCCTGCGGAAGAAAGCCACCAAGGGACGCCACACCAATGTCCTCCAGCATGCCGCCGGTTACGTCAGCGACGGAATCGACCCGGCATCCCGCCAGGAACTCGTCAGCGTTATCGGCGACTTTCGCCAGGGTCTTGTCCCGCTGATTGTCCCAATCACGCTACTGCGTCACCACGTTCGCCGATTGAACGTTGCGTATCTAGAGAATCAGCACTACCTCGATCTCCACCCAAAGGAGCTCATGCTCCGCAACCACGTGTAGCGCTATCCACGGAACACGAGGCACGAATCACGTAAGATGGACATGCCCCATGCGTATCCGACCCATGACCGACGACGACCGATCCGAGGTCGCCGACCTAATCTACTGTTCGCTCAACACTTGGTACCAGAGCCACGGGATGCCGCAGATACTGCGCGGCGGTCCGAGCGTTGCGGACGTCTTCTACGAGGTCTATCACGTGCTCGACCCCGGCTGCGGGGTTGTCGCGGAGAATGTCGCTACCGGGCGGCTGATGGGTTCGTGTTTCTACCATCCGCGCGAGCACCACGTCTCGCTCGGCATCATGAACGTCCACCCGAACTACTTCGGGCTCGGGGTCGCGCGGGCGCTGCTCGCCGAGGTCATCGCGTATACCGATCAGCACGACTACAAGTCGCTCCGCTTGGTCCAAAGCGCATTGAACCTTGACTCCTTCTCGCTCTACAACAGAGCCGGCTTCGTGCCGCGCTGCTCATTTCAGGACATGGTGATCGCCGTCCCCGAGAGCGGGCTCCGTTTCCGAACACCCGGCCTCGACCACGTCCGCGACGCTACTCCCGACGATGTTCCGGGCATCCTGGCGCTCGAAATGGAAGTGAGTGGCATCACGCGCGAACAGGACTACCGCTACTTCATCGAGAACGCACTGGGCTTTTGGCACGCCAGCGTCTACGAAGGTGACGGCGGCGCGATCGAAGGCTTCCTTGCCTCGTGCGGTCACTCCGCGATGAACATGATCGGTCCGGGTGTCTCCCGCACGGAAGATCAAGCCGCCGCGCTGATCTTGCGCGAACTCGACCAACACCGCGGCCGCTCCCCGGCTTTCGTCGTACCCTCCGACAAGGCGAAGCTTGTTCGACAGATTTACGACTGGGGCGGGCGCAACTGCGAGCTCCACTTCTGCCAAGTGCGGGGCGAGTTCCAACCGTACCGCGGCGTTAACCTGCCCACGTTCTTACCTGAGTCGGCGTAGACGCAGGCCTGCCTGTTGTAACGTGAGCAATGGCCGGGTTCTTCCAGGACATTGTCGCGATCTTCAGCCGTCTCCAAGACGACGACGCTACCGTTCAAGACGTTGTCCCCCGCATCGAGCTCGTCGAAGCAGCAGAGATCCCCGAGCCTTACCGCTCCCTGCTTGTTCACGACAGGGATATGACGGGCACACTGGCCGCCTACTGGAAGCTGCCGATTGCTCTCGATCCCCTCGCGGTCCAACGGGAAGGCGATATTCTTTACCGCCAAGTCGTGCTAACAGCGGGACCGGACCGAATTCCCGTCGAAGCAGGGGCCATCAAGATCTACCTGGATCGCTTTCCGTCCGCGGCGTTGCGGGTGATCACCCAGAGTCTTCAGCCCCTCGGCGCGGTACTCACCGAATACAAGATTCCTTACATCTCCGCGCCGCGAGGATTCTTCCGTCTCCCCGCGAACGAGCGCCTGCGCGAAGCACTCGGCGATCCGCGCGAACAAACGCTCTACGGCCGCCGCAACCGACTGACCAATCCCGCCGGCGAACCGATTGCCGATGTCGTCGAAATCCTTCCGGCAACCCAGAACAGTTAGCTTCGCTTGGAACTCCAGCGGTCCAGGTGGAGCGGCAGAATCTTCCCTGCCTTGTTCTCCAGAGGCTCGCCTACCTCGACGCTGAACCCTTCGGAATGGTCCCACACGCGTGAGGCCAACGCTCCGCCGTAGTGGTTTCGTAACACCCGCAGAAAATAGTTGCGGAGGTCCTCTTTGGATGTCAGCCGCACCGTCGGCCGGACGCGAAGCGCCAGTTCTGTCTGCTTGGGCCCTTCCCTTTCCACTAGCTGAAAGTCCGCCGCCGACCCGCCAAACTTCTCGGGGAGCTCAATCTCCAGAATGCGCACGATGTCGGTTCCTACCAGCGTCATACCCTGCCCGGTCAGCTTGCCGTAGCTGAAGATATCGCGGATCCGGCGGTGGAACCCCAGGCGGCCATAGGTGCAACTGCAGGGCTCGTCGACGATCTCGCCCGCATCGGCCATTTCAACGTTGATCAACACGTGTGGCGCAAATGGGAACAGGGACGTGAGCAGCAGCGCGGAGACAGTAGAGTCCGAGCCGGGTACAACGTGGGGATGATTGATCACCCCAACTGAATCTTGAAAGATATGGACCTCGTTGCCCGTCCGAATCTCGGCGCAAGACTGGCCAATCTGACCGATCTCCGAAACCCAGTACGACGGCTGCGGTTGAATACCGGCGGCTTCGAGAACCCGCCGCTTTCCTTCCGTCAGCGCTTCGCCGCCGGAAATGAAGACCGTCTCCGCAATGTCGAGATCCGCTTCGATCGCCGCTGCCGCGACACGGACACCCGTGCTCGCCACTGCCTGTAGAGTCGACAAGACACCGCGTTTCTTTCGATCCGCGATGTCTTGGGCGACCTTGCGAAAATCGTTGTGCGGCAGAGTTCGGGGCCACGGAGCGGAGCCACCGTGCCAACGCGCGAGGGCCACGATGTATCGCGTCAGGGCGCGGTAGTGCGCGGAGTCCTTCAGAGTGCCGCCAAACGAGAACCACGGGCCGCAATCCGGCAGCAAGCGGGCATGGAGCACACAAAGGAGAATTCCCGCGATCGCCGGCAGCGTCGGGCGGACGATCACGTAGGCGCGCTTCTTGAGATCATATTCCTCAAGAGAAAGGGCCTGGTAGGCAGTGAGGTGCGCAAGGTGCTCGGTCCCGGTCATCGTGACCGTGCCGGCGCTGCGGCTACCGCCACTGCTGCCGCCGAACCACCCGTGGATGAGCGGATTCGCGAAACACCCCGAGGGCGCCTCGATGACCTCGCCATCCCGCACGATCTTCGCCGACCCCTTGAATTCGCCGTGAGTCAGGTGGACGCCCGCGCCCCGCAGCCGCTTTAGTGTTGCGTCAATCCCATGGCGGCGCACTTCTTGAGACAGGTCGCCATGAGAGCAATCCGCAAGAGCAAACATGCGGGCATAGGGGTGCTCGGGATCCGCGAAGATCGTCCGTTGCAGCAAGTCCAGCCACCGATCCCCACGCTTTTCAAACTGCTCGCGAATCGGGGCTTTCAGGTCGCTCGGTAGCGGCTGGCGCAGATAGTCGGCCATGCCGCTTGTGATTCGGCGATAGTGGCCGATCTTCTCAGCGAAACGGGAGGCAGACATTTACGCAGACCGCAAGGGTGCGATTCCTACAGCAGACCTAGTTGACTTGCTCCAAAATCGCGAAGTCGCCCGGGTTCCAGGCTTGCGCAATGACGTAATACTTGCCGCCATGCTTCCGCAGCACCGCGTTGTGGATGTGCGTGAAATGCTCCAAACCCAAATCTTCCTTGATCATGATCGTGGAGATGAGCTTGTCGTTTTCAAGGATGTAGATCGGCGCACCTTTGCTCGTGTCCGGCCCTCGCAATGCGCCGACGATTGCATAGTCGTCGAGGTAGTCGATGTCGCAGGGCAGTGAGCCCGGAGGCATGTTCAATGTCGATAGGTACTGGCCGGTGCGCGTGAAGCGGTCGATCTCCGAGTAGAGCCGGTCGGCGACGTCAACGCGCTTTGTGCCCGCCGGGACTGTGATGCCGTGCCCGGTCCCGAACTGACCCGCGCCCGGTCCCTTGCCGCCGAACGACATATCATTCCATTCAGCCTTGAACGGGTTCGTGCTGAAAACCTTCGCCGTGAGCACGTAGTCCAACTTCGAGTAGCCGGTGGTGACGTAGAGCATGCCGTCGAGATACTCCGTGTCCGTCGGTATGAAGTTACCCGCGCCCATGAAGTAGTCAGTCGCATTCGGGTGCCCTAGATCGGTTCCCGGCGCGGGAGTGTTCAGAGTATTGACAAGCTTCCCATCCAGCGTCGTCGTCACGACCTGTGCCGACTTGTTGCCCGGGAAGGTCAGGTAGGGACCGCCGTCGCCATACCAGATGGTCGCGTTGTGCATGTTCGTGTCTTTCATCGAGGGCGGTGTGCTGACCATCTTGGTGCGTTTCATATCCGCACTGATCTGGATAATGCCCGCGCCCGGCAGCGCGAAGTACGTTTCGCCCCTGCCCGGCCTGCGGTCGATAGCGAAACCACCATGGGACGCCTTCAAGACCGCGGGGACTTGTGCCTCGGCAGGTAGATGGCTGGACGTGTAAAGTACCTTGAAGGTCATCTTGCCGTGACCGCTCGTCTTCGACGCGGCACTCGTTGACCCGTCATGTCCGAGCACCCAGCTCATCGCGAGCATAAAGACAAATAGACCACTGACAATGAGTCGCTTCATGGAAATACCCTCCCAGCTATTTCGATTGAGGATAACGTAGTGCACGGCCTCGACGCTACGAACCTGCATCAAGCGACCCAACAATTGACCGCTTCTCCAGGCGTGGCCGTGACGATGACCGCACCCTCGCCGGCTGGATCGTGATGAGTATTCGGGATACAGCCGAGTCACTCGGCGCCCTGTGGCGTACGGGTGCTTGGAGCCGCGAGAGGTCTGACGCTTTTCGCGCCAAGCGCTTACGCCGATTGATCCGGCATGCGTACGACAACGTGCCGTTCTACCGCCGGCACTTTGACCGCCACGGCTTGCATCCCGATCAAGTCCATTCCCTTGCGGACCTTGAACGTATCCCCCTCACATCGAAACAGGACCTCCAGGCGCAGCCCGTCAACGACACGCTTGCCGCCGGGCAGAAACCGGAAAGCCTTATTACGCGCTGGACCGAGGGATCCACCGGCACCCCTTTCACGATCCGGCGAACCCTATTCGAAGAGTTGTTACTCAACGCCTTCCGGCTAAGGACTTTCCGTTGGGGCGGCATGAGACTTCGTGACCGGCGGTTGTTCGTCACCGATTCACTCGATCAGCCCACAAGCCCCGACCAAACCCGCTCATGGTTGCTGGGCCTTCTCAACCGGAGGGGCTTCCTCTCTCATCATGTTGTGAACTCCGCGACGCCGCTAGCGCAAATGGCCGAGGTTCTGCGCCGCTACGAGCCCGACATCGTGGGCGGCTATCCGTCGGCGCTGGCGGAACTCGCGGAGCACCTCAGTCAGCACCATAGCGGACTGAAGCCACCGCGCTTTGTCGGATCCGGGGGTGAGGTTCTGACTCCCGACTTGCGCGAACAGATCACGAAAGGTTTCGGCGCGAGCGTGTACGACACCTACGGCGCGAATGAGATCAACCTCATCGCCTATGAGTGTCCCCAAACCGGCGAGATGCACGTGATGGACGACGCGGTGATCGTGGAGGTGCTGAACGAGGGCCGGCCCGTGGCCGAGGGAGAGCGTGGCGAGGTCGTCGTCACCGCCCTGCACTCTTTCGCGATGCCGTTTATCCGCTACCGGCTCGAGGATTCGGTCGTTAAGGGAACGAGTGCCTGTGGCTGCGGAAAGCCCTTCTCAACGATCCGTGCCATCTTAGGGCGCACTTGCGAGTACTTCCCGCTCCCGGATGGCCGCGAGCTTCATCCCTACGACTTGATCAATGCCATCTGGGGGGAGAGTTGGGTTCGACGGGTGCAGATCGTTCAGGAGCGACGAGACCGCATTGTCGTACGCTTGGTGCCGAGCAACGAACCTTCCGAGACGACTCTCGCCGGGTTGCGCGAGAAGCTTCAAGAGCAGACAGGAACGGGCGTCGAAGTGGTGATTTCCTTGCAGTCCGAGATCCCTAGTGCTCCAGCCGGTAAATCGCGGGTCTATGTCTCCTTAGTCAATGAGCCGGACCGCAAATCCGACGCACAGTTTGCCTCAGGCATCTGAGCTCTCGCCGGCCTCTGCGAGAATAAGGGCGTGAGTTCAAACCTCATCGCAGTCGCCATGAGTGGCGGCGTCGACAGCTCGACCGTCGCCGGTTTGCTGCACCGCGACGGCGTGCCGGTCGTCGGCATGACGATGCAGCTCTGGAACCAGCGCCGCATGCCTGAACTCGTGCCGCCCGGAGGTTCGGTTGGCCGCTGCTGCTCGCTTGACGACGTCTATGATGCTCGCCATGTCGCGCAGCACCTCGGCATTCCCTACTACGTGCTCAACTTCGAAGATCGCTTCGAGCAGGAAGTCGTGCAGCCTTTCGTCAACGACTACCTCTCGGGGAGAACACCGATCCCCTGCACGCTCTGCAACAACTTCGTGAAGTTCGATCAGTTCCTCGTGATGTCCGAACAGGTGGGCGCCGAAAAGGTCGCCACCGGACACTATGCCCGCATCGACTTCGACGAAAGTAACGGACGTCACCTGCTGCGCCGTGGCGTCGACGACTCACGCGACCAATCCTATTTCTTGTTTGGGCTCACACAGGAGCAGCTTTCCCACTCACTGTTTCCGCTTGGCGGAATGCAGAAATCGGAAGTGCGGCAACTTGCCGAGGATCTAAGCATCCCAGTCGCCGGCAAGGCCGAAAGCCACGAGATCTGCTTTGTCCCCAATGGCGACTATGCCCGCTTTGTCGACCTCTATCTCGAGAAGCAAGGGACGAACGGCTCGGGAGAAACAGCCGGCGAGATCGTTTCGACCGAAGGGAAGACCCTCGGCGAACACGACGGCATTCACCACTACACTATCGGCCAGCGCCGCGGACTGAAAGTCGCCACCGGCAAGCCGATGTACGTCGTCAAGATCGAGCCGGAGTCAAAGAAGGTATTCGTCGGCCCGGATGCGGAGTTGCATCAGACGAAGTTTGCCGTGCGTAATCTGAACTGGATCGCGATCGCGAACCTCGTTGAGCCGCTACGCGTACAAGTCAAGATCCGCCACCAGTTCAAGCCTGCCTGGGCCGAGGTGCGCCCGGGCAGCGAAGCGGGTTCCGTCGCGGTAGAGTTCGAGCAGCCGCAGCGCGCGGTTACGCCCGGACAGGCAGCCGTCTTCTACGATGGCGATTCTGTCGTGGGCGGCGGCTGGATCCAGTAGGCCTCCCCGCGCACATTTAGCCGCTCAACCAACAAACAGAGCGGCGGGTGTGAATCCGCCGGCCCGCGCCGGTAGGCGCGGACACACCCTTGCCGCGAGGGTCGAACGGCAGTAACATAAAAGCGCCACTTCTTAGAGCGGGAGTAGTTCAGTGGTAGAACGGTAGCTTCCCAAGCTGCATGTCGCGGGTTCGATCCCCGTCTCCCGCTCCAACTCTTTAGCAGAAATCAAAACCGAAACGTCTCGCCCGTCTTGCGCCGATAGTTCGGATTCCAGCGGTCAACCAGCGCGTCGCGAGACTGGACCCTAGCCATGTTCTCTTCGAGCTTGTCCATCTGACCGCGGTCGATCTCGACACCGAGACCGGGCGCGTCGGGTAGCGTCATCTTGCCGTCATGGAATCGCAGCTTGCCGCCCTGGATGATGTCCTGATCGGGATCCGTCCAAGGATAGTGCGTGTCGGCGTCATAGGTGATGTGCGAGATCGAGCAGTTCATGTGCGTCAACGTCGCCATCGAGATCCCAAGATGGTTGTTGCTGTGCCCCGAGCAGCCCCAGCCAAGCGCTTCGCAGGTGGCGGCCCAGTGGCGCACATTGTTGAGGCCGCCCATGTGGTGGACGTCGAGCAGCACGATGTCAATCGCCCCTTTGCGGTACGCAGGCCCGATGTGTTCAGGGCGCGTAACGCACATATTGGTCGCGAACGGGATGGACGTGTGCTTGCGAACTTCCGCCATGCCGTCCTGGCCACGCGTGGGGTCTTCGAGGTATTCCATGCCGAGTGGCTCGACCTGTTTCACGATCCGCTTCGACGTCTCGACACTCCAAGCGGCATTCGGATCAATCCGCAGCTTGGCGTCGGGGACGCGTCGCCGCATGATCCGGAGCGCTTCAACTTCCTCGTCCGGCGTGAGAATCCCCGCCTTGAACTTGCACGACCGGAATCCCTCGTTCTTGTTGAAGTCGACAAACTGCTGCGCTGCTGCTTCGGGCGTAATCACACCGGGCTCGCCATCCGTCGGCAAAACGAAGAAGACGTAGGCCGAGTAGGGCGCGGCTTCGCGATAGGCGCCACCGATCAAGTCGCAGACGCGCCGGTTGAGCGCACGGCCGATGAGGTCGAGGCAGGCGATCTCAATCCCTGCGAAGGCTTCATAGTCCTCGATAGTGCGGCGGAAGTATTCCAACTCGAACGGGTCGCGTCCAAGGACGATGGGGCGAGCCGCTTCGATATTCTCGGCGTGCCGGCGTCCCACTTCGGAGACCCCGCGATGCCCGTCGGACGTTTCGATCTCCGTGATCGTTCGGACGAAGTGCGTCGCGTGAGCGGTCGTCGAGTTCATGATCGGCCGGTCGGGGGACGCGACCTGCGTCACCTTGACCGAGCTGATCTTCATTTGGCTGCGAGGCCGGTCGGCCTTCGGCGTTCCGCTGCGCTTCCTGCCGCCGGCGGCCTGACTGTAAGCCAAGGCCATGTCGTCAAGACACGCGAGGCCCGTGACCCCGGCGGCGGCCGCCATCAATCCCCGGCGCGTCACCGCGGGTCGGCGCGGCGTCAAAGAGGTCTCGAGGTCTGGCTTGCTGGTAGGCATACTCGGCTCCTTCGTTTCAGTGGAGCCTAGTATACGGCGTGGCGGTTCCACTGGGCCCTTCCCCGTAGCGGAAGGGTATGGGTCGAAGCCTACGAATGCGCGTTTCCGACGGGCACGGGTTCCATTGCCGGCGGCAACTCGCGCGGCGACGGCGGCGGTCATCTCGTCGAGTGGAAACGGTTTCGTGAACGTGAAATCGGCTCCCGCCTCCTTCGCTTGGCTGAGCAGGTGGCTTGGTGTCGATCCGTTTCCACCTCCCGACACGGCGATGAATTTCATGTCCGGGTGTCGGTGCCTGATCTTGCGGACAATGTCCAGGCCACTCCCATCGGGCATCACGATGTCGGCAATGAGAAAGTCGAACCGCCCGTTCTCGGCCAGCTCCATCGCTTCCGCCGGCGAGGCGGCGCCGGCCACATGATACCCCCGCATGGTCAGCGCCTCGTCGAGCAGTTGACGAATAGAGTGCTCATCGTCCAGGACGAGAACACGACCTCTCTCGACTCGGCTACCCATCGCCGCCGCACCCTCTTCGACGGGCCACAGCAGGAAGTAGAAGGTCGACCCTTCACCTCGACGGGATTCGATCCAGATCCGCCCCTGATGGTGATCGATGATCTTCGTGCAAGTAGCCAGCCCGATCCCCGAGCCTTTCACCACCTTGTGTCCGGGAACTCACGTAAAGGGGGAGAAGATATCCTTCTGAAACTTTTGCGCTATCCCGATGCCGTTATCCCGCACCCAGCAACGCCATACCGCCGACTCGAGTTCAGCGCCGACCTCGATCACCGGACGTTGCTCGGAGCGGTACTTGAGGGCATTTCCCACGAGGTTCTGCATCAGTTGGCCGAGCGCCATGCCGTCACCCCATACAGCCGGCAGGTTCGAGTAGCGGATCTCCGCTCCTGTTTCCTTGATCAGAGGCTCCAGTGAGGCAAGAGCCCCGGCTACACACTGGTCCAAGCTCACCGGACCCATTGGTGACTCGCTGCGGCCAACGCGCGAGTAGACCAGGAGGCCCTCGATCATTTCCGACATACGTGTCGACATGCGGACCGCCGCATCGACGAACTTCTGACCTTCCTCCCCGAGGCCTTCGGAAAAGAAATCCTGAATCAGGTCCAGGTTTCCCTTGATGGCACACAGCGGCGCCTGTAGATCGTGGGCCACAATCGACGCAAAACTCTCCAGTTCTTGTTCCTTCTCACGGCGGAGGCGCTCATCCCTTACTTTTTCGATCGCGCTGTCAATCGCAGTCTCCAGAGAGACGCGGTCGATGTCGGATTTAACGAGATACTCCTGAGCCCCGCGGCGGAAATACTCGGCCACGATCGCCTCATTGCCTGGCCCGTGACGGCAATGATCGGCACGTCGCTGCCGGACTGCCGAATCTCGGTGAGGACCTCCATCCCGCTGACCGCGCCCAACTGGTAGTCGAGCAGCACACAGTCGGTGCCATCTCGTTTCACCGCGTCGCCCCCATCGGCACCGTTGAGGTAGTGGACGAAATCAACGTCGAAAGAGCGGATCTTATCTAGGTACCGTCGGACGATACCCGCGTCGGCGGGGTTGTCGTCAATGACAACGATACGCAACGTCTTTCGCCGCATATTGCCCTATTCACCTCTCTCCGGCAGGCAAACGCATTGGCTCCAATACGAAGTGAGACAACGTAGTGTCTGGCGGAACTGCTCAAGTTCCGCGGGCTTGATGAGATACGAACTACAACCGAGCTGATAGCCTCGGTTCACGTCTTCAGGTCGATCCGACCCGCTCAGCATCACCGTTGGTATCGCTTTGAAGCGAGAAGACTTCTTAACCTGCTCCAAGACCGCCAACCCATCCCGGCGCGGCATATCGATATCCAGCACCATGAGGTGCGGTTTCGGGCAACTGGCGGGACTCCCGTACTTGCCTCGCCCCTCCAAATAGTCCAGAACTTCCTCACCGTCTTCGACGAGCCTGAGGTCGCAACGCAGACCTTCTTTCTCCGCAACGCGCCGGTAGAGTTCCCGGTCTGCCGGGTTGTCTTCAGCGATGAGAATGGTAAGCACGGATAAGGCTGTCGACATGGGAACCTTCAGTCTCCTAGGACTCCATCACCGGAAGCGTGAAGCGAAAGTTGGCTCCTTGCCCGAGCTCGGACTCAACCCAGATGCGGCCGCCGTGGAGCTCAACGGCCTTGCGGCAGATCGTCAGCCCGACGCCCGTACCCTCGAACTCATTCATTCCGTGCAGACGCTTGAAGGGAGCAAATACCGTGGTGGCATACTGGGGCGAAATGCCGATCCCGTTATCCCGCACGCCGAGCACCCACTCTCGCTCACCCTCTTCGGCCGTGATTTGAATCCGCGGCGGTACGTCCGGTCGGCGAAATCGAACCGCATTCGTCAGCAGATTCTCATAGATCTGGGCTAAGAGACGCCGATCGCCCCAGACGACCGGAAGTGTGTCGTGTTCTAGAGAAACTTGGTGTTCTTCTACACTCTGCGAAAGAGTCTTCAGGGCCTCTCGTACGCAGTCGTCAAGCGGTACCTTCTGCTTGTTGAGCACCGCGCATCCAGTGCGGGATAGATCCAAGAGCCCATCTACGAGCGTCGTCATACGGGCGGCGGATTCAGTAATGAATTTAAGATCCTGTTGGGCATCGGCAGGCAGCTCGCCGGGCAGGTCCTCTTTCAGCAACTGAACATAGGAGATCAAGTTGCGGAGAGGTTCCCGCAGATCGTGCGAAGCAGCGTAGGCGAACTCCGCCGCTTCCTCATCCGCGCGCCGAGCGTCAATGGCCTGCCGCTCTGCTACGGCCTTCTCTGGTGTCGGCATCTTTGCTTGATCCGTGGCTAGAAACGACGTACGGCTTCCCTTCGACAGCCGCTGCTATAGCAATCATCGGCTGAAAAGAGCCAGACCATGAGCCGCAAACAGTATTTTCGGAATCGGCGATTCTTCCCTGACACCCTGTCTCGTAGCTCCCGGTCCGCTGGTTGCGAATCGTGCGGGCTGGAGTGGGCTCTGGCCGCGACCGATATGGGTAAGAGAACGCCATGTCAGACGAGAATTCCGAACACCCTTGAAGCGAGAACTCTATGAACGGGCGAGCAGAGACCCATGCCTGCTCAGCTTCCTGGAATCCGCCGTCACCGACGGCTTTTGGTATTGGAACCTTGAAGACACTTCCGAGGGATGGTTGAGTCCGCGATACAAGCAGCTATTCGGCTACACCGACGCTGAGATACCCAATACACCGGAGTGGTGGTACGCCAATATCCACCCCGATGACCTGCGGGCCACCCTTCAGAGTCTCGAAAAACACACGGCGGACCCTCAGTATCCTTTCGATCAGCTCGTACGCTACCGCCACAAGGACAACTCCACCGTCTGGGTGCGGTGCCGCGGCTTCGCCATCCCCGACGAAAACGGGAAACCGATCCGATTGCTCGGGACCAACACCGACGTAACAGCGCTGAAGCGGGCAGAGGAGCGCCTCAAGCAGCGGGAAGCCGATCTGTCGCGGACGGTCGATGAACTGAAAGCCGAGAAGCGCCTCCTACGGGCGCTCATCGACAATTCTCCCGACCTAATCTATGTCAAGGACACCAAGGGCCGTTTCCTGGTCGCCAACCGGGCGCTGGCGGATCAAGTTGGCGTATCCGACCCCGCAGAGATCCTGGGCAAGTCTGACTTCGATTTTCATCCTGCCGAGCACAGCTCCGAATACTACGACCGTGAACAAGAAGTGCTGCGCACGAGCCATGCGATGATGGCCCACCAAGAAAGTACCTTAGACGAGCAAGGAAATGCGCGTTGGTTCTCAAGTACAAAAGCTCCTTTGCTCGACGACCACGGCCAAACAATCGGCCTCGTTGGAATCGGCCGTGACATTACCCATCAGAAGCACGCCGAAAAGGAGCTTGCCCGCGCCCACGAGCAACTTGAGTTCGCCGTCGAACAGCGGACGAAAGAACTAACCAGCGTTGTCGAGGAGCTCAAGAACGCGAATCGCGAGTTGGACGCCTTCGCCCACATGGCCGCGCACGGCCTGCAGGAACCCCTGCGCAATCTGGTCGCCTTCACTCGTCTCTTGGAGGAAGATCTCGATGTGACGCTCCCGGAACGGGCCGCGCAAGACCTTGATTTCATCAATGCGGCCGCCATCCGCATGCGACAACTTGTGCGGAATCTGCTGGCGTTGTCCCGGGCCGGCAGAGCCACCCCGCGTCTGGACCGCCTTCGCCTGGACGATTGTGTCGACGAGTCCCTTGAGGCATTGCGCTCCCGTCTCGACGAATCCGGCGCCCGGGTCACGCGCACATTCTTGCCGGAAGTCATCGGTGATCGAACGATGCTCACGCAGCTCTACGAGAATCTACTCGCCAATGCCATGAAGTTCACCGGCGACCGGGAGCCAACAATTGAACTCACCGCCGAGAAGGAAGGCGGCGAATGGGTCCTCGGTGTGAAGGACAACGGAATCGGTCTGAGACCCGAACACGCCGAACTCATCTTCGCTCCCTTCAGCCGTCTTCACGGCGCCACTGAGTATGAAGGTTCCGGCATCGGTCTCGCCATCTGCCGCAAGGCCGTGGAACGTCACGGTGGAGCCATCTGGGTGGAATCCGAGCCCGGCAAGGGTGCTCACTTCAAGTTCACGCTTCCCGCCGAGCCAACCCCGGCGGCGAGTTGACCGCGAGACCGGCTCTCACGCCGCGTCAACCGACTCGACTTCTGTTTCCGCTACATTGGGGAAGCGGCGACACCGCAAGATAGGGAGAGAACGATGAGGGTTGGCTTCGCGGGTTTGGGAATCATGGGCGCGCCGATGGCGGCGAACCTGATCAAGGCGGGATTCACGCTCGGCGTCTATAACCGGACGGCGAGTCGCTGCGAGCCTCTCACTGAGCAGGGAGCCACGGCCTACCCGACGCCGGTCGCGCTTGCCGCCGAATCGGACGTCGTCATCACCATCGTGTCCGATACTTCCGATGTTGAGTCCGTGCTCTTCGGTGAGAACGGCCTCGCGAGCGGTCTCAAGCCGGGGTCGGCGGTAATCGATATGAGTACGATCTCTCCGACGAAGACCGTCGAATTCTCAAAGAAACTCGCCGATCAGCAGGTCAGCATGCTCGACGCCCCAGTCAGCGGTGGCGACAAGGGCGCCATCGCCGGAACATTGTCGATCATGGTGGGCGGTGACCAGGCGACATTTGACCGCTGCCGGCCGCTGTTCGATGCGATGGGCAAGAACATCGTCTATACGGGTCCCAGCGGTAACGGTCAGAAGACCAAACTCGTGAACCAGGTGGTCGGATCGCTGAACCTGCTCGCCATGGTCGAAGGCCTGCGGATGGCCGAGCATGCCGGACTCGACGCACAAAAGACACTCGATGCCGTCGGGGCCGGTGCTGCCGGTTCCTGGATGTGGAGCAACCTCGGCCCGCGCGTGGCAGAACGCGACTTCGCGCCCGGGTTCATGGTTCGCCTCCACCAGAAGGATCTGCGCTTGGCCGCCGAGTTCGCCGGCGACCTCGGAATCGACCTGCCCGGCACGACGCTCACCCACGAGACCTTCACCAAAGCCCTGGATCAGGGCCTAGGCGACGAGGGCAACCAAGGAATTTACAAACTCTGGGAGAAGTAGGGCTAGGAGGGCCCGAAGGGCCAGTTCGCGGTGGTGGTGTAGCCGCCATCTGACGCGATGACCTGACCCGTGATGTAGTTTGCCGCCGGACTCGACAGGAACACCGACAGTCCGGCAATATCCTCAGGCGTTCCCAGGCGCGGATTCGGCTGCGCCCCTTTGAGCCATTCCGCCATCTCCGGCGGATCCCACATGTGTCGATTGAGGTCCGTCAGGATGAATCCCGGCGCGATGCAGTTCACCTGGATGTCGAACTTCCCCCACTCCGCCGCCAGTGCCCGCGTCAGCCCGGCCAGACCGCTCTTCGTCATCGCGTAGACGGATAGATACGGCAGTCCCAGCAGCGACATGAGGCTGCCGATGTGTACCACTTTCCCGCCCTTCCCGCGCTCGATCATCACCGCGCCCACCTTCTGCGTCAGGCGAACAATGCCATGTAGGTTCGTCTGCATGATCTTGTCGTACTCCTCCTGGGTGTACTGCTCGAACGGTTTGCGGATGTTCGTCCCCGCCACATTGACCAGAATATCGGCGTCACCGTGCGCCGCCGCCAGTGCATCAATCGACTCGTTTGCCGTGATATCGAGTTGAGCCACGTCGGCTTGGTATCCGGCATCACGTAACGCAGCGGCCTCCTTCTCAAGCACATCGAGCGATCGCGACGCGAGAATCGTATGCGCCCCCGCGCCCGCGGTGGCTTTGGCAATCGCCAGTCCGATCCCGCGGCTTGCGCCGGCAATCAGCGCCTTCTTCCCCTTTAACGAAAACATCGATTCCAAACTCATACGCATCTCCTGACCAAACACCCTCGGTTCAAATGAGGGTTCATGCTAGCATCCGCCGCTTGGTTTCGTCGCGCGGCACAACCCCGTCGACCCCATAGCGCAATGTGCGGAAACCGGATACCATAGGCGCCATGACACGACGCTCGGCGATTCTTACCCTTGCTCTGACTCCGACCCTTGCGTATGCCCGCAAAAAAGCCACGACGTTCGCGCTGATCGGAGACCGCTATCACAACTCCGACTACATCCGAACCGCCCTGAATCGCGACATCGCCCGCGACCTCGGCGTCTCGATCGATCTTTGCGACGACACCACGATGCTCACGGCGGACACACTCGACGGCTACAAGATGCTGATCGTTCATCGTGACGGCATGATCTGGCCCGGCGGCTATCCCGTCCGCAAGACGGCCGGCATCCCGGAAATCGTCAGCCAGCCCCCCGTTGCCGGCGGCTCGAACAAGTCGGAATGGTGGATCAAGTCCGAACAGGGCAAAGCCGTTCGCGAATTCGTCGACAACGGTGGCTCCGCGTTATTTCTACACAACGTCACGCATGTCGGGCTGACCGACCCTGATTTCCGCCACGTTCTCGGTGCGGCTTATCAAGGGCACCCGCCGATCCGGCCCTTCAAGGTCAAGGTGAAGAATTCCAAGCACCCGATCACAAAGGGCGTCAACGATTTCATCGTCACCGACGAGCAGCACTACATGGAGTACGACAAAAACCCGAAACACCTCCTGCTCGAGTCTGTGAACGAAGAAGGGCTCGACTACAAGGACCTCGGGCCGACCGCGGCCGCCGGCTGGGCCTACGACTACGGCAAGGGCCGCGTCTGCTATTTCTCGCCGGGACACCTGCTCACCGCACACTGGAACCCGGAATACATCAAGCTCAAACACAACGCCGTCCGTTGGCTGCTACGGCAATCCTAGTCACACTCGGATTGGGGGGCTCTCGGCGGATGTAGGATACTCAAACTTATGACGACTCGCTCTCGCATCCTCGTAACCCTGGCGGCCAGCACCGTCCTGGTGGCCGCCGCGCTTTCGCAATCGGCTAGCAACAACAAGCCCGTCAACTGGCAGGGGTTACCCGAACCGTTCCACACGCCGTCGGCGAGTAATCGCCCGCAGGTTGTTGCGAAACCCGAGGGAGCGGGTCTCGAAGTCCCCGACGGCTTCAAGGTGGAAGAGTACATGACCGGGTTCGATAACCGGCCGCGCTTTATGAGACTGGGTCCGTCGAACGAGATCCTGATGACCGATAGCGGCGAGCGCAACGAACCCACCGGCATCCTTTACGTTCTGCACAAGGGCTCAAAGAAGAAGATTCTCGAAAAACTCGACCGGCCGTTCGGCTTAACATTTCACGAAGACTGGCTGTACGTCGCCGAGACAACCTCGGTCAAGCGCTACAAGTACGACAAACACGCGATGACCGTCGCCGCGCCGGGCGAAGAGATCGTGCCGCTGCATGACTACGGCAAGGGCCATTGGACACGTTCGATCCTGTTCGACAGCGACCACAAGAAACTCTACGTTACGGTCGGTTCCGCTTCCAACGTCGACCTCAACGAGCCGCCGGCCCGCGCAGCCCTGCATCGCTACAACCCCGACGGCAGCGGTCACGAAGTCGTGGCGACCGGCCTGCGCAACACCATCGGCCTGCGCTGGCGACCCGGTAGCGATGACCTGTGGGCGGCCATCCAGGAACGCGACGGCCTCGGCGACAACTTGGTCTCCGACTACCTCGTACAGATCAAGGAAGGTGGATTCTACGGTTGGCCCTACGCCTACTCCGGACCGCACGAAGAGCCGCGGCATAAGGATGCGGCTCCCGACATGGTCAAGAAGACGCGATATCCCGACGTCTTGCTCGGCGCGCATGTGGCCGTGCTCGACATTCTCTTCTACACGGGCGAGCAGTTTCCAGCGAAATACAAAGGCGGCCTTTTCCTCGCTTTCCACGGCTCGTGGAATCGATCAAAGCGCGTCGGCTACAAGATCGCCTATATCCCGTTTGAAGACGGCAAGCCCACGTCGGGTCCACAAGACTTCCTAACCGGTTGGAGCGTCGGTCCCGACGACCGCCGCGTTTGGGGACGACCGGTCGGCCTGCTCCAGATGCCGGACGGGTCACTACTTGTATCCGACGACGGTGGCAAGAAGTTGTGGCGCATTTCCTACGGCGGATAGAACGGACTTGCTGTTGGGATATCTTCTTCCATGTCTGCGGATTACCCTCGCAGTACTACTGTGCGTGAGCGCGCTTGATCTATCGGCGCAGGAATTGAAGTTCTCTCACCGCCTGCACTTCGAAGAGGCGGGCGCGACGTGCGTTGACTGTCATGAGTCGGCTCGCGAGAGCCGGGTGGCGACGGATCGCCTGATCCCTTCGGCCGAGAAATGTGCCGTCTGCCATGAGGGCGGCGCGGCGACGCCCATCGATACATCGGGCCTCGAAGAGTTCAAAACGGCGCCGCGCTCCTATCGCTTCAACCACGAGTTTCACATGCAACTCGGAAACGGCGCGCCGCTGATTGCCGCCGCGATCGACAACGGATCATACCTCGGCAAGTCGGGAGACACACGCGAACACCTCGATACAACCGATTCCTGCCAGGCCTGCCACCGGGGTGTTGAGGAAACGGACATCGCTACGGCCGCACATCTGCCACGGATGTCGGACTGCCTGGTTTGCCACTCCGAGGTAGACAATCCGTTCAGTTGCGAAAAGTGCCACCTCGAAGGAATTGACCTACGTCCGGTGGACCATACGCGCGAGTTCATCGATCTGCATCCGACCGGGAAGCTGAACTTCGACAAGCAAACTTGCTTGCCCTGCCACGGCCGGAACTTCGGTTGCATGGGGTGTCATTAGAACTACCTGCATGCACATGCATGTACAATGAAGACATGCGGACAACCATTGAGATGAAGCCGGATCACCGGGCGAAGCTCCTTGAACTCGCTGCGAGCAGGGGCGAAAAAGGATTCTCATGCGTCGTGGAAGAAGCCATCGATCTCCTCCTTACCAATGAAGTAGATAGGAAGCGTGATCTTCGGGAGGCTCTCGCCGTTCGCGGGTCCCTCAGCAAAAAGGAGGGCGAGGCACTCCGCGAGCACGTCTCCCAGCTACGGGAGTCTTGGCGATGACAATCGCTGACAGCGACGTCTTGATTGACTACCTCACCGGGCGCAATCCCGGAGCCGGGGCCGTAGCTCGTCACCTTGAGACGGGAAGTTTGTGTACGACGGCAATCAATCGGTTTGAGATCCTAAGCGGCGTGCGAAACCGCAAGGAGGCGACTTCCGCCGGAAAGCTTCTAAAGGCTCTGAAGACATTCCCCCTTGATGAGGCCGCGGCCGATCAAGCCGCTGACGTCAGGCGCGCGCTTGAGAGAAAGGGTGTCGGCATAGGTATGGCTGACAGCCTGATTGCCGGCATTGCTGTCTTGCACAAGGGCAAATTGCTGACACGTAATCGTCGTCACTTCGAGCGTGTTCCGGGCCTGCCGTTGGCCGATGTCTCCTGATTCCCTCGCTGTACCCTGCCCAGCCAGCTCGTGAGCCAAATGCTATCTGAGAAGACACGACGGAGTGCTGCTGCGTGGGCGCTGTGGCTCGTTCTTATTTGGGCCTTGCCGGTGGCCCTTGTGGGCCAAGACTGGAAACCTAAACGCGGCCTGCTCAGCCGTGACCTCCCCGAATGGCTCACACTCGGAACGGAACTCCGCCTCCGCTGGGAAGACCGCCGCGGCCTCCGGTTTGACCCCGTAGACGAAGACGGTTACCTCGTCCAACGGTTTCGCATCAACCTCGGCATCGAACCCAGCCGTCATTTCGGCGTGTTCGTTCAGGGTCAAGACGCGCGCGGTTGGAAGCTCGACGCCGGCCGCCGCAACAATCAACGCAACGTCTTCGATATTCGGCAGGGCTACGTCCGCATCGGTGATGAAGAAGGTCTGTGGGATGTGAAAGTCGGCCGCATGCGCATGAGCCTCGGCAACGAACGCCTGCTCGGACGCCGCAACTGGAGCAATACGACCCCCACGCACGACATGGTCAAGCTCGCCGTTCACAACGGAGAAAACCGCGTCGACATCTTCTCGTCGAGCAATGTCATCATCGACGACGGCACGTTCGACAAGCACGTCGACGGCAACAACTACCACGGCATCTACGGATCACTCGGATCGCTCATCCCGCACACGAAGATCGAACCCTACTTCACGCAACGCACCCTGAAACGAGTGACCGGAGAGAACGGTTTCGCCAGTGACGCCGACATCTACACAGCCGGTGCGCGGGCCCAAGGAACAACGCCGTCGGGGTGGGATTTTGAACTTGACTATGCTCGGCAGTTCGGTACGTTCGCGCAGGATGACGTCCGCGCGTGGGTCACAACGCTAGTCACGGGCTATATCTTCCAGGATGCAACGTGGACGCCGCGCGTTCACGGCGAGTTCAACTACGCAAGCGGCGACCAACAACGGGGCGACGGCGTCCGAGGCACCTACGACACGTACTTCCACAGTTTTCACAAGCACTACGGTATCGCCGATCTGCTCGGACGCAAGAACACCCGCAACGTCAAGTCAGGGTTTCACTTCAAGCCGAACAGCAAGACCGTTGTACGCCTCGATCATCTATTGATCTGGCTGGCCAGCCGTACCGACTCCTACTACCGCCATTCAGGAAGCGTGCTCGTGCCGGGTGTAACGACCGGTGCGGCAAGCACCTACGTTGGCAACGAGTTCGACGCACAGTTCGTGTACACGTTCTCGCCCGAGTACAGGTTCGGGGGCGGCTACGCGCGTCTCTTCCCCGGGGCGTTCCTGGACGAAACGACCCCCGCCGCCGACAGCTCTTTCACCTACGTCTACGTCGAGTTCACGCTGTAGAAGCAACGGCTTCGGCCGCGGGATCTGAGCCGCTAGCCTGACATCGCCGACAGAAACTCTGCATTCGTCTTTGTCTTGCGCATGCGGTCCAGCAGAAGCTCCATCGCTTCGACAGTCGACATCTGGCTCAGCACCTTGCGCAGCACCCAGACTTTGCTGAGTTCTTCCTTCGACAGCAGCAGCTCTTCCTTGCGGGTTCCGCTGCGTGTGATGTCGATCGCCGGGAACGTGCGCTTGTCGACCAGCTTGCGGTCGAGGTGGACCTCCATGTTGCCGGTGCCCTTGAACTCCTCGAAGATCACTTCGTCCATCCGGCTACCAGTCTCGACCAAAGCGGTGGCGACGATCGTCAACGATCCGCCCTCTTCGATATTCCGCGCCGCGCCGAAGAAACGCTTCGGGCGTTGCAACGCATTTGAATCGACACCGCCCGATAGAATCTTGCCCGACGGCGGCACGATCGTGTTGTAGGCACGGGCCAGGCGCGTAATCGAATCGAGTAGGATCACCACGTCGCGCTTGTGCTCCACAAGCCGCTTGGCCTTCTCGATCACCATCTCGGCCACTTGCACATGCCGCGTGGCCGGCTCGTCGAACGTCGAGCTGACGACCTCACCCTTGACCGAGCGCTGCATGTCCGTTACTTCCTCGGGCCGCTCATCAATCAGCAACACAATCAGCACAACCTCCGGCTGATTCGCGATGATTGAGTTGGCCAAGGCCTGCAAGAGCATCGTCTTACCTGTGCGAGGCGCGGCGACAATCAACCCGCGTTGCCCCTTTCCGATGGGCGTCACAAGGTCCAGTACGCGGCCGCTCAGGTTCTCCTTCGAGCTTTCGAGTTTGAGGCGTTCGTCAGGATAAAGCGGCGTCAGATTATCGAATAGAACCTTGCTCTTCGCGGCCTCGGGCGGCTCGAAGTTGATGGCCTCGACTTTGATGAGCGCGAAGTACCGCTCGCCTTCCTTCGGAGGCCGTACTTGGCCGGAGATCGTATCGCCGGTCCGTAAATCGAACCGGCGGATCTGCGACGGCGATACATAGATGTCATCCGGGCCCGGCAGATAGTTGTACTCCGGCGCCCGCAGAAACCCAAAGCCCTCCGGCAGCGTTTCCATAACGCCTTCGGAGAAAATCAGCCCGCTTTTCTCCGCCTGCCCTTGCAAGACGCTGAAGATAAGCTCTTGCTTGCGCAGGTTCGCGGTGCCTTCGACACCCAGCTCCTTCGCTTGCGCGGTGAGCTGCGTGATATTCATCTCTTTGAGGGAGGCCAGGTCAAGCGCGCCGGCCCGGTCCTGCTGTTCGGTAGGCATGGGGTACCTCGGAGGGGGTGTGATTAGGGTTTGAGAGAGTTGAGGATGCCGTCCCAGAGTGCTGGAACGCCTTCCGCCGTTTTGGCGGACAAGGAAAGGGTGGGGCCGAAGGCTTCTTGAACTGCGCGAGTCGCTCGCGCTCGTTCGGCCGCCTTCAATTTATCAGATTTCGAGGCCGCCACGAGAAAAGGTTGCTCATAGGCAACAAGCCAGTCCTTCATGGTGTGATCGAGCTCGGTCGGCCCATGACGCAAATCCACAATCAAGACCACGAGCCGCAACGGCTTGCGGTCCCGCAAATAGGCCTCCGCCAGCTCACCCCATTGCGTGGTCAGCTTGCGCGGAACTTTCGCGTATCCGTATCCCGGTAGATCGACGAAATAGAAGCGCTCATCCAGCAGGAAAAAGTTGATGCTCTGCGTGCGGCCCGGTGTGCGGCTCACGCGCGCCAACGCCTTGCGCGGTACGCCGCCCTTCGTGCCACGGCGGCGCAGCAGCGTGTTCAACAGGCTCGACTTGCCCACATTGCTGCGGCCAATGAACGCAATTTCAGGCCGTTCGTCCGTCGGAAACTGCTCCGGCGACGAGGCGCTTAAGATGAATTCCGCTGACACTCAGTGCGGTAGCTTTTCTTCCGTGCCCGGGGGCGTGCCTTCCACGGCCGGCGGCGGCGCGGAGGGCTTCGCGATCCCGTCCAACGGGCGCTCCAAGGCAATCATCAATACTTCGTCCATATGATCGACGAAGTGTAGCTTCATGTCCTTCTTGATCAACTCGGGGAGATCCGGCAGATCCTTCTCGTTGTCCTTCGGCATGATTGCTTCGTGAATCCCATGCCGGTGGGCCGCCAAAAGTTTCTCCTTCAGTCCGCCGATCGGAAGCACCTTGCCGCGCAACGTCACCTCGCCCGTCATCGCGACATCACCCCGAACCGGCACACGTGTTAACGCGCTCACAAGTGTCGTCGTGAGTGTAATGCCCGCCGACGGACCGTCCTTCGGGATTGCACCCTCGGGAATGTGAATGTGGACATCAAGGTGACGATAGAAATCCTTCGGCAATCCCAGTGCCTGCGAGCGGGAGCGGACATAGCTCATCGCGGCTTGGGCCGATTCCTGCATCACATCGCCGAGTTTGCCGGTCAACGTCAACTTGCCCTTGCCGTCGAGAAGCGTTGCCTCGATCGTCAGGAGCTGGCCGCCCACTTCCGTCCAGGCAAGGCCAACCGCACTGCCGATTTGGTTCTTCTTCTCCGTGCCTAGATCGCGATACTTCGGTACACCGAGCAACTCCGACAAGGTGTCCGGCTTTACGACGATCTTCTTTTTCTTCTCTTTCTTCGCCCGCGTGACGACCTTGCGCGCCGTCTTGCGGCACAGGTTGCCGATCTCACGTTCCAGGCTCCTCACGCCGGCTTCGCGTGTGTACTGGTCGACGAGTGCGAGGATGCCCGGGTCGGTGAACTCCAGATCCGTCTTCTTCAAGCCATGCGTTGAGAGCTGCTTGGCGATCAAATGCCGCTTGGCGATCTCGAGTTTCTCGTGCTCGGTGTAACCGCTCAGCCGGATGATCTCCAGCCGATCCTGCAACGGCCTCGGCATCGTGTGCAGCACATTCGCCGTCGCGATGAAGAAGACCTTGCTCAGGTCGTACTCGACGTCGAGGTAATGGTCCACGAACATGTAGTTCTGCTCGGGATCGAGAACCTCCATCAACGCCGAAGAGGGATCCCCGCGAAAGTCGGCCGACGTCTTGTCGATCTCATCGAGCATGAAGACGGGGTTCGTCGTTCCGGCCTTCTTCATCATCTGGATGATCTGACCCGGCAATGCGCCGATATAGGTCCGGCGATGTCCGCGGATCTCCGCTTCATCACGTACGCCGCCCAGCGACATACGAAGGAACTTGCGCCCGGTCGCTCGCGCGATCGACTTGCCCAGCGAGGTCTTGCCAACCCCAGGAGGTCCAACGAAGCACAGAATCGAGCCGCGCGGATCCTTCACCAGCCGGCGTACGGCCAAGTACTCAAGGATGCGCTCTTTTACTTTCTCGAGGCTGTAGTGATCTTCGTCCAGCACCTTCTCAGCGAACTTGAGGTCGCGGATCTCCCGTGACTTCTTCTTCCACGGCACGGCCAGCAGCCAATCGATGTAGTTGCGGGATACCGTGGATTCCGCCGACATCGGCGGCATGTTCTCAAGCCGCTTTAGTTCGTTGAGCGACTTCTCCTTGGCATCCTTCGTCATGCCGGCTTCTTCGATCTTCTTGCGAAGTTCGTCGTGCTCGCTCTTCTCGCCCTTGCCAAGTTCCTTTTGGATGGCCTTGATCTTTTCGTTGAGGTAGTACTCTTTTTGCGCCTTTTCCATCTGCCGCTTCACGCGGTTCTGGATCGTGCGGTCGACATTGAGTTTCTCTAGCTCGATGTCGAGCACTTCGGCGACGCGCGTGAGCCTCTCAACGGGATCAAAAAGCTCCAGCAGATCCTGCTTCTCGGGAATCGTGAGCTGCAGGTTCGCCCCAACCGTGTCAGCCAGCTTGCCCGGGTCATCCACGCGGACCGCGGCGATCATCGTTTCGTAGTTGAGGTTCTGGCTCTGCTTGACGTACTGCTCAAACGACGAGGTGACGCGTGTGTTCAGTGCCTCGGTCTTCTCCGTCGAAACGTCGCTCGCTGGATATACCGTCACGGAGGCCCGATAGAAACCGTCCTCCTGAGAGACGGACTCCAGGCGCGCTCGCTCGACACCCTCGACGAGAACCTTAATGTTGCCGTCGGGCAGCTTGAGGCTCTGGATGATCGAGACGATCGTCCCGACCTGATAGATCTGATCGGGATTCGGGTCGTCGATCGAGGCGTCGTGCTGCGTCGCGAGGAAAATCTTCTTCTCGCCGGAGAGCGCCTCTTCCAGCGCCCAAACACTCGATTCTCGTCCCACCACGAACGGCGTCATCATGTGAGGAAAGATGACGACATCCCGGATGGGCATCATCGGAAGTTGCCGTATTTCGGCTTTTTCTTTTGATTGCATAGTGACCGAACCCTGTGTCTCCATTGTAAGGGCCACGTCCAACCACGCTTGGTCGGATATGACGGGCAGGGCGCAGAGGCCCACTACCCGCGGCCACACCGAGGCTAGAACAAGGGACTCGCGCGCGTTGACTTCGGCCTAGCCGGCCTTCTCGAGTATGGTCAGGCTGAGGTTGTGGTTCTCGACCATTGGCTTGGTGAGAACGAATTCCTTGACCTGCTTCTTCGACGGCAAGTAGTACATCAGGTCAAGCATCATCTCTTCGAGAATCATCCGCAGACCGCGCGCGCCCACCTGACGTTCCAGGGCCAAGCCGGCAATCGCATCCAGGGCATCCGGCTCGAAGGTGAGTTCAATGTTCTCGAACTCAAACAGCTTCTGATACTGCTTGACGAGCGAGTTCTTCGGACGCGTCAGGATCTCGACCAACGCTTCCTTGTTGAGATCACTCAGCACCGTGTTCACCGGCAAGCGGCCGACAAACTCAGGAATGAAGCCGTGCCGGATCAGGTCCTGTGGTTGCACCTGCGCCAGCAACTCGGCGTCTCGCACGCCCTGATCCAGTTTCGCCGGGGCGGTCATTGGAACTTCTTGCGGAGCGGACCCAGACCGGAAACCGACCACGCGATGGTTCAGGCGTCGTCCGATAACCTTCTCGAGACCAACAAAAGCACCGCCGCAGATAAACAGAATGTTGGTCGTGTCGATCGGCGTGAACTCCTGGTGCGGATGTTTGCGTCCGCCTTGCGGTGGCACGTTCGCGACGGTACCCTCCAGAATTTTCAGCAGCGCCTGCTGCACGCCTTCGCCTGAGACGTCGCGCGTAATCGAAGGGTTCTCGTCCTTGCGGCTGAGCTTGTCGATCTCATCGATATAGATGATGCCTTGCTGCGCGCGCTGCACGTCGCCCTCGGCGGCCTGCAGCAGCTTGAGGATGATGTTCTCGACATCTTCACCGACGTAGCCTGCTTCGGTAAGCGTGGTTGCATCGGCAATCGCGAACGGCACTTCGAGAATCCTCGCCAACGTCTGGGCAAGTAACGTCTTGCCCGTGCCGGTCGGACCAATCAACAGGATGTTCGACTTTTGCAGTTCGACCTCGCCGTCACCGCGCTGCTTCGTCATAAAGACGCGCTTGTAGTGGTTGTAGACGGCGACAGCGAGTTTCTTCTTCGGCTTGTCCTGCCCGACCACGTATTGGTCGAGCCGCTCTTTGATCTCTTGCGGCTTAAGCAGCGTGAACAGATTCGGGCTAGGCTGCTCGCGGCGGTCGTCCTCAAGAATCGAGTTGCATACCGCGACGCACTCGTCGCAGATGTAGGCCTTCGGGTAATCGCCCGGCGTCGAGATCAACTTTCCGACGACTTCCTGCGTCTTGTGACAGAAAGAGCAACGCAGTGTTTCATCTGGTCCGTTTCGCTTCACCCGTTACTCCTTGTTGGGCGACAAGTTCGCCCCGCACACCAACCCACACTAATTATCCTACGACGCTTTGAGTATGGCAATTCCAAGTCTCCACCGCAAACCTTAAGTGAGCCCGGCTTTGACCTTAGAAACCTTGATGATCCCCCACACGTCAAGAACTTGCTCACGGTCCGCGAAATTGCAGGAGAATAGAAGACGATGATTCTGAGTCGACGTTGGGCCATTCTGCTGGTCGCGAGTTCGCTGTCGATGGCGCTGGCCTTCGGAGCGGAGGAACCGCAAGACCCCCCGCAAGACCCCAAGGGGCAAGGCTGGGAAATTCTCCAGCAAGCACGTGCGGCCGTGGGCGCCGGACCTGACGGTGCGCCATTGCGCGATTACGTTTTCGAGTTGCACACGAAGGCGACGACCGAGAAGGGCAAGAGCGAGCGACGCAGCAAAGGCTCCTACCTGCACCCCGGATTCGTGCGCCAAGAGATCAACGATCCTCGCGCGAAGATCGTGATCATCTTCGACGGCAAGAAGGCTTGGCAGATCGTTCCCGGGGACATTCACTACATGCCCCAGGCCTTGGTCGAGCAATATAAGACGGAACTCGACCGGTCGCACGTTCTGCTCTTACCGCCGCCGCCGGAAGATTCCGTCTGGTTCCTGAAGCAAGAGGAAGTGGCGGGGCGCACCACCGACGTGATCGAGCTGCGTGAAGTCGGCGGACCGCCGTTGCGTCTCTTCGTCGACGTCGAGACGAAGGACGTCCTCAAGAAGATGTTCGTTGGCGACACGCCCACCGGCGGCATGGCGCAGATCGAAGAGTATTTTTCGAACTTCCAGGAATCCGGCGGCTACCGTTGGCCCTTCTACAAGCGCGTCGTTCGCAACGGCAAGGTCGCCACTGAAACCACGACCCTCAGCCTGGAAGTCAACACCGGCGTCACCGAAAGCGAACTCGTCCGCTAGCCGCTCAACGCAAGCCATCCAGCGGGGAGACTCGTGTCGCTACGATTCATCGCGTCAACCCTGTGGTAGATTGGAGTTGCAAGATCCACTCATGCGGTCGTCACCGCATCGCACATCCTCATAGCGGAGAGGTGGCTGAGTGGTCGAAAGCAGCGGTTTGCTAAACCGTCGTGGGGGATAATCCTCTACCGAGGGTTCGAATCCCTCCCTCTCCGCCAAACCTCCTCAAATCGGACTTCAGACGGCCATCACCAACAGGCCCCATCCGTTCCCACAGCGCTCGCCCAATAGCCGCAGCTAGTTCGACTCACCTCCTGTCCCTACCTTGCCACATACAAGGGAGGCGGTTTGGGCACAACAACGCCAACAAAGCCAACCAAGTCCGGAGCACCACCGGCTCCCCACAACAAACCCCTCCCCTCAACAATCGCAATCACGGATACCCAAAAAGTCTATCCCCCACGCTCCCAACCACTTAACCCCAACCCACCCCGCTAACCCGCCACCTCAGGTGCATACTATTGCCGGGGAGGCCGCAATTCCAACCATCCTCTCCAATTGGGGCCGAAGGTGCGCCCAAAGCAACGGAGCGGCACATGCAAATGTGCCGGCCCGCGCCCACAGGCGCGGAAACCTTCGGCCTTCTCAATCAGATTACAAAGGAGACTTGAACATGACCACAGCAGCACAAAAGAAGGCCAACAAACAAAACGCGCAACATTCCACCGGACCGCGCACCACCGAAGGCAAACACCGCACATCGCTGAATGCCCTCAAGCACGGATTCCGAGCCAAAGACCCTCTGATCCCCGGCGAAGACCCGGACCACTACTACCGACACAGTGCCGAACTCGAAAACGAACTCCAGCCGGCGACCCCTCTGGAAGAAACCCTCGTCGACCAAATCGTCGACATCACCTGGAGGCTCAAACGCTTCGCGCGCATCGAAGCGGCCGTCGTCAACGAACTCTACGACAGCACGGCTGAGCAACCCGAGAACCAAGACAAAGACGGCGATCAGCTGCTCGGGAAGTCCCTCGCGCACAGCAACGCGCTCAACCGACTCAGCCGCTACGAGGCACAACTCGGGCGTCGTTACCAAAACACCATGAAAGAACTGCGCGAACTCCGCAAGCGCCGCCGCGCGAGCGCCTTTCTTAACGGCCTCGGCGTCGGCAGCAAAACCAAGGCGGCCGAACCGACCCATTCCACCGCAAGTCCCATGGAATCAACGGCGTCAGCAAACGCCCAAGACATCCAACACGAATCAATGCGCCCCGACATCACCAAGATCCATCCACCGCACCCGCCAAACCCAGCTCGGACGGGCAATCAGGAGGCCGTCGCCTAGCTCCAACCCCACTCCCACACCACGAACCACCCCACCCCCACCCGCCGCACAGGTCACCTGCGCCCAATCGCATCAACTCATGCCAGAAGGGACAGAGGCGCGGATGGAAAATCCGCGCGTCCGCGGGCGCCCTGCAATCAGACCTGCAGTAGTTTCCGACCCATTCACAGTCGGTATACCACCGCGTTTGGCAGTTCGTGTCCAAGCCCGTTCACGGGCTGAGGTTTCAACGAGGCCAGGCGTTTTACGCCTGGTACACGGAGCCAAGTGGAATCACCTAGCCCGTTTCAACGGGCTTACCCGCCGACCATCGCTCCGAACCGGCTTCAGCCGCCGAACTCCAACTTGCTTGACAAGGCGCGTAAGCATCTATGATGTGTGTGCCCGGCGGATCTTCGACGCGGTCCCGGTCAACTTCAACCGCACGGTATAGCCAATGAAATCCATCAAGCGCTACGACCCACATACGGCAACAGCACATCTGCTGGTCGCGATCCTTCTCGTGTCCACTCACCTACCCGTCGCTCGAGCCCAGAGTGAGCCAGGCGCTCCCGCGCCCATCCAGCCGGAATGGAACGTCCTCTATGGCCACGAACGTTTCGCCGACGCCGCTCAGATGGTGCGGGGCTACATCCAAAGACTCCAAAACGAGTCCACCGCCGAGCGCTCCCGCGTCATCGCGAGCCTCGAAACTCCCCAGCAGTTGGCGACCTACCAACGCGAGACCCGCTCGAAGCTCCAAGCCGCATTGGGCGAGTTCCCCGCTCGCACTCCCCTCAACCCGCGCATCGCCGGCGTCATCGAACGCGGCGACTACGCTATCGAAAAGATCATCTTCGAAAGCCAGCCGAACTACTTCGTCACCGCCAATGCCTACGTGCCTCGACGCCAACCCGGGCCGTACCCGGCGGTCATAGCGCCCGTCGGTCATTGGGGCCTTGGCAAAGGTTTCGACGAATACCAACGGCTCGGCGCGTATCTCGCACGGCGCGGCTATCTCGTCCTCGTCTACGACGTGCCCGGCCAGGGCGAACGCCGCCAGTACTTCAACCCGGTGCTCGGCCGCGCACTCATCGACCCCGGCGGCTCGCCCTGGTTCGTCACGCTCGAACACGGATATGCCGGCGGGCAAGCCATCCTCACCTCAGGCAACTACGCCTCCTACCTTGTGTGGGACGGCATTCGCGCCCTCGACTATCTGACGCAACGCAAAGACGTTGACCCGCAACGCCTGGCCTGCACCGGTACCTCTGGAGGCGGTCTGCAAACCGAACTCATCTCCGCGATCGACGACCGCATCAAGGTCTCCATCCCGGTCTGCTACGGCGGCTGCAACCCTGACAACCCCACCCGCCCCGGCTTGAGTATCACCGACATTGACGCGCTCATCGCGCCGCGCCCCTTGCTGATGATCGAGGCCACTGGCGACCCCCGCGACCGTGTTTTCGAAAAACAGAAGCGCCACGAGGAGGTCGCTCGGCTATACGGTCTGCTGGGCAAGCCCGAGCGAACACGGTTCATGATCGCCGAAGGGCCGCACGGCTACATCGAAAGCATGTACGAGGCGGCTTACGATTGGCTCGAGTCCGCCTGGCCGAGTGCCAAACCCAAGCCGGCCATTGCAGAACCTCGCGTCCTGGTCGAACCACCCGAGAAACTATTCGCCACGGCAACCGGCGAAGTCACGACATCGCTTGGCGGCGAAACCGTATTCACTCTCAACCGCATGAAAGCGCGCGAGCTTCGCTCCAACGTGCGGTTCCCAAAGCAGCACTCGGACCTGCCCGCCTGGCGCGGCCGGATGCGAGACAAGATCCTCTCCCGGCTCGGCATCGAGTTCAACTCCGAGCCACTACGCCCAAGCAGCCTCATGCAACGCGACGAAGGCGCACTCCGCATGGAGAAGATCGTCTACTACAGCGAGCCCGAGATCTACGTCCCCGGCCTCCTATTCCTTCCCAAGACGCCCGGTCCGCATCCTGCGGTCGTCTTCGTGAACGAGAGCGGTAAGGCTGCCGACGGCATCATCGACGACTACCTGCGGCCTTTAGCCGAGGCCGGCCATGTCGTCCTATCGATTGACCCGCGCGGCATGGGCGAGACCGACCCGATGGCGCCGCGTTCGTCCAAACCGGCGCACTTCAAGGACTTCGTTCACGACGCCGAAAGCGACTTCTACTACGACTCTCTGCGAATCGGCAAGACACCGCTCGGCCAGCGCATCTTGGACGTCAAGAAGGCCGTCGACTATCTCGCCATGCGCGACGAAGTAGACGAGGCCCGCATCTCGGCGATCGGTCACGGACTTGGCGGTTTAATTGTCCTCTACACCGCTGCCGTGGACGAGCGCATCGCCTCGGTAGCCGCCACGCGGTCGCTGCTCTCTTACGAAGCCGTTGTCGAGAACGAACTCTACACCCACCGCTTTCCCACGTTCGCCCCAGGCCTGTTACGTGACTTCGATCTACCCGAAGTAGCGGCCTTGATTGCGCCACGGCCTTTGCTGCTCGTCAATCCCGTCGATCAGGTCCACCGCATCGCGCCGCCCAGCGACGTCGAGCGGACCTACCAGCCAACCGCTACGGCTTACAAGCTCGTCGGCAATTCCACCAACTTCGTACTAGCCCGCTCGCTCACGGCACACGAAACCGCTGAGCAGTACCTCGCCCATCTAGAACGGTAGCCAGAAGGGACAGAGGCGCGGATGGAAAAACCGCGCGCCCGCGGGCGCAGCCTGTGGCGGCCCATCACAGGCCTGAAACGACCCCTATGCTATTCTCGAAAAAAATGCAGCTTGCAGACCTGTTCGGGGCCCTCGGCCGCCCTCACTTCGACGAATTGATCAAAGGGATTTCGATCGGGAGCCTGCGAACCTACCAGGTTTACGAGACCTTCAAGGTCCATGCGCACCTGTCGAAGGTCAACCGCGAACGCCTCCGTAAGGTGACCCCGAAACTATGGGACAGGCTGCAGGCAGGCGAAGAAGACCTGGCCCGTGAACTCGCTCACGCAATTCTCATCTGCCACCTCCCGATGGTCGTCGAGATCCTCGACTTCCTCGAAATCTCCCACGACGGCAACGGCTTCTTCGACAAAGACAAGACGGTGGAAGAGCAGCTCAAACCAGGCTGGCGGGAGCGCGTCTTCAAAGAGTTTCAAGACAGGTACCCGACCGCGCTTCTGCTGCTCTACATCAACCACCTCGACCGCGAGGTAGGCGAACCGAGTGATCCTTTCCTCGGTACCTAATCAGAAGTGACAAACAATGGCTAAGAAGCGTATCGGAATTCTCACCGGTGGCGGCGATGTCCCCGGCCTCAACGCCGTCATCAAGTCCGTCGTCTATGGTGCTACCGGCACCGGTGACTACGAAGTCGTCGGTATCCGCCGCGGCTGGATGGGGCTGACCCACGCCAACATCGAAAACGGCGCCGACCCGGAATTCGTGATGCCGCTCGACCGCGAGAACACCCGCAGGATTGACCGCACCGGCGGCACCTTCCTTCATACTTCGCGCACCAAACCCTCACGTATCCGCGCGGACCAGTTGCCGGATCACGTGCAGAGTCGCCTCGGCGCGTTGAAAGAGGTCGACCCCGGCATTGTCGACATGACGCCCATCGTGCTTGAGAACCTGCAACGCCTCGGCATCGAAAGCCTCCTCACGATCGGTGGCGACGACACGCTCAGCTATTCCTCGGTACTCCACAACACCGGGTTCCCCGTCATCGGCGTCCCCAAGACCATGGACAACGATGTGCGCGGCACCGAGTACTGTATCGGCTTTTCGACCGCGCTCACGCGGGCGGTCGACGCCGTCCGGCGCCAACGCACCACGATCGGCTCACACGAACGCATCGGGATCTTCCGGATCTTCGGACGCGACGCCGGTTTCACGGCGCTCTACACGGCCTACGTCGGCTCGATTCGCTGCTGCATCCCGGAATGCCCGTTCGAACTCGACGACCTGATCAACGTCCTGGTCACCGACAAGAAGAACAATCCTAGCCGCTACTCGGTGATTGTGCTGTCGGAAGGGGCGACCTGGGTTGGCCGTCAAACCGAAGAGCACGGTGAGGCCGACGCCTACGGTCACCGCAAGAAGGTGAGTGTCGCGGAGGCGTTTAGCGATGAAGTGAAACACCGCTCCGGCGAAGAGACCATCGTGAGCGACCTTACCTACGACCTACGCAGCGGCAGTCCTGACTTTCTCGACAAGATGATCGCGTATACGTTCGCCGCCATGGCCGTCGAATGCATCGCCGACGGTGGCAGCGGTCGTATGATGGCGATCCGCAACGGCTGCTACGACGATATTGAGATCCCGGATCCCGCGCTAGGCCCGCGTCGCGTCGATGTCGAAACGATGTACAACCGCGCCCGTTTCCGCCCCAACTACCACGGGAAGCAGAAGATGCCCGTCTTCCTGACCCGCGCCGAATAGAGGACGCGCGCCGGGAAACGGCCCTACATGAATGCTTTGATGATTTGCGCCTGAATGTCCTGCAGGTTCTGCTGGACGTTCTGAACTTCTTTGATCTTCTCTTCCAGGCGCTCCATGAGGAAACGGCGCTCAAGCCCGTTCTGGATGATCAGTTTGAGCTCTTCGTTTTCCCAGGGCTTTTCGATGTACTGATACAGTCCGACCTCGTTGATCGCTTTGATCGCGTTCTCTTTGTCGGCGTACCCCGTCAATAGAATGCGTGTCGCGTAGGGGTGAAGCTTCTTGACTTCCATCAAGAACTCGATGCCGTTCATCCCCGGCATTAGGTAGTCGGAGACGACGAGATCAATTGGTGATTCGCGGATCTTTTCGAGTGCCTTCATCGGCGAATCGTACGTTGCGATCTCGTACTCTGTTTCGAGCATCAAGAACGAACGCAGACTCGTGAGGACCATTTCCTCATCGTCAACGACCGCGATCACCGGTGCTTTTTGCTCCGTGCTCATTGTGAGTTGCCCGCCTCGGTGGTCCCGCTAATGGGGAGCCGCACGGTAAAGGTAGAGCCTTCACCGGCCGTGCTTTCGACGTCGATACGACCGCCGTGGTCCTGGGCGATCTTGAAGCAAATCGACAAACCCAGGCCCGTGCCGACGCCGACTCCTTTCGTTGTAAAGCCCGGATCGAAGATGCGGGACAGGTTTTCCGGCGGGATGCCTGCTCCCGTATCCGAAATTTGAACATTCACTGTATCACCGTCCCGGAAGGTTTTAATCGTGATTGTGCCCTCGCCGCGCACCGCCTGCGAAGCGTTCACAAGTAGGTTCATAAAGACCTGATTGATCTGGTTGGGGTGGCAGCTAATCGACGGAATGTCGCCGTACTCTTTCACGACCTGGACGCGATTCTTCAACTCGTGGTGCACCAGCGTAAGCGTACTTTCCAGCCCTTCGTGCAGGTCCGCCGTTTTCAACTCCGCCTCGTCCAAACGCGCGAAGTTTCTGAGGCTACTCACGATGCCGATGATCCGCTCCGAGGCCATTTGGTTGATGCGTGCGATGTCTTCGAGCACGGTTTGCACCTGCTTCAATCCCCGCAGGTTGCGGACGGACTCAGGCACTTCTTCCGAACCGATGATCCCCGCTAGCTTGTCGAGCGATCGTTTCAAGGTATCGGCGTTGCTGGTGATCGTGCCGATCGGCGTGTTCATCTCGTGCGCGATGCCTGCCACGAGCTTACCGAGAGCAGCCATCTTTTCCTGCTGTACGAGCTTTATCTGCGAGTTACGCAGATCCCTGGTGCGCTCCTCAACTTCGCGCTCCAACTCTTCGGCGTGGTCTCGCAAATGCTCGGCGAGCTTCTGGCGCTCGGTCACATCGTGGCAAATCGCCTGGATGATCTTATGCTCCCCGTAGGTGACCAGTGTCGCGCTGACGTCGATAAACCGTATCTGTCCACCCGCTTCGCCCAGCTTCACATTCGAGTAGCGCAAATGCCCGCTGTGCGTCATCGCCTCGAACGTGCTCTCATCCTTCCACTCCGCTACCGGGATGACGTCAGCCAAGGTGCGCCCTCGCAGCACACCCTTGTCGAGGCCCATCAAGGGTTCGACCTTGTCGTTCACCTCAAGAATGCGCCGCGAAGTGAAATCCGCCAGTAGAATAGCTTCGCCGGCATCTTGCGTCAGCGCGCGGTATTTCGCTTCCGATTCTCGCAAGTCCGCGCTACGCCGTTGCAGCTCCTCATACAGCCGCACATTCTCGACAATCTGTGCCGATTGCGAGGCGATGATCGATAGCAGCCGCTGGTCGCCTTCCGTGAAGCCGTCTTCGCTGCGCTTGTTGAAGACGTTCAGCAAGCCGACCATCTCGCCCTTCGCCTTCAGGGGTACGCTCAGCAGAGACTGAATCGGGAAGTCCGACGACGCCACGTTGCGGAAGCGATCATCTGTCTTCAAATCATTGATGAGCAGCGGCTTCTGATTCTTCAGCATCCAGCCGGTCAACTGCTGGCCGAAACGAAACGGGACCGCGTCGGAACCTGAGTACGCTTTGCGGGCTACCGTGCGGAAGGGATCCGTATCCTCCTCATTGCGCAGCAGCATCACGGCGCCCTGCTCAACGTTTAGATACTTGACGCTCTCCTGCACGATCATCTCGACGATGCTGTTCACCGACGTCATCGAGCTGATCGCGCCGCTGATGCCGTTGAGAACCGACAATTCCTCAACGGCCCGGCGGAGCCGTGCATTTTCTACTTGAAGTTCACTTAGAGAGGGCTCGGAAGGCTCGCTCATCACGTGGAAATAGTATAGGCGAGCCCGGCCCTGGCAGGTTCACGTACGACGCATCACGCCCGAAGCCAACCGGACGGTGGTAATCCACCACCGCTGGCTTACCGCAGGTTAGGTCGAACTGGTTTGTTTTCAGTAGTTGCGACAATGGCACGGAGCGTGCATTTCATCCTCTGAACCGCTGCGCAACATTTCATCTTCTGGAGGGTTAACAATGAGTGTGAAACAAATCTTTGGACTGCTCGTAGCAACACTCGTCGTAGCGGCGCTCCCGGCGCAGGTCCGGACTCGCACGCAAGGCGACAACAACCGCAATCAACGCCCGGCCGTCGGTGTGGCCTATGTCAGCGTGGCGGACGGCGACGTCCGCAAGACCGACGAGCTGGGTGATACGTTTGCCTTGCGCGCCGGTGATGAAGTTTTCGCCGGTGACGTCATCGACACGACCGCCGCCTCGCGCGCCGAGGTGCAACTCAACCACGGCAACTTCATCCGCATGAGCGCGAATAGCCGGCTGCGCGTTGTCCAACTGGGCAACCGGCGATTTCAGTTCGAGCTCGAATCAGGCCACGTGGGATTGAGTCAATGGAAGCACAGCACGGCCGATGTTGAGATCCAGGCCGGCACACTGACCATGGTCCCGCTCAAACACGGAACCTATCGTGTTGAGCTCGAAGGCGACCGCGCCACGGCCCTCGTTCGCAAGGGCGAGGCGGATGTGGGAAGCCCAAGCGGATTTCAAACCATCGACAAGGGTGAGCGTCTCGTGGTCTACCAAGACAGCTCCAAGGAACGCACGCGCGCCGCGGCCGCGCCCAACAAGGACGAGTTCGACGATTGGTCGGAGCGCCGCGACAAGGTGCTCGATCGTGACCGCGGCAGCCGCTATGCCTGGCTCCCGTCTCATGTCTACGGTGGCTATGGTTGGGGCGGATATGGGCGTTACGGACTCGGTGTTGGCTACGGCTATCCACGCTACTACCGGCCTCGATACTCGGTAGGGGTACGCCACATCGGCTACGGCCGGCGCGGCGGATTTCGTGGTGGCCGCGGACGCCGCTAAGAGACCAGGCTTGATCTTGGGCCGCCGTGGCCGCGCTCACTTCCGTCGCTTCCTAGCGAGCGTCAACCGCGGTGGCCCTCGGTCTTTTCTCCCCAGCCACTACAGCATGTTCCCTAGCAGTCCCCCAGCCGATAGTACATCTAGAATCGCCCTAGATGACCTCGCTCGCCGACTGGTTTCAAGACCCCAACCACCAGATTCGTTTCCTGATGGTCGTGACCCTCTTGCTGATGTGGGTCCTTGGCGAGTTCGTCGGCGCAACACGCGAAGACTACTAGGGCTACTGGTCCACGTCCGACGACAGCGACTAGCGTTTCCGCCGGCCCTGTTCCTGTTACCCTGTGACGATTGCCGGACTCCGCCCGATCTCTAACCCTTGACGTCGGTTGTGGTCAGAACAAACGTCCCGCCGCCATCGGGATCGACCGCAACCCGAACACCGCCGCCGACGTCCTCGCCAATATTGATTCCGGCAAGCTGCCTTTCCGAGACAGTGTCTTCTCCGAGGTCTGGCTCGTCCACGTTATTGAGCACGTCGCCGACGTGATCGCGACGGTCGAAGAACTCCACCGCATCGCTCAGCCCGGCGCCCGCATCGTGATCGAGACGCCGCACTACACCGATTTCAGCTCGTTCTGCGACCCTACCCACCGCTGGCATCTCAATTCCTTCTCCTTCCGCTACTTCACTGAAGACGGCACGTTCAGCTATTACTCCGGTTCGCGAATGCGCGAGCGCCGCATCCATGTGAAGCTGCTTCGTCTTTGGAAGCTTCTCGGCTTCGAGTTCGCCGTCAACCACTCCCGGGCCTTCCGCAAGTTCTGGGAATACTATCTCTGCTACATCATCCGAGGCAAAGCCATCGTCTTTGAGTTTGAAGTCCTAAAGTAAGGCCGTCATGGGCGCGCGCACGATCTCCGTTCTCTGCTTACTGCTCGCCCTTGCGCCTGTCGCCTTAGCGCAACAACCGAGGCTGCACGAATTCGCCCGCAGTGACGAGTTCTCCGAAGGCCCCGTCTTCGACTACCAAGGCAACTTCTTCTTCACGCACGGGAAGTTTGTGAGCCGCGTCACTCCCGACGGAACGCAAACCATCTGGGCTGAGACCAGCGGGGCCAACGGTCACAAAGTCCTCCCCGACGGAACGCACCTGCTCTGCGTTCCCGGCGACCGCGCCGTCCTCCATCTCGACGCCGACGGCAACGTACTTGGCAAAGCATCGTCAGAATGCAACGGCCAGCCCCTCCGCGCCCCCAACGACCTGACGCTCGACCACCAAGGCGGCTTCTACTTCAGCGATCCCGGGGGCTCGCGAACCGCTCCGGTCGGCACCGTCCACTATGTCGACAAAGCGGGAAAGACACACCTTGTAGCCGGAGGCATGTGGGTTCCGAATGGGCTGGTCCTCAACGGCGACGGTACGGTGCTCTACGTCGCGGAGACTTTGCCTAACCGCATCGTCAAGTTCCAGGTAAAACCCGATGGCATGCTTGGCCCCATCGAGTTCTTCGCCGACCTGCCCTCGCGCGAAGGTCACCAAGCGGAACCCGACGGCCTCGCGCTCGACATCGAAGGCAACCTTTACGTCGCGCATCTCGGCGTGAAAGCCGTGCAAGTTCTCAACCCGAGCGGTAAGTTGATCCGCACTCTGCCCGCAGGCAACTACGACGCCAGCAACCTCGTCTTCGGAGGCCCGAACGGCGACCAGCTATTTGTCACCGGAGCCATCGGTCATCGTTCCCGTGCACCCGGCCGCGTCTATCGCCTCAGCCTGCCCGGCGTGAAGGGCATCTCATCCCTTCTGCCAAAGCCATAGGCGGTGCAAACCCTGTGCTAGCCTAGCCACCGGAGGTCAGAACTCATGCCACGACTCTGCATCTATCTTGGAATCATATTGATCATGCCGCTTGCCCTCCAAGCCGGCGAAGTCCCCCAGGGCTTCACATCCATCTTCAACCACGCCAATATCGCCGGATGGCACACCAGCATGACCAGCCATCACGGCAACACCACTGAATGGCGCATCGCCGAGGGCGTACTCACTGGCCGCCAACGGCCTGCGGGCAACGGTGGCCTCCTGCTTACCGATGACCGCTACGGGGACTTTGAGGTCTCTCTCGAAATCAAACCTGACTACGGTTGCGACGGCGGCCTCTTCCTTCGCTCTAACGGCAACGGACAGGCCTATCAAGTCATGCTCGACTACCGCGACGGCGGCAATGTCGGGGGAGTCTACGGCGAGCGACTCCAGGGCGTCAAGACCACCAACTCCGAAGGGTGGGAAGCCGTCTGGCGCAAAGACGACTGGAACCAACTCCGCGTCCGCATGGAAGGGGAAGCCCCGCGCATCACCGTCTGGCTTAACGGAACCAAGATCACTGAGTTCCAAGATACAGCGAACCACGCCGCCGGCGGCGTGCCGGACGGAATGATCGGCGTCCAAGTACACGGCGGCGCAAGCTGGGTCGAAGGCGGCTTCCACCGCTTCCGCAACATCGCCGTCAAACGGCTAAACTAGACCAGCGAAGCGTGATGGTCCCTATAGGACGCCCGCGTCTGATTCCCTGGTAGCGATGTACATAGAAGCATCCCGAACTTCTGGCCCCTCGTTGTTCCGATTCTCGCCTAGACACATAGGGGCTTAATTTTAAATCTACAAGCAGTCCGACTTACGGACCGACTGCACTTGCATGCCCGCACTGGTCGGATGGACCATCAATCCGCTTGAAGTGAGCCCCATGCGGTGCTAGCCTTTCGTGGGAGCGTCCGTCCGATTGCTTCTATGCCGTGATGCACCGCGTAGCCCCCGAGCCCATCTTTCGATTCGAGGCTTTCGAGTTCGATGTGCACACGCACGAACTCCGGAAGCACGGCGTCAGAATTCGTCTCGCCCACAAACCCTTTCAGGCTCTGCATCTGCTCCTGGAAAACGCCGGCACGGTCGTTCGCCGCGAGCAACTGCGCGACCAGCTATGGGAAGAGGACGCTTACGGCGATTTCGAGGACAGCCTCAACCACGTCATCAAACGGCTGCGAGACGCCCTGCTGGACGCCGCTGACAGCCCCAAGTTCATCGAAACTATCCCCGGTAGCGGATATCGATTCGTTGCTCCCGTAGAGCTTGTCCAGGCTCCGCGCGAGCAAAGCGCTCCTCTACTTTCCAGCCTTCGACCGGCTCGCAATTGGCTCATCGCCGGGGCGTGCGTCGCACTGGTAATCGTGTTTACAGCCGTAATATTTCGGGCGGGACAGAGCAATGAGCCGGTCGCCCCTCGTTACAAACTGACACAGCTCACACGCGATGCTGGGCTCACGTTTCAACCCACCCTGTGCGGGGACGGCGAAGTTCTGGCGTTTGCGTCGGACCGCGCTCCGGAGGGCAACCTTGATATCTGGTTAAACCGAGTCGCCGGCCGCGACGAACCGCGCCGCCTCACGAATCATGAAGCGGACGACTATCAGCCTTCATTTGCACCCGATGGGACCACCATCGCCTTCCGGTCCGACCGCGGCGACGGAGGTGTATATGTCGTCCCTGCGCTAGGGGGACCGGAAAGGCTCGTTGCCAAGGGCGGCCGGAATCCGAAGTTCTCTCCCGATGGGAAGCAGATTGCCTTCTGGGTGGGCGGCGGCGGTCAATTCTATCCCCGCAGACTTTATGTGGTTGATGCCGCGGGCGGGCCCCCACGCCAGCTTGCCGAGGACTTCGACTACGCGCGTCACCCGATTTGGTCACCCGATGGCCGACACCTTGTCTTCGTCGGAATTCCCCGCTACCGAAACAGGACCTTCCGAGGGGATCACCCTGACCTGCGATGGTGGATCGTTCCGGTCGCTGGCGGACCACCTAAGGAAACCGGTATCCTCGCCGCACTCAAAGAGCATCGCCTCGACTGGCGCTTCTTCGTCGAGGGACGCCGCATGGCCGACCCGCGCTGGAACGCGGAAGGCCCGCAACTCTGGCTACCGGAAACGAACAACATCGTGTTCTCGGCGCAATCGGGAGACAGTGTCAATCTGTGGCGCATCCCCATCTCCGCGGAATCAGGCACTCCGGCAGGCGCGCCGGTCCAGTTGACGGCCGGCGCCGGCTCCGAGGTCACGCCCATGATCGATGGTCAAGGACGCACCATCTTCTCGACATTCGGCGTGAATGCGGACATCTGGAGCTTGCCCATCGATCCGGAGCAAGGCCTGCCGCTCGGCAACTTAGAGAGGCTCACTCACGATACTTCGATCAACTACAGCCCCTCGATATCGGCCGACGGCAACAAGGTGGTTTTTCTTTCCGACCGACCAGGGAACTCCGACCTGTGGATCAAAGACATGGAAAGCGGCAAGGAATCGCCCTTGACTGCCACGGAGCAGGATGAATCACGCGGCCTGATTTCCGCCGATGGTTCGAAAGTGGCCTATGCCCTAGACGGGAAGATCTACATCGTTCCCGCGGAAGGAGGTGCGTCAAAGGAAGTGCTGAGTGACTGTGGCAAGCCATGTAATGTCTTCACGCTGTCACCGAATGGCGAAACCGTTCTCTACTACTGGGACCGGCCGGTACGGTACGCCCTTCTGGACCTCCGAACAGGCGAGAAGACCGAGGTGCTTCAGACTCCCGAATCAGCGAGCGAGATTCCGTACGGCGTTCGGCTTTCGCCCGACACGAAATGGCTGAGCTTTTTCGCGCCACTGAGCCCGGACCAGTTTTCGATACTCGTAGCGCCCCTTGAACAAGGCGCGAACAAAGGGGTCCCGGGCTGGACCGAGGTATCGGAAGGGTCGGGGTTGTACTTTACGCCCAGCTGGTCCCCGCAAGGGCGCCTCCTTTACTTTGTCTCGAGGGAAAACGGGCTGGCGATCCTAGCTCGACCGCTCGACGCCACCACGAAAAGACCCACCGGCCCGGTCCGGGAAGTCTATCGCTTCCCGCAGTCGCGCTACTCGCTGCCGTTCAATACGGGGCAGATGGGGTTATGGTTTGGCGGCAACCGGGTGGTCTTCACCCTCCAGGAAATCACTGGGAGTATCTGGATGGCGGAACCGCAAAGCTAGGCTCAGCCGCGCGGAGCCAGTCGTTTCCTCTTTGTGACCCCTCATGTGGGCTAGGTACGGCCCACTCCTAAGTGCCGTTGGTTCAAGCGGTTGGCATGTCATGTGAGATGTCATGCCAATGTCATGCTCCGATCATTGCCACATCAGTTAGAAGCCGGTTAGCATCGTCCCCTTTCTGCAAGTAGACACACGGAGGGATCGGACATGAAGCTTAAAACAGTTGTGGTGGTTGCTATCGCCGGCTTACTGGGTGGGGGTGTTCCCACAGCGGCGCAGGCACAGAGTTCAGGGATTGTAGAGGACGTGGTCAGCGCTCCCATCGTCCCGGATGGAAACGTCGCGGGTGCGGTCACGGATATTGTGATCAATCTCGATCGCTCTCTAGACCCGTCCGTCGCCGGGCGAGGGCTCCTGGCCGGCAACAAGATCCGGATCACACTTCCGGACGACTTCATCAATACGGGACTCCCCATCGCGTCCCAATTCACCGGCTGTGCGCCGGACTGTAGCTCACCCATCTGCTGCAGGGCTGGCCTCAACACCCTGTCGGCCTCTTCTCGGGTGACCCCGGAGTGACCGAGTGGTCCGTGTCGAGCGAAGGCACCCACACCGCTGTGATCGAGGCCATTCAGGATATCGTTCCCGCACCTCCCCTGGAACCCGGCATTAAGGCGCTGCATCTGCTGTTTCGCGGCTTTCGGAATCCCGGACCCGGCACCTATGACATCGAGATCGAGGCGGAAACCGGACCCGAGGGAACCGTCGAAACCGGTATCGCGCGCGTCAGAATCCGCCCCCGCACCAAACCGGCGCTTGCCGTTACAAGTGTGTTCAACGGCCCTCCCAATGCTAATACGATCTATCAGCAGACCAGGATTATGTCGGCGACACCTGTGCCGTTCGATTTGCTGATGTGGAACTCCCTCGGTCAGCCGATGACCGGGGCGGCCATCACCGGACCACGCTTCGGGCCCAGTTCAGCGGCAACCCGGATCACGCAAAGCGGACGCACCGTCGGCAACGTGTCCGTCGTAGGACCGAGAGGAGCGAAGGGCTACCAGATCTTCACGAATGCACCGGCGGCGGCGATCAGTGCGCCGATCTCCGGTGTTCCGACGGCGCGCCTCCCGGTGATGTTCCGAACCGGCGATCTACCTGGTCTCTACACCATCACGCTGAGCCTGGCAGGCGGCAACTCGATGACGTTCTTCGTCGACGCCGTCGAGTAGCGGGCTGGCACAAGACGATCGACCGTAAGACGCGGGCGAGTGTGCCCTCCCCAACCGGGGAGGGCCCTCGTACGGTCGGCGTCTCAACCTTGGCCCCCCAAAGGCCTCTGGTTCAAACGGCTTCCGCGGGCGGGTCGTCGACCGGTCGTTCACGGCCAGGTCAGCTCCCAACAAGAGACAGTCCCGCTTCAGCGGGCTCACCGAACACCGCCTTCAGCCACCATCACCCCGATCGAACAAACCCAAAACCAATGATCACAAACCCCGGCAAACAACAACTCCTTTACCTCCAACCACTTCCTCGTTCGAGCCGCCGTAACCCACACCCACCGGGTTACAATCGCCCCAGCGGTGCCAGTCAAACAGCAAAAGCCAGTCAAGTAGTGAAAGGGTCAAGTAGTAACTGGCCGTCATGCCGGTCCCACCCAAGCACTCGTGCTCCTGTACAACCCAGCCGGCGGCTGGCTCTGCGGCACTTCGCGCCTGCACGAGAAGCGCTCAAAACTTTTCTCTCCGGCTGACAAGATCCGCCATTTTCCGCCGAGCACCGCGAATGCCATGCAAACCCAATTCGGCGTCGGGGGCTTTCGTCCCACGAGAAGAACCAGCCCAAATCAGCGGACAAGAATTGGCTTCGAATCGCCATGCAGCGCCCCCGCCCCATCGTATTCCAACTTCACGCCAAGTCCGCACAAGATCTCACGCAAAATCAGTCACTTACGCTCTCACCCGCCGCTCAAACCGCGGCCGGGAAGGCCAAATCCATGTTGCAAAATGATGCAGGATGTTGCACGCCGATCGCTCGACGGCCCCGCGTACGCCCCATCCGCAGCTTCCAGCCCCGCAGTCGGGATCGACGATGCGAACTCCTAAGCCTCCCCTAGCTGGGTCGCGCAAACCGAGCTTGAATCAGCGGGGACGTAGAATGGCGAAAGTCTTCCTCAGTTACAGCCGCAAAGACCAAGCCTTCGTCGCGCTGTAGGCGCTGAGCCCGGCGATTGAGCGGCAAGCCTTGACGGAGAAATCCGGCAGCACTGCACTCGCTAGCAGAAGACCGTCGTGTCTTGCGGCACTGGACGTGTAGACTGCCGCTCGTACAATGGGGGCGTGCTCGACCAAGTCAGAAGCTGGATCAGGCGGCACGACATGCTGTCGCCGGGAGACCGGGTGGCGGTGGCCGTCTCCGGTGGGTCGGATTCCATCGCACTACTGCACGCCCTAGTCGAACTTGCCCCTGCGCTGGGTACGCAAACCGCCGTCGCGCACCTGAACCATCAACTGCGCGGGGCGGAATCCGACACCGACGAGGAGTTTGTCGCCTCGCTCGCCGCCCGGCTGGGCCTACGCTTTCTGCGCGCATCGTTCGATGTAAAGGACTTAGCGGAGGCGCACGGGGCAAACCTTGAGCAAGCCGCGCGAGATTGCCGGTATCAGTGGTTTACCCAATTGATGGGCGAAGGTGCGGTCGATAAGGTGGCGGTAGGTCATACGCTTTCCGATCAAGCAGAGACGGTGCTGCTGCGGCTATTTCGCGGTTCCGGTTCGGCGGGACTGGCGGGAGTGCTACCCGTCCGCGCCGACGGCATCGTACGTCCCCTGCTGGGAGTCACCAGGGAGCAAGCACGCCAGTTCCTCGAAGACCGCTCGGTGAGTTGGCGCGAAGACGCTAGCAATGCCGACGAAAGCCGTGACCGCAACCGTTTACGCCACAGTCTGATGCCTCTTCTTCAAAGCGACTGGAATCCGAACCTGCCGAGTGTGTTGGCGCATACGGCGGACTGGGCTCGTGACGAGGAAGTCTACTGGGAGCAAGCCGTTTCCAAGGCGGCGTCCGGCCTGATGAATCAGCGAGACGGCGGCGCGGAATTGTCGGTCGACGGCTTGACGGCCCTTCCCACGGCCATGGTGCGGCGAATCTACCGCCGAGCCATCGAGACCGCCCAAGGCACTTTGAAAGGGATCGGTTGGGATCATATCGAGCAACTCCGTTCCCTGGGCGCGAAAAGCGGAGCCACGGGCGAGATCCACTTACCCGGAATCGTCGCCGTGAGGTCGTTCGGGACGATCCGCATCGAGTCCGCATCGGCGCGCGGCTGCACTCCCGAATTCGACATCGCTGTCGAACCGCCGGCGACGGTGCCTCTGCCGGATGGCAAGACGAGACTGGTTTTCCAACTAACGAACCGAGCGGGCGAAGACCGGGGTTATAATAGTCTGAGAGCGGAAACGCTTGATTGGGAAAGAGTTCCGAGTCTTTTGCGATTGCGTGGTTGGCGTCCGGGCGATTCATATCGTCCACAAGGGCGGTCACACACCAAGAAACTCAAGACGCTTTTCCAGGAAAGCCGAACGCCGATTTGGGAGCGTGATGGCTGGCCGGTCCTCACAGTGCCCGCGGATGCGGGGGAGGACACCGGAAATCCGGATCGCATTGTCTGGACGCGACGCTTCGGCGTAGCGGAGGATTTCAAGCCCCGTATTGAGAGCCGCCATTGGTTGAAGATCACTGAGGTCGATCACGACGGATCGGCAATTTCAGTGAACCGAATGGGCGGCGCGAGCGTCAATACATAGTAGAGAGCAATTCGTGGTCGGGGGCTGAGGGGACAGTATCAACGTGAATTCGACAGTCAAGACAGCCATCTTCTGGGTCGTGATGCTTTGCACGGCGATCCTGCTTTGGAGAGTCGTGCAAACCGGCAGCGGTGTGCGCGAGACAGAAATTTCCTACTCAGAATTCCGCAAGGAAGTTCAGGCCAACAACATCGAGGACGTCACGATCACGAACGGGGATCTAGCGTCGGGCAAGCTCAAGAGCGATGCCTCGATGGTGAAGACGACGCTGCCCTTGAATTACCCTGGCATCATTGAGGAGCTCGAAGAAAGCGTCGGGGTGCTCAAGTTCGAGCGGTCGAGCACGCCGGCTTGGCTACAGTTCCTAATTAACGCCTCTCCGTTCATCCTGCTATTCGGCTTCTGGATCTTCATGATGCGCCAGATGCAGGCCGGTGGAAACAAGGCGCTGAGCTTCGGCAAGAGCCGCGCGCGCCTGCTGACAAGCCAGCAGAAGAAAGTCACATTCAAGGATGTGGCGGGCGTCGAAGAGGCCAAGGAAGAGCTGCAGGAGATAATCGAGTTCCTTCGCGAGCCCCAAAAGTTCCAAAAGCTCGGCGGACGAATTCCCAAGGGCGTTCTGCTCGTGGGGCCTCCGGGGACCGGCAAGACTTTGTTGGCACGGGCGATCGCCGGCGAAGCCAACGTCCCGTTCTTCTCGATTTCGGGTTCGGATTTCGTCGAGATGTTCGTCGGCGTGGGCGCAAGCCGTGTGCGCGACCTGTTTGAACAGGGCAAGAAGAACGCCCCGTGCATCATCTTCGTGGACGAGATTGACGCCGTTGGGCGTCACCGCGGCGCCGGCGTGGGCGGTGGCCATGACGAGCGCGAGCAAACGCTAAACCAGTTGCTCGTCGAGATGGATGGGTTCGATTCGAACGAAGGCGTGATTCTGATCGCGGCAACGAACCGACCCGACGTGCTCGACCCGGCTTTGTTGCGGCCCGGCCGCTTTGATCGCCGCGTAGTCGTGAACCGCCCCGACGTTCGCGGTCGCGAAGGCATCCTGCGGGTGCATACCCGCAAAGTTCCACTGGCGAAGAATGTGGACTTGACCGTGCTTGCAAGGGGCACACCAGGTTTCACGGGAGCGGACCTTGCGAACCTGATCAACGAGGGTGCCCTGTTCGCGGCACGTCAGAACCGCAAGGTTGTCGCGATGAGCGACTTTGAGCTGGCCAAAGACAAGGTAATGATGGGCGCCGAGCGCCGGTCGATGATCCTGACCGACGAAGAGAAGAGAACGACCGCCTATCACGAGGCTGGCCACGCCCTGGTGGCGGCGCTGATTCCCGAGGCGGACCCACTGCACAAAGTAACGATCATCCCACGCGGTTCAGCGCTTGGCGTCACGATGCAGTTGCCGACCGACGACAAGCACACCTACAAGAAGGTGTTCCTCAAGTCACGGCTCGCTATTTTGATGGGTGGACGCATCGCCGAGGAAATGTTCCTCGACTTCATGACGACCGGCGCCGGGAACGATATCGAACAAGCCACGGCGATGGCGCGTCAGATGGTCTGCGAGTGGGGCATGAGTTCCATGGGCCCGCTGACCTTCGGCAAGAAGGAGGAACAGATCTTCTTGGGCCGTGAGATCTCGCAGCACCGCGACTACAGCGAAGCAACGGCTATCCGTATCGATGCCGAAGTGAGCCACTTGGTCAAGGGCGGCTATGACCAGGCGAAGAAGTACATCACGGAAAACTCCGATGTACTGGTTCGCATCGCCGAAGCCCTGCTCGAGCGTGAAGTGTTGGACGGCCAAGAAATCCAGACCCTGCTCGACGGTGGCGAGTTGACGGTGGTTCTTACGCCGGAAACGCCTGAGGATACCGACGCCGACAAGCAAAACGTGCTGCGGCCCGAGTCCCCGAACCGGGTTCCGGGACTGTCAGAAGGCGAACAGCCTTCACCGGCGTAGTCTACATCCCAAGACTTCTTTCGTAGCGCTGCGGGCAGCTTGCATTTCGCTGCCCACGCGGGCATTCGGGGTCGATCCCTCGGGGAAGTCGTAGAGAACCTACTACGTCTTAACCGATTAACCGACGGTCACAACCCAACCCAGTTCACGAATCGCGAGGCGCGACACACGCCGCCCCTCGTTTTCGGCCATCATAGTCCTAAGACATGGAAGCTGCCGAAACCATCCAGTTCCTCCTTGTACTGCTGATCGCCGCCTCGCTCATCGCGATGGCGACGATCCGGCTCAAGATCCCCTACACGATCGCCCTCGTCATCGGTGGCTTTCTGATCGACATCTTCCACGTCCCGATCACCGGACGGCTCGGCGAAGGTGGTAGCTCCGACGTTCTCACACCCGACGTCATCTTCATGATCTTCCTGCCCGGCCTGCTCTTCGAGGCCGGACTCAACATCCAGGCCCGCCGTCTCAAACGCAATCTGATCCCCGTCCTGCTGCTCGCCATCTTTGGCGTGCTGATCGCGACCGCTGTTACCGGCTTCGCGGTTCATTGGCTGCTCGGACTGCCTTTGCTCGTCGCGTTGTTGTTCGGCTCTTTGATCTCCGCCACCGACCCGATCTCCGTCCTCGCGCTGTTCAAGGAGATGGGCGTCTCGAAGCGACTATCCGTCCTGGTCGAAGCCGAGAGCCTGTTCAACGACGGGACGGCGGTCGTCGTCTTCCAGATTTTCCTCGCGGCCGTCCTCACCGGCCAGGCCGACATCGTCGAAGGCATCGGCCACTTCCTGATGGTTGCTCTCGGTGGTGGAGCCCTTGGGCTCGGTCTCGGTTACATCGTCAGTCAGCTCACCGCCCGTCTCGACGACCCACGCATCGAGATCACGCTCACGACGATTCTTGCCTACGGGTCGTTCCTGGTCGCCGAGCATTTCCACGTATCCGGTGTAATCGCCACCGTCGGCGCGGGCCTGATGATCGGCAACTACGGCGCGCCCTCAGGCATGAGCTCGCGGACTCGCGTGGCGTTGTGGTCCTTCTGGGAATACCTGGGCTTCGTCATCAACTCGTTGATCTTTCTGCTCATCGGCATTGAAGTCCACCTCGCCGATCTCGTCGAGTACTCCGGGGCCATCGGCATCGCCATCGCCGCCGTCCTGCTCGGGCGCGTCTTTTCGATCTATACCCTCGTTCCCATCGGCAACCGCTTCGCCGAGAAGATCCCCGTCGCCTGGCAACATGTCCTGTTCTGGGGAGGCATCCACGGCGGTGTCTCGATGGCGTTGGCGCTCACCCTCGACGCCTCGTTCCCCGGACGCACGCAGATCCTCGCGATGACCTTTGGCGTGGTCGCCTTCTCGATCGTCGTGCAAGGCCTGACCATCAAGCCGATGATGCGAAAACTCGGAATCAAGATGGGGGACGAAGACGAGTTCGACCGCATCAAGGTGCGGCAAATGGCCGTCTCCTCATCGCTCAAGGAGCTCGAGCTCATGCGTGAAAGCCATACGATTTCGGCCCCCGTTTACCGCGACCTGCTCGCCGAGTTCGAAGGCCACCAAAGAGATGCCGAGAGCCGCCTCGAAGCTCTCCACGCCGGAGACGCCGGACGTGCCGCCGCCGAGACCAAGGTGGCCCGCGCCCATCTACTTTCCGCCGAGAAGACCGCCATCCAGCGAGCCATCGGAGAGGGTGTCATCTCGCTCCACACCGGCGAAGAAATGATGGCCAAGGCCGACGACGAACTCGACAAGATCCAAGGAACCGGCCACTAGCCGCGATCCTTGGGCTGACGAGCTACGCTTCCCGAAGCTGGTCGACGGCGCGCTGGCCCTCGCGAATGGCGCCCAGCCAAAATTGATGTCCGTTGAGCTCGGAATGAGCGAAGGTTACGCGCCCCAGAGGTTCGCGAATCACATCGGGTGGAGCCGGCTCACCGCCCTTTCCGAAGTAGAAGCCAGGGGCGGGATTGACATAGGCGTGTCCCCAGTGGTTAAGAATGATCCCGGCGATCGCTTTCACGGCTGAGGCTCCAAAGAGGTTTCGGATCTGCTCGCGGATCTGCCCTTCATAGCCGGCGAAAGAAGTGGGCAGCATCTCGTGACGGCCCTTTACGCCCTGCTCATCCGCGGGAAGCCCCGGGTAGAACAGCGGCACGTAGAACGTGATGACGTTGGGTGAATCGGGCGAAAAAGCTGGACGGTATCGGCGGGTAATCATCTGGCGTCGTACATTGCAACTGAACCCGAACCCAGCGGTCCATCGCGCTGAGGTGATCCCCAAGTCAGAGAGGAAGCGCCAATTCTTCACGGCGACATTGAATACCAAGACCGGAGAATGGCGGAAGGACTGGAATGCTCCGCGCTTTTCTGCGGTCAAGTCCCGAACGATGTGCTTGCTGACCCAACTGCCGCAGGCCATCACGACGCCGTTTGCCCGGACCCGCCGCAGCCGACCGTCCTTGAGATACGTGACGGTCGCATGTTTCTCTGACTGGTCGACGCGTACCACGGTTGACGATAGGCGCAAGCGGAAGGAGTTGCGTGGCCGATCAAGAGCGCGGAAGTTCAGCTTCCCGTTGACGACAGCGTCCAGGGCGTGCCCGCCGGGAATGGAATCCGGCACGAGCCGCTTGACGATGTAGCGCGCGAGGCCCGTGTTGCCGCCGGGGAACATGTGCCAATCCGTCTCGGGCGCATCCGCGAACTCGACCGGGAGGTCCGCATTCCCGGACAGTCCGGCGAAACCCGGCAACCCGATCTGATGAGCGGCGTAAGCGGAAAGCGCATCACAGCCCAAACCCATGGCCGCCGCCAAGATCGGGTCGGCATAGCGGGTTACCTCGCTGGGCAACCCCATGACATGTTCGATGTATTGCTTGTATGTCAATCTGTCGAGCCACGGGCGGTAGTCTTTCCCGTCGAAGTATTTCTGGTTGGCGTACTTCCAGGTCCGCAGGTTTTCCGAGGCGTGCTTCTTCCAGAAGTCACGGACCCAGTGGCCGCCGACATGATGTCCGAAGCTGGGTGCGTGGAGCCAATGCTGGAATCCGTAGTTAGTCCGGTCGAACTCCAACCCGCGTAGGTCATCGGGAACGGTTTGATAGTCGAAGCGGCGAGGAATCTTAAGCTGTTCAAAGATCTCGTATGCGTCGCTGTCGATATCCGTCGGTACGTTGAATTCGTTGGCGCCTTGTGGAGCCATCAGGCGTTGGCCTTGAACGACGAATTCGTTCCGCTTGGATTCACCGCCGAAGATCGGGTGATTGTCGAGGATGAGGCATGTCCCGCGAGGCCGGCCTGTGTGTTGGAAGTGCAGGGCGGCTCCGAGACCACTCATTCCACCACCAACGATGACGAGATCGAAGACTTCACCGGTATCTTCGGCGGATAACTCGTCCGCTGAGAATTCACGATCCCGGATGCGGTGCGCCGTGCTGAGAACCTTCCAGGGATTGCCGTGGCTCTTGCGGTAGTCGCCGACACCCCCGGGCCCGTCCCATGCAGCGTCGGAAGGAGGAGGCGCGGCAAGCAGCGGCGTACCGCTACCGATCAAGACGCCATTCAGGAAGTCTCTTCGTGTCATCGATGTCGTTGCGAACTACCCGATGCCCACTGTACACCACGGCGCTATTCGGTTGAGGGGCTGATTCGATATGGCATGGATGACAAGCGATACAGAGCGCGGTCTGCCGAGTGACGAAGCGGTTGTGGTTGATAGGATGGTTCATTGGAACCGGACAATCCTACGGGCCCCTACGCACCGATCGAACTGCCGCGTGAACCGCCCTCAGCCGCTCCACCCCCGTTCGATCCTCCGGGCGCCCCTGTGCAGCCGGAAGCGTGGGGTTATGCGGATCTCGTCTACCTGATTGTTTTCGCCGTTATTGCGTTGGTGATGCTGTCAGTACTCGGGGTCGCCGTTCTCTACGGACTCAGTTATGTTTTCGGATTTGAATTCAACATCGAGGAACCGCGTGTCCAAGGCCCGCTGAATATTGCGATTTCGATGCTGATGTGGGCCGTCGTCTTGGCGTTCATCTATCTGATCATTTCGGTCAAGTACCAGTTGCGGTTCGGGCCCGCGATCGGATGGGTGCGATTCGAAGGCTCGCCCGCTCGCTATCTGTGGTCGGGGCCGTTGCTCGCAATTGTCGTTGTTCTGTTTTCGGCATTACTCCCAAAGGTGGACGAAAAGCTGCCTTTCGAGTTGCTGCTTGAAGACCCGATGGTGATGGCTCTGCTAGCGTTGTTCGGCGTACTCGTCGCCCCATTGGTGGAAGAGATGTTCTTCCGGGGATTCATGTTCCCGGTTTTCGAGCGATCGCTGGGCTTGGTGTTCGCGGTCTTCGCGACGAGTGCGATTTTCTCGCTGGTTCACGGCATGCAGTACGGCTGGCGTTGGCAGAACCTGCTGATGCTTCTGGGTGTCGGAGCCGTCTTCGGTACGCTGCGCGCGCGAACTGGCTCGATCCTGCCTTCCACTCTCGTCCACGCCAGCTACAATGCCACTCTCTTCGCCGCCGTCTACTTGGCGGGGGATCAACTCGAAAAGCTCTAACCGAAGGATAATCCGCTTTCTCATGGTGAAAACGATTGAATGGACGCCGGCTGGCGTCGTGATGATTGACCAGACACGGCTGCCCGCCGAGGAAACCTACGTCACCTGCAAGAACTACCGTGAAGTCGCCGACGCGATTCGCGGGATGGTGATCCGGGGGGCGCCGGCGATCGGCGTTGCAGCCGCGATGGGCGTTGCGATCGGTGTCCAGCAAGCCAGTGCCGAGAACCTTGACGCCGAGATGGAGGAAATTTGCACCGTGCTCGGTGCAACGCGGCCGACCGCGGTGAATCTGTTCTGGGCCATCAAGCGCATGAAGAAGCGCTACAGCGAACTGCGCGCCTCGGGAACCAACGTCGATGCGATCCGCGTGGAGTTGGCCGCGGAGGCGGAGCGCGTCCTCGCTGAAGACATCGCCATCAACCAGTCGATAGGACGTCACGGCGCGGCGCTACTTCCGGCCGACGCCCAGGTGATGACGCATTGCAATGCCGGTGCTCTTGCGACAGGCGGTTACGGCACGGCACTGGGTGTGATCCGGGCGGCGGTCGAGAGCGGAAATTCGGTCGCCGTATTCGCGAACGAAACCCGCCCGTTCCTCCAAGGCGCGCGCCTAACGGTTTGGGAGCTGCAACAGGACAACATTCCGGTCACGCTGCTCACTGACAATATGGCGGGGCATCTGCTCCACAGCGGCAAGGTCGGGGCCGTCGTTGTCGGGGCCGACCGCATCGCGGGCAACGGCGATGTCGCGAACAAGATCGGGACGTACTCCGTCGCGGTGCTGGCGAAGGAGAACGGTATTCCCTTCTACGTCGCCGCACCGATCTCGACGCTCGATCTATCGCTCGCTTCGGGCAAAGAGATTCCCATCGAAGAACGCGATCCCGCCGAAGTGACGCAGCTACAAGGCGTGCCCATTGCTCCGCCCGAAACCACGGCAATGCATCCGGCGTTCGACGTGACGCCAAACCGCTACGTGACAGCGATTATCACCGAGCACGGGGTCGCCAAAGCGCCCTATTCCGAATCGCTGCGTGCCCTGGCGTCAACCAAGGCGTAGCACCCGACGATTATTACTTCTTGGGTTTCGGCGGGCTAATCATAACGTGCGCGCCGGCGGTGCCAGAGAACATGAGCCAGGGGGCTCCGGGCGAGGGGCTCACTGAAAGCCCAGTAGACTCCGGCGTCGCGTACGGTTTGTAGATCACCCAGCGAAGGTAGGAATCCTTGACTTCACCGGCGGTGGCATCGAAACCGCTTCCCGTAAGGACGTAGAGTGTGCGCGCCTCGCGGGGCATGTTCAGCTTACCGTCCGCGATCTCTTTCCAGCGAATCGCGTTGCGCTCTTTCCCCTTGATGCCCTGGGCAATCAGCTCACGGCCACGCGCCATGTAGGGCTCAAGCTCCTTGTGATAACAGGCGATGCTCAGTTTCTCTTTCTTCGGATCGTCGGCAAGACAAACCAAATCATTTGAACCCTCACGCAGCGTGACGAGCTTGCCGGAGGCGTTGTAACCCAGCACAGCTGCCTCGGCCCGGCGGTCCTCAGGCGCGGCGAGAATCGAGGAAGCGACCTGATCTTTGGCCGGCATGATGTCCGCGCCGGTCATGATCGAAGGTACGAGGGCAAATGTGAGTAGTGCGAGCAGCTTCTTTTTCATGTGAGGTTCTCGAAGCCATCATAAAGCATTGGCGCTGTTACCAGAACCAGATCCGCAAGAACCACTTCAATTCCCCATTCAGGACGCGACCGTCGGGGGCCAGGTGAAGATAGTAGCCGGATGGCTGATCAGCACCGATTTCGAAAACCGCTTCCCGTAGATCGCGCCAGATGATGGTCGTGGAACCATCGGGATGCGGGCGCAACTCGGCGAACGGGAAGTCGCGCAGGTCTTTGTACCGTACGACTTCGCTGACCGCGTTGGTGACCTCGATCCTCTCATCTTGGATGATCGGTTGTTCGAGGACGAGTCGCCTTTCGGCGGATAGAGGAGTGGAGGCGCAATGCGCCTGGAGGGTATCCGCCAGACGGGCTAGTACCAACCAGGGGCAAGCTACCTGCCCGTTCGGGAAAGTGCGAACAAGTTCGGCGCCCAGTTTTCGCTCGGCACGCTGTTGGATTGTCGAACCCCACTGGAACTGGAGAAGCCCGTAGCTGAGGACGAAAGCCAGACCCAAGCCGAAGCCCCAGCGATAGCGCTTCATCGCGACCAGAATGGAGCTAAGAATCAGCACCCCAAGTACGTAGAGGTCGCCTTCGTGCATCAGGTTGCCCGGACCCTTCTCACCCCAGGGCCAGAACGGAGTTACCCCCCAGGGGTTGAGGGAGTCCCAGAAAACATGCGTAGCGAGCCCCGCCAGCGCGGCCCAAAATAGAGTCCGCAACGAGGGCGTGTCGGCGAAATAGCGACTCCATACAAAATGAATCCCGAGCGCGATCAGCGGCGCCTGCAAGAGAATGCCGACCAGCGAGTGCGTCGGGCCACGATGGAAGTTAGAAACGTGAATTCCACCCACAAGTCCCGGAATGATGTCCCAGTCAGGGAAGACACTGGACCCGATGGCGGTGAGCACGACAGGGTCGAGCAAAGGGTTCTTGGTGCTGGGCAGGCCGGATGCCAAGCGCAGCGCGCGGCCTGCGAGAAAACCGCTAAGGAGATGGCTGGCGGGTATCACGAAGGGAAACCTCTAGCGTACCCCGGGTGTGGCGCGGAATGATTGTGTGCTTTCTAACGAATAACAGAGCTAGCCGAGGGATTCGGCGGCGGGGACTTCTTCTTCGAGACCCTTGACAAGCGTGGCCTCGATCTCTTTGTTGACGCCGCCTTCATAGAACTCGCGGGCAACGCGGACGGCGTTCTTGATCGCGTGGGCATTCGAGCGTCCGTGACAGATCACGCAACCGCCTTTGACGCCGAGTAGAGGCGCGCCGCCGTACTCGCTGTAGTCGACTCGTTTGCGGAAATCCTCGAAGGCGCCTCGGGCCAGCGCGTAGCCGAGTTGGCGAGTGAGATTGGCTTCCAGTGATTCGCGCAACAGCGACTTGATCGTGTTGACGAGCCCCTCGCTCACCTTGAGTGCCACGTTACCGGTGAAACCGTCGCAGACAATCACGTCGGCATGTCCGGTGTAGAGATCCTGGCCCTCGACGTTACCGATGAAGTTGATGGGGAGCTGCTTGAGCAGCGGCATCGCCTCGCGAGTGAGTTCGTTGCCCTTATGTTCTTCTTCGCCGATTGAGAGGACGCCAACGCGGGGATTCTCGCGATGGCAGACGATGTGCGAGTAGGCCGAGCCCATGACGGCGAAGTCAGTGAGCATTTCCGCATCGCAATCGACGTTGGCGCCGACGTCGATCAGCACGGCCAGTGTGCCTTTGAGAGTAGGGAAGACTTGCGCGATCGCCGGCCGGTGAACTCCCGGCAGGACGCCCATCACAACCTTCGAGATGGCCATCGCCGCGCCCGTGTTCCCGGCTGAGACGAGTCCGTGGGCCAAGCCGTCGCGAACGAGCCGTGCGGCGACGCGAAGCGAGCTATCCTTGGCGCGAACCGCTTTGCCGGCGACATCCGACATCGAGATGACTTCACTGGCGTGAACGATCTCGATTGGGAGCCCGGCGGTGTCATGCTTAGCGAGCTCGGGGCCAAGGACATCTTCACGGCCCACAAGAACGACACCCACCTCATACTCGCGGGCAGCTTGAACACACCCCTCCACCTCTACTCCGGGGGCCTGATCTCCACCCATCGCATCGACGGCAATCTTAATCATCGTTTATCGATTCGGAAAAGGTGCACCGAGCGTGATTGGTATTGTGCCACCCTCGGGAAAAAGCGGTCAAACTCACGATCGGAGGTCAGAGGACCGACTCAGGCCGGTCCGGCGCAGTCTACTCTTCGGTGATCTCAACAACTTCGCGGCCACGATACTGTCCGCAATCTTGGCAAACGCGGTGGGGCAGTTTCTGAGCTCCGCAATTGGGGCAGAGGCCATGCGTGGTGCGCGGCAGGGAGTGGTGGGCCCGCTTTTTATGAGTGCGGGCTTTGGAATGGCGTCGTTTCGGATTGGGCATGACGTTCCTATGTTTTCAACTTTGACCGTAGATCCCGGAGGGCGTCCCAACGGGGATCAATAAAAGTATCTTCGCATCGGCAATCCGCCGAGCCGCGCTTGTTGCCACAACCCGAACAGAGTCCCGGACAATTCTCATCGCACAAAGCTCGCATCGGCAACCACAACACAAGCTGCTCGCGAACCACATCTCCCAACTCCACCCCCCGGCCTTCGTAGAACCCCAGATCCGTATCGTCGCGTTCGATCCGAATCTCTTCGGACCGGGCGATCATCTCCATCGGGTAATAGAACAGGCCGAAGTTTTCGCGAAAAGCTTTCGAGACAGGTTCCAGACAGCGTGCGCAACGACCATCGGCCTTACCTTCGACTCTCCCGCGAACGCGAATCGTGCGGGAGCCCACCCGGTCAAGCAACTCCGCCACACCCGTGACGTGCAGTTGTTCGGCCTGACGCCAATCGCTATCGGCAAGAATAATCGCGCCGGGAGCGAACTGCGTGTCGAAGTGGACCTCTCGACGCTCAAGCTCTGCAACTTCAATAAACACGGTTCCAGCCTCTTAACAAGGCCTCACCACCTAACAGTATAACTGACCAGATCGTGAGGGCTTGGAGAACCATGGGATCGCTATGAGAAACTCAGAAGGCTAAACGAACCGCGCCGGCGGGAAGAAAACATCTTCGCCGCCGGCGCAGGGTGGGTTCGTGTGTGGGAAGAGCCGAGGATTCGCCAGAATGAAGCGTGATTCGGGACACTTCGACGGCTCAGGAATTCCTCAGCCGCTCTGGTTCACCTCTTGTCTATAGGAGTAGACGGATGAGCGGAAGTTTTTTACGGCGCAGTTCTCAATATTTGTTATGAACCTTACCGCCGAGGCCTTGCTTTGAGGGCTAAGCCGTTGTTTTGCGGGCTGTTCGTCCAAACGGTAAATTGACAAGGATTGAGCTACCGGGCGAGAATAAAGAACTTTCTGCCGTAAGAATGCCTGCCTGATACGTCTTGTACATTTCAGGCACAGTAGCACCAGAGGCGCTGTGCGTTGTGAATGGTGAGCATGAGTCCGCCGTTCGGGAAACCGAGTCGGTCTTTGCTGAGCACCGGGATAGCCTAATCCGTTATCTGCGGTATCACATGGACGACTCCTCCGAAGCCGAGGACATTGCTCAGGAGACGTTCGTTCGCTTTTACGAGTCGCGAATACGAGACGAGGAGATACTACAGCCCCGTGCTTGGTTGTTCCGTGTCGCACACAACCTGTTGGTTGACCGTGGCCGGAAGAAGAAGCCGGACCTGTTGGATGACGAAGCGTGGATGAGCATGGAGAGGCGGTTGGTTTCGCCCTCGGCTCCACCGGACGCGAAAGTTTATGTATCGCAGTTACCGTGGCACCGGCTAAGTCCGATGGAGCTAGAGTGCCTGAGGCTGCGGACGGAAGGTTTGAAACTCCGAGAGATCGGAGAGGTATTGGATCTGGCGATATCGACGGTTGTCAGCTATTTAGCTAGAGCCACGAAGAAGCTTGGAGCAGTTGAGGTTAGTGAGAATTCGACATCTCAGCACGGAAGAACTCCTACTCCAGTGTGAAGGCGAGTTGGGGTTCGAGCGGGCGTCGCACTTAGATGAGTGCGAGGCGTGCAGGACCGCCTTGGTGAATCTGGTGGAGTTGCTCGGCGACGCCGAGCAGGAGTTGCGCGCGACGGTTCCGTCGGAAACGGCCGTCGAGCACGCGGCTGCCTGGGACGTCATCGAGCAGCGGATTAGCAGCAAGCCCGCCACGGTCATCACCTTCCCGGTACGTTGGGCCGGGGCCTATGCAGCGGCGGCCGCGCTCGGATTCGCTGTTTTCAACGGTGCGATGGAATCGGACTTCTTCTCGCCCGGTTCTGACGCCGCGCCGGTCACAGTCGCCGAAGCTCCTGTCCTTACCCCTCCATCCCTTGATCCACTTCCACAACCAGGAGTCGCCCAGCAGACGGCCCCAATCACATCGGCCCCAGTGGTAGCCGCTGTCGAGATCGCGCCTCCGGCAACGGAACGCAGAGGAGCGACGCCTGTTGTCGCCCCCTCCGTCGATTCGACTCCGATGGTGGCCGAGCAAAGAGTTCTCGATCGCTATGCCGGCAAGGAACAAGCGCTACTGGCGAACCCCACCGCGACCGCACTACCATCCCTACGGGCACCCATGATCGCGGGTCTGCAAACCCTGCGAACGCCATCGATGCCGCTAACCGCTGCTCCTCTGATGGAAGCGCCGGTCGCGGTAGTGGAACCGACAGCTATTGATAAGCAGCCGCTGACCCTCGCCGCCGCCAGAGAAGTGATCGAAGGCCACTGGATCTTGCATCGCGCCAAAGTATGGCGTGAGGACATCGCTCCTGCTTGGACGGATGAAGGACTCATCTTCACCGGTACGGTCGAGAACGAGCAAGTCCGCGGCGAAGTTACCGCCGCGATTCGTTCCGTCGACAAAGCCGGCAAAGTGCCCATCGAACTACGGCTACGAGCTGCCTCCACGAATGTGGCCGGTTCCGTTTTATCGGCCCCGACGGGGCAGGGTATTCCAGGTGGTGTCGTTCGGACGTCCCTGCTTGAGCACTACGGCGACGCGGCACGGCGATCCTTCGCATCGACGGAAGCCTCCGCACTGGAAGGCGAACTTGACCGCTTCATGAACGAAGTATTCGAGAACCAGTCAAGTCTGCTTGCCCACGCCTACGAGTTGAAGACGCTGACCGGCGTTGTTCCGGCGAACCTGGTGTCAGAGGTCGGTTCCTCCAGCCGTTTCGTTGACTTGGCGGCACTGCATGCGAACGCTGTTCGTCGGCATCAGGCCAGGATTTACGATTTGCTGTCCGAGGTTCTTCCTCGCAAGTACTGGACGTACAAAGGCAAGGATGAGAACGCATCATCCGGCGATCTTCAGGTCGAGGCGGCGGCGTTGCTCGAAGATGCCCTGGAACTCGACGCCAATCTCACCGCGATGCTGAGCACCCCTCGGCATCTATTAGATGCGGGTGACGCGAACGTTTCCTGTGGGGAAGCGCTCAGCCGTATCCGTACTCGCCTACACCGCATTAGAGCCGATACCGCTAAACTGCGGTAGACGGCTATGTCCCATCGGGTCAGTCTCGTAGCGGTCTTGGTGTGTCTGCTCGTAGTCGTCGCGCGCGCCGCCGAGCCGTGCATCATCCGCGGCAACGTCATCGCCACAGCGACGGAACCACTTCCCGATACCCAGGTCGAGTTGATCGATTTCACGACGGGCAAGGTCGTTGTTACCCACAGCGATTCGCAGGGTGCCTTCGCGTTTGAAGGCCTCGCCACGGGCCGCTATTCGGTCTCCTTTTCACTCGACCGCTACGCGACGCAACGGCTTGGGCCGTATGAAGTCCTACCGAGCATCCCACTTGAACTATCGGTGCAACTGCACCTGTTGGCGCCACCGCTAACCCGGGCACAGGCCGGTCTTGAGGGCATTGCTCTTGAATACGGGCTGGTGCGCGAGCAGATCGAAAGCCTACCGTTCATGATCGGCAGCGAAGGCCGGACCTCGGTCGACAAGCTACTGTTGATGGTCCCGGGCATGAGCCCAACAGCGTCGCTGGAAATTGACCCGTTCTCGGGGCGCGGCGCGGCGGTCTCCGCCAATGGCTCGCGCCGCTCGGCGATCAACTACCAGCTCGATGGCGCGTTGAACAATTCACAGAACCGTCTGACCGGGGCGCAGGCCGCGACATTCGGTCCTGCGCCCGAGGCCGTCGAGAGTTTTCGCGTGATCACGCATACCTACGCGGCCGGCGACGGCCGCAACGCCGGTGCCATTGTTGCGCCGATCACCCGCAGTGGAGGGAACAACTGGCACGGTCAAGCGCGCGGTTTCTGGAGACCGGACGTGAACGACACGCTGGAGTCGTTCGATGGCTCGACCGACTCCCTCAAAGGATGGACGGGCGGGGGGCAGATCGGGGGGCCGCTATGGCGAGATAAGGGGCTCTTCTTTTTCTTCGATGCCGAGGGCTGGGGCACCGAGCGCAAGCATCTCGAGATTTCCGAAGTCCTGAGCGAGGCGGAGCGAGCTGGTGACCTTTCCGCCGTTCCCGAACTCGACCGGCCGGTGGATCCCGACACGCTCGAGACGTACCCGAACGGCCAATTGCCAGCCGGCGTGTTTGAACCCCTGATGACCAAGTACCTGGACGCATTCGTGCCGCGCGCGAATGTTGGCACGAGCCTGCATCAGACCCAGAGCAAGCTCGACAGCAACGGCGATATGCTGCTCGGACGGCTCGACCTCCGACGTCAGAATTGGTCGCTCAACTGGAGCCACAATACGTTTCGCAACACCGTCCGAGACCCGCTATCGGAAACGCTGCTCACCGCGCCGGGAGTGGCGGAGCGGCGACGGCAGGTTTCAAACAACTCGCAGGTATCGCTCACCCATTCTCCGACGGCGAACTTCACGCACTCCGCCGGCATTGCTGGGCAACGCCTGGCGATCAACCGCTGGCAGGGGCTGCTCGACTATCGCAACGTGACAGCAGAAGATTTCGGATTCAACTTCCGTAGTTTCGGAGCGGATCCGGGAGTGATTCCCGACATCACGCTGCTGACCAATGCCGGCGCCGAGCAACTCCATATCAGACCGTTCCTGTTCAGCGAGGATTCAGCGCAAACAACGTATCAGCTCCGTGAGGACGCGAATTATCGGAAAGGTATTGTCGTCTTGCGGGGAGGCATCTCATACCAGCGCGGCATCTGGCCCTTCACCCATACCGAGAACCCGGCGGGCAGCTTCACCTTCGGTACGCCGGCAACGGAAGGGACACGCAACAGCGTGGCGAACCTACTGACCGGCGCACCGAGCGCCTATCGCTTGCAAACGCCGCGCAGTCTGAATCTCCGCTGGACGGAATGGGCCTACTACGGTGAAGTCGAGATCAGGCCCGTCCGCGGTCTGCAGATCACACTCGGTCTGCGATACGAATCGCAACCGCCGGCTGTCGACCGTCTAGATCGCGTCGCGGCATTTCGAGAAGAGGTCGAGTCACAGCGATTTCCCAACACATTGCCCAATCTGATCTTTCCCGGCGATCCCGACGGGGATCTCGGACCATTGCCACGCTCAACGATTGCCACCGACGGAAACCACTTCGTGCCTCGGATTGGCGTGAGCTACTCGCCCGCATCCGACAATCGCTTCTCGCGCTTGATCTTCGGCGAGTCGGGCCGCTCGGTTTTCCGTGCTTCGTACGGTGTGTTCTACGACTTTGGAACGTTTGCCGGGTCGAGCGCGGCGGCGCTGTTCCAGGCGACCTATCCGCCGTTCAGCACGGACAATCGCTTCGACTTCACGCCGTTCTCCGGCACGGAAGGAAGCTTTGAGGCGCCGCTCTCGACCATTCCGGTGCCGGACCCGAACACGGTTCTCAGTCAGAAGATCGATTATCCGATTCGGATGTTTGACCGCGATTTTGATAACGCCTTCGCCAAGCATTGGACCGTGGGGTGGCAGCGCCTATTGCCGGGGAGAGTACTCGTAAGCGGTACGTATCTTGGTACGCGGGCGGAGCAATTGCAGCGGCAGCGCGAGTTGAACGTCTTCCAACGAGATGCGATTCAGCCGTTTGCCGCCATTGCGCTTATGAGGCGGTTCTCACAGTACACCGACATCCGACAGTTCGAGAGCACGGGGACGAGCCACTATCATGCAGCCCAGATCCGCGCCACACGATACCTGAGCCGTGGCTTGGCGTTCGACGTGAGCTACAACTGGTCGCGGGCGCGTGACAACGGCAGCACAACCTTCGGAGAGGAATTCAACACCGAACCCTGGGCCCTTTCAAACTTCGATCGCCGCAATACGTTGAGCGCGACGTGGTTCTATCAGATTGGTCTGGCGCCGGGACTGCGCAATCGCGCGGCTTGGCTGGACGGCTGGCGAGTCAGCGGCACATGGCGCTATCGCACCGGGCTGCCCCTCGACGTTCGGCAGACGCAGGATCCAACGTTTAGCTTCCAACGCGTCGGCCGCCCGGATCTAGTAGGCCAGTTTCAGCGGCTCGACCCAAGCGAGGTGCGCACCTTCACTTTGGAAGATGGTCGAGAAATCACCGGCCGTTTCGCTTTCGATCCAACAGTGTTCGATCGTGTCGTGCCGACAGGTTTCGATGAACTGCGGCAAGGGACTGTCGACAGGAATCAGTTCACAACACGCGGCTTCCAGCAATGGGACATGCGCTTCGCCAAGGCGCTCAGCTTGAACGAAGTGCTATCCGCGAATGTCGGAGTCGACTTCATCAACATATTCAACAACAAGAACTGGGACATGCCGTTCAGCAACATCGACCACCCATTCTTCGGAGTCATGCGAACAGAGGGGTTGGACCGCACGCTTCAGTTGAACTTCCGGCTCCAGTTCTAACGCCAATCGCGATCCAGGCGAGCAGGGAAAAAGGCGCGGATGGGAAATCGCACCCCCAGCCCGCGGAAGCCCAACGGGGCCTAGAGCCGTGCCTTTTCCTGCGGATCGATATCGAGGAGTTGCGTGGGTACAGGCGGTTGCGTCACCGTTTCCGCACCCGCATCAGGCAGAGGGATCTGGATGATCCGGGGGCCGTTCGGTTTGCGCTCGGCGATCGTGCTTTCCGAAACCCAATAGCCGAGCCAGAAGAAGCCGGTTAACAGCGTCGCCAGCAGCATCACCGCAAAAGCGAGTGGTCCCATGCCAGTGTCAGAAAGTCTGATATAGGCTTTCACTACTGACTATTTTCGGCCAAGACAGGGAGTGAACCCATCAGAGGCCCGCCGCATTTCGATCTAAGGGATTTCCGTAGACGGATAGGAAACTCGTCATACCGAGCTTGTGAGGCCTACACCTGATCGCGACTAGCGCACGGCCACTACCTGGACCTGTTCAAGTTGTTTCTGGATCACCTGGAGAGTCGTTCGCGCCGGCGGGTTGTTCGGGAAGTACTCCTTGAACACGGTGTTCATCTTGTCCATGTCGGCGACATCTTTGAGGTAGACGTGGGCGTCAACGACATGTTCCATGTCCATGCCCGCGAGCTGCAAGGTGTCTCGAATCTTCTCGAGCGAATCGCGCATCTGCTCTTCGACCGTGTCACCTTTGCCTGATTTGCCGGACGTCCACAGGGTGTCTCCCGCCAGAACGCCGCCGCCCGATGAGGTGGGACTCGTCCCCATGTAGGAGGGAATGACGCGGCCCTTGTTTGCCGTGTCGCGTGTCGCGATGAAAGTGATCTCCGTCGAGATCGTTCCCGGTAGTCGCGTGAGACAGAAACTTGCCCGGCTCGGCGCGGTCCCGATCGTGAAGAAGTTCTTATAGACGGAATTCAACTTGCCGTAGGTTGGACCTTGATAGCCATCGGGATCGAGAAAGTAGACGTTTGCGAAGACGGCGTCTTCGTGCGTGAGCCCGGCGGCCTCAAGAATGGCGCCGATGGTCTTCATCGTCTGTTCGGTTTGCCCCTCGATGGTGGCGGGAAGCTCGTTGGTCTTGGGATCACGGCCGCCGCTGCCGGACGCGTAAAGCAGGTCACCGGCCCACACGCCGGGGCGATATGGTCCCATAGCGGCGGGAATCGAGCCTTCCGGCGGAGTGACGATCGAGATCTTCGACTTATCGGCGTAAGCGATGCAGGTCACTTCTAGGTTGGCGTTACCAGGTAACCCAGGGAACTCAAGCGTCGTGCGCGCCGGGAAGTGGTCAGGGCCGAAGTAGCTGCCGTAGACCTCGTTCATGCCCTTGTAATTGTCCATGTCCTTGAGTTGGACGTGGCAGGTGACGACGTTGCCGAAGTCCATACCCGCCGCCTTCAAGACGTGGCCCATATTGTCCATCGCCATCTTGGTTTGGTCCGCGATGGTCCCGGGCTGCTCGCCGGTCTTGGGGTCTTTGTCGATCTGACCCGACATGTAGAGGTAATCACCAACAAGGACGCCCGGCGTGTAGGGCTTGCCCGGGGCGAACTCGTCCGGGTAGATGAATTGCCGCTCAACCTTGTGGTGATGCTCGCCGAGAAGAGTGCCCGCCGCGAGGGTCAGACAAACGGTAGTGATGATCAAACGCACCAGTTTCACAATATTCTCCTTCGGGCTAGCGGACAGCAATGAGGGCAATCTCTTCCAATGCCTTCGCACGAGGACCATCTTCAACGACTTGCACGGTCGTGCGGACAGGCTGGTTGTTGGGGAAATACTCTCGGAAGAGTTCCGTCATCCGGGGCATGTCGCCCAAGTCCTTGAGGTAGACGTTGGCGCTCACAACATTCTCAAAACCCATACCGGCAAGCTTAAGGCTGTCGAGCTGATATGCCATCGATTGCCGAAATTGCGATTCGATATCGTCGCCGGCTCCGATCGCGGATTTTGCTGAGAGGAACAACGTATTGCCGTCGAGCGTTCCCGGTACTGACGTGTGCCTTGGACGCATGTAGTCAGGAATCACACGGCCCTTCTTTTGCAGGTTGCGGGTGGCGGCGAACGTGATCTCGACGCTGATGTCTCCCGGCAGGCGCGACAGGCAAAAACTCGCTCGGGCCGACGCACGGCCAAGATCAAAGTAGTCCTTGTAGACAGAGTTGAGCTTGGCGTAGCTGTCCGCCCCGATGTAGTACGGATTGACCATGACCGTATTCTCGAATCCAAGGCCGGCCGCCTTGAGAACCGTTCCGATGTTCTCAAGAGTCTGCTTGGTCTGGCCTTCAATCGTCGGATCGATTTCGTTCGTCTCCGGGTTGCGTCCGCCCTGGCCGGAAAGATAGAGGCGATCGCCGGCCCACACGGCGGGCGAGTACGGTCCCATCGCGGCGGGTGTTGCCCCTTCGCCGGGTCTTACGACTTCAATCTTCGACTTGTCGGCATAAGCGATGCAGGTGATCTCGACATGCGAATCAGAGGGCAGTCCGGGGAACTCGAGGGTCGTACGCGCGGGATAGCGGCCCGAGGTGTAGTAGCTGCCGTAGACCTCGTTCATGCCCTTGTAGTTGTCCATGTCGTCGAGCTGAACGTGGCAAGTGACGACGTTGTCGTAGTCCATGCCCGCGTCCCGCAAGACGTAGCCCATGTTCTTCATTGCTGTGTGGGTCTGGTCTTCGATCGTCGCGGGCTGCTCGCGCGTTTGCGGATCGAGGCTGACCTGTCCGGCGATGTAGAGGTAGTCTCCGGCGAGGACACCTGGGTTATAGGGCTTGCCGAGAGGAAATTCCTCGGGGTAGATAAACTGGCGTTTGACCTTAAACGATGGGGCTTCCGGTTCCGGCGGCGGTGCTTCGCCTCCTCCGCAACCGGCGGCCAAAGCCACCAAGAGTGATATGACAATCCAACGTGGTTTCACGCGTTCCCCCAACTTGCTCGAATCGACCGAATCAGGTTAGCAGCAACGGCGGCGGGTCCGCCACGCGAACCCCCGCAGCGGACCTCGGTTCGGAGGCCTGTGGGTTGTCGTCGGTCGAGTCGACCCGCTATGCGGTGGAGATTCCTACTTCCGATAAACGACCTTGCCGGCAACGATCGTCATCTCGTTCTGCGTCTTGGGGATCGCGGCGGCCTCGACCGTCATGATGTCCTGCGAAAGCACAGTAAGGTCGGCCCACTTGCCGGTCTCGATCGTTCCTCGAACATCCTCCTCGAACGAGGCGTAGGCAGGCCAAAGTGTGAGTGCCTTAAGGGCTTCTTCGCGCGTGAGCACTTCTTCCGGATGCCAGTACTCGTCGGAGAACCCGTTGAGATCTTTCCGAGCAACCGCCGCGTAGAACTCGATCATCGGGTCGCCCTGTTCGACGGGTGCGTCGCTACCGCCGGCAATAATCGCACCCGCATTGAGCATGCTCTTCCAGGCGTACGCGCCCTTGAGCCGTTCCTCACCGAGGCGACTCCTGGCGAAGTGGAAGTCCGTGATGGCGTGCGACGCCTGCATCGAGGGGATGACCTTGAGCGCGGCGAAGCGGGGAATGTCGTCCGGGTGAACGACCTGAGCGTGCTCAATGCGCCAGCGGGGATCGGCGACCTTGCGTTCGGCCGCGGGGACCTTCTCGAAGGCCTCTTCGTAGAGATCGAGGATCATGCGGTTTGCGCGGTCGCCGATGGCGTGGGTCTGGATCTGAATCCCCTCGCGGAGCGCGCGTTCGTAGAGGGGGCGGAGCTCGTCCTCGGTCCAAAGCAGCAACCCTTTGCCGGTGCGGTCGGCGTAGTCCTCCATGAGCGCCGCACCCTGGGATCCGAGCGCTCCGTCTGCGACGACTTTGATACCACGTAGCGTGAACAGGCCGCCATGTTCACGTTGCACAGCACCTTGCTCAAGTAGACGGTCAGCATCGGCGCCGGGGCCGCGAAGGTTGTCGTAGATGCGGATCTTGATATCGCCCTCGTCTTGCAGCCGGCGAATCCTTTCGACTTCATCGAACGAGCTGCCGGCGATCGAGACCTCAGTCCAGCCACGCTCCATCAGAAAGCGTGCACCCACCACAAGAGCCTCGTGTTCTCTTTCGTCACTCGGGTCAGGGATGTGTTGGTCAACGAGATTCTTGGCGCGGTCGAGCAGCATGCCGGTGGGCTCGCCGCGGGCGTCGCGCATAACCTCACCGCCCGACGGGTCTTTGGTTGTCCGGCTAACGCCCGCGATTTCGAGAGCTTTGGAGTTGGCGACGGCCCCATGTCCGTCGGCGCGCGTGAGCCAGAGGGGATGGTCAGGTGCGGCCCGATCGAGATCATGGCGCGTTGGAAACACAGGTGGATCCCACTGCGCTTCGATCCAGCCACGGCCTGTAACCCATTCGCCCATGGGTATGTCGGCGGCTTCTGTCCTGACGCGCTCGATCATCTCATTGAGACTCGTCGCGCCTTCAAGATTCAGGGTGAGCTCGCGGAATCCAACACCACTGAGATGGACGTGCGAATCCGTCAGGCCGGGAACAACGGTCCTGCCTTCAAGGTCAATGCGCTCGGTCCAAGGGGTCTCGTATGATTTCACCGCAACGCTGCGGCCGACGTAGAGGATACGGTCGCCTTGGATGGCAATGGCTTCGGCTTTGGGTTGATCCGGGTTGAGGGTATAGATGTTGCCGTTGATCAGCGTGATATCAGCGGACTCAGACGGAGTACACGCGAGGGCCGCGCTGCAGACCAAGGCAACAAGCAGCGACAGAAGATGACGGCGACACTTGGTCACGAGCCCATCCTAGCGCCATTCGAGGGAGAAGCTATCGAGAACCTTTTCGCGATGCGGTTCGATCGAGCGCATCGCGAAGTCCGCGCCGGATCCGGTGAAGGTCGCATTGAGCCAGCCGATCGGGACGTCCGGGACAAGCGGTAAACCGGCGGAGGGAAGTTGTAGGACGTGTATGCCGTCGATCTGGTAGCGGCGGAGATCGTGCCAGTGGCCATGGATAATCGCCTTGACTTGCTTGTGAGGCAGGATTACGCGGAACAGACGGTCGACATCGACGAGGCTGGCATCGTTGTCATCAAGGGCGTGATGAAAGCAGATGATGGTGGGCGTGTCGTCGGATTCCGTAAGAAAGGCATCAAGCCAGGCGCGTTGCTGGAACCCAAGCATCCCGGGAACAACGTCAACGCGATAGCTGGAGTCGAGAATCAGGAATCGGACGGGTGTGTGCTCGACGATGATGATCGATTTGGCCGGCGTTTCCTCGGAGCTCGAGCGATCACTAAACGCCGCCAGAAAATTCTCGCGCACGTCATGGTTCCCTAACGTGAGGCACACGGGAAAGTGCTCGGCCATGCGAGCGAGCGTGGGCTTTGCCGCCACATAGTCTTCCGGCAAACCGTGACGGTAGGCGATATCGCCGAGGACCATCGCCGCTTGCGGCGCAGCCGCGATGGCTTGCTCGACAGCTACGGGGAAATTCACCCGCGGCTTGTACGGCGGTTTGCCCTCGTCGGGGTCCGCCGGGATGTGGGGGTCTGACAGCAGCGCCCAATGCGCCGTCTCATCCGTCGAGTGGATGCGGAGCTTGGTGATCAGGCCGACCTCTTCCTCCCACGATTCGATGGCGTAGCGCTTTGCGCTTTCTGATGGCGTTAGGACTGAGATGGTTCGCTCCTTTGTAAGCGGACGGTGCGCGGGACTCGGATTGCTGCTAGCGAATGGGAATCTTGTCGCCGTGCCACGGGAAAGCGTAGCTCGGCTTGTTGGCGTATCTCTTTGTTTCGATTTCCAGAGTCTGGCCCATACCCGGCGGCAACTCGACCTGAAAGAATTTGTGGTTTACTTCCACCGAATCGCCGGCGAGTTCCGGCTCGGCACGCGCGAAGAAGTCCGGCTGGATGGGGTCTTTGTCGACACGCTTCTGGAAGGTGACGCGACCGAAATTGTGTTCACCAAACATGCCGCCTTGAATGATGACGCGCCGCGTATTGAACGGGCTTAGATTCACAAGCTCGACCACCGTACGGTCCGCTTCGACCTTGGTCACTAATACCGCGACATCGGGTGGCAGGCCGGGGCGCTGGGCATCTGGGTCGAAGTAGCGAACGCGCGTGTGGAGCAGTCCGCCGTTGTACTGGATCTGGGGGCCACCGAGCATGAGTTGAATCAGTGCTTCGGTGGTAACGGGGTTGACCGTCATCCAGTGGTGCTCGTGGACGTTCTTGATATCCACTGTTGCGGGGTCGATCGTCTCCGTGCCACGCGGGTCGTATTCGAGGAGCAGCACGTTCTCGCGAACCATCTTCATGCGGTAGTTGACCTGCCCGTAAGCCTGCTGCAGGATGCGTCGCGGGTAGTCGGGATTCGCGCCGGCGAGGAAGCGCACCCAAGGGCCGTCGTGCCCCGAGTCGGTCTTGTTGCGAATGTCGGCGACTCGATTCCAATCGTGAAGCCCCTCGATGTCGCATCCTTCGCAATCGCCCATTGGCTCAGGCAACATCGCGTACCCGTTGCTGGGATACGTCGCCTTCGTCGCTACGTGCCAATCAACGGTGCTCGCTTTGCGAAGCTTCTCGATGCGCTGCCAGTCGGCGTTTCGCATCGACAGATACCAGAGCGACACCGGGTAGGTGCGCGCCAATGGCCGGAACGAGAACCAACCCTTGTCGCCGTACTTGTACGGGACAAGGAACGTTCCATCGAACGTCTTGCCGTTGGCGACCAACTGGTCCATGTTCGAGCGGACGAGATCGAGATAGCGCTCATCCCCCTCGGTCACGAGCAGGGCGTTCGACGACGAGATCAGGAATGGCATGCCAAGGGTGAGGAAGCCGTGCGGCCACTGCCATCCATAGTTGCCGCCCCACCATTTGCCGTCGTGGTACTCGCCGACCTTACCGGATAGGCCGACATTGTCTGGCGAGATCCCATCGTTCTCATGTGTCCGTTCAAGCCATGCGCCGGTGTACTCGGTGATCCAATCGGCGTACTTCTTCTCGCCGGTGAACAGGTACGCGTTCGCGGCAAGGCTGGTGGCGGCGAGATTCGGGGGCGTGTCGCCCCGAAGCATGCGCTCGGCCATCTCACGGCCCATCTTGGCGGCGTTCGCATCCACTTTCAGTTGCTCAACGTCGTCGATGCCTTCGAGATCTTGGAGCGGAAGACCGTAGACGGACATCCCCTTGCTCCAACGGTACGGCCCGGCTGTTTCCGCCGAGCCATAGCGCGGCCCGAGGCTACCCGTGTGAGGCGAGCGAATGATCTTGTGCTCGGGGTCGTAGTTGTCGGCTTCGGGCTCTTCTCCCATGTAGAGGCCGGCGAAGCGCTGGGCACGCGCGACGGTTTCGTGGTCGGTGGGATCGGCGAGGCCCAAGTAGTAGAAGAACAGCAGTCCCTCGCCCAAATGCATCCAATCGGCGTGCTTAGGGAACTCGCGATGGAAGACCGGGAAGTCATACGTGAGCTGCCGGGCGGTGGCGCTCCATAGATGGAACGAGAGATCCTTCAAGCGTTCGTCGCCGCCAAGCGCGTAAAGCAGTGGGAAGTTGTAGAAGGCTTCGGGGAGGTCGTCTGGTGACGCGCCGCCTTCGGTCTTCCAGATCAACGTGCCGCCGCTTCGCGTGTAGCGATCCGCGTAACGCAGCGCGGCCTCGCTCATCGTCTCTAGCAGTTCGCGCTCCATGACGGCCCAGGCGGGGGGCGGGACGGGGACGTTCGATGGGATCGAGACGAGGTTAGGGATGGGAGCGTCGACCGGGGGTTCGGCGGCCACGGCCGATGGCCCGCAGCAGAGCAGGACAACGAATCCGAGCGCCAGAAACCCGTACCCAAATCGATCTACGTTCGTACGCATACAGATCCTGTTCAGTTGGCCGACGATTCTACTCGCCCGCCTCCACTGGCATGTCGGCGGCGTTCCAGGCGCGCCAGCCGCCAGCTAGCGAGAAGACATTGGTGTAGCCCATCTTCTGCAAAGTGTCCGCTGCCAGCGCCGACCGGTATCCGCCGCCGCAGTACAGCACAATCTTCTTACCCGTATCCGGAATCGCGCCTTCAATGTCTCGCTCGATCACACCCTTGCCCAGATGAATCGACCCAGCGGCGTGTGCCGCATTCCATTCCGAGTCTTCGCGCGTATCAACAAGGACGTGATCGACACCGCCCTCGCGGTCCGTCTTGACCTCCTCGACGGTGATCTCCTTGATACGCGTCTTGGCATCATCGACGATGGCGAGAAACTTCGCGGAATGTTGCATAGTGGTCCTCCGTTGAAAGGGAACTTCGATTTTCTCATGCCCACGTGCACGCGGGGTTGGTGGGGCGAAACATCAATCGGTCTGCCATAATCTTCCGTACCTACCCGGCCAAAGGAAACCTCGATGCGGCTTCGATACAAAACTCTCGGACTTGGTCTCACCCTCGCGGCGTTGCTATTCACCGCCTGCTCTCAACCGGAACCCGCCGCCGAACCACGGCCGAACATTGTCTTCGTCTTGCTCGACGATGTTCGCTGGGACGAGCTCGGCGCGAGCGGACATCCCTGGGTTCAGACACCGAACTTTGACCGTGTCGCGCACGAAGGGGCGCTGTTCACTAATGCGTTCGCAACGACGCCACTGTGCTCACCGAACCGCGCAACGATCCTGACCGGCCAGTACGCGCACACCCACGGCATCACCGACAACGTCGATCGCAGCGAACAAAGCCACGAGCTCATGACCTTCCCGCGGATCATGAATGGCGCCGGTTACGACACGGCTTTCATCGGGAAGTGGCATATGGGCGTCGACGATACGCCGCGACCCGGATTCAACTACTGGTATAGCCTGCAAGGCCAGGGCTACCACTTCGACCCAGACGTCAACGAGAACGGCGAACGTAAGAAGGTCGAAGGCTACACCACCGACGTTTTTGGCGAGCGCGCGGTCGAGTTCGTGCGCAAGGATCGCGACCAGCCGTTCCTGCTCTACCTCTCGCACAAGGTCGTCCACCCGAATATTTTTCAGAACGCCGACGGCAGCCCCGAAGGCCCGCGCGGTGGCGCCGAGAAGTACACGCCCGCGCCGCGGCACGTCAACCTCTACGAAGGGGAAACGATGCCTCGCCGGCCCAATTACACCAGCTACGGCAAAGACAAGCCCGCGCTGCAACGGTCGATCCCCGGTGTTGTCCCGCTCGGCCCCGACAGCCGCACCGACGACGCGACGATCCTCAACCGGCTGCGGATGCTTTCGTCCGCCGACGAAGGCATGGGCGAAATCTTCAAAGCGCTCGACGAGACCGGTCAGTTGGAGAACACGGTTATCGTCCTAACGAGCGACCACGGCTACTTCTATGGTGAACACGGCCTCGGCCGCGAACGTCGCCTCGCCTATGAAGAAACCGCGCGCGTTCCGCTGTTCATCCGTTACCCACCGCTGATCTCCGCCGGGACAAAGATCGACGACTTCGTTCTCAGTGTTGATGATGCGCCGACGATACTCGACCTCGCCGGTGTCGATGGTCCGGACGACTTGCACGGGCGTTCTCTGACGCCGCTTTTCAGGGGCGAAACGCCGGCCGACTGGCGCAAGTCGTTTCTCATCGAGTACTACTCCGACACCGTGATGCCGCGCCTCGTAAAGATGGGCTATAAGGCCGTGCGAACCGAGAAGTGGAAATACATCCACTACGTTGACCTCGAAGATGTCGACGAACTCTACAACCTTGAAACCGACCCCTACGAGATGAAGAACCTCATCAACGACGAGGCCGCCAAGCAGGACCTATCCGCCATGAAAGCAGAGCTGGATCGTCTGCTCGAAGAAACCGCGCCGGTCTCCTATTAACCGCCAGGGGCCGGCGCTACTTCGACGCACGAACCGGGACGTCCAACCGCAGCTCCTTCATAAACCGCCCGCGCATGTCGCCCAGCCATTCGTCGGCGTAGCGCTTGTTGAGATCAATGGTGCTCATGGCCACGGTACCGTCGTCCTTGGCATGCGCCAGAATGTCTCCGTCACGATCCATGATGAGCGACGGGTAGTTGTAGCCCGCCGTCGCAATAAACACCTGGTTCTCAATCGCACGCGCCTTGCCCAAGGCTTCGTTGCCGCCCCAGATTGGCGTCAGGATCAACTCCGCGCCGTTCAACGCCAACCCGCGAGCCGGGTCGGCGTACTGGATGTCCCAACAAATCATCATGCCGACCTTCCCGAAGTCGGTTTGGAAGACCGGGTAATCGTTCCCGGGCGTGATCCCGCCTTCGATCTCTTCGCGCGGCAGGTAGACCTTTCGATACTTACCTACGACCTCTCCTTTGCGGTCAACGAGGATCGCCGTGTTGAAGATATCGATGCCATCGCGCTCGTAAATCCCCGCCGCGATGTACGACTTCTTCTTCCGCGCCATCTCGCCCAGCGCACGGCTCGTCGGGCCGGGAATCGTCTCGGCCACATCCGCGTAGCTCTTGCCGGTACCGACAACCGTGATTCCTTCCGAGAGCAAAATCACATCGGCGTCTTCGGATACCCGATGGTCGATGACGTCGAGGAACCGCTGAACGCTTGCCTCCCGCGAGCCCGTGTTTCTGGGTGTAAGCTTCACCGTCGCGACCCGAACCAGCCGGGGTTGCGGCGCGGGAATCGGCGTGAGCGAAACATCGTCCCACCAAACCTTGCCGTCAGCGCTGTACGACAGAATGAGCTGCAACTTCACCGAAGACGCTTCGGGCGGAGCCGGCGCATCGAGAGTCACGCGCCGCCAATCGCCGTCCGATTCCACGTTGAACACATAGTCGGGCTGGCCGGCACGTTTGCCGTTCTGCCTCGCCCAATCCAATCGCGAAACGACCCGTAGGGCTTCGTCATCCAAACCGGTCGCCTGATAGTGCGCGATAAAACGGTACCAAGTGCCGGGCTCGATGCCGTCGACGACCCGTTGCCAGCCGCCATAGGCCGACGCATTGCCGCCGCCGGAGATCATCAACGCACCCGGCTGACCTCGGTCGCGTTCAGTCGAGACATCAGTGCGGGGGGCGATCTCGTCGCGAACCGCCCACGGCTGCCACTCGGCCGTGGCGTCCCGATCAAAAGCGGACTGACTCAGCCGCGCCTCTCCGGCTAGCAGGACCGCACCGGAAACAACCGTAAACACTAGCAAAGACAGAGCCTTAGTCATATGTACTCTCCCGCATCAACGTCCGATAGCAGAATACCGCATGGGGTAGAATTGAGTGCGGTTTGAAATCGGACGAAAGGCTGGCGGAAGAATGAAACTCTCTCGATTGCGATCTCTCGGCATGGCGCGCTCGGCTGCGCTTACCGTGCTGCTCCTACTCGGCACAAGCCTGAGTTGGGCCACGCTCGTACCCCGGCTCACGGTGGAACAGATGGTCGACGAATCAGCGTCGGTTGTCGAAGGGACAGTACTCCGCAAGTGGTCCGAGTGGGACAGTGCTCACCAGTTCATCTGGACACACTACGAGATCGAGGTTACCGACATCCTCAAGGGTGCCGTCGGCTCGACCGTTACGGTCAGCGAACCGGGAGGCGAGGTGGGCGGTACGCACATGTCGATCGCAAGTGTGCCGACGTATGAGTTGGGTGAACAAGTTGTGATCCTGCTCAGTCCGACCGAGATTGGCTTCTTCCGCACCTGCGGATGGGGCCAAGGTAAGTTTGCCGTTCAATCTTCGGGCGGACAGAAGACTGTCAGCGCCCCCGGCTTCGGCGCACAGATCGTCGACATGCCTTCGAAGAATGGCGAGAAGAGCGTAGGCACCGCGCGAAAGAGTCTTGACGGCTTATCGCTGAGTGACTTCAAGTCCCGGCTTCGCGAACTTATTCAATCACGCGCCGGAAAGGGAGGCCGCTGACATGTTTCGCAACCTTCACTACGCAGTTCTTGCAGCCCTCGTCGCTCTACCCGTAGGTGCGTATGTTCACAGCCGAACGTCAGCAGGTATGGCGCTAGTACGTGCACCGGAAGATGCGGCCGATGCTAAATTCTTCATGCACGAAAACATGGTCGCCGGCGCTACCAATGGCGAAGGGCAAACCGTTATCTCCGCCGACAGCGATCCTCTCGCCGGGCTCCAGCGAGCCGCTGGACATTGGGATAACCCTCCCGACTCGTTCCTGCGGACATCGATCGTCTCGACAACGGATACTCCCATCAGTATCGACGATGGTGTGAACGTGATCGCTATCGCGAATACTCCCGCGGCGCGCGCCGCGGTCGGCGGGGCCTTGGCGATCGCGCGCCGCGTCGCCTTCCCGAGTGACGGTATTATCTTCGACAGTGACATCGTGTTCACCGATGTCGCCGTCTTCGGTGGCAACAATATCCCGTTCTCCACGAACGTGGCGGAGAATACATTTCACTTAACGTCCGTGGCGTCACACGAAATCGGGCACACACACGGACTCGCTCATTCCGGCGTGGCGGGTGCGACCATGTTCGCGCGCACGGGCAGTGCCACCGACCTGCAAGAGACACCCAAGGAAGACGACCTTACTTTCGTCCGTGACATCTACGGCGACGGCGATGTAGCGGCCCGTTTCGGGTCCATCCAAGGCACCGTTTCCATCGAGGGCGGCGGTACGGCCAACGGCGTGTTCGTAGCCGCCGTCGATCCCAGTAGCGGCGCAGTGATCTCGACCCAGACGGACTTCGGCAACGGCACATTCGACATGGGGCCAATCCCTCCCGGCAACTACTACCTTTCCGCTGAACCCGTGGATGGTCCCGCCTTCACATTCGACTTCCCCGGCGTTACCGGTTTCGAGTTGGATGTGCGTGACGGCTTCTTCGGGGGGAACGCGAACCCACAGGCGGTGAACGTCACGGCCGGCAAGGGAGCCAGCAACGCCAGCTTTACGATCCAGCCAGGCGCAAAGACTATCGACATCCGCCGCTTGGGAATCGGTCCGACCACCGGAGGGTCCTTCCGGCACAGCACCGGTCCTCGTGAGTTGACCCCCGGTGAGACCGTTAATTTATACCTCTGGGGCCCGGGTGTTGACGACCCGGCCATATCGAACGCTAATGTTCGGATCTTCGGCGATACAGTCACGATTCGCCCCGGTTCGGTCGGTATCGCGGATAGTTTTGGCACCTTCAACGATGGATCCTACGAAGGAATGTTCGTGAAACTGACGGTCGATGTCGCGGCATCCGTGCAAGGCATACCGCTTGCCACCATCGCCGTGTTCAAGGATGGTGAGGCGGCCGTCTATACCGGCAGCTTGGTGGTTAAGGGTGAAGTCGACACCGGCCCGCAGAACCCGGAGTTCACCTCCGAGGGGTTGACCAACAGCGCTTCGTTCGTGGCCGGCGATGTATCCGAGGAAGAGATTGTGACGTTGTTCGGTCTCCACCTCGCTGATTTCACTGAAATCGGCCTACCGCCCCTCGGAAACCAACGCGGCGGAGCAAGCGTTGACATCACCGACAGCCAGGGAGTCACCCGGTCGTGCTTGATGTACTTGGCCTCTGTTGGGCAGTCGTTCGACCAACTCAACTTCATCGTCGCCGACGCTACAGCTACCGGTCCGGCAACCCTGACAGTACGGCGAGCCAGTGGGGGAAGCCATTCGATCGCGATCAACGTTGTCGGAGCCGCACCCGGCGTGTTCACCGCCAACGCTTCCGGGTCCGGCTTTCCGGCTGCGAACATACTTCGCTTTGTGGATGGCGTTCAGACCCCAGCACCACCCGCCCTTCCGCCCGTGGTTTCCGCAGCGCCTATCGACCTAGGTCCTGCAAACCACCAGGTCTTCCTCTCGCTGTTCTTGACCGGCATCCGAAACGGCAGCAGCGTGCAAATCACGATCAATGGCGTACCAATGACGACGATCTTCGGTCCAGCAGCCTCCTCCGAGTTCGACGGGTTGGATCAACTCAATGCCCTGATCGATCGAGGGTTGATCGGACAGGGCCTTGTCAACGTTGTCGTCACCATTGATGGCGTTGTCGCCAACATTGTGCAGATCAATCTCCTTTGAGTCTTCGGTCAACGGAGCCTCGAACCGTGTTTGCCTTGGAGGCGCGCGCCTCCTGACGGGCAGCGTCGACGTCTCCTCTCCTGCCGGCGCGATCGGTTGTGGTTGTGCGCCGCCGGTGGTTTTCAGCCACCACGGGACCGTCTCGTTCCCAGGCATCTATGCGTGTATTCAGTGACTTACAAAATGGTGCCCCACGTGCTTTGTTGAGAGATGGTCTCTTGCGGCCAGGGGAAACCTTGAGCTAGAGGGCCGGCCAAGACTCCTCGGACAAGAAGGAATCCCATGCGAATTCTCATTGTTAGCTGCTGTCTATTGTTACTCCCCGCACTCTCCCTGGCTCAGTTTCCAGGCTTCGTCCAGCCGGGCGCGAAAACGCCGACCTTCAACGGATCTGCTGTCGATGCGAAGCGGACCACGTCCCCGGCACCGCGTCTACAGACCGTGCCCGGCATCGCCACGCCGCAAGGCGGTCAACGCGGACCGACAATCGGTGTGCCGCCCCGCGTCGCGACGCCACGCCGGCCGACCCGGACGCGCACGGGCACGAATGCCCCTAGCAACAGATGCCCGCGGCAATCTTCTTCTTTCGCGGGCCCGCTGGTCCGGTAGGCAGGTAAGCGACCGTAGTAGTGCGCGTTCAGTCCGCCGCTTCGACCTGTGAACGCAGGCCGTGGTCAAACTGTCGGTGGTGCGCCGCGAGCATGTCGAGCCCGAAGTCACCCTCGTAATCCCGCCAGACCGAATGGCTGTGGTTGCTGACATTCTGAGAGTTGTCATACTCGATCAGAAACGTCGGTGATTGCACGCGATAGTAGTTGCCGTTCGGCTCGCGGTTCCCCGTCGTCGGTCCGCCGATCACAACCGGCTTCGGCTTTGGACGGCCCATGCGGCCTGCCCAGACGAACAGAAGCTTGTCGCGTGGCGTATCGTTGGCGGCCTTCATCCGTGCGGCGGCGATCTCCGGCGACATGTTGAGCGCATATTCGGCAATCAACTCCATCAGTAGGTCGTACTGAGCGGGTGTCATCTCGGACGCGGGCAGACCCTTGCCGGCATCGTCGAGTTCGGCCCGTGTATCAGCCATCGTGAGGATGTCATAAGGCGCGATGTCGTCGATCACGGCTTTCTTCTTCTGTTTCGCGTCGAGTGCGTTCATCAGCGCGACGGCGAAGTCCTCTTCATCCTTGAGCGCAATCATGCCTTTGTGCGGACCCTGCGCGACTTCATGCGGATTGGCCCCGAAGAACGTCGGCGTGGAAGATAGCAGCTTGCCGTTTCGGATCGTGTAGTGCAGCGAAAGGTGATGCCCTTCGATCCGGTAGCCCCACGTGCCGGTCGCCGAAGGTTCGCCGAAGATCGTGAAGTGGAAGCCGTCGGCGTCGCGGTGCCCGGTGGTGTCGTCTTCGATGACGCGGACGATCTCTTCGAGCAGCATCACATCGACGGCCTTCAGATAGCCCTGTTTGCTGAGGCCGGCGCTGAGCAGCCCGTGAGCCAGATGGCGCTGCTTGGGATCCATGTCAGCGAACGTGAGACCGTTGCGGGCATAGCCGTACTCTTGCGTGAAACCGCCTTCAGGAAAGTAGTGCCACTTGATGCGGCCCTGCGTATCGAACTTGAAAACCGTGGACGGGAGCTGGAAGCGGTCGAGCGAATCGATGAACCGCTGCGCCGTCTCGGCCATCATCACCTCCGTCTTGGCCGCCTCGTAGGCAACCGTCAGCGCGGTCGCGCCGAGAAAAAGAACAAGCAGACGAAGCTTCAGATGTTTGCCCACAAACAGCCTCCAGAGGGAGTAAACTCCCGGCCAGATTATAGCGCGGGCGAAGGAATACGACGGGAAAGGGAAACTGGAGCCACGGGTCGGACTCGAACCGACGACCTGCGGTTTACGAAACCGCTGCTCTACCACCTGAGCTACCGTGGCGTTCGGAGGGAACGCTTGTATTTTATCAAGGGGCGACGGCGTTGGCTTGACCGGCGGGAAACCCTAGCGTTTGGCCGTGACACGGTGGGGACTCGACCAAGCCTGATGGCCCTCGGCCACTTTCAGGTTGCCTGGATAGTCGGGCGACGTACCGTCGATCTCGATCCGCCAGTAGTACCAATGAAAACCCTTCGACGGCGTGTCGGAATGCGTCTTCTGTAGCGATGTCCGGCCGTCTCCCGGCACGGTCAGTATCTCCTCGCCGTCCTTGACGAGCACCGCGCGGACGAGCGGTCGCGGCGTGCGGACATCAAGCGAGAGATCTACTGACCCAGTCGTCTCGACATCCTGCCCCATGAAGATGCCGTTCGCGCGGGCGTCGATCTCGATGCGCGAGCCGTTGGTGGCGAAGACGCGCCGGTCTCGAATGGCGTCGACGATCGCGTGCGGCGTCAGCTCGGGAGCATAGATGCCGGTGAGGCCGCCGCCCGTGCCGGGGTCGCGGCGATGGCCGTCGCTGGTGGCGACGAAGCCGACCTTGAAACCCGCCGAAAGATCGCGGTGAATCTTCTCGGGCTTGTCCATGAACACCTCCCAACCCGAGGCCGCTTCGATGTTGCCCTCGCAAGGCCGCCGAATCAGCATGAAGTTCGGGTGTTGCGTGTTCATGATGCCGCCCGCGGCTTCAACAACGTCGCAGAGTTCATCGAAGTTGCCGGCATTCTCGGAGTGACGAATGAGCGGCGTCTCGTCACCCGGGAAGATCACCGTGCGATGGTTCGGGCGTTTGTCGTCGGTGCGGTGGGACCACTCCCAACCGGCCAGAGCTACGAATTCGCCCGGCTCCGTGTACTTGCGGCTGAAATAGACGCCCATGCGATAGCCGGATTCGGTCAGCATGCCACCGCGGTAGGAACCTTGCGCGCCGGTATCGAGCCATGACGAGGCATCGTTCTCCTGCATGACCATGACGTCGATCTTCGCCTTGTCACGCGCGTAGTTGAGCAGTTCGTCGGGTTCGCCTTCGGCGTCTTGCGTGAGCGCACTGTGAACATGCAAGTCACCCCAATAGAGGTGGTTGACCACACCTTCGATCTCGATCGATCGCCGTGGGCCGAAGTCGCGGAGAGGAAGCTTCCGCGGCTTCCAACCGGCGTCGCTGGTGGGTACACGGGCGGGTTCGGCGCTCGCGAGATCAACGTGGAGCGTGCGGTAGTTGTGCATGCGGTCCATGCCAAGCAGGGTCAACTCGCCGTTGTCGGCGCGGCGCGAGGTGGGCACTTCATAGCTGATGAGACCGGAGTGGACAAATACGGGGTCAGACCACGTGCGTCCGTCAAAGCGCAGTCCGAACAATTCGCCGGGCTCGGTGCTGCGATGGATGACCATCTTGTGTTCCCACAGCAGCCAGACCTGGCCGGCGTCTTCGACGAGCATCGGGTGGCGGCGACGACCGGAATAGCCGGTGACGATTCCGGGTTCAGGTTCCATGGGAAAGAGCAGCCCGTGACTGAGATTGGCCAGGTCAGTGCTGCCGTCCCGTTGCAGGACTTGCCACTGGCCGCCCTCGAGGCGCGCGGCTTGGAGCGTGTTCCATTGGTCGATGGCGCCTTCGCCTCCGATGACGTCAATGTTCGCGACCCAGCCAACGACGAGACCGCTGGCGGAGCCATGCACGGCTGTCGGCTTGAGGCTACTCTTGCCGGGCGGCGAGATGCGTTCGATCGAGCCGGGATCGGGCGTGATTTGGCGTCCGTAGATTGCGTAGTCAGGATTGTCGTAGCGGTCCCAGAAAGCCCAAAGCTCGCCTTCGGGACCGGCGGTGAGCGTCGGCCGATGCGATGCTTTCGACGGGCCTGAAACGGTACCCGCGCTACCCCAACGTTGACCATCCCAGAGGCGGACTCGGATGCGCTGCGGCTCGCTCGAATGATCTTCCCAGACAACGGCGACTTTGCCCGAGAAAGTGGTTGCCGTCGGCAGAACGGCGTTCTGGCTGGCGGGGCTGATGGATTCGATCGGTTCCCAGAATCCGTCGTTGAGGCGACGTCCAACGATCCGCCACGCGCCGCCTTGTTCCACTTGCCAAAAGGCCCAACCGGATCGTGCGCCGGTCGCGACAAAGATCGGCTGATAGTAGATCCCGACTCCCGCGGTGAGCTGCTGCGCATGTGAGCGGCGGGCATTGTCGAACGTCGTGGAATAGATGCGCTCGTGGTTCTGCTTGTAGGTATTCCAGACGTAGCGGATTGGGCCGTCGGGGTGCAGATCGAAGGTCCCTTGGTGGGCAAGGCCGTGGTGGTCGACATTGACGACCATCTCATAGGGAAGATGCTGCGCAAACAAGAAACCAGTGAAGGCAAAGAGAAGGATCAGGACCACGGACAAGCGCTTCATGCGGGGCATGATAGCAGCCGTGGGAGAGATTTCAGGGTGCCTGCCGCTATGATTGACATTGCACGGCGCGTTGAGATTGAGACGCCGCCGCGCGGAGAACAAAGCATGACAAATCCGACAACACGCCGGGGCTGGGTCAAGTCCACCGCCGGCCTCGCTGCTCTGATGAGCGCCGCGGGAGCAAGACCGCTCACCGCCGCGGCAAAACCGCCGTCTCCAGAGGTCTACACCCGCATCGGCGTCAAACCGTTTATCAACTGCACGGCGACCATTACGCGCAACGGCGGCTCGCTCCTGCTTCCCGAAGTGATTGAAGCCGTCGAGCACGCCTCGCACTACCACGTGCAACTGAGCGCGCTGATCGATGCAGCTAGCCAGCGGATCTCCGAGTTGCTGGAAGTACCCTGGGCACACGTCTGTTCAGGGGCCGCAGCCGGGTTGGCGCACGCAACGTCAGCCTGCATTGCGGGCGCGAATCCGGAGTGGCGTCAAAGCTTGCCGAACCTCAAGGGCATGAGAAACGAAGTGATCATGCCGAAGTGGTCGCGCAATCAGTACGACCACTCGATCCGCATGGTCGGCGCACGCATCGTCGAGGTCGAATCCGTCGAGGAAGCCCGCGCCGCTTTCAGCCCGCACACAGCCATGGTTGCGCTGCTGGGTGACCGCTTTGGCAACGACCGACCCAACCTGAGGGACCTCGCTCCGCTCGCCAAGGAGCGCGGGGTCCCGGTTCTGGTCGACGCCGCGCCGGACTTTCCCATCGTTCCGAACCCGTACTTGAAGGACGGCGCGGACCTAGTTGTCTATAGCGGCGGCAAAATCCTGCGCGGCCCGCAGAGTTCGGGCATTCTGCTCGGCCGCGAAGACCTGGTCCGGGTGGCCGCCATGAATGCCGCTCCGAATAGTGGCTTCGGACGCCCGATGAAGGTGGCGAAGGAAGAATTGGTCGCGCTGACGACGGCAGTCGAGATTTGGGTTAAGGAGCGTGACATCGAGCGGGAGTACGCGGAGTGGGAAGGCTGGTACGACCACATTAGCCGTGAGGTCCGGCAGGCCGCCGGGGTTGAGACGGAGGTTCTAGGGCCTACGCGCGGCGGGCCGTTCCCGACCCTGCGCGTCTCATGGGATACCGACAAGATCGGCCTGCGGTCGTCTGACGTCCATCACAAGCTCCTAGCCTCCGAGCCCGCCATCATGACCTGGGACTACGGGGACCGCAACTACTTCGTGATTCGTCCTGTCGCTCTGAAGCCGGACGAATACAAGGTGGTCGCGAGAACGGTCCGCTCGATTCTGGCAGCCGCGCCGAAGGGTGGCGCGAAACCCATGCCGACCAAAGCCGCCGCCGACATCTCGGGGCAGTGGGATGTCGAGATCGACTTTCTCCGTGGCAAGGGGAAGCACCGACTGTTCCTCGAAGCAGATGGCAACAAGGTCGCCGGCACGCACATCGGCACGCGTACGACGGGCGACCTGAGGGGAACGATCGACGGGAGCAAAGTCCACCTAAGAAGCATGTTGCCGATGGAAGGCTCGCGGTTGCGGTACGGCTTCTCCGGGGTCGTTGAAGGAAACGGGATGCGAGGGGATTTGGACTTGGGCGAGTATCCGCCGGCTAAGTGGATTGCACGCCGCAAAGGGGCACGGTCATGAGTAAGAAAACGACGCGACGTGGTTGGTTACAGGCGGGCGGCATAGCAAGTGCATCCGCGCTGATGAGCGCCGCCGGTGCGACGCCAGTATCGGAAGTTCACGAAGAGCCGCCAAAGGATGTGTATACGCAGTATGGCGTGGAGCCGTTCATCAATTGCACCGCCACGGTGACAAGCAACGGGGGTTCGCGAACGCTGCCCGAGGTGATCGAGGCGATGCGCAATGCCGCGCATTACCACGTGAACCTGGACGATCTGCAAGAGGCCGCCGGAAAGCGCATCGCCGAATTGCTGCAAGTCGAGCACGCCATGGTTTCATCCGGCGCGGCGGCCGCGTTGGCGCACGCGACGGCGGGCTGCGTCGCCGGCACCGACCCCGAGCGCATGCAGCAACTCCCCGACATGACCGGCCTGAAGAACGAAGTCATCATGCCGAAGTCGTCCCGCAACGGCTACGACTATGCCGTTCGGATGGTGGGCGTGACGACCGTCGAGGTGAGCACGGCGGAAGAACTCAAAGCCGCGATCAACGAGCGAACCGCGATGGTAGCGATGCTCGGGGACCGTTTTAGTGAAGGCGTTGAATTGCCGCTCAAAGAAGTCGCGCCGATCGCGAACAAAGCGGGGATTCCTATCCTCTGCGATTCAGCGGCGGATTACTTGGTTGCGCCGAATCCGTACATCGCTCTAGGGGCTGATCTGGTCGCCTACAGCGGTGGCAAGATTTCCCGGGGTCCGCAAGGCGGTGGGCTGCTTGTCGGCAAGGAAGAGCTGGTCCGCGCGGCGTTTGCAAACTCCGCGCATCATCATGCTTTCGGGCGTCCGATGAAGGTCAGCAAGGAGGAAATTATCGGCTTGCTGACCGCCGTCGAGACGTTCTTCGGCCGCCGAGACCTGAAGAAGGAATACGAGGAATGGGAGGGCTGGTACGAGTACATCAGCAAAGAGATCACCAAGGTAGACGGCGTGTCCACGCGCGTGACCCCGCCGTCACGAGGCGGTCCCTTCCCGGTGTTGATGGTCGAGTGGGACCAATCGAAGATCGGACTCACGGGCAGCGACGTCGGCGAATTGTTGATGAACGGCACGCCCAGCATTGCGACGCACGCCGCGGGCGGCGGATCTTCCTTCCGGCTTCGACCGGTGGCCATGAGGCCGAATGAGTATCAGATGGTCGCCGAACGGTTGCATTCCGTTTTCCGTAACGCCCCCAAGCCGAGTCCGAAACCGGCGCCTCCCCGCGCACCCGCCGGCGACATCGCGGGCCGCTGGCACGTCCACATGAACTTCGGTGTCGGCGAGGCGGACCACGAACTATTCCTCGAAGCCAACGGTAACAACGTCACCGGCACGCAGATCGGGGTGATCGCCGAGGGAAGCGTTCGCGGGACGCTCGAAGGCAACAAGGTCAGCCTGTCGAGCGGGTTACCCTTTGAGAGCGTCAGCCTAGGCTATCGCTTCGAGGGCACCCTCAAGGGCCATCGCATGGCAGGTTTGCTGAATCCGGGCTCGTTGCCGGTGGCAACTTGGGAGGCTAAGCGCCACCGCTATTGATTGCGGGCGGTACTTCCGCGGAAAACAGCTACGGATAACTTTCTACGAAGCGGCCTTACCCCGGCAATGTTCGTGTATGGTTGAACGTGTATTCGCCGAGTAGCCGTTCGCGGCTCGACTCGTCAAAGGCCACCAGGCGCGCGATGAACTTGGTCGAAGGCGCGGCCTTCAATAGTGTGATCGACTCCTGGTAGACAACGCTGCTCGCGCCAGAATGGACAGGAATATCCGGCAACCGGAACTGTTCGACACCGGCCTCGTCACAGAAGCAGAGATCGACGCGCTTCGCTCCGCTCAAGTCCGCGGCCAGTCGCCCAATAAGAAGGTCGTCGTCCGCTGTCACGGTGCACTCAACGCTACCGCCGGCGGGAGGGGCGTACTGACAAACGCGCAAGCCTTCGTCGGCTGCTTGCTTCAGAAACTCATCGCTCACAATCATCCGTAGCGATCCCTCACGCGCCACATTGCGGATTCCATCGGCAAGCGCAATCACTTCCCGCAGCCGCGCCCCACATCCGTCGCAAGCCAGCAGGTGCTCCTCAACGGCTTCCTCGTCGGCACCTTCTAGCGTGGCGAGCCAGTAGTCAGCGAGTACCGCCGCGTCGATCGGACTCGCGCAAACCGGCGGCTGACGATCGTTTTCCCGGCTCATGCCGCAACCCCCATGCACTTGCGTAGCTGGTGGATTGCGCGATGGCGAATCACTCGTACGTTCGCTTGAGAGACACCCAGGAAGCGAGCGACATCGGCGCCTGTCTGCTCGTCGTAGAAGGTCATAACGACCACCGACCGTTCCCGCTCTTTCAGATTAGTCAGGCAGCGTGCAAGCTTTTCATGGTCGAGGCGCGGCATGGCCGGCTGAACGGATGTCCGTATGTCCGCTCCAAATTGTGCGAGCAGGCGTTCCTTTCTTTGGTCGCCCCGTCTCAGGTTGAGGACTGTCATCCGGCATGTTCCCAGAACGAACGATGCGAGCTTCTCCGGTTCACGCAGGCGATCCGCCCTGAGAGCTTCCAGTGTCGTAAGCAGAACTTGCTGGGCAAGGTCGTCCGCGGCTTGTTCATTTCTCAAATGGCGCAGGCCGTAGAGCCGCACACGCGGGGCCATGCGGCGGTACAACTCAGCCTCGGCATCACGGTTACTCCCGGAGCCAATCCGCCCCACCAGCTCGGCGTCACTCAGATCTACGATCAGCACTCCCTGATTCTATGTGTAACGGCGAGGCTGTTCGTTACACATACCAAGTATTAACCGCGGGCCAACCATGCAGCAGCCGGCCCGTAGACCAGGAGAAACATAAAGTGATTGCAAGCAAAGAAACAGTTGCCCATGTCGATGAGGTCGCGGCGAACATCTATCGCATCTCGACAACCTTGGACGTGATCCCCGGCGGATTCACCTTCAATTCCTATCTGATTGCTGACGATGAGCCGCTCCTGTTTCACACGGGATACCGGAAGATGTTCCCCGTCACGCTGGATGCCATACGGAAGGTGATGCCGGTCGAGAAGTTGCGCTGGATCGGCGGGTCGCACTTTGAAGGCGACGAGTTCGGGGCGCTGAACGAGCTGTTGACCGCCGCGCCGGAAGCGACGCCGTTTGGCGCGGAGATTGGTGTACTGACATCACTCAATGACTTTGCCTCCAGACCCGCTCGCGGATTCGGGGATGGCGAAGAGTTCTCGATCGGCGGCCGTCGGATGAAGTGGTTCCACACGCCGCATGTTCCACACGGCTGGGATTGCGGAATTCTGTACGATCTTTCCACTAAGACGTTGCTTTGTGGAGACCTGTTCACACAGCCGGGTGCGAATCTTCCCCCAGTGACCGAATCGGAAATTCTGACCGCCAGCGAAGGGATGCGCGAGATGATGGACTACTATGCCCACGCGACGAGCACATCCGCCACTCTAGAACGCTTGGCGGGGCTCAACCCTTCCATGCTTGCCTGTCAGCACGGAAGTGCTTACCGCGGTGACTGTGCGGCGTTGCTTCGCGACCTGACCGCCACCATCGAGAAGGGAGATTGACGTTCGGGACCGGTCAGAACCGGCGGCCGTCTGGCAACCACTGTCGTATCGCTGGAGACGAACCTACTCTGCGATGCCGCCTTCAGTCATCTTTCTGGGATCGAGGAGGCGGTCTAGATCTTCCGGCGTCAGGTCGGTTTGCTCTAGCGCGACGTCTTTGAGCTTGCGGCCTTCGGCATAGGCTTGCTTGGCGACGGCGGCGCCTTTCTCATATCCGATGACCGGGTTGAGAGCGGTGACGAGAATGGGATTCTTCTCGACCAAGTCGGCGACGCGGGCTTCGTTCGCCTTGAAGCCTTCAATGGCCTTGTCGGCGAGTAAGAGTGAAACGTTCCCGAGCAAACGGGCGCTTTCAAGAACGTTGTAGGCGATCACCGGCAGCATCACGTTCAACTGAAAACTGCCGGACTGTCCGGCGATCGTGACGGTGGCGTCGTTACCGATGACTTGCGCGCAGACCATCGCCGCCGCTTCCGGGATCACCGGGTTCACCTTCCCAGGCATGATGCTGCTACCCGGTTGCAGCGACGGCAGCGCGATGTCACCGATACCGGCTTGCGGCCCGCTGTTCATCCAACGCAGATCGTTCGCGATCTTCATCACCGCGACGGCCCCGGCTTTGATCTGACCGCTCAGCTCGACGATGGCGTCCTGGCAGGCAAGGCTCGTGAAGTAGTTGCGGCTGCTGATAAACGGCAGGTCGGTCCGCGCCGCAAGCCGCTTCGCCACGCGTGGTCCGAATTCCGGATGCGCATTGACGCCGGTGCCGATGGCCGTGCCGCCCAGCGCCAGCGGCGAGATGCGTGCCAGCGACGAGCGTAGGCGTGCCTCGGATTGTTCGACTTGACCGCTCCAACCGCTCAGTTCCTGACTGAAGCGGATCGGCAGAGCATCCATCAGATGGGTGCGGCCGGTCTTGACGACCTCATCGAGAGTCTCGGCTTTGGCGTCGATGGTCTTCCGCAGATGTACCAGAGCGGGCAGCAGCGTCTCGGCCGTTTCGATGTAGGCGCTGACGTGGATCGCAGTGGGGATCACGTCGTTGCTGCTCTGGCCCATGTTGACGTGGTCGTTCGGATGAACCTTACTGCCGAGCTTCTTCGTCGCCAGGGTCGCGATGACCTCGTTGGCATTCATATTCGTACTGGTGCCCGAGCCGGTCTGGAAGATATCGAGCGGGAACTGATCGTCGTGCTGGCCGTCGGCGACTTCTTCAGCGGCTTCCTCAATGGCCTTGGCCATGTCCGCTTCCATCAAACCGAGGTCATGGTTGACAGCGGCGGCGGAGCCCTTGACGAACCCGAGCGCGCGCAGGAAGGTGCGCGGAAAGCGGAGGCCGCTAACGGGGAAATTGTCGACGGCGCGTTGGGTTTGCGCAGCGTAGAGGGCGTCTTCAGGGACTTGGACCTCACCCATGCTGTCCTTCTCGATGCGGTATTTTGTGTCGGCCATAGAGACTTATTATGGCCGTTTGCCGCAGGGATGTCGGGCCACTTGTTGCTCGCCCGGACAGGCTGGAGGTGGGACCGTTTGCGGCTCGACCTAGCGGCTTGAGAGCGGCGTGGATTTGACGAGGGCTTTCGTTGCGGGCGCCGTCTCGGGAATCGAATCGGAGGCAGTCCAAGTATTGCGGACGCGATCGAAACCGGAGTAGAACGAGGTGCGTAGATCCGGAGGAGCGAGAGCAGCCGTCCAACGGGCACTGTGGAGAACCAGCGGAGCGATACGCGACTGGGCAACGGTTTCGGAAGACCCCGTTGTCGGCGCAAAGGCCACGACAGCCAGAACGATGGCGGTTGCCATGATCAGCCCGCGCATGAGGCCGAAAGCGCCACCGAGCACGCGATCGAACCAACGCAGTCCGGACCAGTGTAGAACCTTCGCCAGCAGCCACGCGATTGCACCGCCCGCGATGAGCGAGCCGACAACAATTACGCCGAAAGCAGCGAACGACGCCACCGACTCGTCACCCACGTAAGGGGCGATGTGCGGAATGAGATCGGTGTACCACCACATGCCACCGAAGATCCCGCCGAGCAGCGCGATGATACGAACGACTTCACGGGTGATGCCGTTCCAAAGAGCGCCGGCGAAAGAGAACAGAAGGATGACCGCAAGTAGGATATCTAACCAATTCATGAGGGGTCCTCGGATGAGTTGGTCGCAATGTCTTTGCGGGAGACATCGCGAAGGCTTGTAAGGCAAGTATAGCAACGGTGGTTGTTTCAGGCCGCGGGTAGGCCCTATGTTATAGTCCGGTTGAAATGGGCCCGGAGACGCAAACGGGGCAAAACGGACCGGCCCCGGCGGCCTCCGAGACCGCCTCACGCCCACCGACCGCCGCCGATTGGTGCCTGGATTTCTGGTACCCGGCGCTTCGAAGCGACCAGGTCAAAACCGGCAAGCTCGAAGCAGTGATGCTGCTGGGCATTCCGCTCGCTATTGGCCGCGACAACCAGGGACGGGCGTTTGCCGTCCGCGACAGTTGCCCTCATCGTGGCATGCCGTTCACCGAAGGCTGGTTCGACGGCGCACTACTCGAATGCTCGTATCACGGCTGGAAGTTTGACGGCCATACCGGGCGCTGCCGCGAGATCCCCTCGCTAACATCCGACCAGGAACTTGATGTGGAGCGGATCCGCGCCAAGAGTTTTCCCTCCGACGAGCGCGACGGCTATGTTTGGGTCTACATGGCGCAGCCGGGATCGCGAGCCGATCAGATCCCCGCCCCTCAACTGCCGCTGTTTAGCGACGCTTACAAGCGGGAGCAACTCGTCGCCCATCTGCCGTGCAGCATCGATCACGGCATCATCGGCCTGATGGACCCGGCGCACGGCCCGTTCGTGCATCAGTCGTGGTGGTGGCGCAGCCGAAAGAGCATCCACGAGAAGAAAAAGATCTTTGAGCCGATCCCGAACGGCTTTCGAATGCGCGCGCACTCGCCATCGGCCAACAGCGCACCCTACAAGTTGCTGGGCGTTTACGGCAAGCCGATCACGACAACGATCTCGTTCGAGCTACCGAACATCCGGCGCGAGGAGATCCACTGCGGCGACTACTGGTTTTCCAGTCAAACAATGGTTACGCCGGAGACCCCGGACCGTTGCCGCATCGATTTCGTCGCGGCCTGGAACATCTTCCGCTGGGTCCCGTTGCTGACCCCGGTCTTGCGCTGGTTTGGCAACCGATTCATCGGTCAGGACCAGCGCACGATGGAAAAACAGGCCATCGGACTTAAGCACGATCCCTCCTTAATGCTGATCGACGACGCCGACCGTCCCGCCAAGTGGTACTTTCAGTTAAAGAAGGCATACATGGAATCGAAGCGGGACGGAACGCCGATGGCTCATCCGATCGACGGCCCCGTCACGCTGCGCTGGCGTAGTTAGCCGGCTGGTTTCTGCTCCGCCGCCCAACCAAATCGTGCAGGAACGCTTACAAAAAATCATCGCCAACGTCGGCATAACCTCCCGCCGAAAGGCCGAGGACTTGATCACCCAGGGGCAAGTCGTCGTCAACGGCGAGGTCGTTACGGAGCTAGGCACCAAGGCCGACCTAGAGAGCGATACGATCACGGTCAACGGCCAAAAACTCCCCTCGTCGAAGGGCCCGAGCGTCTACTTGATGCTCAACAAGCCGCGCAGCTATATCAGTTCGACCTCCGATCCGGAACGTCGACCGACCGTCATGACACTGTTGGGGCGTTATCGATCGCGGGTCTATCCTGTCGGCCGGCTCGACTACGCCAGTGAAGGCTTGTTGCTGTTCACGAACGACGGCGATTTCGCGAACCACGTCCTGTCCGCGAAGAGTGAGATCCCGAAGACCTACCGCGTCAAGATCAAGGGTAATCCCTCCCTGGAAGAACTGCAGAAGCTTCGGGACGGCGTTCGTCTCGACGGACGCCCAACCGCGCCCGCACGGATTACACGTATCAAACCGGGAGAGAACCCCTGGTTCGAGGTCGTGCTTACCGAAGGACGCAACCAGCAAATCCGCCGTATGTTTCGCCGCGTCGGGTACCTGGTCGAGAAGATTAAGAGAGTCAAGATCGGCACGGTCACCCTCGGCACGCTACCCGCCGGCAAACATCGCCTACTGACCGAGCGAGAAGTCGAACGCCTCGTTGGGAAGCCGAAGCCCGTGCGACCCAAGAAGAGCCGCCCAAGGAAACCATGACCAAAGACGATCAAGTCGCCAAAGTTCTCGCTAACGCCAAGACCATCGCGGTCGTGGGACTCTCGGACAAACCCTGGCGTCCCAGCTACGGTGTGAGCAACTACATGCAGAAGCAGGGCTACCGCATCATCCCAGTGAACCCGAACATCGACGAATCACTCGGAGAGAAAGCCTATCAGCGGTTGCAAGATGTCCCGGACAAGATCGATATCGTGAACATCTTTCGTCAATCCGAGCACGTCGGATCGATTGTCGATGCGGCGATCCGCCTCGGCGCGAAATGCGTCTGGATGCAGGAAGGCATCTACGATCATGCCGCCGCCGGACGCGCCTATGCGGCCGGGCTCACGGTGATCGAGAACCGCTGCATCCTCAAGTGCCATCGCACCCTATCAAATTAGAACCGAAGAGCCCTCAGTCACCCGGCTTCGCGAGAATCTCCCGCGTTTCCTCAACGATTCGCAGTAGATGCTGCCGCTGTTCTTCCTTCTCAAACACGAGTGACGGGTTGCGATAGTACTCGGCCTCGGTCTCCCAGCGTTCCTGCACGGCTTTGCGGTCCGCTTCGATGTAGACGGGCTTACCGCCTTTCAAGAAATAGGCCGGGTTCGCGTGCGCCCATATCTCGAACTCCCCTTCGCGGTGGAGTGCGCTTGCCCGCGCGGCGATCCATGAGCTCTCCGTCACCGAAACCTCGAACGGCAACGTCAACTCGGTCTTCTTCGCGTCGCCGCTTTGTGTGGCAACGACCCTGCCGTTGACGATGATCTCCAGCTTCTCGATCGGCCGATGGAAAACGACGCTGGCCTCGCCCTTCAACGTCTTTGAGCTACCGGACCACGACTCCTTCGCGCCTGACGACTTGCCGTTCACCGTGAACTCAAGCAGCGGACCGTTTGACAGCAACACCGCGCCATCTCGGATTCCCTGCTCCCAAGTCTCGTAGGCGGATTCACCGGGCTCTGCTTTCACCAGCGCACGTTCCGGCCCCAACAGCGGAAAGATCCTTGGCCAATCTTCCGGCCGCATATTCGCGGGAAAGTCGCTACCCGCGAGACCGACGACCCGGAATCCCGCGTTCAACAGCTCATACCACTGCTCCGTCTTTAGGACCCCGAACTGAAACATCTCGACGAAATCGATGGTGTTGCGAGCCAAGTTCATGATGAGGGTCGAGTTCGGTTGGCTGCCGTAGAAGTGGGCGAACCCCGCTAGACCCCCCGCATCTTGACCTTGCTTGAAGAAGGCCGTCGGGAACGGATAGGCCGCTGGCGAGTTTGCATAGATATGCCCGATGCTCAGCGGCCGGATCATCTCGTCGGCCCCAAGCACAAGCGTGTGCCCGTAGAACCGGCTGCGCGTCTCGTGCCCCGAGCGGATGGAATAGCCTGGGGCGCGCGCCTCGCCTTCGCGCCCGAACGCATACTGCACTGCGGCGTGCTGCTGGCGCTGCAACTCCAAGAAATTCCCGACGGCGAGGTCCTCGGCCTGAAGCCACTTGAGGAACAGCTCGTCATCCTCTTTCGCGCGCATCAGGTGAATGTGGTCGTCGGCGGCGATCCACTTTTCCTGACGTCCGGGCGCAATCGGCTTGAGATCGATCGTGATCGTTTTCTGCTCATCCGCTTCGAGCGTGAATTCGATCTCAGCGGGCGCAAAGAACATTCCGTGATACACTTCGAGTCGATAATTTTCGTTCTGATCGGTTCGAGTACGTGGCAGGTTGAACGAGGCTTGGCCGTCGAGCAGGACGAAGTGTGACTGGTCTCGCGCCGTTACCTCTAGCACCTTCAGGTCGCGGTCTTGCCGCCACACTCGTTCGCGGTAGAACGAGTCGATCCGCAACGGCAACATCGCGTCGACCGGGCTGAGCCGATACGGCCGGTTACCCTTGAAGAGATAAACGCGTGACGGTACGACTTCACCCGTGTCCGCCCGCCTCGTCACTACGGTGAGCTTGGCCGAGAAGTCCGGCCGCAGCGATGAGTCCCGCACCTGCGAGTACCCGAGCAGCAGCACAAACAGCATCAACAGATAGGCCCGGTAGAACGAGCGTGAGCGCAGTATCGGCATGAGGAACCTCGGTGGGATTCTACCACCGTGGCTCCCAACAGAAGGAAGCTCGGCTCGTGAGAAAACGGATGACGACGTAGGAGCCGGTGAGTGAGCCACGCGGCGGTGCTACGATCGAGTCGCCAAGCGGGCGGTCGAAGTGTGCCGACTCGTGATCGACACAACAATGGATAGACGCCATTTTCTCAAGTCGGCGCTGGCGTTTCCGGGCCTGAGCCTTGCGAACCAGAAGAAACGTAATGTGCTGTTCATTGCGATCGATGACCTCCGCCCCTCCATAGGTTGCTACGGCGATCCGTACGCCAGAACCCCCAACATCGATGCGTTAGCGGAACGTGGACTGGTTTTTGACCGTGCCTATTGTCAGCGTGCGCTGTGCGCGCCATCCCGAGCGTCGCTGATGACAGGCCTGCGGCCCGACACGATCGGCGTCCACGACATGGCCACAAGCTTTCGCGAAGCCGTGCCCGACGCTGTGAGCCTGCCACGGCATTTCAAGCAGCACGGCTATCACGTCGAGGGGGTCGGCAAGATCTACCACGGCAACGAAGTGAACCAGGATGATGCGTCGTGGTCGGTTCCCGCGAAGTACAACGTCGGACCGGTGAAGCGCGACCAGTACGCGCTCGACAACCACAAAGATTCCGAGAATGAATGGCGCAAGCTGGCCGCGACCGAGATGGCCGACGTCCCGGACGACGCCTACTGGGACGGCAAAGTAGCGGCCGAAGCCGTTAGCGCCCTCGGACGCCTCAAGGATCGGCCTTTCTTCCTGGCAGTGGGGTTCCGCAAACCGCATCTCCCCTTCGCCGCGCCCAAGCGGTATTGGGACATGCATCACCCTGACGACCTGCCGCTGGCGCCGAATCAGCAGGAGGCCACTAACGCGCCACCATTTGCCGTCCCGGACTACAGCGAGTTACGGAGTTACGATGACATACCCGACGAAGGGCCTCTCCCGGAGCGCCTACAACGGCACGTGCTTCACGGATACTACGCATCCACAACGTTCATGGACGCCAACGTAGGAAAGGTACTGGCCGAATTGGACCGCCAAGGCCTGCGCGACAACACGGCCATCGTACTGTGGGGCGACCATGGTTGGCACCTCGGCGAGCAGGGTCACTGGGGAAAGATCACAAACTTCGAGGTGTGCGTGCGCTCGCCGCTAATTGTGAGCGTGCCCGGTCAACCGAAGCAGGGAGCGCATACCAGCGCGTTGACGGAGTTTGTCGATATCTACCCGAGCCTGGCTGATCTGTGTGGATTGCCGATTCGGCCGGAACTGGAAGGCCACAGCTTTGCGCCGTTGCTCGACGATCCGACTCGCCAATGGAAGCGGGCCGCGTTCAGCCAATATTCGCGTGGCGAGGTGATGGGCCGCTCGATGCGGACCGACCCCTATCGATACACCGAATGGGCGCGCCCGGGCGAAGCACCCCAGGCCGTCGAGCTATACGATCACGACACGGATCCGCGAGAGACGCGCAACATCGTCGGGGAGCACGGCAAGCTCGTGGCAAAACTGAGTGAACAATTGCGGGCGGGCTGGCGAGCGGCGCTGCCGCCGGGCGCTTGATGTGCCGCCCTAAGAAGGGGCGCGTCACGAGTAGCGCGGTGCCAAGAACCTAGAGGCCTTCCAGGATATGGCCCATCTTGTCTTTCTTGGTACGCAGATAGCTCGTGGTGCGGTCGTTACTGGGCGCCTCGCAAGGGACACGCTCGACCACTTCGATACCACCTTCTTCGAGGCCGGCCACTTTGGCGGGGTTGTTCGAGAGTAGCCGCACCCGCGTGACGCCAAGCGCGTGCAGCACGGACGCGGCTAGTTCGTACGAGCGCAGGTCCGCGGCGAACCCGAGCTGTTCGTTCGCTTCCACGGTGTCGGCGCCGGCGTCCTGCAGTTCGTAAGCCTTGAGTTTGTTGAGCAGGCCGATCCCGCGGCCTTCCTGCGGGTCGTAGATCAGCAGCCCCGTGCCCGCCTCACCAATCTGTTTGAGAGCAATGGCAAGTTGCTGGCCACAATCGCAGCGCAAGCTGTGGAACACTTCACCGGTCAAACACTGCGAGTGGATCCGCACGAGGGGGGCTTCCTCGCTCGATAGATCGCCTGCTTTTAGTACGACGATCTCGCTCGAATTACCGTTGGCGCGTCCTCGGAATCCGACGATGCGGAAGTCTCCGTAGGAGCAAGGAAACGCCGCTTCGGCTACTCGTTCGAGCTCAACGGCAACCGCTTTCGTCGGGGTGGTGTTCATGGCAGGTATATCATTATAAGGAACGGACTTGGAGCGACCGCCGCCCTTGCGCGGCTCCGCAAATGCCGGGCCAACAAGAACTTCTCGTCAGCCTGCTCGTAAAGATCGCTGTCATCGCTTCGATGGCGAGCCTTCTTCTGCGCTGGAATTTCGCCAAGCGCATGCTGCTGCGCGAGCAACGAACGTTGCGGCAGCGGCTGCAACTGGGGTCGGTGTTCGGCCTTTTCTTCGCTGCCGGCAGCATGGTGCGGCATGTACTGGGTTACAAGGCCGCGGAGTTGGGTCTCGAAGGCGCTTTCGTAACGGGACTCGTTGGGGGCTACGTGCCGGGCGCCGTCGCGGGTGCCCTGGTAGCTCTTCCGGCAGTGTTGATGTCGCCCCACGAGCCGCTTACTTTGCCGTTGATGGTGGGCGTTGGCGCGCTCGGCGGCCTGTTGCGCGACATCGCACCGGGACCGGAGGAGGTCTGGCGGTTCTCGCCGTTCCATCCGTTCACGCTCTCCAGTTGGCGGATTCCCCTGCTGCGCTCGCCGCAGGGCGCCTTTCAGATGGTGCTGTTCTTCTGCTGTCTGGCGATTGAGTTCATTCGGTCGAGCCTTGGACACGCCTTCCAATCGAAGGGTTGGCTCTTCGTGATGCACCCTCCGGAGTCCGTGTTAAATCCAGCGACGGTGGTGCTGCTGTACTTCTCAACGATCCTATGCGTCGGTCTGACGCTCAAGATTTGGAACAACACTCGTAACGAATGGAAGCTCGAAGAACAGCAACGATTGCTAGTCGAGGCAAGGCTTGCTTCGTTGACGAGCCAGATCAACCCCCACTTCCTTTTCAACACGCTGAATTCGGTCGCGTCTCTCATTCGTAGCGACGGCGATACAGCACGGCAGTTAATCTTCAAGTTGTCGACCATTCTGCGCCGGTTGTTGCGGAAGCAGGAAGCGCTTGCCTCGCTGCGTGACGAACTGGCTTTCGTCGATGACTACCTGAGCATCGAGGTCGTGCGGTTCGGTGACAAGCTCAAGATCGTCAAAGAGATTGACAGCAACACCGTGAACACATTGATCCCGAGCATGTTGTTGCAGCCGATTGTTGAGAACTCGATCAAACACGGTCTCAGCCCGAAGGTAGGCGGCGGGACGATTTGGATTCGCAGCGCCGTCCAGGGGGCGCGGCTCCAGCTTGAACTCGAAGACGATGGCGTTGGGATTCGCCCCGACGCGATCCCCGACGTGTTTCGCTCCGGCATTGGGGTCAGCAACGTCTACGAGCGGCTGAAGGTGTTGTTCGGCAACGAGTTCGACATGGTGATTGAGCATCGCCCTGGCGGCGGCACACGGGTCCGGATTCAGATCCCCGAACTCAAAGACCCCGCCATCGAAGCCGCCGACCAAGCCGCCCTGCCTTCGTTCGCAACAAGCGCCGTCCAGCGCGGCTAGCCCGAATGGAAAACGAACGAGTGAAGCTATATTGGCACTGACGAATGCAACAACTAGTTCACGACCGGATGGATGAACTACAGCGGCTTTGCCGAGTACATCATGTGCGGAGTCTGGAGCTTTTCGGGTCGGCGGTCGGTGAGAGCTTCGACCCTGCTTCAAGCGACTTAGACTTCGCGGTCGAGTTCGATCCGCTGCCGCCTGGTAAGCGGGCGGACACCTATTTCGACTTGCTGGAAGGCCTCACCGAACTCTTTGGTCGACCTGTGGACGTCGTCATGGTCTCGGCCGTACGAAATCCCTATTTTCGGCGGCAACTCGACGACACCAAGGTGCCCGTCTATGCAGCCGGCTAGAAGTGCCAGGCCCACTCGGCTTGGAGATAGTCGTCGTTTCTCAGGCCGAACAGGAAGCGGTCGGTTTCGGGGATGTCGACGAAACCGCGGTACTGCAACTCCATCGTCCAGCTTTGGCCAAAACGGCGGCTGGCCTCGACGTTGACGAACGTGGCGCCGGTCTGGCGGTCGACCGCCGCTCCAGCGAGGACCTGGGTGCTCTGCACATCGTTCAAAGCAAAGCGCGCGCCAAAGAAGATGTCGTCCTCGAAAGGAGTGAGCGCGAGGTCGCCCCGCTCGTCGTAGTTGTATTCGAGCAGTAGTCCGATATCCATGCCGGAATTTTTGACGTTGCCGATGGTGTATTCGAATCCGGTGGTCGACGCGAAGTACTGCTTGCGTTGGCCGGAGCGCGAAATGACCTCGGCCTTCCAGAGCCAACTGCCCTGGGTCATCTGCACGTCGAGACCGGATTGATGAATCTGGTCGTAGCGAGGCACAAAGACCATTCCGCCTGGTCGCATCTCGGGTACGAAGTCGGGATCGCGGCTTGTTCCGGCGAAGTGTGACAGCCCAATGTCCCACGGGCCGATGTTGTTCGACCAGCGGACGGCCACGTCGACATGCCCTCGGCCGCGGCCTGACTCAAACTGCGGATTGTCGAAATCAACAGGCACCGCAAACGACGGCCGGCCCTGAGCGCTGGGGAACGTGCGGTCTCGAAAGCCAGGCAGGATGAAGAAATCGAGTGTGCCCCAATCCTGAATCCAGGCGAAGTTCACCATGGGCTGACCGAGTTTGTCTTCACCATCAAGGTTCTCGACGAAGTCAGTTTGATTGATGACGTCAACAAGGTGCTGCGACTCGGTGACGCCCCAGAACACTTTGCGAATCCCGACGCGCAACTCCCAGTCGTGAGCGCTCTTCTGCCAGGTCAACTCACGAATGTCGAGATGGGTGCGGTCCGGGTCGTTGTGGTCGAGGCGGAAGAAGGGCGTGAAGGTAAAGCTCTGGTCCCCATCCTGCCAGTCCGAGTAGTACTCGGGCTCGAACGAGAACGAGATGTTGGCGCGTTCCTGCTCGGGGCCGAGCGCGGTTTGCGGGAACAGGCGGCCCTCGACGGCGAGTTCGCCCGTCCACTCACCGGCCTGTGCCGCGGCGGCGAGCACGGCAAATGCAGCACACCGCGCCGCGAAGTTCACAATCCTCATCGTGTCTGGCAGCGGCTAGCGCGCACGCTTGAGGCTGTTCTGGTCGAAATCGCGTTCATCAAGTCCTGTCCGGAACGCGTACTCTTTCCAGCCGAGCTTGGTGCTCTTGCCAGTTTGGTGGTTTTCCATGAACATCTCGTTGGCGCGCCAGTACTTGTTGAGGTACTGGGTGTAGCCCGTATAGTTGAGCGTCTTGAGTAGATCGCCCTTGCGGTCGTAGAACTCGATCTTCTGCAGACGATACTCGGCCTTGTCGTACCAAACAAGCTGCTTGGTGTAGCCCGACTTCTGGTCGACGGGAATTCGTTCCACGACGAAGCTATCGAGACCGTTGACTGACTCGTCGCGGAGATGCGTGTAGGTATACTTCTCGATCTCCTGCGAGGTGAGATCCTCGTAGGAGAATTCGCTTCCCATGAATGGGCCGGATTTGTTGTTCGATGCGATGCGTTTGATCCGCTTCAGCGCCGGGAGATAGAGCCACTGATCGTCCTGACCTTCTTTGTGCGTGAACGTAAGAAACGCCGTTCCGTCCACATCGGGAGGGCTATCGAAGATGACAAGCAGCCTGTCACCGTCGTCGGTCACTTCGAGCGAGCGGTTGCGAAGGTCACGGACGCTTTCCTGGCCGTGGCGGTTGCGGAGGATCATTTGCAGGTCAGCCGTCTGATCCTGCCATCCGTCGTCACGGCGGTCGGCCTCGGTGGCGATTTCGAGACCCTTCTCTTCGGCGGGCGAGAGCGCTCGGCCGGGTACGAGCATCCATATCAACAGCACCGCAAGCAGTGAGAACCGCAGGGCGAGCCTCAGCCTGATAAAGGAAACAGAGGCCAAAGCACGGGCTTCGGCTTGTGTGTGAACGTGGGACGCGCGATTAACTTGCGGCGGCGTAAGCGTCGTCATCTTTCAGTACCTCCTTCTGGGTATACCCAGGGATCTTTCGGGAACCGTCGACTTTCATCAGCAGCGGCGGTAGGAAGAGCAGGTCGGCCAGCAGAGCGATCGCGATCGTTAGCGCGGTCATTTTGCCCATGCCGGCGTTGAACTCGAATGTGGATTGCGCAAGTACGGCAAAGCCCGCGACCAAAATCACCGACGTCGCGACGAGCGCCAGACCCACGGTAGAGAACGCGAAGCGGACGGCCTGCTCGGAGCTGAGCCCCTTCTCGCGGCGCGCCCGCAGATACTTGCTCAGGAAGTGCACCGTGTCATCGACGACAATGCCCAGGCTCATACCCGTTACGACGGAAAGGCCGAGATTCACTTGTCCCACAAAGACGCCCCAGAGTCCGAACGCAAACACAGCGGGCATGACATTCGGAAGCAAGCTGAGCCAACCGAACTTCATACTCCGTAGTGCGAACACGAGCGTGACCGAGATCAAGATGAAAGCCAGGACCGTGCCGATCAGCATGCTGCGGATATTACGAGCGGAGATGTAGGAGAACATCACCCCGGGCCCGACGCCATGCGTGTGCATCGACTGGGGCGCGTTGTCGCGCAGCCATCCCTCGCCGGTTTCCACAAGCTGGACCAGCTCCTTGGACGTGACATTCTCGACCGTGACCATGAAGCGCGACGCTGATTTGTCGACGTTGATCTGATTGTTCAGATCGAGTCCATAGGGCAGCGACATTTCATAGAGCAGCAGGTATTGCGCCGCCAGATTACGCTCCTCGGGCAAGCCGTACGCGGCCGGGTCGTCGCCGTGAAGATTCTTGTTCAGACGCTTCATAACGTCGCTGATGGTGGCGACGTGCATAACTCCAGGACGGCCGCGATACCAGGTGGCGAACTCGTCGATCTTGCGAAGGTAGCCGGGCTCGCTGATACCACCTTCTTCGCCGGAGTCCAGCGAGAACTCGATCTGGTAGATGCCGCTCAGGTTCTCCATTGCATAGTCGGCGTCCTGGCGAAAAGTCGTACTTTCGTGAAAGTAATCAACGAACTGATCGTTCAGATCGTTTAGCGGAAGGAAACTGGCCACGACGACGGACAGAACGGCTGAGGCCCATAGCAACGGCTTGCGGCTCCCGATGACGAAGTCGGCCATGCGATCCATCCAAGCCGACGACACGGCCATTTCGCCCCGCGCGCGAATCGGCAGAACCGCGACGGCAGCCGGGAGGAAGAGCATCGAGTAGAGCCAGGCCGCGGCCACGCCCATCGTCGTGATGTTGCCCAAATCGTTGAGAGGTGGCACCTCGCTGAAGTTCATGCTTAGGAAACCGATGCAGGTTGTCAGGCTCGTCAAAAAAATCGGCTGGGCGTTAATGCGAACACTTTCGACGATCGCCTGGCGTTTCGTAAGTCCGCGGCGCATTTCCCGCAACATCGATATCAGAATGTGGATGCTGTCCGCGACGGCGAGCGTGAGGATCATCGTCGGTGCGGCGGACGAGGGAGGCGTGAGCGAGAACCCGAGCCAGCCGGCCAAACCCATCGCGCTTGCGAGCGACAGTGCGATGACGAACACAGCGGAGAGGGTCGCCGACAGTGACCGCAGCAGGATGACCATGACGACGATGATGCCGACGTACATGAGTGGAACCAGGGTCCCCATATCGCGCATCGCCGATTCCTGGAAGGCGTTGTTGAGCATCGCCATGCCGGTCATCGCCACGGCGGTTCCCGGATAGTCGGTTTCAATCCGCGTGACGAGATCGCGGGCGTAGGCGACGGTGCGCGCCGTTTCGTCCATCTCTTCGCGCGGAAACTGTAGGGTTACGTTGACGCCGTTGACGTGGGTGTCGGCCGGGACGAGGCGGCTTCGCAGGAACGGTTCCGCAAGGGCGACTTGCTTCGCTAGTTCTGTCTCTTCGGCAGAGAGGTCACGCGCGCCCGAGATGAGGTCCTCAACAGTGAGGTCATCGCCCTCGGCATAGCTGTGCTGGAAGTTGGTGACCGATTCGACCCGCATGGCGAACGGGATCTTCCAGGCCTCGGCGGTGAGATCCTCGACCGCTGCGAGCGCTTGTGGCGAGAATCCGTCGCCGTCAGGCGGAGTGACGACGAAGAGGATGTTGTCGTTCTTCGTGTAGATTTCTTGTACGGCGTCGAACGCGACGAGTTGGGGGTTGTCCTCGCCGAAGAAGACGCGGTATTCATCAATGAAGTTCAGCCGCGAAGCGCCGGACGCAAGCACCATCGCTGCAATGAGAGAAAAGGCGAGGACGGCCCATCGCCAGCGGATCACCCATTCGGCATAGCGGACGACCCGGCCGTCCCATTTGCCGCCGTTCGAGGCGCTCGATCTTGCGTTTCTATGATTCATCATGGGTGAGCAACATTCGTACTAGTTGGTATGGTATCTGGGCTAAGACCAGGCGAGGATCGCTTCAGAAAGAACCAAGGGGGAAGCGGCACGTTCTTTCGCGGCGGGTTCATGCTCGGCAATTATGTCCTCGACAGGGCTAGTTGACCTGACTTGATGGTCGGCATCGGCCGAGACAAAGTTGTAAACCGAGAACGTGGCGTGCCCGTAGCTCACGGCCTGCCAACCGCTGGCGAGGGTAGTCATGCCGCCACCTCCGGCTCCCGCAGCGTCTCGAGATAAGCAATCATCGTGTCGCGGCAGTGGGCTAGGACTTCAGGGTTGCGCGCGGTCTTTGCTTGGCCGATTCCGCCCTCCATGCCGGCCACGAAGAAGCAGCCGATCTGATCGGGGTTGATGTCTTTGCGTACCGAACCTGACCGTTGCCCGCGGCGGAGCGCGTCGGCGACGGCCCCGCGCCACATGGCGAAGATGCCGTCAAGACGCCGCCGGAAGCCCTCGTCCACGGTGGACAGTTCTTGCGACAGGTTGTTGAGAGGGCAGCCTAGTTCGCAACCGTTCCGCATATCCTCATCGCTGTAGCCGTTGAGAACACCGATGATGCCGTCGATCGGATTCTCGGCGCGGCTGAGTGGCTTGAGCCAGTGGTCCGCGATCATACCGTGGATTAGCTCGTCGACGATTGCGTAGCCCAGTTCGGTCTTGTTGGGGAAGTGGTGGTAGAGCGCGCCCTTGGTCACGCCGGTGTCGGCCAGGATGCTGTCGAGACTGGCCGATCGGAACCCATTGCGATGAATTTCCTGGAAAGCGGCTTGGAGGAGCCGCTGCCGGGTTTCATCGGGATTGCGCTTGCTTACGACCACTGGCTTTGCTCGGTAGTCGGCTTTGCCGATCTACATACCAACTAGTATGCATGTGTCCGCTTGGCTTGTCAAGAGTTGAACCGTGGGTTTCGGGAGCCATTTCGTTGGATCAGCACTGATCGGGTAGGGTGCGCCCTCACTATTCGACAGGATTGGGTTCGCTCGCGGTCTTGGCCCGAGACGGAGAATGGCAGATTCTGTCACCCGGGGAGATTTCGGAAAGGCGTTTCTCGCGAAGACGCTAAGGATTTATGGGTGCGATAAGTGGGATGGTTGCTGTGAGAGTGGGAAAGGCCGCGGACCCCGAAACCGGGGGCCGCGCTACGGGTTTGGGTTTGGTGGTTTGTCGATGGGCCGTGCCCACGCGTTGGGGATTGAGCCCAACGCGTCACTCGTGTTCCGGGTTCGGTGGGTGCGCTGTCCATTTCGTCTTGGCAAGAAAAACCTGAGGCACCTCAGGGGGGGCCTGCTGGTTCGTCCTCAGTGGTTCCACCTCAACAGAGCCGAAGGTGAAAGTTGAGCGGTCGACTGTTGGCGCGATCTTGACATTTTGGGCGTACCGCCCCGTACGCCTTTGTGTCTCGATCGACGCCGCGAGTCGGGTCCGCGGGGGATCCCTCACGAGCGCATGGCAACTTGCACAGTCCTGGCCAGGCACGGGCAAAGTCGTTACGGTGAACAATCCTTACCGGCCTTGGTTTGAACCTATCATGCGCTATCAAGTTTTCTGGGGGGCGCAGGGGGTATGTTGTTGATTCCGCGAGGGTGAATTGGTTGTGACTGGGTTTGGGGAAAAGGGGTTTCTCGCAAAGGCACCAAGTACCGCAAAGCTCGCGAAGAGGAAATGGGTTTGGATCAACGGGATCGGGTGCTCCGGTGGGCCTGAGAACCGAGGACTCGGTTCTCGGCAAGGGTCGGGCCTTGCGCCACGCGGGTTGGGTTTGATCGATCTGTTTGCCTCCACCGTTGGTGAGCTAGACTACGCCTGTGTCGCCACACCTTGTGGCCGGGAGAATGCAAGTGAAGAGTCGTTGGTTGGTTGTCGTGGTCATGTTGTGCTGTTCGCCGATCCAAGGTGCGAAGCTCGCCGAGGACGCCAAAGTCAGCACCGCCATTCGACTGCTTGAAGCTTGGATCGAGTCCGACCTGTTGTACAAGGCGAACCCCGGGTTGTCGATTGGCATCGTTCACGATCAAGAACTTATTTGGTCTCGCGGTTTCGGCTATGCGGACGTCGAGAAGAAAGTGCCGACAAACCACAGAGACGGCCTATCGCATGGCGTCCAACACGAAGATGTTTACCGCGATCGCACTGATGCAATTGCGTGACGCCGGCAAACTTGAACTGCATGATCCAGTCGAGAAGCACCTCCCGTGGTTTCAACCGAAGGGCATGGAGAAGAACGCGCGGCCGATCACGATCTGGAATCTGCTGACGCATACTTCCGGCCTGCCACGGGAAGCAGCGGCGCCCTACTGGACGGACAACGAATTTCCCTCGCAGAAAGGAACTCCGTGAATTGATCCGTACGCAAGAGGTCATCTATCGCCCAGAGAAGCGCTGGAAGTATTCCAACCTAGCGCTTTCGCTGGGCGGGGAGATCGTCGAGGCGGTCTCCGGTGAAGCTTATGCAGAGTATGTTCAGCGGCATATCTTGCAACCGCTCGGCATGACCGGTTCCGCGATTGGAGTCTCCCCGGCCGTAGCGGCGAAGTTGGCGGTCGGCTATGGGCGCCGCATGCCCGACGGCAGCCGCGACATTCGCCCGGAGAGCGACTGCAAGGCGATCAATCCCGCGGCCGGACTCGTTTCGAACGTCGAGGATATGGCGCGATTCGCGATGCTCCAGTTCCGCGAGGACAACGCGGGAGGCGAGCAGGTCTTGGGCGCGACGACTCTCAATGAGATGCATCGGGTGCGCTGGCTGCAACCGGACTGGAAGCGCGGTTGGGGCATCGGGTTCAGTACCTGGCGCGCAGGGGAGACAACCTTCGTCGGCCATGGAGGGGCGCTGGCCGGCTATCGTACGCAAACATCTTTCAGCCCAGCGGATAAGATCGCCGTCCTGGTGCTGACCAATTCTGATGACGGTGACACGGGAAGAGTGGCCGCGCATGCCTGGAAGTTGGTCGCCCCGGCCATCAAGAAAGCCACAGGGAAAGAGAAGCAGAAGGAGTTCGACCCCACCTGGAGCCGCTACACCGGCGTCTATCGAAGTCCGTGGGGGGACACGCAAGTGCTGGTCGGGGACCGTGAACTGCTCGTCTTCAGCCCGTTGGCTTCGGACCTCAGCCAGGGAGTCGACAAGCTCGTCCCTGTCGAGGAAGGCATCTTCCGGCTCGAGAGCAAGAGCGGCGGAGCGGCCGTTGGGGAACTCATTCAGTTCGAGGTGGACGGTTCGGGCGCGGTCACTCGCATCAAGGTCGGAGATAACTACTCGCGCCGGTTAGGCCCGGACGGACGCTGAATTTCAGCGTTCGGGTTGCAGCACGTTCCGCCCTTCTTGGTTCAGGCGAGTCGTCGAAGCAACGAGCGGTGGGGGCGGTTCAAGCTGAGAAACTACCCGGACAGCAAGACAAGGCCGCCCTGGCCGTGACAAAATTAGTCCGGGGATGGAAGGGCTAAGCGAACAAGCAGGAGACGTAACCCGGTTACTGAGGGCGGCGGGCGGCGGGCAGACGAATGCGCTCGACGACCTGATGCCTTTGGTGTATGGCGAGTTGAAGCGCGTGGCCGAGCGGCAGATTCGCCGGGAGCGTCCGGGGCACAGCCTTGGGGCGAGCGGGCTGGTCAACGAAGCGTTCCTGAAATTGGTAGATCAGGCGCAAGTCGACTGGCAGTGCCGCCAACATTTCTTCGGCGTCGCGGCCCGCGCGATGCGGCAGGTTTTGGTCGACTACGCCCGCAAGCGCAATGCGGAGAAGCGGGGCGGGGATTGGAACCGGACGTCGCTGGACGAGAACGGGATTGGTTTCCATACGCCGCTCGCCGATTTGCTGGCGCTCGATCAGGCCCTGGACCGGCTCGACCAGATCAGTAGCCGCATGCGGCAAGTGGTGGAGTATCGTTACTATTGCGGGCTCAGCGAGGACGAGACTGCGGAACTGCTGGGCGTGACGAAGCGCACCATCCAGCGGGAGTGGGCCAAGGCGCGCGCTTGGCTCTATAAGGAACTCTACAAGAAGGACTAGCGCGTCCGAACCATGTCAGAGCAACCCTCTTGGGAGCGGGTCTCCAAGATTTTCGATGAGGCCCTGGACCGACCCGCGCCGGAGCGGGCGATGTGGATCGCGAAGGCGTGCGAGGGCGATGCCGCGCTTCTCAAAGAGGTTAAAGAGCTGCTCGCGGCGCACGGGAAAGCCGAGGGCATTCTCGACAAGCCCGTGGCGAACGTGGCCTCGCAGGCGTTTTCCGATGCTGAGCACGCGGCGGCTGTCGACGAGCTGGTGGGGCCGTATCGGGTGCTGGCTGAGATCGGGCGCGGCGGTATGGGCGTGGTCTACAAGGCCGAGGACCCGCGGCTGGGCCGACACATCGCGCTGAAGTTTCTTCCGCCCTATCTCACGGCTAACGACAAAGCAAAGCAACGTTTTCTGGCGGAGGCTCGCGCGGCGTCGCACCTCGACCACCCGAATATCTGCACGATCCACGACATTGGCGAGACGGCGGACGGACGGATGTTCTTCGCGATGGCCTACTACGAGGGACAGACGCTTGAACAGCTTGTGAAAGCCGGTCCGCTGCCGGTGGGACCGGCTTTGTCGATCGTCACGCAGGTGGCGCGAGGCCTGCAGCACGCTCACGATGCGGCTGTGGTGCACCGTGACATCAAGCCGTCAAACATTCTGGTTTGCCGCAACGGCGAAGTGAAAGTGCTCGATTTCGGATTGGCAAAGCGGCAACTGTCATCGGTCTCGGACCCGGAGACGCGCGTGGGGACAGTTTCCTACATGTCACCGGAACAGGCGCTCGGCGAAGAAGTCGATGTGCGGACGGACCTTTGGTCGCTCGGGGTCACGCTATACGAGATGTTGAGCGGCCGCAAGCCGTTCTTGGGCCGCTACGAACCGGCGGTCTTGTACGAAGTGGTGCACGAAGATCCGCCGCCGCTGCCAAGTGATCTGCCAGAGCACGTGGCGGAGCTGGTCGGCAAGCTGATGGCCAAGCAGCGCGAAGATCGTTTCGCATCCGCCGAGGAGTTGATTCCCGCGCTGAGTCTGTCGCCTCCGCAACCAACCGCTGGGCAGCCGGATACGAACGAGGGTGTTGCTTCGGCCGGCGCCCCCGCCATTGGGGAAGATTCGCCGGCACGGGTCGAGCTTCCGAGGGGCAGCAACCTTCCTACCCACCTGACCCGTTTTATCGGGCGGGAGCAAGAGATTGAGGACACCTGCGGCCTGCTGGAATCAGCGCGTCTGCTCACGTTCACGGGGCCGGGCGGCGCCGGCAAGACGCGGCTCAGCCTGGAAGTCGCCCGCAAGTGCATGGACAGGTTCCCGGACGGAGTGCGGTTCGTCGCCTTGGCGGCCGTTTCCGATCCAGACCTGGTTCCTTCGGCGATTGCGCGCGTACTGGATGTCGTCGGCTCACCGGGGCAACCATTGATCGAGGACTTGAAGCGCGTCCTCCGATCGAAGCGCATACTGCTGGTGATGGACAATTTCGAGCAGGTCTTGGCGGCAGCGGATTGCGTGGATGAGTTGCTAAGGGAAGCGCCCGATCTGCGCGTCATCGTCTCGAGCCGGGCGCCGCTACACATCGCCGGCGAACAGGAATACGCCGTCCCACCACTTATTGTGCCGCGGGCGGGGACGTGGACCTCGGTCGAGGACATGGAAGAGCACTCGGCGATCAAGCTCTTCGTCGAGCGGGCCCAATCGATTCGTCCCGATTTCCGGCTGACGAAAGAGAACGCCCGGTTCGTCGCTGAAATTTGCATCTCGCTGGACGGACTTCCTTTGGGGATTGAGTTGGCCGCGGCGCGCATCAAGCTATTTACCCCGGAAGCACTCGTGCGGCGACTCAGTGATAGCCTCGATGTGCTCAAAGGAGTTACGCGAGGACGCCCGACGCGTCATCAGACTTTGCGGCAGGCCGTTGCTTGGAGTTACGAACTGCTCGATGCGCGGTCCCAACGATTCTTCCGGCGGCTCGGCGCGTTTCCGGGAGGCTGGACGATCGATGCGGCCGAGACGCTCTGCGCCGGGGATGCGGAACTCGATGGCAACGCCTTCGACCTCCTCACCGAGCTTGCTGACCACAGCCTCGTGCGCCAAATCGATGGATCCGATGGCGAACCGCGTTTCACTCTATTGGAGATGATTCGCGCCTATGCGCTGGGCCGACTCACCGAAGCAGGCGAGAAAAAGCACACGCGAGAGCTGCATGCACAGTGCTATCTGAAGTTGGCCGAAGAAGCGGAACCGAAGCTAACCGGGGCCGAACAGGCACGCTGGTTGGATCGCCTCGAGACGGAGAACAACAATATCCGTGCCGCCATGCAGTGGGCGAAACAGAATGGAGACGCGCGCCTAGGACTACGGTTCGGGTCGGCGCTCTGGCGGTTCTGGATTGTGCGCGGATATGTGAACGAAGGTCTTCAGAAGCTGGAGCAAGTGTTGGCGCTGCCCTCGCCGGATCCGGATGTGGCCCTGCGCATTCGAGCCTTGAATGGGCTTGGGACACTCTGTCACTACGGCAGTGAGTTCTTGAAAGCCCGCCGCATTCTCGAGGAGTGTGTAGAGCTAAGCCGTGCGCAAAGGGATGAGAAGGGTCTCGCGAAGGCACTCACGAATTTGGCATGGGTGCGCTCCGAACTGAGCGACTTTCCGGCGGCCCGAGCCATCTCAGAAGAAGCACTCGTTCTGCAGGAGAAGCTGGGCGAGCGGCGAGGCACGGCCTTGGTTTTGAACAATCTGGGCTGGGTTGCGAGTTACGTCGGCGACTACAGTGAAGCCCGCTCCTATCACGAACAGGGCTTGGCGATCCGGCGTGAGATCGGGGATCAGCGCGGCATCGCGTTCGCGTTGACGAATCTGGCTTGGGCCGAGCAGTCTCACGGAGAACTGGAGTCGGCTTCGGAGATGCTCAAGGAGGCATTGAGCATTCTGCGAAGTGTCAACGATCGAGTCCTCATTGGCTGGGCTTTCGTAAACATCGGCCGGGTTGCTCGCGATCAGGGCCACCTTGAGCGGGCTTGCCGGATATGGGATGAATCGCTGGCGGCATGGCCGGCCGCCGGACATCGGTCGCTGCTTGCGTGGACATGCACGTACCTCGGCGCCGCGATGGTGGATCTAGGTGAGGTTGAGGACGGGCGGCGGCACCTCTCCCGAGGCCTCGAAGTTTGGAAGGATATTCAATCCCCCTGGGGCGTCGCGGAAAACCTGTGGCAGCACGCTCGAGTCCTTCTTGGCAGTGACGACGAAGAGGCCGAGAAGATGATCAGGGAGAGCCTACACATGTGGGGTGAACTCGGCGTGAAACAGGGCGCGGCCGAATGCCTGGAAGGATTGGCCGACATCGAGATGCGGCGTCTGCATCGCAAGAGAGGCCTGGCGCTGCTGGCTGCGGCCCGATCAATCAGAGCGAATTGCGGAGCGGCCACGCCGGCCGCCGTGCGAGGCGTTCTTGAGTGCCGGCTGCACCAATGGTTGCCGCTCGTCGAAGGGGGCGAGCGAACCTATACCATCGATGAGGCGGTGCGGCTTGGACTCGGACCGGGGCTGTCGTAGCCTCGCGAAGAGAACTTCGGTTTGCTCGATCAGCGTATCCCAGACTGATTCCGGTTCCTCCGCGAAGACCATGTCGGGATCACTCGGCAGCACATGCCAGCCCTGACGCTCGAGCTCACTCTCGAGCTGTCCGGCGGCCCACCCGGCGTAGCCGATGTAGGTCCGAAAGTCGCGGTTGTCCTCGGCTACTAATTCATCCAGCACGTTGCGGCTCGGGCTGACGTAGATGTCCGCGAACACATGATTGGCCTCGTCGGGCGGGTTCTCGGAACGGAGCATGAGCATCATGCCGTCCCGCGCCACCGGGCCGCCGACGTAGACCGGGTCTTTGCGGTCTTTGAGTTCCTCGGCTTCGGGAAGCAGGTCGGCCAGTTTGGTGGCAGAGGGCTTGTTGACAATCAATCCCAGCGCGCCTTTGTCTTCGTAACGAATCAACAGAATTACTGACTTGGCGAAACGCGGGTCGCGCATCCCACGGTCCGCGATCAGCAAGCGACCCACGGCAGGCTCCATCCCGTTGGAAGACTGTGCCGCAAGGGAGTGGAAGACGCCCGACGACAGGACGAGCCCGACCAATAGGAGAAATGCCGGCACTACGTGAACAGCCCGGGGATGACGCCGCCGGTATCGAGAATCTTCTTGGGACGTTCGAGGGAGGTCTGGTATTCGTGCCGTGGGTTGATGCCGAGGGTGTGGTAGATCGTGTAGAGAAGGTCTTCGGGTTCGACGGGAAAGTCGGTGACCTTGTCGGCGTGCTTGTCGGTCGCGCCCATGACGCGACCTCCGGGAATGCCCGCGCCGGCGATGGCGATCGACCATGCGCCGGAATGATGATCGCGGCCCCCGCTCGCGTTGATTTTCGGCGTGCGCCCGAATTCGCCCATCGCGATGACGAGCGTGGTGTCGAGCATGCCTCGCTGATCGAGGTCTTCGAGCAGCGCCGAAAAGCCGCGGTCGAATTCCGGCAACAAGGCTTTCTTCATGCGGTTGAAGTTGTCGGCGTGCGTATCGTAGTTCAACCAGCCCTTAGCGACGGTGACGAAGCGAACGCCGGACTCAACCAGGCGGCGTGCGAGCAGGCAGCCCTGGCCGACCGGCGTACGTCCGTAGCGCTCGCGCAGGGCTTCGGGTTCCTGATGAATGTCAAAAGCGTTCTTGGCGGCGGGTGAGCTTAGCGAATTATAGGCGCGCTTGTAGAACGAATCCATGGCGGCAAAGTCGGGGTTCGACTCGATGGCCTCGAACTTCGCATCCATTTGCTTGAGCAACCAGCGGCGGTCGCCGAGCCTGCTCCAGTCGACGTCAGAAGGTAGGCTCAAGTCCCGTGCTTGGTAATCGGAAACGTTGGGGTCGCCCGCGATGAACGGATTGTGCTCGCCGCCGAGGTAGCCGGCGCCGTAGGACGGGAATGTGTTCGGCACGGTCACGTAGGGCGGCATGCCCTTCTTCGGACCAAGCCCTTTCGAGATGACCGAGCCCATGCTCGGGAACTCCACGGTCGAGTGCGGCAGATGGCCGGTGAGCAGGTAGTTGACGGCGCGCTCGTGGTTCTTTTCTTTCGAGTGCATCGAACGCAAGATCGTGAACTTGTCGACTTGCTTGGCGATGTTGGGCAGGTGCTCGCAGACGTGAATGCCGGGAACATTCGACGGGATGGGTTTGAACTCGCCGCGATACTCTGACGGCGCGTCGGGCTTCATGTCGAACGTGTCCTGCTGGCCGCAGCCGCCGCCTTGCCAGACGAGGATGCAGGAGATGTCTTTGTTGCCGTTGGCGCGCAGCACGCCGTCGAGGCTCACGCCGAGCGCACCCAGTGAGCCGATGCGGAGGAAATCCCGCCGTCCGAACAGGTCTGTGTGGTTTGTGACCTTCATCGCGCCTCTCCCTACTGGTTTAGTGCCCCGCTTGTTAGTGATTGTAGAGGACTCCGGGGTGTCCCGCCCTTTCGGCAGCGGGCGGAGATCCATCGTTAGCTTGCTAATGCGTGGCCGCGAGAGCTGACAACGCGGCCAAGTTCTCGAGGAGTCGTCCCCATGGCAAATAGCGCTCGAATGAGGAGGTCGACCGATACGGAAGGATCTCCGGCCTCCATCTTTGCGATACGAGACTGACTTGATCGGAGAACGCGCGCGGCCTGGACCTGCGTCAACCCTTGTCGTCGCCGGGTATCCTTCAGTGCTTTGCTCAGCTTAAGCTTCAGGTCGATGTATTCGGACTCTTCGTCACTCAGACCTACGAATTCCTTGGCATCGCCGATCCGCCACCCTTTTTCTTCTAGACGTTTTCGCTTTGATTCATGCATCGTCGTACTCCCTCAAGCGTCGTTGACAGATCTCCAAAATCCGTTTCGGCGTTTTTGCGGTTTTCTTCTTGAATATCTCGGCAATCACTACGGCGTCGGGGTCTATCCGATATACAATTCGCCAGGTCACGTTCTGCTCGTCGATACGGAGTTCGTGACACCGAGACCCCACGTCCGGCATCGGCCTGGATTCAGGCATCGACAGTGTTTCGCCCCGTTGCAGCAGTCTGAGCAGATATCCGGCGTGGATGCGAGCCGCTGCGGAAAACGGCGGCGTTTTGACCTCGCCGCGAAGCCAAGCAAGAAGCTTATCCTTGGGGCTCACTAATGTTAGAATATGTCAATATTGACATAGCGTCAAGATCGACCTGAACAAGAGAGCAACCTAACACGGGTGTGAAGCTGTCGATCCCTGCGGGATGGCAAAGTCACGCGCGGCCAGCACCTCGATGCCCGGTTTCGCACTCGTTTCAAATCTGGCCGGACGCTCAGGCCAACCGCCCACGCTAACGTCAAGGGTATGGCCTATTTCCCATCGCAAAGAATTGCCGATGCACTAGCGAAAGCCGGAATTGGCCTTTGGGTTGAAGCTCTGCAGCATGGGCGGATAGCCATTGTTGCCAAGATTCCCGAAACCGTAATTAAGGCTCTGCATCGGGGCGCGAAGGCCTCCTTATTTATCGGCGTAATGCCCGGCGATTCGCTTCGGTTTCTGTGCCTGGGTTTGAGAGTCAATGACGAGCCAAGCCATCCGTTCACACTCACGATGTCAAGTGTGTCACCGGAAGATTCTGTTCTGTTGCGG